>Ga0187784_10004053_pt1 | contig 11863 bp, 9 predicted proteins | sample 1015_SJ02_MP15_2_FD_132964 | JGI IMG/M metagenome (GOLD analysis project Ga0187784, IMG submission 132964) | Tropical peat soil microbial communities from peatlands in Department of Meta, Colombia - 1015_SJ02_MP15_20_MG | ecosystem: Environmental > Terrestrial > Soil > Wetlands > Peat | place... | reverse complement strand
GGGTTTGCCATAGGCGCGCCTCGTCGTTCATCGTGCGCATTTGAGAGGCGGCCGTTTCGGTTGCCGAAGCAGTCGCGCTCGATCACTACAGCGCGCGAGCGATGCGGTGCTTACTCCTCGTCTTCCTCGGCCAGTGGCTCATCCGGCGTCTCTGGCTCGGTCGGTACTCCCGGCCGAGCTCTCTCGGAAACCGCCTTGGACTTCGCCGCCGGCCGTACCGATGCCACGCTCTCGGGCCGCTCCGGCACCCAGGGGCGCGCGCCACGCCAGTCGCGTACGCTCTCGCTCGTCACTGCCGCGGGAGAAAGCCAGATCGCGTGCCCGCCATCGCGCCAGAGCGCCAAGCGATCGATGACCGTGCGCGGAGCGGGACAGGCCGACTTGATGGGCGCCACGCTCACCAGCACGCTGGCATGAAGACAGTCCTCCAAGAGCGCCTCGCGCTCGCGCACCAGCGCCACGAGCTGGCCCTTGGCCCGATAGAGGCAGCCGAGGGCGTCGCAGACGAGGCGGCCATCGGCGCTTGAGCCCTCCTCCGGCCAGGGATCTCGGGTCGTTTGGCCGGCACGCTTGACGATCGTCTCCACGTCGAAGTCGTCGCCACGCACGGGCGAGATCATCATGCGCCCGTCCGCCGCGCGCACCGCGAAGAGACGCGCATCCTCCGAGACGATCACGTCCGGATGACGCTCGAGGGCGACACTCGCGAGCCCGAGCGCGATCGCGCCCAAGCCGAGCACGCGCCAGGGCCGCTGCCACAAGCAAAGCCAAAGCATGCCGAGGCTGACGACGATCAGACCCCACAGCGGCATCGCGGGCAGAATGGCGACCGAGCCCGGCCAGCTCACCACCGTCTTGGCGGACCAGATCACCACGTGCAGGCCCCAGCCCATGGGCGGCAACGCCGCTCCCTCGAGACCAAAGGGCATCAGCATGAAGGCGACGATCGCCCACGGCATCACCCACAGCGCCGTCACTGGCACGGCGATGAGGTTGGTGACGAAGCCGAAGGCGGCCAGGCGATCGAAGTGATAGACCGAGTAAGGAATGGTCGCCATGCTGGTGATCAGGCTGGTAAAGGCGACTCCCGTCAGGTAGAGCAGCGGGACGCGCCACCATCCCTCGCCTGCGACCCAGCGCAGCACAGGCTGGCGCAGGCTTTCGTACGCAGCGAGCAAGGCGAGCACGGCCGAGAAGGAGAGCTGGAAGCTCGGCCCGGTGAGACTCTCGGGCTCGATGGCGAGGATGGCGACCGCGGCCCAGCACAGCATGCGCATCGAGATGGAGGTGCGGTCGAGCAGCACGCCAAGCAGCACCACGCCGGTCATGATGAAGGCGCGCTGGGTCGGCACCGTGGCACCCGTGATGAGAAGATAGAAGGCGGCCCCGGCGAGTGCCGCCAAGGCCGCCCACTTCTTGATCGGATAACGCAGCGCGAGGCGCGGAACGAGCGCCAAGAGCGCGCGCACGCCGAAGAAAAGCGCGCCCGTCACCATGCCGAGGTGAAGGCCGGCGATGGCAAGGAGATGGGCCAACCCCGAGTTCCGCATCGCCTCGATCACGTCGGGCGGAATCGCGCCGCGCTCGCCGGTCATGAGAGCGGCGGCGATGCCGCCTTCCGCACCCGGCAGCCCGGCGGTCACGCGCTGGGCGATGCGGTCGCGCAGTGCCGCGAGCGAGAGCGCAAAGCCGCTCGAGCGCTTCGGCTCGACGAGGGTGCGGCCGTAGGCGTAGCCCACGGCGCCGAGGCGGAGGTAATAAGCATGCCGTTGAAAATCAAAGGCGCCCGGTGCTATCGGCGCCGGCGGCGGAAGCAGCACGGCGCGCAAGCGCACCTCATCGCCGGGACTGAGCGCCGTTGCCTCATCCCTCAGGCGCACGCGGATGCGGGCCGGCGTGCGCTCGGGCGCCAGGCGCTCCACCAGCGGGCGGTCGAGAGTGACGCGTCGGCCGCGCGCAAGCTGCTCCACCTCGACGACGCGGCCGCTCAGCGTTACGGGGCCGAGCCGCCTTTCCAGCCGAGGTGCGCTCACCTGGTCCGTGCGCCAGCCCACGATGGCGAAGCCGAGTGCGATCGTGGCGAGTGCGAGCAAGAGCGAGAGCGGGTAAGGACGCCCGCGGCAGAGGCAGGCTGCGGCGAACAGCGCCAACGCCGCCGCGGGTGCGGGCCAGTGGCTCGGCTCGAAGGGCAAGGCAAAATAAAGGGCAATGCCCGCGCCGAAGAAAGCCGGCAGCCAGTACGGCCAGCGCTCGCGCTCCGCCTCGAGCTCGCGCCAGGCGACTTGCGCCGCGCGCCAAACAACCCTTCCGTGCATCTCGGGGCGCACGGCTTCCGCACGCTCGCTCAGATCCGCGCCGCTCACGGCTCGACCGCCCCTTAGAGGCTCCCCAGACGCGATATGCTACAGGACGGCCGCTCTCCTGACGAGAGGCGTTGCGTCTCGACGTTCCTTAGCACGCCTTCACATTCTTGTCGCACGCCTGGAGCTTGAAGCGCGCGGCCCCGGTGGTCCGGCTGGCATCGAAGGCGCGTTGATCCGCGCAATGCGCCCGCACGAAAACGATCGTTTGGCCCTCGACGACACGCTCCTCGATGTCCGAGAGAAACAGGACTTCGCAATTCTGCTCCTGCAGGAGCTGCTCACGAAGATCGCTCTGCCAGTCGGCTCTCGTCGGAGTGGCAAGCGGAAGTGCGGCTAAGCCAACAAGAGCCACAAGCATGCCCGCGATGATCGAGCAGCAAGACCCGGAAGGCGAGCGGCACGGGCTCCGAAGGCACATCGGCGAACCAGCCTCATCTCCGTTGGCGGCGTGGCGGACCGGGCCAGATCCGGCGCCGAATGAACCCGCATCTCACTCCGTTTTGCAGGCAGCCTGCATTGATCTCGATCAAAGCGCGAGCGCGAGCGCCTGGCCGGTACAGATGGCGCTCTCTAATTCGCTCTTGGCTCGTATTGCGCTCGCCGGCGCTCCTCGCTTAGCCCCGCTTTGCGGGCTCGTTATCCAGCCTCGTCGCCTTTCAGGGAAAAGCAGGCTTGCTGCAGGATTTCGACCTGAACGGCCATTCCCTGCTCGATCCCGGATGCGCCCTCCTCGCCGGTATTGGACTGCGTTGCCTGAAGAAGTGTTCCGTCCGCAAGAGCCACTTTGTAGGTAAGCGACGAGCCCAAGTAGAAGACGGAGTCGACTACACCGCCGCACCGGCCAATGCCCTCAACAGCCGGGCCACGCCGCAGGCGGACGCGCTCCGGGCGGATAAGCAAGGTGACGCTCTCGCCTGTGCGAGCTTTCTCGAGAGGAATTTCCAAGGTCAATGTGCCGGCCTCCACCTGCGCAAATCCGTTCTCGATGGCGGTGACCTTGCCGTGCAGCAGATTGGAGCGCCCCATGAACTCCGCGACGAAGCGGCTGCGCGGCTGCTCGTAGATATCTCTTGGCCAGCCGATCTGTTCCAGCTTGCCCCGGTTCATGATTGCGATGCGATCGGACAGCAGCATTGCCTCGGCTTGGTCATGGGTCACGAAAAGGGTGGTCAGCCTAAGCTTTTTCTGCAGCGTCTTGAGCTCCTGCTGAAGATGCTCGCGAAGCTGCGGATCGAGCGCGCCGAACGGCTCGTCGAGCAAAAGCAGCTGCGGTCGGATCACCAGGGCCCGGGCAAGCGCAACTCTCTGCTGCTGCCCGCCGGACAGCTGACGCGGATAGCTCTCGGCGAGACCGACGAGGCGAACCAGATCCAGCGCATCGCCGACGCGGCGGCGGCGCTCCTCGCCGGCAACGCCTCGCATTCTCAAGCCGAAGGCGACATTGTCCGCTACGGTCATATGGGGGAAGAGCGCGAAGCTCTGAAAGACGAGACCAATCTCTCGCCGGTGTGGCGGAAGGCTCTCGATGTGCCTTCCATTCATCGCGATCCGCCCCTCGGACGGCCGAAGAAAGCCGGCTATGAGACGCAAGGTCGTCGTCTTGCCGCAACCACTCGGACCCAGGAGAGTTACAAATTCGCCTTTCGCAATCGCTAAGCTTATGCCATCCACCGCAAGAACGGGACCGAACCGCTTTGCGACCCCCTCCAGAGAAACGGCGGTCATCGCAACACCCGGCCGCCGCTCGCGACTTGGCCTCTGAACACGAGCACCGTGGTCAACAGCGCCGTGATCATGATGGTGAGGCCGGATACCGCGGCTATCGACGGGTCGAGCTGGTAGGAGAGCGAGTTGAAGATCTGGATCGGCAAGGTCAGGTGATACGTAGCGAGAAAGTAGGTGATGATGAATTCGTCGAAAGACGTAATGAAGGCAAAGATGCCGCCGCCGACAAGACCCGGACGGATCATCGGCAATGTCACGTGCCAGACCGCTCGCCATGGTGAGGCGCCGAGGCTGCGGGCCGCCTCCTCGGCCGAACGATCGAAGCTCGCGAGACTCGCCCCCACGGTTATCACGGCATAGGGTACCGTGATCGTCAGATGCGCGAGCGCGAAGCCGATGAACCGGTCGGTGAGATCGAGCCAAAGAAAGACGCGGAGGATGCCCAAGCCCAGAACCACGCCGGGAAGGATCATGGGCGAGATCAGAACTGTGTAGAACGCACGGCGCCCCCTGAGCGGGCCTCGGTCGAGCGCCAGAGCCGCAGCGGTTCCAAACCCGAGCGAGAGCGGGGTCACGGTCGCGGCGATCGCCAGGCTCAAAAGGATCGCCCGCTGCCACTCGTTGTCGCTGAAGATGTGCCGATACCAGCGCATGCCGTAACTCGTCGGCGGAAACGCCAAATAGGATTCGGCCGTAAACGATTGCATAAGGAGGACGACCAACGGCGCAACGAGAAAGATCAGCGTCAGCGCCGTCAGGAACCAGACCAGCCGCCCGCGGCGGTACTCGGCACGCTCCATCATGACGGGACGCGCCCTCGCCGGCCGAGTGCATTGAGAGCGGATGCCGCCGCTCCTATGACGAAGAGCAGCACGACGGCGAGTGCCGACGCGTTCGCCCAATTGAACTGGTTGTGCACCAGGTCGGTGATTACCATCGGCACCGTCACGACGAAGTTGCCGCCCATGATCACCGGCGTGAGGTAAATGCCCATGGCAAGTATAAAGACGATGGTCGAGCCCGCGACGATCCCGGGCAGGCTGAGCGGCAACGTGACTTGGAGGAAGGTGCGCCAAGCCGGGGCGCCGAGACTCATGGCGCTCTCCTCGATGCTCGGCTCTATCGCGCTTAGCGAAGCGAAGATCGGCAGGATCATGAAGGAAAGGTAGACATGGACGACGGCAACCACCACGCCAAGATCGTTGTACATGAGCCGGAGCGGTGCTGTGACGAGCCCCAGATCGAGTAGCGCCCGGTTGAGCAGACCCGTGCGCCCGAGGATCAGCAGCCAAGCGACATTCCGCACGATCACGCTGGTGAGGAGCGGCGACACGATCAAGACCAGCAGCACGAGTCTCCCGCGGGGCCGCGCGCGGCGCATAGCGATGGCGACCGGATAGCCCACGACGAGGCACGCAGCGGTGATCACGATCGCAAGCCGGATCGTATGCGCAAAGACCCCGAACGTCACGCCATCGTGGAATATCGCCCGATAATTGTCCAGCGACAGGTCAAGCGTCGTGACGCCTGCGCGGTAGGATGCGAAGCTGAAGACGATCACGATGGCGAGCGGTATCACGAAGGTGACGACGTACAGCGTGGCACTCGGCAGCAGCAGCCACAGCGCCGACCGCGAGCCTTCGCCACGATCGATCGCGTCGTCGCGTCGTTCAGCTTTGCTTCCAGGCATCCCAGCGCTGCCGCCACTCGGCGAGATGGTCGACGATCGCGGCGAAGTCCTCGGTCACCGCCTTTTTCAGAACCTCCGGGCTCGACACGACAACCCTCTTCGCGAGCTCGGGCGGATACCTCACCAGCTTATTTGGCGAAGCGTAGTAGAGCTTTTCGGCGAGCTCACGCTGCGGAGCCTCGTTGCAGATGAAATTGACCCATTCTTTGGCGAGGCCCGGATTGCGCGCGCCCTTCGGAATGCAATAGGGGTCGTAGCGCACGAAGAAGCCCTCCTTCGGCACCACGAAGTCGAGGGGTACGCCCTGATCCTTCAGGGTGAAGACGCGGCCGTTCCACAGCGGCGTGATCCAGACTTCCCCGGTGCGCAGAAGCTGCTCCGCTTGGGCGCCGGTCGTCCACAACGTGAGGAGGCTCGGCTTGAGATCGCCAAGGTGCTTGAAGGTCGCGTCATCAACGGGCGTGGGCTTGCCGGTGAAGGTCAGATTGACCATCTGCAAGGCCTGCTCGAACAGGGCCTCATTCAGGGCGACCTTGCTTTTATAGGCCGGATTCCACAGATCACGCCAGCTCGTCGGCGGCGTCTTGATCTTCTCCGTGTTGTAAGCGAGCCCGTAGCACCAAATAATCAGGCCCGGTCCGTTGTCCGTGATGAACTGCGGATAGAGATTCGCATATTCCGGCATTCCACCGCGGTCGATCGTCTGCAGCATGTTGTTACGCGTCGCGAACACGTGGTCGGTCAGTTGCATCGGGATGACGTCGGCGTCGGGCCTGCCCGCGTCTATTTCCGCCTTGATCTTGGCCATAGGCGGAGAGCTGCCCGTCATGGTGATGGTATCGACGGTGACGTCATTCTTCTTGGCGAATGGCGCGATCCAGAGGTCCTTGACGGCCTGGCCGAGCACGCCATCGAAATTGTAGACGACGAGCCGCTTGTCCTCGGCGGCGCCTGCGCGTTTGATGAAAGGCAGCGCCAAGGCCGCCGTTGCAGCGCTCGCTGATATGAGGACCCTGCGGCGAGTGACACCTGCTCGATCCATGTTTTCCTCCCTTGCTGTGTTCTTGCTTTCCGCTCGTCGTATCAGCTGACGCTCCCCCAGCCGCCGCCACCCGGCGTTTCAACCACGACAACCTCCTGGTCGTTAAGCGTCAGTGTCACCTTACCCGGCTGTGGATGACGGGTTCCGCGCTTGTCGAGCACGTAGTTTCTGCCTGGAAGTCCGTCGCCACCACCCCCGAGACCATAGGGTGCCAAACGCCTGCGATCAGATTGGAGCGAGACCCGCGCCTCGTGTCCGAGTATTCGGATGGCCCGGACGATACCATGGCCGCCGCGATGACGCCCGGCTCCGCCGGAGCCTTCACGAAGCTCGTAGCGTTCAATCCTGAGCGGGTATGTGACCTCGAGCGTCTCGATCGGCGTGTTCATCGTATTCGTCATGTTGCACTGAATACCGTCTTGACCGGGCCCCATAGGGCGGCCGCCTTGCCCGCCGCCGATCGTCTCGATGTAGGTATAGGGATTGCCGCTGCGCGGATCTCGCCCGCCGATGCCGATGAGGTTCATCGTCCCTTGGCACGCGGCCGGCACCCGCTCGGGCGCAAGCGAAGCGAATGCCCGAAGCACCACGTCAACGATGCGTTGGGTCGTCTCGGTATTGCCCGCACAGACCGCCGCAGGCGACCGAGCGTTCAGCACGCTGCCCTCGGGAATACGGATATCGAGCGCCCGGAAGGTGCCCGCATTCACCGGGATGCTCGGGTCAGTGAGAATCTTGACCGCAAAGAACACCGCGGAGTGAGTCATCGGCGCCACCGCGTTGATGTTGCCGGCGCACTGCGGTGCCGAGCCGGCAAAGTCGAGCACCATGCCGTCTGAGTCGAGCGTGACGGCTACCTTGATCGGCACGGGCTCCTCCGAGGTGCCGTCGTCATCGAGTGCGTCTTCGGCGCGATAGGTACCCCTGGGAAGCTCGGCGAGCCGCTTGCGCATGCGGCGCTCGGCATAGTCAAGGATCTCGGCAAAACCCTGAGTGAGCGACGCCGCTCCGTAGACTTGCGCGAGCTCTTTGAGGCGACGCTCGCCCACGCGTAAGGCCGCGACTTGGGCGTTGAGGTCCCCGCGTCGCTCCTCGGCCGTCCGAACATTTGCGAGGATGAGCCGCAACACATCTTCGACGAGCACGCCTCGGCGGTAAAGCTTGATCGCGGGGATGACAAGGCCTTCTTGATACACCTCGCGGGAATTCCCCGGCATCGAGCCGGGTTCCATGCCGCCCACATCAGCGTGATGGGCACGGGTGGCCACATAGCCTATTAAGCGCTCGCCAAGATGGACGGGTGCTATCAGCGTCACGTCGGGAAGGTGCGCGCCGCCGATGAAGGGATCGTTGACGATGATGATGTCCGCCGGCTCGAGGACATCGACGGTTTTCATCGTGACTCCGATGGCACTGAGCATCGAGCCGAGATGCACAGGCACATGTTCGGCCTGGGCCACGAGGCGAGCATCGGCGTCGAACAGGGCGCAGGACGCGTCCATCCGCTCCTTGATGTTGGGTGAGAACGCCGTGAGCCGCAACACCGCCCCCATCTCGTCGGCAGTAGCTTCGAGCGCATTGCGCAATACCTCGAGCGTGACGGCGTCGATCTCGTCGTTGTGTATGAGAGGCGCTGCACGGGGCGAGCTCTCATTCATGGCCGACCTCGACGATAATGCTGCCAACCGCATCAATGCGCGCTCGATCGCCCGGATACAGCACCGTCGTGGCCGAGATTTCCTCGATCACCGTGGGCCCGGCGAGCTCATTGCCCGCCAAAAGCGCCTCGCGCCGCCAGACCGGGCAGGGGAACCAGCTGCCGGCTTCCGTCGCCGCCCCTTCGAAGAAGATGCGGCGCTCGCCGATGCGCGCCGCATCGGGCGGCGAGGCGGAGCCGGATTCGGGGCGCGGCAACTCGGGGGCAGTGATGAGACCGCTCGCCACCACACGGAAATTGACCACTTCGACCGGCGCCCGTTCATCCGCGTGGCCGAAGCGACGGCGATGCTCCGCGTGGAAGGCCGCCGGCATGCACGCCCAAGACCCTCCGTCAGGCGCCAAGAGCGGCACGGCCAATTCGTAGCTCTGGCCAACATAGCGCATCTCTACCGAGACCTCGACGCGCTGCCGTTGAGGCGGGATGTCGTCGGCCTCGAGCAGGTTCCGCGCACGGGCTTGCATGTGCGACACGATGCCTTGGAGCCGCGTCCCATCGAAATCCTCGTGCCGCCCCAGGTGCGTCTCGATGAGGTCGTGCCGCAGATCCGAGACCAACATACCCAGCGCACAGAGAATTCCAGGCGTAGGCGGAACCAGCAGACGCGGAATACCAAGGCTCCGCGCCAGAGGAGAGCCATGCATCGGTCCCGCGCCGCCGAAGGGTACGAGCGTAAGCTCGCGCGGATCATGGCCGCGCTCGACCGAGACGACTCGGATCCCCCTGCTCATATTCGCGTGAGCTACTTTGAGGATCCCGGCCGCTGCCGAAACCACGTCGAAGCGGAGAGGATCCGCGACGCATTTGGCGACCGCCCGCCGCGCCGCCTCGACGTCGAGCGTGAGATCGCCCCCCAGTCTGGTCTCCGGTCCCAACCTGCCCAGCACCAGATTGGCATCGGTCACGGTCGGCTGCCTTCCGCCGCGTCGGTAGCACGCCGGTCCGGGCATCGCCTCGGCGCTCATCGGGCCGACGCGCAGCGCCCCACCCTCGTCGATCCAGGCGATGGAGCCGCCGCCGGCGCCGATCGCATTTATGTCGATGACGGGCACGCGCACGGGAATGCCCGCGATGCTCGCCTGACTCGTCACCTCCGGCTTGCCGCTCAGCACCAAGCTGATGTCGGTGCTGGTGCCGCCCATATCCATGGTAATGATGTCGTGGGCTCCTGAGAGTGCGGCTACATACGCACTAGCGACGACCCCGCCCGCGGGTCCGGAAAGCACCGTATGGACGGGCTTTTCCCGCGCCGAGTCGAGGCTCATCAACCCGCCCGAGGCCTCCATCACCATGATCGGTCGGCCTTTCGGAAGGGCCAAGCCCTCGGGCGCCGAGAGCAACTCGGTAAGCGATCCGAGATACCGCTCCATGATCGGCACCAGATACGCGTTGAGGACCGCTGTGCTCGCGCGCTCGTACTCGCGGTATTCGGCGAGGATATCGGTCGAGGCGCAGATCACGAATCCCGGCAAGGCGCGTGCGAGAATCTCCTTCGCCCGGCGCTCATGGCTCGGATTGCCATAGGCATGCAAGAAACATATGGCGGCGGCGCGTGCGCCACTTGCGCCGATTGCCGCAGCGATCCTGCCGAGCTCCGACTCGTCGAGCGGGACAACCTCGCGCCCATCGGCATCGATGCGACCGCCGACCGCATAGCAGTCTTCCCGAGAGACGAGCGGCGCCACCCGCGTTTTCTCGATATCGTACAGGCTCGGCCGGTTCTGCCGGCCGATCAGGAGAATGTCGCGAAAGCCCGCATTCGTGACAAAGGCGATGCGGCCTCCCGTGCGCTGGATGACCGCATTCGTCGCGGTCGTCATGCCGTGGCCCACATACGCCACATCCGCGCCGCTGCGGGACTGGAGTGCGAGGGCGCGCTTGAGACCCTCGACGGTGCCATGCGCCCGATTGTCGGGCGTGGTCAACACCTTCGCGACGGTCAACCGACCGCTCGCCCCATCATAGGCGATATTATCCGTGAAGGTACCGCCGACGTCGGAGGCAACCCGCAGTTCCCGCACTTCAGGAGCAATCACATCCGCTTCCTCGTTCCCGCAAGCGGTCTCGAAACCAGAGGCATATCGCCCCGGATGAGCTGACGCCCCCCTATCTCGCCGCTTGCGTCGCCCCGTTTGCGATTTTATTTTTATACTTGTTGTATATAATGGCGTCAAGCGGGTCCCCACATCGTGCAGCGTTCGCGAAGGACGACCGTAATGGCAAGGACAAGCCGAAGCGCGCGCATCAAGGGCCTTGAGCCATCGCCGCGGCCCAGCGCAGCTGCCTTTGCTCACCGCGTCCCAAGGAAGGCTGCCCGTCCCCGGCCCGAAAAACCCGGAAAAGGACGGCCGCGAGGAACGGGGGCGCAGCGAGTCTACGAACGCTTACGCGAGAAGATTCTCAAGCTCGAGCTGCTCCCGGGCACGCTTCTCAACGAGGCTGCCCTCGAACAGGAGTTCGGGATCTCTCGCACGCCTGTCCGCGAGGCGCTCATCAAGTTGGCCTCCGAAGGCCTCATCTCGATTCTGCCGAACCGCGGCGCACAGGTCGCCTCGATCGATATCGGCGATATCCCGCAGATCTTTGAGGCCTTGAGCCTCTGTCAGAGGGCGACCATGCGCTGGTGTTCGCTCCGCCGACGCGACGAGGATCTCCAGGGCATGCGGCAGATCAGCGAGGAATTCAGCCAGGCGGCCCGGCGGAACGATTTCGATCATATGAGCGACGCCAACAAACGGCTGCATATCGCAATCGCCCGCGCCTGCGGCAACAAGTACATCGCCCAGACCTATGAAGCTCTTCTCGGCGCGACGTTCCGGCTGGCGCGCACGGCATTCGCGGCAGGTCCGCTCGATCCGGACGACCACAGCCGTTACTATTCGGAGGTCATCCGCGACCATCAAGAAATGCTGGCGGCGATCGAGCGGCAAGATGCGGAAGCCGCGGACCGGCTCGGACGGCAGCACGCCGAGCTGTTTCGCAGTCGGATTGCAAAATTCCTGGAGGCAAACCCGAGATTCGAGCTCGCGCTTAGGGAAACTCGAAAGGCCCTCGATGAGTCAATGCGGCGATGATTCATAGGCCGGAGCGGATCCGAGCCTGAGAGGTTGGCTCGATGAGCAGGGAGCGTGCAGCGATCTCGATCAAAGCGCCAGCGCGACCGCCCAGCCGGCCTGGCAAGCGATAAGTGTAGAGCGCCGCCACGCCGATCGCCTCCTGCAGACTCCCCACGCGGGATATGCTACAGCACGGCACTTGCTCCGACGCGTGAGGACTTGCTCATCCGATGTCCGTCGTCGTGCGCTTCGCCCCTTCGCCCACCGGCT
>Ga0187784_10004052_pt1 | contig 11863 bp, 9 predicted proteins | sample 1015_SJ02_MP15_2_FD_132964 | JGI IMG/M metagenome (GOLD analysis project Ga0187784, IMG submission 132964) | Tropical peat soil microbial communities from peatlands in Department of Meta, Colombia - 1015_SJ02_MP15_20_MG | ecosystem: Environmental > Terrestrial > Soil > Wetlands > Peat | place... | reverse complement strand
GCAGCAGGCCGTCACGGACCCGGCGGTCAACCGGACACGCTGCTGGCGGACGCGTGATCCCGCTGTCGCTGGCCGAGGTCGCGCGGGTGACGGACGCGCTCCTCTCGGAGGTGCCCGACCCGGCCGCGCTGGTCACCGGGCCGGTGGTGATCGACTCGCGGGAGGCCGGCCAGGGCAGCCTGTTCGCCGCGCTGCCCGGCACCCGGACCGACGGGCACGAGTTCGCGGCGGCCGCGGTCCGAGCCGGGGCCGTGGCCGCCCTGGCCACCAGGCCGACCGGCGGTCCCGCCCTGATCGTGCCAGATGTGCAGGCAGCGCTGGGCAGGCTCGCCCGCGCCGTCGTCGACCGGCTGCCCGGCCTCACCGTGATCGGCATCACCGGGTCGGCGGGCAAGACCACCACCAAGGACCTGACCGCGCAGCTCCTCGAGACCGTGGCGCCGACGGTAGCGGCGCGCGACTCGTTTAACAACGAGATCGGCCATCCGCTGACGGTGCTCAGGGTGACCGGCCAGACCCGGTACCTCGTCTCGGAACTGGCCGCACGAGGGCCTGGTCACATCACGCAGCTGTGCCAGATCGCGCCGCCGCGGCTCGGAGCCGTGCTGTGCGTCGGACACGCGCACGCCGGGGAATTTGGCGGCCTGGCGGCGATCGCGCTGGCCAAGGGCGAGCTGCCTGCCGCGCTGCCACCGGACGGCGTCGCGGTCCTGAACGCCGACGACCACCGGGTCGCCGCCATGGCGACCAGGACCCTGGCGCGCGTGGTGACCTTCGGACGGTCGGCCACCGCGCAGGTGCGGGCGGACGAGGTCCGGTCCGACGAGGCCGGGCGGGCCGGCTTCATCCTGGTCACGCCGGCCGGGTCGGCGCCGGTGCAGCTCCAGCTGTACGGCGAGCACCACGTGCACAACGCGCTCGCCGCCGCCGCCCTGGTGCTTCAGCTTGGCATGCCAGTCGCCGATGTGGCCGCCCGGCTCTCGGCCGCCGTGGCCCGCAGCCGGTGGCGGATGGAGGTAACGCGGCTGCCAGACGGCGTCACCGTCGTCAATGACGCCTACAACGCCAATCCCGACTCGGTCCGCGCGGCGATCGCGGCGCTGGCGGCGATGGCACATGGCCGCCGCGGCTTCGCCGTGCTCGGCCACATGACCGAGCTCGGGGACGACGCCGACCGGCTGCACGAGCAGATCGGCGCGCAGGCGGCCGCGGCGGGCGTGGCGGGCCTGATCGTGGTGGGCGATCAGGCGGCGCCGATGCTGGCCGGGGCCAAGGGCGTGCCTGGCTGGCGGGGTGAGCTGCACCACGTGCCAGACGCGGCGGCCGCGGTCGGCACGCTGCGAGAGCGGCTGCGTGCCGGTGACGTGGTGCTGGTCAAGGCCTCGCACTCGATCCACCTAGAGCGGGTTGCGCTGGCGCTGACCGGCGAGCAGCCGCTTGACGGCGCAGCGGGGCGGGGCAGTTGAAGACCATCCTCGTCACCGGGGCCGTCTCGCTCGTGCTGGCGCTATTCGGGACGCCCCTGGTGATCGCGGTGCTGCGCCGTCAGGGCTACGGCCAGCCGATCCGGGTCGACGGCCCGGCGTCACACGAGACCAAACGCGGCACACCGACCATGGGCGGCGCCGTCATGGTGCTGGCGTCGGTGGCCGGCTACCTGGTCGGCCACGTTGCCACGAACGACCCGATGAGCGCCTCCGGCCTGCTCGTGCTGTTCCTCATGGTGGGGCTCGGCCTGGTTGGCTTCATCGACGACTTCATCAAGATCTACCGGCAGACCAGCCTCGGCCTGCGCAGCGGCGCCAAGCTGGCCGGCCAGATCGTGGTGGGCGCGGTGTTCGCGCTCGAGGTGCTGCAGCACCCGGACGGCTACGACCTCACGCCCGCCGACGCGCACCTGTCCTTTCTGCGCGACTTCGGCCCGGCGCTCGGCACGCTGCCGTTCGTGATCTGGGTGGTCATCATGATCGCCGGATTCTCGAACGCGGTGAACCTCACCGACGGGCTTGACGGCCTCGCCACCGGGGCGACCGTGCTGGTGCTGGCCGCGTACGTGCTCATCGGCATCTGGCAAGAGCGCAACGACTGCACGACGTTCCTGTCCCGGCAGTGCTATCAGATCAGGGACCCGCTCGACCTGGCCGTGGTCGCGGCCGCGGTGCTCGGCGCGTGCTTCGGCTTCATCTGGTGGAACGCACCGCCCGCCAAGATCATCATGGGCGACACCGGGTCACTGGCCCTCGGCGGCGTGCTGGCCGGCCTCGCCGTGTGCACCAAGACCCAGCTGCTGCTGCTTATCCTCGGCGGGCTGTTCACGATCATCACGGCGTCGGTGATCATCCAGACCAGCGTCTTCAAGGTGACCAGGCTAAGAACCGGACGAGGCATCCGGGTCTTCAAGATGAGCCCGCTGCATCATCACTTCGAGATGATGGGCTGGCCGGAGACCACGATCGTGATCAGGTTCTGGCTCATCTGCGGTCTGTGCATCGCGCTCGGCCTCGGCATCTTCTACGCCGAGTGGCTGGTGACCTGACCCCGTGGGCCAGCGTCGCGACGACGAGCAGCCGGCCGGGCTGGACGGCCGGCCCGTCGTCGTCGTGGGGCTCGGCGTCACCGGCCAGTCGGTGGTGCAGGTGCTGGCCGGCCGCGGGATGAGCGTGACGGCGGTCGACTCGCGCGACGACGCCGAGCGCCACGACCTCGCCACTCGCCTTCGGCGGGACGGCGTACGGGTTCGGCTCGGGCCAGCCGAGCTCGGCCCCGAGGCTCGCCTGCCGCCCGACGTCGGCCTGGTGGTTACGTCACCGGGCCTGCGCCCGGACACGCCGCTGCTGGCGACCGCGCTGGCGGCGGGCGTCGAGGTGATTGGCGACGTCGAGCTCGCCTGGCGGCTGCGGCCCGCCCTCGGGACCGGCGGCCGCCAGCAGTGGCTGGCCGTCACCGGGACCAACGGCAAGACCACCACCGTGCGGATGCTCGCCGCCATGCTCGCCGCCGCCGGTCACCGGGGTGCCGCGGCCGGGAACGTCGGCGTGCCGATCCTGGCCGTCGTGACCGATCCGGAGCCCTACCCGGTCGTCGCGGTCGAGCTCTCCAGCTTCCAGCTGTACTGGAGCACCACCATCGCGCCGCTGGCCGCCACGGTGCTCAACGTGGCGGCGCACCACCTGGACTGGCACGATGACCTGGAGTCCTACGCCGCGGCCAAGGCAAGGATCTTCGCGCCCGGCACCGTGGCCGTGTGCAACGCCGACGACCCGCGGACGGTCGCGATGGCCGACGCGGCCGTGGCGCGAACGCCCGGGCCGGCCGCCAGGAAGGTGGCCTTCGGCCTCCGGCCGCCCCGACCGGGCGAGCTCGGGGTGGCGGACGGCTGGCTGGTCGACCGCGCGTTCTGCGGCGCCGCCGCCGTCTGGCTCGCACCGGTGCGGGACGTTCGGCCGGCCGCGCCCCATAACGTGGCGGACGCCCTGGCGGCCGCCGCGCTGGCTCGGGCTTACGGCGACGAGCCGGCCACCATCGCCGCCGGGCTCGCCGCGTTCGTGCCTGAGCCGCACCGCATCGAGGTCGTGGCCGAGCGAGCGGGGGTCGCCTTCGTGGACGACTCGAAGGCGAGCAATCCGGCGGCAGCCGCCGCGTCGCTTGCGGCGTTCCCGGCCATCGTCTGGATCGCCGGCGGGCTGTTCCGCGGCAGCGACGCTGACCTGGACGCGCTGGTGGTCGCGGCGGCACCCCGGCTACGGGCCGCCGTGCTGATCGGCACGGACGCGGCCAGGTTCGGTCGGGCGCTGGCGCGACACGCACCGGATGTCCCGGTAACGGAGCTCGCCAGCACGGACACTGGAGTCATGGATCTTGCGACGGCGGAGGCCGCGGCGGCCGCGCGACCCGGCGACACGGTGCTGCTGGCGCCGGCCGCCCAGTCGTGGGACATGTTTCGTGACTACCAGGCGCGCGGCGACGCGTTCGCCGCGGCAGTGCGGCGGCTGAGCGATCACGCGGATCGGCGGGACCACAGGGAAACCCGGTGAGCACCGCGCCGTCGATCGGCACCACCGACGACGACCCGGCCCACCCGGCCCACCCGGCCCGCCGGGCCAGCCTGCGGCTGCCGGTCCGCGGCGAGGCGCGGACCGTCGCGCTCGCGGGAACCCGCCGAGTGCGGGACGCCGCGACGCGGCTGGTGGCGCTCCTGGACAAGCCGCTCGCGTCCTACTACCTCGTGCTCGGCTGCACCCTGCTGCTGCTAGCGGTCGGCCTGATGATGGTGCTGTCCGCGGGTACCGCTTATGACCTAGACAACGGCCTGCCGCCCTATTCGATGTTCATCAAGCAGCTGGCGGGCGCCGTCGTCGGGCTGGTGCTGATGTGGGTGGCCGCCAAGTCGCCGCCGCGACTGTTCCGTGCCTGCGCGTACCCGCTGTTGCTGGCCGCGCTGGCGGGCGTGGCCCTCGTGCTGCTGTTCGGCGTCGAGGTGGACGGCGCGAAGCGCTGGCTGATCGTGGCGGGCACCCAGGTGCAGCCGTCCGAGCTCGCCAAGCTCGCGCTCGTGGTGTGGGGCGCCGACCTGCTCGCCCGCAAGGAGCGGCTCGGCCAGCTGACCGACTGGCGGCACCTGCTCATCCCGTTGTTGCCCGGCGCCGCCCTGCTCAGCCTGCTCGTGCTCCTCGGCAGGGACATGGGCACGACGTTCCTGCTGATCGTGATCTTTCTCGCGCTGCTGTGGATCATCGGCACGCCGCGCAGGCTGCTCGCCGGCCTGGCCGGCCTGATGGCGTTCGTGCTCCTCGTCGTCGTCGCCGTGCACCCGTACGAGCTGGCCAGGATCACCGCGTTCTTCGCTGCGCACTCGCCCAGCTGTCAGAGCCTGAGCTGCTACCAGCTCATCCAGGGCAAGGACGCGCTCGGATCTGGCGGCCTGTTCGGGGTGGGCACGGGCGCCAGCCGGGCCAAGTGGGGCTGGGTGCCCAACAGCCCGACCGACTTCATCTTCGCGATCCTCGGCGAGGAACTCGGCCTGGTCGGCACGCTGTGCGTGGTGGCGCTCTACGGCGGAATCGCGTTCGCCGGGCTGCGTATCGCCCGGCGCGCCCCGGACACGTTCTCGCGGCTGGCGGCGGGCGCGATCACCGTCTGGCTCGTGGTGCAGGCCATGGTCAACATGGGTGCCGTGCTTGGCTTGCTGCCGATCAGCGGGGTGCCATTGCCGCTGATCTCGGCCGGCGTGTCGTCGCTGCTGGCTAGCCTGGTGGCGCTGGGCATGCTGATGGCGTTCGCACGGACCGAGCCCGGTGCGGCTCGTGCGCTCGCGGCGGCGGGCCCTGCCACGCCGCTGCGGCTGCTGCGCCGCCTAGGTCTGGGCCGCGGGGGCGCGGCGATCCGAGCGGCCGCCGACCACCCGAGTTCGGGCAGTCGCCGCAGGAGGGTGGCGCCGCCGCGGTAAGCGTGGCGTCGCCCAGTAAGGTGGCCCGGTCGACGAAGGTGAGGTGCCGATGACGGTCAGCGTCGTCATCGCGGGCGGCGGCACGGGCGGGCACATCGAGCCTGCGCTGGCCCTCGCGGACGCGGTGCGCCTGGCCGAGCCGGAGACGCTGATCACCTGCCTCGGCACCGAGCGCGGGCTGGAGACCAGGCTGGTGCCGATGCGCGGCTACGACCTCGCGCTCATCCCGCCGGTACCGCTGCCGCGCGGCCTCACGCCGGAGCTCGCCTCGGTGCCCGGCCGGCTCCGCGACGCGGTCCGCAGCACCGGCAAGATCCTTTCCCGGGTGCACGCCGATGTCCTGATCGGCTTCGGCGGGTACGTGGCGACCCCGGGGTACCTGGCCGCAAGGCGCGCCCGGCTACCGATCGTCGTGCACGAGGCCAACGCCAGGCCCGGCCTCGCCAACCGGATCGGCGCGGTGCTGACCCGGTATGTCTACACCGGGCAGCCGGGCACCAGGCTGCTGCACGCTACCTACCTCGGCATCCCGATCCGGCGGCAGATCGCCGGCCTGGACCGGCTGGCGCTCGCCGACAAGGCCCGCGCGCACTTCGGCCTGCAGCCGGACCTGCCGGTCCTCCTCGTCACGGGCGGGTCCCAGGGCGCCGCGTCGCTGAACCACGCGGTGCTCGGCGCGGCCGCGGCCCTGCGCGCGGTCGGCGTGCAGGTCCTGCATGTCGTCGGGCCCAAGAACGCCGATGTGGCGGTGCCGCCCGGTCCGGTGCCCTACGTCGTCCTGCCGTACCTGGACCGGATGGACCTGGGCTACGCCGCGGCCGATTTCGCGCTGTGCCGGGCCGGCGCGATGACCTGCGCCGAGCTCACGGCCGTCGGCCTGCCGGCCGCCTACGTTCCGCTGCCGCACGGCAACGGCGAACAGCGGCTGAACGCCGAGCCCATCGAGGAAGCCGGCGGCGGCCTGATCATCGACGACGCCGACCTGTCGGCGGAGTGGATCACCGAGGCGCTGCTGCCGATCCTGCTCGACGGCGAGCTGGTGGCGGCGATGAGCCAGGCAGCGGCCGCCACAGGGAACCGCGCCGCCGACACCGAGCTCGCAGCGCAGGTGCTGGGCCTCGGCCACGAGCAGCAGCAACTGGCGCCCCGGCCGACCCGGTCGGCGGGCCGGCGCCGGGCGGGGAGGTAGCCGCATGAGCCTCGTAACCCCGGTGGATCCCGTCCCCGTCAGCGAGCTCGGCGCGGTGCACTTCGCGGCCATCGGCGGCGCTGGCATGTCCGGAATCGCCAGGATCATGCTCGCCCGCGGTGTCCGTGTGTCCGGCAGTGATCAGGCGGAGTCTGCGCTGCTGGCAGAGCTCGCGGCGGCCGGGGCGCGGGTGGCCGTCGGGCACGCGGCCGGCCACCTCGGCGACGCCGACACCCTGGTGGTCTCGACGGCCATTCGGCCGGATAACCCGGAACTCCTCGAGGCGCAGCGCCGCGGGCTGCGCGTGTTGCACCGGGCCGCGGCGCTGGCCAGCGTCATGCTCGGCTACCAGGGCATCGCGGTGGCGGGCACGCACGGCAAGACGACCACGACGTCGATGATCACCACGGTGCTGCGGCACAGCGGGGCAGAGCCGTCCTACGTCATCGGCGGGATCCTGGCCGAGACGGGGCTCGGCGCGGACCAGGGCGCCGGTCGCCAGTTCGTGATCGAGGCGGACGAGAGCGACGGGTCGTTCCTCATGTTCGCGCCCGACGCGGCCGTGGTGACCTCGGTCGAGGCGGACCACCTGGACAACTACGGGACGTTCGCCGCGATCGAGGCGGCGTTCGCCGCCTTCGCCCGCCGGATCACCCCCGGCGGCGTGCTGCTGGCCAGCGCGGACGATCCGGGCGCCAGGGCGCTGACGGCGCACGTGCGGCCGGACGTGACCGCGCTGACCTATGGCACCGCCGCGGACGCCGACTACCTGGTCAGCGACATCGGGTCCGGGGGGATGCGCACGAGCCTGACCGTGACCCGCCAGGGCAGGCCGACCGCGAGCACGGGCCCCGCCGGGCCGGTGCGGCTCGACATCGCGGTGCCGGGCCGGCACAACGCGCTCAACGCGGCTGCCGCCTTCGGGCTGTGCGTAGAACTCGGCGTGCCGGCGGGCGACGTGGCGGCCGGGCTGACCGCCTACCGTGGGGCGCGGCGCCGGCTCGAGCTGACCGGCGAGGCCGACGGCGTGCAGGTGATCGACAGCTACGCGCATCACCCCACCGAACTAGCCGCGGACCTCGCGGCCGCCCGCACGGTAGCGACGGGCGGCCGGGTCATCGCGATCTTTCAGCCGCACCTGTTCAGCCGGACCCGGATCTTCGCGGCCGAGTTCGCCGCCGCACTCGCGGCGGCCGACGAGGTCCTGGTGCTGGACGTGTACGCGGCCAGGGAGGACCCGGAGCCCGGCGTCAGCGGCAGGCTGATCAGCGACGCCGTGCCGGGCGGCCGCGCGACCTTCGTGGCCGATCGTTCGGACGTGCCCGCCGCGATCGCCGGCCTGGCCAAGCCCGGTGATCTGGTTCTCACCATGGGCGCCGGCGATGTCACCGCGCTCGGGCCGCAGATCGTGGCCGCGCTGCGCGAGCGGGCCGGCGATACGTGAGGACGGCACGCGGGCGGGCCGACGCGACGCTGACCGTTCCGGGCGGGAACGGGGTCGAAGGGGCTGGCCCCGATGCGGTCGGAGCGCGGCCGCGGCGCGCGCCAGGCCGGAGGGTGTTCGCGGCCGGCCTGGCGGTGGTGATCGTCGGGGTGGCCGGCTGGGCGCTGCTCGGACCGAGCGTCTTGGTGGTGCGGCACGTGCGGGTGACCGGCGGCGGCCCGCTGGTATCCGCCGCGGCGGTGCGCGGCGCCGCCGGCATCACGCTCGGCACGCCGCTAGCCCGGCTTAACACGGCCGCGGCGGCGCGCCGGGTCGACCGGCTCCCGGCGGTGCTGTCCGCGCGGGTGACGAGGTCGCTCCCCGACACCGTGGTCATCAGCGTGCGACCCCGCAGCCCCGCGCTCGCGGTGCCAGCCGGGCGCGGCTACGCGCTCATCGACCCCTACGGCGTGACGGTGTCCTCGGCCACAGCGGTTCCGGTCGGCCTCCCGGTGCTCACGAATCCGCCGCCGGTGCTGCGCGGCAACCCGGCCGTCAGGGCCGCCGGGCTGGTGGTCGACGAGCTGCCGACCCAGCTGCGGGATCAGGTGAGGTCGGTGTCGGTGGCCGCGACCGGCGTGACGCTGCGGCTGGCCGGCGGGATCACGGTGATCTGGGGCGGGCCGAGCCAGGCCGCGCAGAAGGCGGCGGAACTCGTCCTGCTGCTCGGTACGCACGCCCGTTTCTACGACGTCAGCGACCCCGCCACCGCCGTCACGCAGCCGTGACCGGCCGGGCGTGTCGCGCCCGGCGCAGCGGTGCCAGCGCGACACGCCGCGCGGATGGTGACCAGTGATTGACCTTGGGATGCGGGCAACCCTACTGTCCCTATCAGTCGACAGCTTGACATAACTCTAAATCTCAAGTTGAGGGTGAGGGTTGTCGTGCCACCGCCTGGCTAGCGTGGGGGGCCGCGTGGGGACCCGGAACTGTGCCAGCCCAGGGCCAGGCGCGGGTGCGATGGCCGCGGACCGCAGCGAGCCCGTTCCCGGATAGAGGCGGGCCGTGACGGCGGGACGGTTCGCAGCAGGGGTCCGGGGGGACCGCTCTCGGACGACAAGCGGAAGGGTTTGCTCCTCGTGGCAGCACCGCAGAACTACCTGGCGGTCATCAAGGTCGTCGGCATCGGCGGGGGCGGCGTCAACGCCGTAAACAGGATGATCGAAGAGGGACTCCGGGGGGTCGAGTTCATCGCGATCAACACCGACGCACAGGCGCTGCTGATGAGCGACGCGGACGTCAAGCTTGACGTCGGGCGCGAGCTCACCAGGGGCCTCGGCGCCGGGGCTAATCCGGACATCGGCGCGAAGGCCTCGCAGGATCACCGGGAGGAGATCGAGGAGGTCCTCAAGGGCGCGGACATGGTGTTCGTCACCGCTGGCGAGGGCGGCGGCACCGGCACCGGCGGTGCGCCCGTGGTGGCCGAGGTGGCCAGGTCCCTGGGCGCGCTCACCATCGGCGTCGTGACCCGGCCGTTCGGGTTCGAGGGAAAGCGCCGGGCGGCCCAGGCCGACACCGGCATCGAGCGGCTGCGCGGCGAGGTGGACACCCTCATCGTGATCCCGAACGATCGGCTGCTGTCGATCTCTGACCGGCACGTCAGCGTGCTGGACGCGTTCAAGGCGGCCGATCAGGTGCTGCTGTCCGGCGTCCAGGGCATCACCGACCTGATCACCACCCCCGGCCTGATCAACCTGGACTTCGCCGACGTGAAGTCGGTGATGTCCGGCGCGGGCTCGGCTCTCATGGGCATCGGCACCGCGCGGGGCGACGACCGCGCGGTTGCCGCCGCGGAGATGGCGATCTCCAGCCCGCTGCTCGAGGCGAGCATCGACGGCGCGCACGGGGTGCTGCTGTCCATTCAGGGCGGCTCGGACCTCGGCCTGTTCGAGATCAACGAGGCGGCGCAGCTGGTGGCCAACTCGGCCGCGCCCGACGCGAACATCATCTTCGGCGCCGTCATCGACGACGCGCTCGGCGACGAGGTGCGGGTCACGGTGATCGCGGCCGGGTTCGACGAGCCGGACGCTGGGCGGATCCGGCCGCGGACGGCCTCCTACGGCTTCACCCGGTCGGCCGCCAGCCCGTCCCACGCAGGTGTCACGGCGGGCGCCGGTACCCGGCCGCCCGGCCTCAGCGGGGCGATCGGCCCCGGCGGACCGGCCGACGGCGGGGCGGCAGGATCGGCCGAGTCGGCCGGGTGGCGGCCGTTCCGCCTGGACGGCGCGCCGGCTTCGGCCGGTACAGGGGCTGCGGGCGCGACGGGGGCGGTGTCCGAGAGCGGATCGGGCGAGCTGAGGCAGCCGGCCGACGGGCACGGCACGGTGCCCGCGGCCGCGGCCGCGGATGGCACCGGCAGCGGTAGCCTCGCGGGGCCGGGCGACCCGCGGGTCGAGGGCATTCCGGCGCCGCGACCCGGCAACGGCAACGGGCGCTCGGCCGACTCGGCCGGGCCGCGGCGGAAGTCGGTGGTGTTCGAGGAAGACGACGAGCTCGACGTGCCAGACTTCTTGAAGTGAACCTGGTCACGCCCGCGCCGGACCTCGGTGACGGCGTGTGCGCCGGGTTCTCTAGCCGGGTCGGCGGGTCCAGCCGACCGCCGTACGACACGCTGAACCTCGCGCTGTCTGTGGGTGACGACGACGCGGCGGTCCAGGCCAACCGGCTGGCGCTTGCGGTGGCGTGCGGCCTGCCGCCAGCGCGCCTGACCTGGATGCGGCAGGTGCACGGGCGCGACGTCTGGTACGCAGGAGCGGACCAGCCGGATCCGCGGGAGCCCGTCGATGCGATGTTCACCGACCAGCCCGGCCAGGCGCTGTGCGTCCTCGTGGCCGACTGCGCCCCGGTGCTGCTCGCCGACCCGGGTGCACGGATCGTCGGAGCGGCGCACGCGGGCCGCGAGGGCCTGCTGGCCGGGGTGATTCCGGCGCTGGTGACGGCGATGACCAGCGCGGGCGCGAGCCCGGCCCGGATGCGCGCGGTCATCGGCCCGGCGATCTGCGGCGGCTGCTATGAGGTGCCGCCCGAGCTGCAGGCCAGGGTCAGCGCGGCCGTCCCGGCCGCAGCGTGCGTCACCACGGCGGGCAGCTGCGGGCTGGACATCGCGGCCGGGGTGCGCGCGCAGCTCTCGGCCGCGGGAGTGACCTGGATCGACGCCGACGGCCGGTGCCCGATGCAGGCGGCCGACCTGTACTCCCATCGGCGGGAGGGCCGGACCGGCCGGTTCGCCGGCCTGGTGTGGCTGTCGCCATGAGTGATCAGGCTGGCGCCGGGACCGAGCGGCTGGCCGAGCTGGCCACTAACCTCGCTGCCGTCCGGGCGCGCATCGCCGCTGCCTGCACCGCCGCGGGGCGGAACCCCGCCGACGTCACCCTCATCGCCGTGACCAAGACGTTCCCGGTGTCGGACATCGCGGCGCTGAGCCGGCTCGGCGTCACCGACATCGGCGAGAACAGGGATTCAGAAGCGGGTCCGAAGGCGGCCGCCGCCGCCGCCGCCGGGCTGGCGCTGCGGTGGCATTTCATCGGGCAGCTGCAGGTCAACAAGGCTGGCAGGGTGGTCGGCTACGCGGACGTGGTGCACTCGGTGGACCGGATCCGGCTGGCCGAGGCGCTGGGTCGCCGGGCCGGCGTCGCCGGGCGCGTGATCAGCTGCCTGGTGCAGGTGAGCCTCGACGAGCCGGGCCTCGCGGCTGGCCGCGGCGGCGCAGATCCTGGCGAGGTTCCGGCGGTCGCGGCTGCCATCG
>Ga0187784_10004050_pt1 | contig 11866 bp, 6 predicted proteins | sample 1015_SJ02_MP15_2_FD_132964 | JGI IMG/M metagenome (GOLD analysis project Ga0187784, IMG submission 132964) | Tropical peat soil microbial communities from peatlands in Department of Meta, Colombia - 1015_SJ02_MP15_20_MG | ecosystem: Environmental > Terrestrial > Soil > Wetlands > Peat | place... | reverse complement strand
GCCTCGAGGCTCTCGGTGGCGAGCTCGGCGACGATGTCCCAGCGCCCGTTCGTGGTATGCAGCGCGCGCACGGCCGGATCGCCCCGCAAGGCTTTGAGCACCTCGTCGGTCCGATTCCCTTCGACCGCCACGGTCATCAGCGCGCGTACCGGCTGATCCTCGCCCGCGAGCTTCAGCCGTACCGTGTAGCCCAGGATGATGCCGTCGCCCTCCAGGCGCGCGAGCCGGTTCTGCACCGTTCCCCGCGATACGCCGAGGGCCTTCGCCATCGCGGCGACCGACATCCTCGCGTTCTCGCGCAACCGTGAGATCAGCTGGCGATCAGTGGTGTCCATGAGATGAGAATCTACAAATCGCCAAAAAACGCTGGCGATGTGTTCAATTATATCGACTCTTTGTGCAATTGTCTGGCTATTAATTAGCCCCCCCCGACCCCCACACTGCCGCCTCGAGACACCGATCCAACGGCGAGGCCCATCATGGTGAGCTACATCGGCACTTCAAGGGTTCGACAATTGCTGTCCCGCTTGGGACCCGCGCGATTCATCGAATCGCTCGCGCTGGAGATCGAAGCGGACTATCGGCGCTGGAGTGAGTTCGACAAGTCCGCCCGTCATGCCATCCATTCCCCGGGCGGTGTGATCGAGCTCATGCCGATCAGCGATGGACGGCTGTATTCGTTCAAGTATGTGAACGGTCACCCTCAAAACACCGCCGCGGGCCTCCTGACCGTGACCGCCTTCGGCGTGCTCTCGGACGTCGCGACGGGCTATCCGCTGCTCGTTTCCGAGATGACATTCGTCACCGCGCTGCGCACGGCGGCGATCTCCGCGTTGGCGGCGCGACACATGGCGCGCGCGGGGAGTCGAACGATGGCGCTCATCGGCAACGGCGCCCAGAGCGAGTTTCAGGCGATCGCATTTCATCGGATGCTCGGAATACGCCGATTGCGGCTGTTCGACACGGACCCGGATGCCACCGCGAAGCTCGCGCGCAATCTCGAGCAGCTGAATCTCGACGGCCTCGACTTTCGAGCGTGCGCGAGCGCCGCCGAAGCCGCACGAGGAGCCGATATCGTCACCACTGCGACGGCCGACAAGCGAAATGCCCTTATATTGACTCCCGACATGATCGAGCCCGGGATGCACTTGAATGCGGTGGGCGGCGACTGCCCGGGCAAGACCGAGCTGCACCCGGATATCCTCAAGAGCCCACGCGCGCGCATCGTGGTCGAGTTCGAGCCGCAGGCGCGCATCGAGGGCGAGATCCAGCAGCTCGGCGGCTCGACTTCGGTGATCGAGCTCGCGGACGTCCTCTGCGCCAACTCCCCGGGACGGCTCGATGCGCACGAGGTCACCCTATTCGACTCGGTCGGTTTTGCCCTGAACGATTTCTCGGCGCTTCGTTATCTGCATCGGTTGGATCTCGAGCTCGCCGGGGCGCGAAAGATCGATCTCGTGCCCGAGCTCGACGATCCGAAGAATCTGTATGGCGCGCTTCAGCCCGTCGCTCGAGCGGCCGCGGCCCCGGCGGCGTCCGCGCCCGCCCGGGCCGGCATCTCTGTGGCGGTCCACGAGGAGAGCCCGGCATGAGCGCACCCCTCGTTAAAGCGAGCCTGATCGGCGCGCCCACCGATGTGGGTGCCAGCGATCGCGGATCCTCCATGGGCCCGGAGGCGCTGCGCGTTGCGGGAATTCACGCAGCGCTCCAGGCGCGCGGTCTCGATGTTCGGGATTGCGGCAATGTGAGCGGGCCGGCGAACCGCGGCCTGCCGGCCGTCGACGGTTACCGCAATCTCGAGCAGGTCGCCTCGTGGAGCCGCGAGGTGTACGGCGCCGTGCGCAGGGAGCTGTCGGACGGGCGGTTGCCGATCCTTCTCGGCGGAGACCACAGTCTCTCGATCGGCTCCATCGCCGCCGTGGCGCGGCACTGTCGCGAGATGCGCCGGCCGCTCAGGGTGGTCTGGCTCGATGCTCACGCCGACTTCAACACGCGCGAGCTCTCTCCGAGCGGCGCACTGCACGGGATGCCCCTCGCGTGCCTGTGCGGGTTCGGTCCTCGCGAGCTCGCAATGGACGAGGCCATGCCGCCGATCCGGCCGCAATGGGTTCGCCAGATAGGGATCCGCAGCGTCGACTCCGGCGAGCGGCGCTTCGTGCATGATCAAGAGCTCGCGGTGTTCGACATGCGCTACATCGACGAGATGGGTGTGAGGAAGGCCATGCACCTCGCGCTCGAGGGTTTGCACCCGGACACGCACTTGCATGTGAGTTTCGATGTGGATTTTCTCGATCCCGAGATAGCCCCCGGCGTCGGTACGACGGTCGCCGGTGGTATGTCTTACCGCGAAGCGCAATTGTGCATGGAGATGATTGCCGACACCGCTCGCATCGGCTCGCTCGATATCGTGGAGCTCAATCCCGCGCTGGACGTGCGCAACAAGACGGCGGTGCTGGCGGTCGACCTGGTCGAATCGCTCTTCGGCAAGAGCACGTTGATGTGCCGCCCGACCTGCGCCTTCGGGGAGGCACGGCCGACGCACTCGCCCGCGGCGGCGCGCGCGCTTCGATTGAGTTAGGATCGCACCATGGCCGTCAGCATGAACGAGCGTCCCGTCTCGGCGGATTCGGCGCGCTCGGCCGCACGCGAGCATGCCCTGTGGCCCGAGGATCGTGCGGTCAATCGCTTGCTCGAGCGATTGGAGCTCACCGGGGGCGCGCGCCACCGTGCCGTGGCACTCGGGGTGGCGCTCGTCGAAGGCGCGCGCTCAAGGCGCGATGAGCGACCCTTCCTGGATGCGTTTCTCCAGGAGTTCGGCCTCTCCAATCAGGAGGGCATCGCCCTCATGTGCATCGCCGAGGCACTCTTGCGGATTCCCGACGATGCGACGGCGGACCGGCTGATCGCGGAGCAGCTCGCGAGCGGCGACTGGTCCGCGCACTCCGGGAAGTCCGAGTCGCTATTCGTCAATGCATCCACCTGGGGCCTCATGTTGACCGGTGGAATTCTCGAGCTCGATCCGTCCATCAAGACCGATGCCGCGGGCTGGATGCACAAGCTCACGCGCAAGGCGGGCGAGCCCTTGGTGCGCCTCGCCGTGCGCCAGGCGATGCGCATCATCGGCGGCGAATTCGTCGTCGGGCGCAGCATCGAGGAAGCGCTCGCGCGCAGTGCCCGCGAGCCGGATCTCGCGCTGTGCTCCTTCGACATGCTGGGCGAAGGCGCTCGCACCCTCGCGGATGCCGAGCGCTATCTGCGCTCCTACGAGCATGCGATCGACGCGATCAGCGCGGTCGGGAGCGGCGCCCCTGTGCACGAGCGCTCGAGCATTTCGATCAAGCTGTCGGCGCTCGAGCCGCGCTACACCCCGCTGCACCGGTCACGTGTGATGGAGCGCCTCGTCCCCAAGGCGCTCGTCCTCGCGCAGCGCGCGGCCGCCGCCGGCATCCAGCTCACCATCGACGCCGAGGAGGCCGATCGGCTGGATCTTTCTCTGGACGTGATCGAGGCGCTCGCCCACGACAGGACCACCCGCGATTGGCCGGGCCTCGGGCTCGCGGTGCAGGCGTATTCGAAGCGCTCGCTCGATGTCATCGAATGGGTCGCAGCCACGGCGCGCGCGAGCGGCCGGCCGATGACCGTGCGGCTGGTGAAGGGCGCCTACTGGGACAGCGAGATCAAGCGCGGCCAGGAGCGCGGCCTCGCCGGATACCCCGTGTTCACGCGCAAGGTGACCACCGACGTGTCCTACCTCGCCTGCGCCAGCCAGCTCTTCAAGCAAGGCGACGTCATCTTTGCGCAGTTCGCGACCCACAACGCCCACAGCATCGCATCGATCCTGCAGCTCGCGCCCCCCGGCGCCCGCTACGAGTTTCAACGCCTGCACGGCATGGGCGGGCTCCTCTATGCGGAGGCGGCGCGCCAGGTCGACAATTTTCCGAAAGTGCGCGTGTACGCTCCCGTGGGCGAGCACAAGGATCTGCTCGCCTATCTGGTCCGCCGGCTCCTGGAGAACGGCGCGAACACCTCGTTCGTGAACCGCTTCATGGACGAGGAGGTACCGGTCGTCGATATCGTGCGCGATCCGATCACCGAGCTCGAGCGGCTCGACGCCTATGCGCATCCGAGGCTTCCGAATCCGATCGCGCTCTATCCCGATCGGCGTAACTCCGCGGGCATCGACATCGGCGACCCCATGGCTCTCGAGGCCGTACGCGCCGGCGTCGCCGGCCCGAGGCGCCGTTCCGCGGAGCACGTGGCGGGTCCCATCATCGACGGCGCGTTGGCGCCGGGGCTCCCGCAGGCGATCACCAATCCCGCCGATCGGCGCGAGCGCGTCGGAAGCTCGCGGGATGCGACGCCGGCGGAGATCGCCGAGGCGTTCGATGTGAGTCGGCGCGCGCAGCCTGGCTGGGACGCTCTGGGCGGTGCCGTGCGGGCGGATTGCCTCGACCGTGCGGCGGCCCTCCTCGAGAGATCGCACCTCGATTTTTACGAATTGCTGGTGCGCGAGGCCGGTAAGACGCTGCCCGACGCGATTGCCGAAGTGCGCGAGGCCGTGGATTTCTGCCGATACTATGCGGTGCGCGCGCGTGTAGAGTTCGCGCACGCGACCCGGCTCGACGGACCGACGGGTGAATCGAACGAGCTGTCGCTGCACGGACGCGGGGTGTTCGCCTGCATCAGCCCGTGGAATTTTCCATTGGCGATCTTCGCCGGGCAGGTGACCGCGGCCCTCGCCGCCGGTAACAGCGTCGTCGCCAAGCCGGCGGAGCCGACGCCGCTCATTGCGGCACGTTTCGTGAGGTTGCTCCACGAGGCCGGCGTGACGCCCGGCGCGCTGCAGCTCATTCCGGCGCCTGGACGAGTCTTTGGCGAGGTTGCCTTCGCCCACCGCGCACTCGCCGGGGTCGCCATGACCGGCTCCACGGCGACCGCGCTCACCATCCAGCGCACGCTCGCGGCACGGGACAGCGCCATCGTGCCGCTGATTGCGGAAACAGGCGGCATGAATGCCATGCTCGTCGATTCGACCGCGCTGCCCGAGCAAGTGGTCGACGACGTCCTCACGTCCGCCTTCATGAGCGCCGGGCAACGCTGCTCGGCGCTGCGCTTGCTGTTCCTGCAGGAGGAGATCGCCGAGACGGTGCTCGAGATGACCGCAGGCGCCATGGACGAGCTCGTGATCGGGGATCCCGCCAATCTCGACACCGACGTAGGGCCGGTCATCACGGCGGCCGCTCAAGAGGGCCTGAACCGCCACGTCGAGCGCATGCGTCGCGAGGCTCGCATCATCAAGGCCTGCCGGCTCGACGAGTCGCACGCTCGCGGCAGCTTCGTGGCGCCGCACTTGATCGAGCTCGAGCGCGCGGACCAGCTCACACGTGAGGAGTTCGGGCCGCTCCTGCACGTGGTGAGATATCGTGCGAGCGACATCGAGCGGGTGCTGGCGGCCATTCGCGCCACCGACTACGGCCTCACCCTCGGGGTGCAGACGCGCTTGGAATCGTTTTGGCGCCGGGTATTCGAGGGCACGACCGTCGGAAACACCTACGTTAACCGGAACATGATCGGCGCCGTGGTCGGGGTACAGCCCTTCGGCGGCAGTGGACTCTCGGGCACGGGCCCCAAGGCCGGCGGACCGCATTACCTCACGCGTTTCGCAAGCGAGCGGACGCTGACGGTGAACACCACCGCGACCGGGGGCAACACGGCGCTACTGAATCTGGGAAGTTAGCCGCTCGGTCGACTCACGCGCAGCCGCTGCCCAGGCTCGCTGCAAAGATCACCCAACCATGATTTTGCTCGTAGACCTGTCGCTCCGTCCCACAGCCGATCGCGCGAGTGTCCGACAGCATGGCGCACTGCGGGGTGGTGATGCTGTGGCTGTCCGCTACTCCGTTACGTGGTTACCCACTCTTGCACGAGAGCCCGATGGCGCGCAAATATAGCAGGGCGAGGGGCTGCAAGGCCGTGAGAGCCATGCATGGAAAAAAGACCGGGAGGCTGCGCAGCGGCAGATCCGCACCATGAGCGGGAGCATGGACAATTCTTACTCGGGACCCTTGGGGCGGTCCGGTTCGCTGCTTCACGACCTTGGCGGCGACAGGCGCGAAGCGGCTTGCGCTGCGGTGGCCGCGTATCGAGGTGAAGAGCTCGCGACGAGTCTCTTGGTGAAGATCTTTCGGCGCCTGCCGATGACCTTTGGCGTGCGCCTTTGGAGCGGCCCGACCTTCTGCGTGGGCGGGGGCCGCGACGCCTTCCTCGAGGATGGGAGCGTGCCTGCGCAAGCGAGCGCGAGCCCGCCCCGGCCGCGCTTCATGCTGTGCTTCCGCCACCCGCGGGCGGTGTACGGCTTGGTGCTGGGCCGGGATCCTTTGGGGCTGGCGGAAGCTTATTTTTGCAACGACCTCGACATCGAGGGAGACCTGTTCGCGGCGCTCTGCCTCAAGGACCACCTGAAGGCGATGCAGCTGCCTTTGCGCGAGCGCTGGAGCGCCGCGATCGCGGCGCTCCAATTGCGCGCGCTCAACGAGCGGGAGGCGTGGCGGCGAGACGCGCGTTCAGCCCACGGGGGGAGGGTCAGGGCGCACTCCAGGGACGAGAACCGCGAGGCGATCGAATTCCATTACGACCTGTCGAACGATTTTTACCGCTTGTGGCTCGACCGAGCCATGGTCTACTCGTGCGCGTACTTCGAGCGTGCGGATGTCAGCCTGGACGATGCGCAGCAGGCGAAGCTCGAGCACCTATGTCGCAAGCTCTCGCTGCGTCCCGGAGAGCGGCTTTTGGATATCGGCTGCGGCTGGGGCGCGCTGGTGATTCACGCCGCGCAGCGCTATGGCGTCTACGCACACGGGGTTACCCTCAGCCAGAGACAGCTGAGTGTCGCGCGCCAGCGCATTGCAGAGGCCGGGCTCGAGAATCGTGTCACCGTCGAGCTCAAGGATTATCGTGACCTCGAGGGACAGGCGGTCTACGACAAGATCGTGAGCGTCGGAATGTTCGAGCATGTCGGCCTCAAGAATCTCCCGTTGTACTTCTCCACCGTCCATCGCCTGTTGAAGCCGAGCGGTCTGTTCTTGAACCACGGCATCACGCACGTGCGCGCCGGATGGCACAAGAGCGATCCGTCGACCCTATTCATCAATCGCTACGTGTTTCCCGACGGGCAACTCGACAGCATCGCCAATATCCAAAGATACATGGAAGATGCCGAATTCGAGATCGCCGACGTCGAGGCGCTGCGCCCGCACTATGCGTTGACACTGCGGGCGTGGGTGAGTCGGCTGGAGCGTCGCCACGCTCGTGCGCTCGAGTACGTGAGCGAATCGACCTACCGCGTGTGGCGGTCGTACATGGCGGCCTCCGCTCTGGAGTTCGAGTCCGGACAGATCGGCGTCTATCAGGTGCTCGCCTCCAAGCGGGGTCCCGACCAGCCGAGGCTGCCGCTCACCCGCCGGTACCTGTATGAAGAGCGGGCCGGTTCACCGCGAGCCGGCTCGCCATAACACGCCCTCGGCGGGACACCCAAACCGCCGTCAGCTGGCGCAAAGGTCCGCGATGAGCGAGTCGGTGGCGCTCGCCTCGAACGGATCTTTCTCGAATTCGTCGAGCGCTTGCTCCGCCGTCGAAAGTGCGACGAGCTCGCGTTGATGCTGCGCGAGCAGCTCCGCGGTTAGCTCCCGCACGAGAGGGTTAACCTCGACATACAGAATGCGCAACCGCATTTCGAGGCTTATCCGGCGAATCTCGCCCACTCGAGGCGCGCATCTCGACGTAAGCCTAATCCTACGCCGCCGCTCCCGGCGGCTCGGCCCAAGATCAGCGCCGGTGCGCGGGCACGGCATCGAGCAGCAGCGGTAGGGCGCGGTTCAAGTCCGCGCTGCCGATTTCCTCGCCCTTGAAGTGTCCGAGCCGCACGACGACCAGATCATGCGATGGAATGATGATCGTGTACTGTCCGCCGGCGCCCGCCATGTAGTAGCTCTCCTTGGGGGCCGCCAGCGCGCCGTCGCCATTGATCCAGAAAAAGCCGCCATAGATCGGCCGGCCGTCGCTGAGCCACGCAGGAGCCGGCGTGCTTACGAAGCGCACGAACCCTTCGGGAAGAACTCGCTCGCCCTGCCAGCGGCCGTCCTGAAGATACAGATTGCCGAGGCGCGCCCAGTCGCGTGCGCAGGCGAGATCGTACCCTTGAGTGAGCAAGTCGCCGAAGGGATCGGTTTCGATCACCATCGTGCGAATTCCGATCTTGTCGAACAAGGCTCGTTGCGGAAAGGCGAGGTAGTCCTCGCCGCGCCGCTCGACGGCGAGACGGATCAGGTAGTTCACCAATACGGGGTCGGTATTGCGGTAGCGGCCGACCGTGTTCGGCGGCCACTGCAGGGGCCGCGTCGCCGCGTAGTGGAACGAATTGACGCCGCCGGTGTAAAGATACAAGTGATCGGGATAGGGGCCGGAGGGGTCGTAGTCCGGGTCGTAGGGCGCCCGGATCCGCAGTCCGCTCGACATGTGCAGGAGATCCGCGATGCGGATCTTGGCGCGCGGATCGCCCGGCGATTGCCACTCCGGAATCGGTGCCGCTTGCCACAGCTCGTAGTCGCCCCGCCGGATGAGCACCCCGATGAGCGAGGCGGTGACGCTCTTTCCCATGGACCAACTCTCGAGCGCCGTATGCACGGCGATGCCGGGTGCGTAGCGCTCGCCGATGATCCGTCCGCGCCAGGTCACGACGAAGGCCGCGGTCATTCCTCGGGGGTCGGCGAATGCCTGCGCCACGGCGTGATCGACCTTCGCTCGGTCCCACCCCGGCGTGGAAGCCCATGCGGCCTTGTCACCCATCGGCCACGCCTGTTCCTCGGGGTCGGGCAAATGGGGCTTGACCGGCTGTGGCTGGTAATCGAGCGAGGTCTTGCCCAGGGCGTAGGTGACGCAGCCTTGATCGCCCAGGTAGCGCGCCACGCGCGCCGTGCCGCCCGGGACTGCGACGGTCACTGTCTTTGCGGCTCTATCGACCACCGGCGTGCCGAGTCGCTTGCGCTCCTCGTAAGGCGCCGTGAAGTAGCCGACATTCTCCGCTGCAAAAGTCGGATCGAGACCCGTGATGAACACAGCAGAGCACATGACCTGCGCAAACCCCGCGGCGTGGTGCTCGAGCGGCTCGCCCGGCGGAGGAACATAAGCTGTCGGGAGCTCGAGCGTGCGGTCGCGGGCCAAAAAGTCGCCGGCTGTCTCGGCGGCCCCCACGGCCTGCATCGCAATCAATCCATACAGGAGGCCGCAAGGGGATGCGAATCGCATATCAATCCTTCGAGTGCTGAGCGGGCCTCGCTGCGTTCATCGATCGCGCATGACGCGGTCCGTCGACTCTCAATATACTACCGCCTCTGGATATCCGCCGGTGCCGAGAGCACGCGCATGTTTCAGGAGGCGAAGTCCGCCTCCTCTGCCGTTCGTGCGCAATGCGCCGACGCGACTGGACCCCGACCGCCCGCCGCATCTCAACAAGGTCACGGAGACGCTCTGATCAGGGGTCTCGAGCGAGGGTTTTGCGAGCGCTACATGCGCTCTCCCGTGAGTCTCGCAGTCCCGAAAATCCCCATTTTTACCTTGCCGGCCAATTTGTCCCCCTCGATTTGCACCTCATACTTCAGGGTGAGCGGTACCGGTTTGGTCACTCTGAGGTCCCACTTGAGCATGTTGCCGGCGACGGTACCGGTAAAGTCCTGCTGATCCATCTGGCCGTAGAGCGTGCCGGTGAGGACGTCGTCATGGGTGGCGAAGCGCCCGGTAAAATGCTGTGGCCCCATCGGCGTGGCCAAGACCATCTTCCACATCCCGTCGGCGGCTGCGCCGGAGTTTTCCGTTACCGGTGTCCTCGGATCGCTCGCGGGGGCGACTGCGCTCGATGGCGGGATATCGCTTGCGAGCGGGACGGAGCGAAGGCCCGCCGCGAGGGAGGCCTGCGTGCGCTCGCCGGATGCCTTCTGCGACATCGTTCGTCCCTCGATCCGCTCGAGTATCTTGGACGGGGTCAGCGGCAGTTCGAGGCGAAGCTCGCCGAAGGGAGAGAGTGCGTCGGCGATGGCGTTGATGAGGGTCGGGGGTCCGATGATGCAGCCGCCTTCGCCCACGCCTCGGAACCCGCCCTCCGCCTGTGAGGGAGTGGAGGCATGGACGTATTCGAAATCCGGCACGTCCGAGATGGCCGGCAGCAGGTAGTCCTTGTACGTGGCCGATGTGGGATTGCCGCGCGCGTCGATGCAGACTTCCTCGAGCAGCACGCTGCCGATTGCCTGGGTGAGCCCGCCTGCAATTTGCCCCTCGACCACCGCGGGATTGATCATCACGCCGCAATCCTCGCTCGAGATCCAGCGCTTGATCTTGACGAAGCCGGTCTCGGCGTCGACGTCGACGATGCAGGCGTGCGCCGCACTGGTGAAGGTGATCGGCGGCGGCCGGTAGCGATACTGCGCTTCGAGCCCCGGCTCGGTCCCCGGCGGCAGACGGTCCGGCTCTCCATACGCCACCTCGGCGATCTCGCGCAGGCTGCGGGTCTTCTCGCTCGCCCCGGAAACATGGACCATGCCCCCCTGAATATGAATCTCGTCGGGCTTCGCGTTGAGCAGGTGAGCGGCGACACGCTTGACCTTCTCGACCAGGAGATCAGCCGCCCTGATCGACGCACCGCCTCCGGCGACGGCCTGACGGCTGCCGGAGGCACCGGCGCCGAATCCGCCGCGCGAGCTGTCGTCCTCGTACACTGCGACATCCTCGAAGCTAACGCCGAGCCGATCGGCGATCACCTGCGCCATGGTGGTTTGCGTGCCGTGCCCCTGCGAGTGCGTGCTGAGCACGGCACTCACCTTGCCGGTCGGCTCGATCCGGATCTGCGCCACATCGCTTGCCAGCACGCTGATGCCGGCGCTGCCCGCCGTGGGCTCGATATAGGTCGCGATGCCGAGCCCAAGATAACGACCCGCGGCGCGCGCCGCCGACTGCTCGGCGCGGAATCGAGCCACGTCGATCGTTTGCAGCAGCGCATCGAGACACTGCGCGGGAGTGATGTCTTCCACACGAATGCCGAGCGGTGTGGTGAAGGGCTGATCGGCTTGGGTGACGAGATTGCGGCGCCTGAGCTCGATGGGATCGATCCCTATCTTGCGCGCGGCGATGTCGAGGAGGGTCTCGCGCGCGAGCGACTCCATCGCCCAGGGGCCTCGATAGGCGGCGAGACCGGCGGTATTCGTATACCACCCGCGGGCGCTGAAGCCGAACCTCGGCATCTTGTGGGCCGCCCAGAGGAACATCATCAAGGCAATGTTGCTGTCCGGGACATACGGATAAGCGCCGTTGTTGAGGCTGTAATCGGCATGCGAGGCGAGGAGTCTGCCGTTCGCGTCGAATGCGACTCGAAGCGTCATTTCCTGCTCGCGCGCCGGGTTCGCCGAGGTCAGATTCTCGAGCCGATCCTCGATCCACTTGACCGGTCGGCCGAGGATCATGCCGGCCGCGATCACCGCGATCTCCTCACGCCAGGGCTGCACCTTGAGGCCGAACGAGCCGCCGACATCCTTGGAGATGACCCGGATGCTGGTCTGTGGGATCCCGAACGCCAGCGAGAGGTAGCGCGCCGCCATCTGCGGACTCTGGCACGCGATGTACACGGTGAGCTCGCCCTCGCCGTGACTGGCAACGACGAGCCCGCGAGTCTCCAGCGGAGACTGCGCGATTCGCTGATGCTTGATGGTGTGGGTGAGGGTGTGAGGCGCGCTCGCGAGCAGCGCCTCGAGCTCCTCGTCCTCTTCCTCGGAACCCGAGGCCGCGGCGACATTGGAGTCGGTCGAGGGATGCACGGGCGGTC
>Ga0187784_10004049_pt1 | contig 11867 bp, 11 predicted proteins | sample 1015_SJ02_MP15_2_FD_132964 | JGI IMG/M metagenome (GOLD analysis project Ga0187784, IMG submission 132964) | Tropical peat soil microbial communities from peatlands in Department of Meta, Colombia - 1015_SJ02_MP15_20_MG | ecosystem: Environmental > Terrestrial > Soil > Wetlands > Peat | place... | reverse complement strand
GCCTCCGCCTAGAGATCGTACATATAGGTCAAAGCGAAGAAGCTAAAGCCGATCTCACTCAGCCCAGATCGGCACCACAGGGGGCGAATCGTACAAGCCCACTTTTTCGACAGCATCGGTCAGGCGCGTCAATTTAGCCTTGCGCGCCAATGGTCTGCTTGACCCCCGAGAGCGTCCAAAGAAGCAGACATGGCGTGCCTGGGGCGGAGCTGATAGAAAATCAGCGCCGCAAAGCCGCTGAGAAGGAAGCGAGCCAGCAAATTATTCAGTCGCTAAAGAAAGATGAGCATTTCATTTATTTCCTTGTTCGGAGCGACAAGGTGCAAAATTGGAGTTTCCTAATATTCCTGACGGTGTGCTGTCATGGCCAAAAACGAAGTGGGCCCATGGCCTGCGCTCACGATCCATGGTCTTGAATATCACTATGTGCTCGCGCCGACTCTCCGTCAGATCAATGTCGTCCCAGCCATTGAGAAGTTGATTACGGCTCGTAGGATCGATAGCGAAGGTGAAGCTACGATTGCCTCGCGCGATGATTTGTCGCTCGAGGTCAACTGTTACCGGCAGCTCCGGCTCGACGACGATGGCGGCGCCGAGTTCGAGGGTATCCGGTTCGGGAAGAACGGCGGTGAGAAGACCGTTCTTGACCGAGTTTTGCATCAGGATATCCCCGAAGGAGGGAGCGATCACGCAACGGATGCCAGCTTCGCAAAGCGCGTAGACCGCGGCCTCGCGCGAGGAGCCGCCCCCAAAATTGCGACCGACAACGAGAATTTTGGCGTCGCGCCAGACCGGTTGATTGAGCGGAAAGTCGGCCTTCTTGTTGCCTGCCGCGTCGCAACGCAAATCCTGGAAGAGGACGCGGCCGAGTTCCGCTGAGCGCGGCAGTTTCAGATAGCGCGCCGGTAAAATCACATCGGTATTGAGGTTGGGCAAAAGCAGCGGACATGCTCTTGCAGTAAGACGAACGAACCTCTCCATTGGACTAGTTCCTACGGCTTGCGTCCGGCGAGCAGCGGTCGCACATCGGCGAGGCGTCCGCTGACCGCCGCAGCGGCGACCATGGCCGGCGACATCAGGTGCGTGCGTGCGCCGGGACCTTGGCGGCCACGGAAATTGCGGTTCGTGGTCGAGGCGCAACGCTCGCCGGAAGGCACGATATCGCCGTTGATTCCTACGCACATTGAGCAACCGGACTCTGCCCATTCAAGCCCGGCATCGCGGAAGATGCGATCAAGGCCTTCCTCTTCAGCCTGTTGTTTGACCATCGAGGAGCCGGGCGAAACGAGACCCGGCACCTTGCTCACGCGGCCGGCGAGAACTGCGGCCGCCGCACGCAAATCCTCGATGCGCGCGTTGGTGCAGGAGCCGATGAAGACACGGTCGATCACAATATCGGTCAATTTCTTGCCGGGCGTTATACCCATGTAATCGAGCGCATCGCGCAGATATTTGGCGCGCTCCGGATCACTCTCGCGCGCGGGATCAGGCACACTGCAGTCGATCGGCAAAGCATCGTCCGGTGTAGTGCCCCAGGTGACTATCGGAGCGATGGTATCGGCGTCGAGTGCGACCTCACGGTCGAACGTGGCTCCCGGGTCGGAGACAAGATCGGACCATGCCTCGACCGCCCGCTGCAATGCCGCCTCCCGCGGCGCATAGGGGCGTCCTTCAAAATATTTGAAAGTAACCGTATCCGGTGCGACCATGCCACAGCGCCCGCCAGCCTCGATCGACATGTTGCAGAGTGTCATGCGGCCTTCCATGGAAAGCGCCGCAACCGCGTTGCCTGCGTATTCGATCGCATGCCCCTGCGCGCCATTAGCCCCGATGCAAGCGATGATTGAGAGCGCAATGTCCTTAGCGCCGACACCGACGGCGGTCCTGCCCGTAACAGTGACACGCATCCGTTTGGGCTTTCTCTGCCAAAGTGTCTGCGTCATCAACACATGCCCCACCTCGGAAGCACCGATGCCGAACGCATAAGCACCGAAGGCGCCATGTGTTGATGTGTGACTGTCGCCGCAAACGATCAGCAAGCCCGGTAACGTCAGTCCCTGTTCCGGCCCAACGACGTGCACGATGCCCTGGCGCGGATCGCCGAGGCCGAAAAGAGTAATGCCGCTTGCAGATGTGTTTGCCTCCAGTTTGGCGACCATTGCTGCGATCGCGGCATCGGCGATCGGGTGGTCTCGGGCGCGCGTCGGCACATAATGATCGGCAATGCCAAACGTCAGCCCTGGCTCCGCCACCGAACGTCCCCGTCTCCGCATCTCGGAGAATGCCTGGAATGAACCTTCATGCAGGTAGTGGCGGTCCACCCAAAGGAGCGCCGCGCCGTCCTCACGCCGCGTGATCTCGTGCGCAGACCAGACCTTATCGAAGAGCGTCTTGGGTATGCTCATGCGCGGTCAATCACCTCAGGGCTTTCAGCTTGTCGGCGGTAAGGTATGATGTATGCTGAAAGTACCATCCCGGCAGGCCGATTGAACAGGAACCCGACAAGGCTAACCATCTGTCGGTAACCAGGAATACAACCATGTTGGACGACCAACTGTCATTGAGTCGCCGCCGCTTTCTCTCCACCACCGCCCTTGGCGTCGCCGCTGCATCCGCCAGCCTTGCGATGCCCTCCTTTCCCCGTGCGCAGAACGCCCACGTGAAGGTCGGCCTTCTTCATCCGGTCACTGGCGCTCTGTCCTATTCCGGTCAGCAGGGTCGCATCGGTGCCACTATGGCAGTCGAAGAGATCAACACCGCCGGAGGCATCAAGGCGCTCGGCGGCGCCAAGATCGAGCCGATGCTCGGCGACGCGCAGTCGACGCCCGAGGGTGGCACCGCCGAGGTGGAGAAAATGAACGCGGCGGACGTTTCCTGCATCATCGGCGGTTATGCGTCCTCGATCTGTCTCGCCGTTAGCCAGGCCGCCGCCCGCTACGATCTGCCCTACGTCGTCGACGTCGGCGTCGCGGATTCGATCGTCACCCGCGGATTGAAGAATACGTTCCGGTTTAGTCCTGGATTCGGCGTCATCACCAAGACCGCGCTCGATAATCTGACAATCATCAACGGTCAGGCCGGCAAGCCGGCGAAGACGGTAATCATCGTGCACGAGGATTCGCTGTTCGGCTCCGGACTTGCCAAGCTCCTCAACGCGCAATTGCCGCCGAAGGGCTTTGAAATCCTGGAGACCATCCCACACCCAACTCCGACGCGCGATTTCGCCAACGTCGTGCTCAAGATCAAGGCGCAAAATCCCGATTTGGTCATCCCCGCCAACTATTACAATGAATATGTTCTGCTCGCGCGCACCATGCAAGAGCAGCACGTGCGACCGAAGGGCATATATTCGGTGCTGGGCGGCGCCGCTTCGTCCTACAAGTTCGTCAAAGAATTTCCGGATGCGGCCAAGTACGTGATGGATTGCAATCACTGGTTCAATCCGAAGAGCGCCAAAGCGCAAGAGCTGAAGAAAAATGTCGAAGACAAAGGTCAGTTCTTCACTTACGAGCTATATCTGAACTACAGCGCCGTTCTCCTAGTCGCCGATGCGCTAGAGCGCGCGGCTTCCGCAGATCGTGTCAAACTTATCACGGCGTTGGAGAACTCCACTTTCGCAAGCCCGATCATGCCCTACGGGCCCACCAAGTTCGTCAACGGCCAGAACCAGGGCGCGGCGCCAGTCAACACCCAGGTGCTCGATAACGACATTAAGGTCATTCTGCCACCCGAGTTCGCCAGCGCGAAGCCGGTTTTCCCTGTGCCTACGTAAAGTCGTCATTGAGCGACGCTTCGTTGGTCGCTTGCCCATGACCTTAGATCGTATTCAGTCGTGCTCTCGCCTCTCATCCTGTGCTCTGTAGTCCTCAATGGGCTCATGGTCGGCGCCGTTTATGCTCTGGTCGCGCTCGGTTTGACGCTCATCTATGGGGTGCTGCACATCATCAATTTCGCACACGGCGCGCTGTTGAGTGCCGCGCTGTTTGCAGCATTCTTCGCTTATCAGAAACTCGGGCTCGATCCGTATCTCGCCGCCATCCTGCTAGCGCCCTTATTCTTCGCCTTCGGGTATGCGCTGCAGCGCTTCATCATCGGCCCGGCTTCGCATGGCGACGACCGCAACATGCTGCTGGTGACGCTCGGGTTGGCCGTACTCATCGAGAATGCCCTGCTCTGCGCCTTTCGCGCTGATACGCGCACTGTCGAACTTGCTTACGGTTTTAGGACTATCGATTTCGGCTTCACCTTTCTTGCCGTACCGCGCGTCATTTCCTTCGCCACTGTCTTCGTCATGGCGCTGGCGTTGTGGCTGATCATGATCCTGACCGATACCGGCAAGGCGATCCGGGCCGTGGCGAAGGAGAAGCTCGGGGCAGAGCTCGCAGGCATCGACGTCGCGCACATCTACGCGTTGGCCTTCGGCCTCGGCACTGCCTGCGTCGCCATCGCCGCCTGCGTTCTCATTCCAACCTATTACGTGAACCCTATGGCGGGGAACGCATTTGTGCTTGTGGCCTTCACGATCGTGGTCCTTGGCGGCATGGGTTCGGTGCCGGGCGCATTGATCGGCGGCCTTGTTACTGGTGTCGTCGAGAGCCTCGGCGGCTTCTTTTTCGGCGAGTCGCTCGGCCAGCTCGGCATTTTCTTGATCTTCATCGCTGTGCTGCTGGTTCGTCCCCGCGGTCTGTTTGGAGCCAGCACATGAAAGGACTTTTGTCCATTGCCGTCGCGGTTGCGGCACTCGCCGCTGTGCCGCTGGTCGTTCACTCGAACGTTGTCTTCAATTTCCTAGCGGCGACTCTCGTGATCGCGCTCGCCGGACAGGGTTGGAACATCCTCGGCGGCTACGGCGGGCAATATTCCTTTGGCCACGCTGCGTTCTTCGGCACTGGCGCCTTTATGAACGCGATCTTGCAGGTGCAATACGACGTCAACGCGTGGATCAGCTTTGCCGTAGGCATAGCAGCCGGCGCGATAGTGGGCGCAATTATCGGCGGGCTCGCCTTCCGTGCTGGTCTGCGCAGCTCGTATTTCGCACTCGTGACACTCGCCTTTGCCGAGGTGCTGCGCATCCTCGCCAGCATCGCGCCGATCACCGGGGCAGGCGTCGGCCTGTTGGTTAAGCTCGACCTGCGAGTGCAGTCGTTTCAGTTCCACAGCCGGGCGGCGTTCTACTTCGTGATCCTCGCTCTTGTTGCTCTTGCCCTCGTGATTGCGCGATTTCTCGAGCGCTCACGCTTCGGCACTTGGCTCATCGCGGTTCGCGAGAACGAGGACGCCGCCATGGCGCTCGGCGTCGATACGTTCGCGATCAAGCTCGCCGCCATGGTGCTTTCAGCTACGATTACCGCAGCGGCCGGCTGCTTCTATGTACAATACTTCCTTTTCATCGATTCCGGGATCGCCTACGGCACCTGGATTTCGATCGAAGCGTTGCTGACACCGATCATCGGCGGCGTGGGCAGCGTGTTTGGGGCGCTGGTTGGCGCGCTGGCGGTAAAATCGCTTGGCGAAGGCGCAAAACTCGTGACCGGCGACGTGCCTGGCCTCGATCTCATGATCTACGGCGCGGTGCTCATCTTGGTTATTCGCTTTGCACCGCGCGGCATCGTCGGCGCGTTTGCCGATACACGCGAACGCGTTGCGCGTCGCTTCATCGCTGGCACCTCGGTTCGGGAGGCGATCCGTGGTTGAGCCGCTTCTTTCCGTCGAGCGAGTCTCGTGTCGCTTCGGCGGGTTGCTGGCGGTGAACGCCGCGTCGCTGTCGGCTCGGACGGCCGAGATCACTGCCTTGATCGGCCCAAATGGTGCCGGCAAAACCACGCTCTTTGCGATCATTTCCGGGTTCCTCAAACCGACCGCCGGCCGCGTTCGCTATGGCGGCCAGGATGTCACCGGCGAGGCACCGCATCGGCTGGCCCGGCGCGGCATCGTACGCACATTTCAGATCGTGCAACCGTTTGCGGGTTTATCGGTTCGCGACAACATTCTGGTCGGCGCGCATTTGCGAAATCGCACACGAGCTGGCGCGCTCGCCATCGCCGAAGACGTAGGACGCGAGGTCGGCCTCGGCGACATCCTCGGACGGCCGGCTCACGCCCTGACCGTTGCCGGAAGGAAGCGCCTTGAGCTTGCCCGGGCGCTCGCGACCGATCCAAGACTTCTCCTGCTCGACGAAGTGCTGGCCGGACTGAACCCCTCCGAGATCCGTGATATCTTGCCCGTTATTCGCGCGCTGTGCACGCGTGGCATCGCCGTCGTTATGATCGAACACGTCATGCAGGCGGTGATGAGTTTGGCGGAGCGCGTCTTTGTGCTGGCGGAAGGCCGCATCATTGCAGAAGGTACGCCCGTTGAGGTGACAACCGATCCAGCGGTCATGGAAGCATATCTCGGCCAGGGCGCGGCAGCCAAGGTCAGGAGCACCGATGTCAATCAAACCGCTCCTTGAAGTCCGCGACCTCCGTGCCGGTTACGGCGACGGCGACGTGCTGCGCGGCGTCGATCTTGACGTCGAAGCCGGCGAGATCGTTGCCGTGCTTGGTTCGAACGGCGTCGGCAAGTCTACGCTCAATCGGACCATCTCGGGCATTGTTCCGATCCGAACCGGCACGATCCGTTTCGACGGCGCCGCTATCGAACACGAGAAACCGGCAGCGATTGTGCAGCGCGGAGTTATCCACGTGCCCGAGGGCCGCCGCATTTTTCCAAATCTGTCGGTGCGCGAGAACCTCGATCTTGGCAGCTACCGGCGTGCTGGCGAGCGGCGCACCACAAACCGCGAACGTGTGTTTGCGATCTTTCCGCGTCTTCGCGAGCGTAGCAACCAGCGTGCCGGCACCTTATCTGGCGGCGAGCAACAGATGCTTGCCATCGGTCGCGGCCTGATGGCTGAGCCACGATTGCTTATTCTCGACGAGCCTTCGTTGGGGCTCTCCCCAGTTCTAGTTCAAGAACTGTTCGCGTTGATCACCCGCATTCATGCGGATGGCGTCGCAATTCTCTTGGTCGAGCAGAACGTGATGCAAAGCCTCGAGATCGCGCGCCGCTGCTATATCCTCGCCGAGGGACAATGCGTCATATCGGGATTGTCCGCAGACATCGGTGCCGATCCGCGGCTTAAACGTTCTTATCTGGGACTGTGAAACATGAGCGAAAACAAATTATCCGGCCGGCTGTCGCACCCGCCCATCGTGATCGCCCCCGGCGTTTACGACGCGCTCACCTCGCTCATTGCCGAGCGCGCCGGCTTTGAAGCGCTTTACGTGTCCGGCGCCGGAATCGCTTATTCGCGACTCGGCCGTCCGGACCTTGGCCTCGTCAGTATGAGCGAAATCGTGCAGACGGTAACGCTGATTCGCGATCGCGTGGCCACTTTCTTGATCGTTGATGCCGACACTGGCTATGGCAACGCGCTCAACGTGCAGCGGACAATCCGCCTCTTGGAACGCGCGGGAGCGAACGCCATCCAGATTGAGGATCAGGACTTTCCAAAGCGCTGCGGTCATCTCGACGACAAGACACTGATCTCGCCGTTGGAAATGGCTGGCAAGATCAAAGCGGCGGTTGATGCGCGGACTTCTCGCGAGACCTTCATCATCGCGCGCACTGACGCGGTCGCCGGCGAAGGCCTCGATCGCGCCCTGACGCGCGCCGCGCTGTATCGCGACGCGGGCGCGGACATGCTGTTCGTCGAAGCGCCGCGGCAACGCCACGAACTTGGCCGTATCAGCGAGCAACTCGGCAAGTCAATTCCGCTCATGGTCAACATGGTGGAGGGTGGCAAGACGCCGATGCTTCCAGCAAGCGAGCTTGAGTCGCTTGGCTTTTCCCTAGTGATCTTCCCGGGCGCCATCGTGCGCACGGTCGCGAAAGCGGCTGAAGATTTTTATGTCGCGCTGAAAACCCATAGCAGCACCGGTCCGTTCCGCGCACGCATGTTCGACTTCGACGCGCTTAACCGCCTGATTGGCACGCCCGAAATGCTGGAACGCGGAAGGCGTTATGCCGGAAGCGGACCGCAGTCCGGCTGGACGCCGCGGCAGCGATGACGCGCCCGTTTGATCCGATAACGTTGGCCGCGCTCAACGGCCGCTTTGTCGGCCATGCTAGACTTCGGCAAGCGTCGTTGGAACGTTCGCTGGTTTATTCCAGACGGATGAAAGCGGGAAACCGAAATGAAGACTTTTGATCTGGTCATCAAGAATGCGCGCGTGGCACGACCGAACAACGCCGGGCTGGATTGCCTCGACATCGCCGTCAAGGATGGCAAGGTGGCACGGCTTGCGCCCGAGATCCGAATCGAAGACGCCGACGAAGTGTTCGATGCCGAAAGACTATTGGCATTCCCCGGTTGCGTCGACGCGCACATGCATGTCGGCATCTATCGGCCGCTCGCCGAAGATGCCGTGACTGAAAGTAAGGCTGCCGCGATGGGCGGCGTCACCTCCAGCCTGAATTACATCCGCACTGGCGCGTATTATCTCAACCGCGGCGGTCCCTTCCGCGAAGTCATGCCCGAAGTCTTAAGGTTGTCAGAGGGCAAGTTCTGGGTCGACTACGGGTATCACGTAGCGCCGATCGAGGGCAGACACATCGAAGAGATGGAGTACCTCGCGCTCGAACACGGGGTGCCGTCGTTCAAGATTTTTATGTTCTACGGCGGCTATGGCCTGCACGGTAAATCGGACTCGCAAAACAAGTTCCTGATGCTAGGCCCTGAGGACCGCTACGACATCGCGCATTTCGAATTCATCATGCGATCGGCGCGCTCGATCATGGACCACCGCCCGGAACTGGCGGAACACATCAGCGTGAGCTTGCACTGCGAGCTGGCGGATATTCTTAACGCCTACACGACGCTGGTCGAGCGGGAGGGCAAGCTCACGGGACTGCGTGCCTACAGCGCCGCACGGCCCCCACATTCGGAGGGGCTTGCCATATGGATCGCCTCCTATCTCGCGAACGAAACCAACTGCATGAACATCAACCTCCTGCATCTAAGCTCGCGCAAAGCAGTGGAAGCGGCTTGGACGATGCAGCAGGTCTTTCCTCATATCCGCTTCCGTCGGGAGGTTACCGTTGGACATCTCTTGCTCGATACCGACTGCAAATGCGCCGTGCACGCGAAGGTTAATCCGCCCATTCGGCCACGCGAGGACGTGGAGGCGTTGTGGCAAGCCGTGCTCGACCGCAAGATCGATTGGATTGTAAGCGATCATGCCTGCTGCTCCTCCGAGCAGAAATGGGCGAAGGACGATCCGGACAACATTTGGTTGGCCAAGTCCGGTTTTGGCGGCACCGAATATCTGTTGTCGGGTGTGCTCAGCGAGGGGAGCAAACGCGGCTTGTCGTACAATCGCATGGCTGAGCTGCTGAGTTGGAACCCGGCCCGGCGGTTCGGTTTGCTTAACAAGGGCGACATTGCTCCCGGTTTCGATGCTGACATTGTGGTGGTCGATCCGTGTGACACCTTTACGGTGCACGCTGCCGATTCAGCATCTGGGCAAGGATACTCGCCGTTCGAAGGTCAGGAACTCACCGGCCGTGTTAAGAGCACGTTTCTGCGCGGAGCACTCATCTATGACAAGGGCAAAATCGTCGGGCCGTCGCGCGGCCGCTACCTCATGCGGCCAACAAAATGAATGAGACAAGCTGGTGGATGACAACAACCCGCGTAATGAGCGTTGTCGCTACCAGCACTGCCCAATTTGACACGCAAGTGCCGCTGCTGATCATCGGTGCTGGTGCTGCCGGGCTATGTGCCGCGCTGGCGGCAAAAGAGGCCGGGGTCGATGCCGTGCTTATTGAACGTGACCCCGTACCTGCAGGGTCGACCGCTCTATCGGCCGGACTCATTCCCGCCGCCGGAACCAGGTTCCAAAAGGCCAAGGGCATCGTCGACGGCCCGCAGCAATTAGCCGCGGACATTCAACGCAAAGCGAATGGCGAAGCCGACGCTGCTGTCGTTGAAGCAGTCACAAGGGGCGCGGCTCCACTGATCGAATGGCTGACGAAAAGCTACCGTCTACCGTTCGATGTCGTAGACAACTTCAACTATCCAGGACACTCGGCCATGCGGATGCATGGACTGCCCACACGCACGGGATTGGAGCTGATCGATCGCTTACGCAGCGCAGCGGAAGCGAACGATATCGTCATTCTGACCGAACGAACGGCCAAGCAACTAGTTGCAGACCCCGCAGGCCGTATTTGCGGCGTGGAAATCTTGCGCGGTGACGGCGCGTTCGAACGGCTGGGCTGCGATGCCTTGATTCTTGCCTGCAACGGTTATGGCGGCAACTCCGCGCTCGTGCGCGAATTCATTCCAGAAATGGCTGACGCGCTTTACTTCGGTCACCCGGGAAACTGCGGCGATGCCATCATCTGGGGTCAAGCGCTGGGCGCTCAACTTGTTCACCTCGGCGCCTATCAGGGGCATGGCTCGGTGGCGACGCCCTATAATATTTTGATCACCTGGGCTGTGATCATGCAGGGCGGAATTCAGATCAACAGCGAAGGCCGACGCTTTTGCGACGAATCGCGAGGTTACTCCGAGCAGGCAGCTGAAGTACTACGACAACCCGGTAAGATTGCCTGGAACTTATTTGACGCAAAGATCGCGTCGGTGGCCCGGCAGTTCGAGGATTTTCGCCAAGCCGAACATGTCGGTGCAATTCTTAAGGCTGACAGTGTGGCAGACCTCGCGCGCGAGATACATGTGCCGGTCGCAGTCCTGGCTTCCGAATGGAGCGAGGTCGAAAGTCTCAAAGCAATCGGCGGGCGTGACCGCTACGGGCGTCATTTCACTCCGCAGCAATTGTGTGAAGCGCCGTTCCACGCCGTCAAGGTAACCGGCGCGCTGTTCCATACACAGGGTGGGTTGGCAATTGACGCTACCGGGCGAGTCAAGCGTAATGATGGTACCGTTTTTCCCAATCTTTTTGCGGCTGGTGGGGCGGCGGCCGGCGTGTCAGGCGCGAGCGCGGCCGGCTATTTATCCGGAAATGGTCTGTTGACCGCGACTGTGCTCGGGCGATTGGCAGGGCAAACTGCTGCGAGCAAATTATCGCACTGATTGGGTAGCAAAAAGAATACAATTGCGGTCTTAGCCAGTACCGACAACCCGCAATCAACGCTTTCGGCCATCATAGGGCGGCAGGTCTTGCCAGCTGTCAACACGGCGACCGCTCCTTCTTTCTTGTGGCTTGCGGCGATCCAGAGCGTTGAGGGCAAACAAGACCCGGCCGACTTGACGCCAGAGTGTTGCTTCGTAGCGGCTAAGGCGGTTGAGCGCGAAGTTGGGCAGATTGGCAAGACGGAGAAAGCAGCGCGCGAAGGCTACATTATTATTGGCTCCATGAGCGACGGGAGCTTCAACAGATTTCCGCACCAACGTGGGCATCGGCGATCTCGGGTCGCCCTCGAAACTGTTGCCGTCGACACCGACCGAGTCTGCCGGTCCGAATAGGGCATAGACGACCTCTGGGGAGGCCTGGTTCATCTGGCGGGTCTTGCTCAACCCATGCACATGCTCGGCCTGGATTTCAAACAGCCCGGTTTCCATGGTCGTGGCGCGGAGCAGCCGCCACAGCAGGCTCGCCAGCCGCAGCACCAGTTCTCGCTCGACCGCCGATTGCGCATCATAGTCCGCAACAATCGCTGCTTCGAAGGCTCTGTAGTCTCCGGCATCCTCCAGTGCGCCGGTCACCGTCTCGGCGGTGAGCCCATGGCGGACGGCATTGCAGCGGGAGCGCTGTTTGCCTTCTTCCGTGGTTGGACCGGTGCTTTTGCGGGCATTGGGCATTGCGGCGGTTGGCTTCGAACTGCCTGAAGGAGGTCATTGGGAGCCAACCGAGACAATCGGG
>Ga0187784_10004048_pt1 | contig 11868 bp, 13 predicted proteins | sample 1015_SJ02_MP15_2_FD_132964 | JGI IMG/M metagenome (GOLD analysis project Ga0187784, IMG submission 132964) | Tropical peat soil microbial communities from peatlands in Department of Meta, Colombia - 1015_SJ02_MP15_20_MG | ecosystem: Environmental > Terrestrial > Soil > Wetlands > Peat | place... | reverse complement strand
CGCGCGCTCGACTTCCGCATCGACCAGGCGCGCGTCGGGCGGTCGATGGCCGGGATTTTCGGCGATCCAGCGCGGCATGATGTCGCCGGCAATACCGCCGAACACCGTCGAATTGGCGACCCCGTTGCCGCCCAACCGGTTGGCGCCGTGCATGCCGCTCGCGTCCTCGCCAGCAACAAACAGGCTGGGCTTTTCGGTCGCGGTATCCACCTCGCAGATCACGCCGCCCATGAAATAATGCGCGGTCGGCACCACTTCGACGAGACCGCCGGCGAGGTCGAAGCCGCAGTCGCGGCAGCGATCGACCATGCCCTTGAATTCCGTGGCGATGCGCTCCGATCCGAGATGGCTCATCTTGATATAGACGCCGCCGTTCTTCGAGGTGCGGCCCGCGCGCATCTCCCCATCGATGGCGCGGCTGACGACGTCGCGGGTGGCGCGCTCTAGTTTCGGATCGTAGTCGCTCATGAAGCGGTGCATGTCGCCGTTGAGCAGATGACCGCCAGAGCCGCGCAGACCTTCTTCCAGCACGGTGCCGGTCATGCGCGTGTCGGGCCCGGCAAGCATTCCGGTCGGATGGAACTGCACCATCTCCATGTCGCGTAGCGGCAGGCCAAGCCGCAACGCCATCGCGAGGCCGTCCATGCTCTTGTCGCCGGACGGCGTGTGATAGCGGTACATGGTCGGGCCGCCGCCGGTCGCAAGCAATACGGCCTGCGCCGAGACGAAGCGGAACTCCCCGGACCGCACGTCGATCAAGAGCGCGCCGGCAAGCGCGCCGTCAGCAGATGGAATGAGTGCGACGGCGCGATGCTCCTCCAGCCGGCGAATTGCCGGCCGTGCCCATACCTGCTCCATCAGCCGGTTGATTATCTCGATGCCGGTGAGATCGCCCTTGTGCACGGTGCGATCGAAGGTCTGGCCGGCGAACGCCTTGCCGTGGAGCGTGCCGTCCTGGTTGCGGTCGAAGAAGCAACCGACTTCGTTTTCAAGTTCATGGATGCGCTCGATAGCGGTGGATACGAGCGTCCAGGCCAGCGCTTGGTGCGGCAGCCATTTGCCGCCCTCGATCGTATCCATGAAATGACGCTCGACCGAATCGCCCGGATTGAGTGCGACGTTGTAGCCGCCCTGCACCATCCGGGTGCAGCCGCATTTGCCCAGAAGGCCCTTGCTGACGATCGCAATATCAAGGTCGGGATTGGCCTTGTGCGCGTGCAGCGCGGCGAACAGTCCGGCGCCGCCGGTACCGAGAATCAGAATATCGATTTTCAGCCGCTCCACGTTCATTGCTCAGAACACCCGCACCAAAAAGACAAAAGTGACGAGCGCCGACACGGTCGCGGCCAGCATCGCGAGCCGCTTCTGGCCGTCATGCCAGTCGAAGTTCTCGATTACCAGCACGCGCAGGCCGCCAAGCAGATGGACTGTCAGCAGAAACACAAGACCGCCCTCGGCAAACTTTACCAGCGGCTGATCGCTCCAGAGCAAAAAGGCGTCGAGCCGCGCGCCGCCGTGAAATGACAACCCGATCACAAAGAAATGGATCGGCAGAAAAATCGCAAGCGCCAACCCGGACAGTCGATGAATCATGGCGGCGCGCCACAGCGCGCTGCCGCGATGTTTGGTGCCCGCCGCGCTCACATCACCACCAAGGCGACGACGGCGTAGAAGCCGAGCAGCGCCAGCGCGATGCCGGCACACACCGCGCACCATCCGGCGGAGCGATCGGCAAGCGGCGACCATTCGGTCAGGATATTGCGCAGCCCGATCGAAGCGTGGATCGACACCGCGGCAACGAACACGCCGTAAAACGACGCCCACAACGCGCTGCCATGAGTTCGCGACAGAATGTCCGCCGCCGTCATTTGCTGGCGCGTCGCGTAGAAGATGACGGCGATGTGGACGAGCACGAACGGCACCATCAGGGCCGCCGTCGCCCGCTGCCAGACATAGAGCCGCACATTCATGCTTTCAGCTCGCCTTTGAGATAAGCCGCGGTGGCACGTCGCTTGAGGCCGGCGATCGATGCGGTCGGATTGAGCGCAAGCGGGCAATGCTCCTGGCAGGATTGGTGCGAGTGACAGGCATGGCAGCCGCCGGACGCGGCGATCGTGGCAAGCCGCGCCGGATTGCCGGCATCGCGCGCGTCGTTGACGAGCGTCCAGGCGCGGTTGAGGGCTGCCGGGCCGAGATAGGCGGAATTCCAGCGGACCGTATCGCAGGCGGCGTAGCAGACGCCGCAATTGATGCATTCGATGGCGGCGTCGGCGGCGAGGCGCGCGGCGCTGTCCGGCCTGATCCGCGCCATCGGCTCGGCGCGGCTTTGCGACGGCGCGAACACGCCTTTGGCCTGCTGCCATTTGTCGAAAAACCGCTGCATGTCGGTCACCAGATCCTTGACGACCGGCAGGTTGTCGAGCGGGCCGATCTGCAGTCGGCCGCCGTCAGCGACCTTGGCCACATGGGTGCGGCAGGTCCAGCGCGGGTGGCCGTTCACCGTCATGGCGCAGGAGCCGCACATGCCGACCCGGCAGGCGAAGCGATACGACAAGGTCGGATCGATATGACGCTGCACGTAAGTGACGACGTCGAGCACGGTCTGGCTCTCGCGCCGCGGCACGCTGTAGGTCTCGTAGCGGCCGTCTGCGCTGCCGCGCCATAGCGAGACCGACAATTGCAGAGCTGGTTCCGGCATGGGCCTCCCGTGGCACTCCCTTGGGGAGTCTTGGCTCGCGTTACTCGCCAAGTTAGCGCCAAGTTACCGCCAAGTGCGGCGCCAAGACCAGCCGTATCGCCCAAAGCCGATCGTCGCACACCGGCTGATCTGTTGACTCACGGACCGACGAAGCGCGGACAATCCGGGTTGGAGCCGCCGCAGCAGGTGAATGGCGCCGCGTTCTCGTCCGCAAAGAAATGTTCGCGCTTGACCTGCTTTTGTGCGGCTTTACGGGCGATCTCGTAGAGTTGCGGGATCGTTGCGGGATCGTCCATCCCTTGCAGGCGCGTGATCTCCTGGTCGCTCAGATCGAGCCCGAGATTTTGCGTCAACCAAGGTCTTTCGAGGCGGAGATCGTAGCGCGCGAAGCGGAACCATTTGCCGCCCAGGGGCGCATCCCCGCAGAGTGTGCGCACCTCCGAATTGATCGTCCAGCACGTCATGCATTCGCCGAGCCACTGCATTTGGGCGAGCGCCTGGTTCTGGGTGTCGCCCATGATGGACAGCAATGCGCCGATGGCGAGGCGCAACGGCCCAGCCCAACCAAGTTCGCCAAACGATACCCTGGTTCGATAGCTTCCGGTGCCGACGGAAATGACCGTGAGGTTATCGGTCCCAAGCGGCCAGCAGATGCCAAGCCGTTGGAAGGTAGCCATCATCAAAAGCGCAATGACCGGATTGTTATGCGGCGTGACGCCGCCGTCGACAAAAAGACCGTGGGTATCCGCGCTTGGGCCGCTCCTTGAGAACATGCCGTAAATTGCCCGCACCTTGCTCAATGCCAGGCTGAGCAAGGGAAGGCCGCTCAGATTGGCCTTCACCTGACCGAGAGGATCGCTCGGCGCGTTATCCGTGATCGCGATGATTTCCGGATCGAAATAATGCGGCGCCGCCGTGCTCGCCCGCACCAGTGTGCCGAGCTTATAGTGTCTGTTACCGATGTGGCCTCGACTCGAGGGCGTCGGCAGCTCGTCCTCCCAATACGGCGCCTTCCTATTGTTGGCCAGAATCCAAGGGCTGCCGGTGTCGATGCGCTTTGAGATGATGGCGAGGCCAGTGATCAGGTCATCACTGTCGAGCCTGCGGTCTTTGACGATGGCGGTGATTTCGTCGATCAGCGCGCGGGCATCGAATTTCGACTGCAGGCCCGGTAATCTCCAAAACGGCTTTTTAAAGACCTGCGCTGCTCGTTCCAGATAAAATTCCTTGACCTGGTCTATGGTGTAGCCGAGCGCCAGCGCAGTTGCGATGAGCGAGCCGGTCGACGTGCCGCCGACAAGATCGAAGTAATCGCCCAGTCGGGCCTTCTTATCCTGTGCTTGCTGTACGCCGCCCGAAGCAGCCGGCCCAGCCTTTTTGGACTGTTCGTCAATGAGAATCTTCTCGATCTCTTCGACAAACGCGACCGTGATGGCGCCGCGCACGCCGCCGCCGTCTAGCGCGAGCATGCGCTTCGGCCCCTTGCCGAAGAGGTGGCGGTCGCGCGCGTTGTCGTCCGCGGCAGCCGGCTTGTCAGTGGCTTGTACCAGCTCATTCATTGTTGGGAACCCGTCCAGTCACCCCGGATCAACGTAGTAGCACGGCGATCGGCCGAGATGCCAGAATCGGCAAAAGGAGCGCACGTTTTCGGTCGCAGGGGCCCGCTCCGCGGCAGTCCGGATTTCATGCAGCACCCGGCTATTGTAATGTGTGACGCAGCCTCTAAGTTCGGGGCGGCGCGGGTGTAGCTCAATGGTAGAGCAGAAGCCTTCCAAGCTTATGACGAGGGTTCGATTCCCTTCACCCGCTCCAATTCCTCCGGTTAAAGGCGGGGCGTAGGCGTTCGGGACGGGACTCATCGCCCCTGCACGTGCTGCAAAAAGTGCAGCACGTCGCCATTGAACTGCGCCGGGTCCTGCAGGAACGAGAAATGGCTGACCTGCGGCTGGATCAGAAGGCCGCTGCCGGGGATGGCGTCGGCCATGAATAAAGTGTTTTCGCGCTTGATGGCTTCGTCGTGATCGGCATCGACGATCCAGGTCGGCACCTTGATGGTGTGCAGGTCGGCTGCCGTCCAGTGCGGTTGGCTGTCCCACATTTTTTCGATCTGCTTGAGGAAAGCGTCATATTCCTTCGGTGTCGGCGACAGCGTCTCGTATTCGTTGCGGGCGCGTGCGATGAAGGTGGAAAATACCGGGTCGTGTTCGACATCCTTCACCGCGCTCGGGTCCGAGTTCGCCGCGAACGCGAACAGCTTGGTCAGGCGCGCGGGATGACGAAGCGCGATGTCGAGGCCAATAATGGCGCCGTCGCTCCAGCCGACCAGCGCCGCCTTGTCGATTTGCAGATAGTCCATCAGCCCGACCACGTCGTCGGCCATCAGATCGTAGCCGTAGGGACGGGCGTCGCGCGACGAGCGGCCATGGCCGCGGCTGTCCATGACGATGACGTGGTAATGCGGGGCGAGCGCGCGGACCAATAGCCCCCAGTAATTGGCGTTGGCGAGGCCGCCATGCACCAGGACGACCGGCGCGCCATGGCCGAACTCGCCGTGCCAGAGTTTGATGCCGTTGACCGGCGCGAGCCCGGTCTTGCCGCCGTCCGGCAGGCTCGGCGTCGGCGGCAGCGTGAGCCATTGCGGCTCGGCGCGTGCCTGAACGTTGAGGGTGAAAAGCAAAATGGCAATAACAGAAGCGAAGCGTCGCATAAACAGCACCCTCGCCAATTCAAGCTGTGAGCAGTTAACGGCAGGATCGCCGACTTCGTCAATTGTGAGTCATGGCCGGAACAAGTCCGGCCATGACGACTACCGAGTCCCGTATGCGCGGTCGCCGGCGTCGCCGAGGCCGGGGACGATGAAGGCGTTCTCATCGAGCGTCTCGTCGATCGCCGCGGTCCAGATCGGCACCTCGGGATGCATGCCGCGCATGTGCTCGATACCGGGTGGCGCGCAGATCAGCGTCACGAGCCTGATCTCCTTGGCGCCGCGTTCCTTTAATCGCTCGACCGCGGCCACCGCGGTGTTGCCGGTGGCAAGCACCGGCGCGACCACGATCGCCAGCCGCTCGTTGAGGTCGGTCGGCGCCTTGAAGAAATATTCGACAGCCGCGAACGTCTCCGGCTCGCGATAAAGCCCGATATGGGCGACGCGCGCGGCCGGAACCAGATCGAGCATGCCTTCGGCGAAGGTGATGCCGGAGCGCAGGATCGGCGCGAACACGAGTTTCTTGCCGGCAAGCCGCGGCGCCGACATGGTGGCGAGCGGCGTTTCGATTTCGACGTTCTCCAGCGGCAGATCGCGCGTGACCTCGTAGCACAACAGCATGCCGATTTCCTTGAGCAGCTCGCGGAACGATTTGGTCGAGCGGCTCTTGTCGCGGATCAGCGTGAGTTTGTGCTGCACCAGCGGATGGTCGACGATCTTGACGCCTTGCATAGTTGTTCTCCCCGGCGCGGATTTTCGGTCAAAACACCGTGCCGTCACTGATGACTTTGAACGGCGGCGTGCCGTCGGCGCGACGCGCGAAGGCAAGCTCGCGCCCAGCCGCCCAGGTTCCGCCTTGGAGGATTTTCGCGAGCGGTAGCTCGGCCGCGCTGCGGTTCAACCTTGCGCGCACCGCGAGCGCAAGACGGTCGAGCAGCGCCACGGTGAGCGCGCGCCATTCGACGACGAGCGGCGTGCCGACCTCATGCGCGCGCGCCGCATCTGCCGGGTCGCGCGGCACCAGCACACCGGTGTCGATGAACAGTCCGCCATTGCGGTACTCGGCAAGTCCCGTCAGCCCGTCAATGTCGGTAACGGTCAAGCCTGCCTGCTGCAGCGGCTCGATCAGCGAATAGGCCAGCCATTGTGACAGCTTGTGCAGCGGCACGAGTTCGCTTGTCGCATCGTCGGTCGCCATTACCGGATGCCGCCAGCAATCGCCGAGCGGCACGCCACCGAGCGACAGCCGTGACGGCCAGATCGGACCAAACTGCTGCAACATTTCGGAAAGGATGAGCGGCGCTGAGATCCCTCCATTTTCGGCCTTGGCTGCGAGGTGATCAAAAAATCCTCCGGGTCGGGGGTCATCTTCGCGACCGAATATTTCCGGACGTGCCGCCGCTAGTCTCCCGAGCACGCGCAGTAGTTCGGTGCGGCCTTCGAGGCCGACGAGCGTATTGCCTGGGGCAATCTGAAAACCCTTCGCGAGCGTCGCAGTATCAACGCGGGCTAGGGCGACGGCATCGGCGCGCAGCGGGTTCTTGTTCGGATCGGACGAAAAGGTGCCGCGTGCGAACATGTCGAGACTGGCAAGCGCAAGGCCTTCGGAGCGGCCGATGCTTTGACCCGTTGCAGCATCGCGATAGTGCCATTGCGGTCCGGCGCCGGCATCCAGCAGCACACTGATGATGGCGAGATCGAACGCCGCACGTGCGTGCCCATTACGATCCGGCAGGAGGGCGAAGTCGGCGAGCGTTCCAGCGCGGTTTGCTCCGCCTATAACAAAATGCCGCCAGCGCGAATGGAACGGAACGTCGAGCGTCGGATAATTCTTCCGCGTCGTGGCGGCGACGAGGTCGGCCGCGTGGTCGAGCCGGGCGAGGTCGATGCGGAAATTCGGCAGCTTGTCGTCGAGCCCGAGCGTCAGCATGCGCTTGGCCCGTGTGCGCACGGCCGCGGCGTTCAAAAGCGAAAGGGCGGCGGCGGTATCGTCACTCATAAATGAGCCGAGAAAATACTGTGCTCAGTATTTGTCGAGCGCGCGCCCGGTTGTGTCGCCCGCGTCGGCCGACTGCGGCACCGGCGTGAAATAGCCGGCGGCCTTCTTGGCTTCCATTTCGACATGGGCGTCGGCCGGCACCAGTTCGTCCGGCAGCGCCACGCGCTCGACCACCTCGACGCCCTGGCCGACCAGCGCGTCATATTTCATGTCGCTCATCGATACAAAGCGGTCGATGCGCCGCAAGCCGAGCCAATGAATCGCGTCGGGCATCAGCTGCTGGAAGCGCGCGTCCTGCACGCCGGCGACGCATTCGGTGCGTTCGAAATAGGCGCTCGCCAGATCGCCGCCTTCCTGGCGCTTGCGTGCGTTGTAGACCAGGAATTTGGTGACCTCGCCCAGCGCGCGGCCTTCCTTGCGGTTATAGACGATGATGCCGAGGCCGCCTTCCTGAGCGCCGCGCGCGCATTCCTCGATGCCGTGGATGAGATACGGCCGGCAAGTGCAGATGTCGGAGCCGAACACGTCCGAGCCGTTGCACTCGTCGTGCACGCGGCAGGTAATCTTGGTCGCCGGATCGTTAAGCTTCGCCACATCGCCGAACAGATAGATCGTGGTGCCGCCGATCGGCGGCAGGAACACATCCATGTCCGGGCGGGTGACGAGTTCGGGGAACATGCCGGCAGTCTGCTCAAACAAGGTGCGCCGCAGCACTGTTTCGGCGCATCCGAAACGTTGCGCGATGCCGGGCAGATACCACACTGGGTCAATGGCGACTTTGGAAACCGCGATGCTGCCGTTCGGGTGCACGAGATCGCCGTCGGCCTTGAGCCGCCCGGCGGCGAGCGCCGATTGCATCTCGTGCAGGTCGAGCCGCGCCTTGGTGACGGCGATGGTCGGGCGGATGTCGACGCCCTCGGCGATTTCGGTCTTGAACGCCTGCGCGGCGAGGTGGCCCCACGGATCGAGCGACACGATCTTGCCCGGCTCACTCCACTGCGCAAACGGGCCAATGCTAACGGCCGGCTCTGTATTAGTCAGGTCCGGCCGCCGGATCGGATCGAGCGCGCCCGAAGAGACCGCGAGCGCGCGATAAAGCGCATAGGAGCCGCCATGGCTGCCGATGGCGTTGCGGTCACCGGGCCGCGACACCGTGCCGATGATCGGGCCGCGTTCGCGCGCGGTCGGTGCACCCCAGTGGATCGGAAAACGCGGCTTGCCGCCGGGCTCCGGATGCGAGGTGATACGGATGTGGTCGGTCCGGTTCGGACGATTCATTTCACGAATCCAAAAAGCCATTGGCCCGCCGGTGGCGGCGGGCCAAATGGTCAAATTTCGCTAGACTTCTTCGGGGCGCCGCCCTGGGCTGCCCGCAGCCCTTATATAGCAATTTCCGGCGCGCAGCGCAATAAAGGCCGGCTGGTGCGCGCCTCGACTGCTGCCTTTAGGGCTTGCTCCACTTGGTGCCGTCGGACCAGTCGATCGACTTGTCCGGGCGGATGACGCCGAAAGAATTGAAGGTGCCGCCCGCGCTGATCGTGGTCGCGCTCGTCATGGTGGCGTCGGCCGTGGCGCCGTCGGCGCCTTTGATTTGCAGCCCATTGCCGGACTGCGTGATGGATGGCGAAGCACCGGGCCAAGTGCAAGGATCGGGATTGGGCTTGCACTGCCAAGTGCCGGCCAGCGCGTTCGCCGGGGCCGGTGTGGCCGCGCCCTGAGCGAGCGCGCTCGCAGTCATCGCCAAGCCGCACAGCGCGGTCAGCGTTGCGCACGGCAAGATTTTTTTCATCGTCTGTCGTTTGATCATTGTTTCCTCCGTTGTCGTTCGCAGATGTGCCCCCGGTCGATTTTTGCGATCGATTTTTGTCGCCAGCAACGCGCGTCAGAGTGAGTAGAGCCCGCGCAGCGTGTTCGGCTTTTCGTGCGGCGTCCAAGTGATGTTGGTGATCTTCCACGTGCCTTTGATGTTGACCAGATCGAGCACGACCGTGCTGCTGCCGCCGGAATTGGCGAATTTGACGGTTGCACTTGCCTTGCCGGAACCGGTGTCATTTACCGCGATGTCGAAGGAGGCAATGTCCCAGTCCTGAGCATCGACAAACGGATCGAAGTCCAGCGTGCCGACTTCCTGCCGGCGCTTGGCGGCGCGCCGGTCCTTGATCATCGCCGCCGCAAGCTTCGGCTCGAAATAGCGGCGGATGGCGGCATCGTCGTCGAGCGGAGTGCCGTGGGCATCCTTGCCCTTGTAGGCGTCATAGATCGCCGTGACGAAGTCGCGCGGCGACGGCTCGGCGGCGAGCGCCAGGCTCACGGTCGCGGCGCAGGCGGCTAGGACTATGAGTTCGCGGCGTGTCGGCATTGGATACGACCGTCGATATATAAGGCGTGAAAACGGCTGCCGTTTTATGCAGGGAAGACCCCAAGAAGACAATGCGGCCAATCGGGACGGCTGATCCCGGGACGCGAGGGCTTGCGCCGCCGCATATCAAGAGGCATGACAAAGGCCGCCGCGAAGGAGTGTAGCTCAATTGGCTAGAGCACCGGTCTCCAAAACCGGGGGTTGGGGGTTCGAGTCCCTCCACTCCTGCCAGTTCCGGGGACGGTAAACAGGCTTAACTCTCGACGCTTACGCAGGATTCTTAATTCCTACCGGTTATATTCCTTGACGCTAGCGGTCCGCCGCAGTACATACCCGCCATCGCCAGCGGCCCGGCAACGGACATCCGCGGCGAACGTAATCCCAAACAGGAACCGTCTTTATCGGTCTCGTCCTTAAACCTGGGCGGGAAATACCTATTTGGTGCTAGCAATGGCGAAATTCAGTCCGTTCAAATTCATGCAGGAAGTGCGGGCCGAGGGCCAGAAGGTCACTTGGCCGACCCGCAAGGAGACCACGGTGACCACCATCATGGTGTTCGTCATGGTGGTCGTCGCATCGATCTTCTTCCTGTTGGCGGATCAGATCATGCGCATCGCCGTGAGTTTTGTGCTCGGCATCAACACTTAGATCTGGATATCGTGACATGACGAGCCGGTGGTACGCGGTACACGCCTATTCGAATTTCGAGCGCAAGGTCGCCGAATCGATTCGCGAGCAGGCCAAGCAGCGCGGGCTGGAGTCGCAGTTCGAAGAAATTCTGGTGCCGATCGAAAAGGTCGTCGAGGTGCGCCGCGGCCGCAAGGTCGAGGGCGAGCGCAAGCTGTTCCCTGGCTATGTGCTGGTCAAGATGGAGCTGACGGACGACGCCTATCACCTGATCAAGAACACGCCGAAGGTGACGGGCTTCCTCGGCTCCGACAACAAGCCGATGCCGCTGCCGGATGCTGAGGCGCAGCAGCTCATCCGTCAAATGGAAGAAGGTGCTACACGCGGGCCGATCGCCTCGGTCAAGTTCGAGATCGGCGAGCAGGTGCGTGTCTCCGACGGGCCATTCGCATCGTTCAACGGTACGGTGGAAGAAGTCGATCAGGACCGGTCTCGACTCAAGGTCGCGGTTTCGATCTTTGGCCGCGCCACGCCGGTGGAACTGGAATTCGCGCAGGTGGAGAAGCTGAGCTAAAACACGGACCTGCCGTCGTCCGTTTTGAAGCCGTGGGAGGCGAGGGCGGTTAGCCAGCCGTGCCGAGCCGCACCACTGACAGGAGTGTAGAATGGCAAAAAAGATTACCGGCTACGTCAAACTGCAGGTGCCGGCGGGGGCAGCCAATCCGTCACCGCCGATCGGTCCCGCGCTCGGTCAGCGCGGCCTCAACATCATGGAATTCTGCAAGGCGTTCAACGCCCAGACGCAGAAGCTTGAGAAGGGCGCGCCGATCCCCGTCACCATCACGGTCTATGCTGACCGCTCGTTTACCTTCGAGATGCGCCAGCCGCCGGTTTCGCATTTCTTGAAGAAGGCGGCGAAACTCGAGAGCGGCTCGAAGACGCCCGGCCGCGACGTGGCCGGCTCGGTGACCAAGGCGCAGGTGCGCGAGATCGCCGAGCAGAAAATGAAGGATCTGAACTGCGACACTATCGACGCAGCGATGCGCATGATCGAAGGATCAGCACGGTCTATGGGGCTGGAGGTGAAGGCATGAGCACGCTTGGCAAACGCACCAAGGCGGCGCGCGAGGGCGTCGACCGCGAAAGGCTCTATCCGCTTTCGGACGCGGTAAAGCTCGTCAAGGACCGCGCCAAGGCCAAGTTCGACGAGACAATCGAGGTGGCGATGAACCTTGGCATTGATCCGCGCCACGCCGATCAGATGGTGCGCGGCGTCGTCAACCTGCCGAACGGCTCGGGCCGCTCGGTTCGCGTTGCGGTGTTCGCCCGCGGCGCCAAAGCCGACGAGGCCAAAGCCGCGGGCGCCGATGTTGTCGGCGCGGAGGATCTGGTCGAGAAAGTGCAGGGCGGCGCCATCGACTTTGATCGTGTCGTCGCCACACCCGATCTGATGCCGCTGGTCGGCCGTCTCGGCAAGGTTT
>Ga0187784_10004047_pt1 | contig 11869 bp, 13 predicted proteins | sample 1015_SJ02_MP15_2_FD_132964 | JGI IMG/M metagenome (GOLD analysis project Ga0187784, IMG submission 132964) | Tropical peat soil microbial communities from peatlands in Department of Meta, Colombia - 1015_SJ02_MP15_20_MG | ecosystem: Environmental > Terrestrial > Soil > Wetlands > Peat | place... | reverse complement strand
GGGGGGTGGATCCGCTATACGGAATGTCCGCACACTTCCAGCACGCCGACCAACTAGCGCGGCCATCGTTGGCTGGATGTTCGGTTAGAACTAGGTCGCTGGTGGCGACGCTGTGAGGAAAACACTGGTGCGCCCAGCCAATTCGTATTCAATCCGATTTCAGGCGGCCGAATACGATCTTCAGATCCACCCACATCCCTAACCTTGACTGCCCAAGAAATGTGGCGGACAATTTGCGGCGGATCTCCTATTTTCGCCTGAGCAACGCTTGCGCGTTTCTGCCGACGGTGCTTCTCGGTGAGACCGTGACAGCACGCGACCCAGTGAGGGACCAAACCTCTGTGGATAAGAGAACATTCCTAAAACTGTGCTCCGCGACGGTGGTAACCCGTTTCCTCCCTGTATCGTTGGGGCGATCAGCTGACACCAAACTCAGCAACTGGGCCGGCAACGTCGAATACAGCACGGACAAACAGTTCTTCCCGAGATCGTTGGAGGAGATTCAACAATTTGTGAAGAGCAGAACCAGCTTCAAGACGCTGGGCACTCGCCACTGCTTTAATCAAATTGCAGACTCGACCAATGAGTTCTTATCGCTAAAAGCGATGGACCAAGTGGTCCGCCTCGACCCGAATGCACGCACCGTCACCATCGAATCGGGAATGACTTACGGGAAGCTTTGTCCCTATCTTGACAGTAAGGGATGGGCACTGCACAACCTGGCTTCACTGCCACACATCTCGATTGCCGGAGCCTGCAGCACGGCAACCCACGGATCTGGAGAGACGAACGGCAATCTGGCCACGGCAGTTTCGGCGCTCGAATTGGTCAACGCTGCCGGCGACACGATGAGCTTTTCGCGAATTCAAGATAAAGATTTGTTCGCAGGCGTGGTTGTGGGACTGGGTGCTCTGGGAGTTGTGACCAAGGTGACGCTCGACATTCAACCCCGCTTCATGATGAAGCAATATGTCTATGAGAACCTGCCCATGAGCCAACTGAGGGACCATTTTGACAGGATCGAGTCGAGTTCCTACAGCGTGAGCCTGTTCACGGACTGGCAGAGGGGACGGATCAACGAAGTTTGGTTGAAAATTCGCCTTCCCGAAAATCCCAAATTTGACGCTCCCCCAGACTTCTTCGGCGCAAAACGTGCCACCAGGAATCTCCATCCGATTGCGGATCTCTCGGCGGAAAACTGCACCGAACAGTTGGGAGTGCCCGGCCCATGGTACGAGCGGCTGCCTCACTTCCGGATGGGTTTTACTCCGAGCGCGGGCAGAGAACTTCAGTCGGAGTACTTTGTTCCTCGCAAAAATGCGGTCGATGCCATTCTGGCGATTGAAAACCTGCGTGATCAGGTGGGACCGCATCTGCTGATTTCAGAGATTAGAACGATTGCTGCCGATGATCTTTGGATGAGCCCTTGTTACGAGCAGCCGAGCGTGGCCATCCATTTCACTTGGAAGCCGGAATGGCCTGCGGTGAAACAGCTATTACCGCTGATCGAAAGGGAGCTGGCGCCCTTTCATGTAAGGCCTCATTGGGGAAAATTGTTCACTGTCTCTCCAACCGATCTCCACGCCCGATATGCACGCCTGCCGGAATTCGTCGAAATCTGTAATAAATATGATCCGCAAGGGAAATTCCGTAACGCATTCCTCAAGACGAATGTCTTTGCCTGACGACGTCTTGGTGAACCGTCAACCCTGCAGAGAGCTGTAGCATCTCGGCGTGGCACAGTGACGGAACAGGACCTAACCGAGAACTTAAATTCAACTTGCACAATCCGACGTCATCTCGTTCCACAACTACAGCTGGCCGAAGACTTCGAAAAATACGTAACCGGTCTGGGGCAATACAACCGTCCCATCCTTTGCACGGAATACATGGCACGATCAGCAGGAAGCACCTTTGACACCATCTTGCCCATCGCTGAGAAACATAACGTGGCGGCGATCAACTGGAGATTCGTGGCCGGAAAAATTCAGACGAACCTGCCCTGGGATTCGTAGGAGCGGCCCTATCTCAAGACTCCGCCCACGGTGTGGTTTCACGACGTGCTGCACGCCGACGGCACCCCTTACCGTGAGCGCGAAGTTGAAATCATTCGCTCTCTAACTGGAAAATCGGATTCGCGGAGTTAGGAGAAACGGGCGAAGCAGGCCCGGCGGGTTGCCTCAGTTTCCGGCTGACGGTCGCGCATCTGCCTTTCCCGTCAGCTTGCGGATGATAGCCACTTCACGTTCCCGATACGGTTTTCCGTCCGCGTAGAAAATTTCGTGGAACCACACCGGCGGCTTCTCCAACACGTAAGGTCTCGACCAGGAGTCCCAGGGCAGATTTGTTTGTGTCTTGCCCACAACGAATCCCCAGTTGATTGCGCCCACGTTGTGTTTCTTGGCTGTGGGCAGGATTGCGTCAAATGTACTGCCCACCGGCCGTGCCATGAATTCCGTGCAAATGATCGGCCGGTGATACGCTTCCAGCCATCCGATCTGCTTTTCGAATTCTTCCACCCAATCATAGTTATGGAACGAGATAACGTCGGACTGCTCGAGTTGAATTCGTTCCACCGGTCCCAGCTTCGCCGGGTTGGACCAATCGCCTTCCCACACACCGCTCGTAAGTGGCTGGGTTGGATGCATCTCTCGCGCCCACTCGTAGACTTGAGGCAACAGTGCCGCGATGAGTTCTTTTTTGTTCTTTGGCTCCATGGAGTCATAGGAACCGTCGTTGTTGTTGTCTGGTTCGTTCCAAACGTCCCAGCCGAGAATTCTTGCATCCTGGGCGAACGCACCGACAACGCCTTGCACATAGGCTTTTAAAGCCGGATATTTATTCGGATCCTTTAGCGCTGCAGCCCCCGGACTTTGCACCCAGCCGGAGTTGTGCACACCAGGGATCGGAGGATGTTGAGGTCCGAGTTTCGGAAATGGATCCCAGCACGAATCAAAAAGCACAAACAAGGGACGGATATGATGCTTGTCCGCGATTGCCAGAAACGTGTCGATCCGTTTTTTGAAACCGACAGCATCCTGCTGCCATAGCAAGTCGTGCAAAAACACCCGCATCGTATTCATTCCCAGCCCTTCCGCCCAGCCAAGCTCTTTGTCGATCTGCTGAGGATCGAACGTCGCAGCCTGCCACATCTCAAGTTCGTTAATGGCGTTCGATGGGATGAAGTTGCTCCCCACGAGCCAGGGCTGCTGCTGATACCAGGAGTTCGCCTCCGCCTCAGTCCAGCGTCGCGATTGAGCCTGCATTGCCGCTGCCAGCATGAGCACGCCACTGAGGAAAATCACAACGGATCTGAGTCGCTTCATGGTTGAGTTCTCCGGGCGAAATCGGATCAGCGTATGATGCGGGAACGCTAAAGCGCTGTAAACGATTGCACCGACCAAGTCGATTTGTCAAACAGCTTGGGCTAGCGCAGTCAGCATTTCGTCTGAATGTGTCAACTTGTGCCGCATGCGGGATGGCATGAATCTTAAAATTCTGTCGTGCACGATCTCTTTCGTACTTTGTGTTTTGTTCTGCCCGGCGATTTCGCAGACGGATTCAATAAAATCGACAAGCGCCACACCCAGTGTTTCCATTGCTGTCGACTTTTCCAAGCCACTAGCCTTCAGGATTTCTCCCACTATTTTTGGCACGTTCCTTGGACCGATTGGCAACTCTACCTACGGGGGACTGTGGGCAGATACGCTGCTGAATCCCAGCTTTGAGGAGAACCTTTGGTCGGCCAGCCGCATTTCCGCGATGATCAAAGAAGAACCTGCTCTCGCACGGGCTTCTGCCCTCGGTCTGCCATTACCGTGGGAACCACTCGACTACGCAGACGGAGCGCGTTACGAGCCCCGATGGAATGATGCAGCCAACTCCTTCCGCTCCTTGCTGATCATGGCCTTGCCCAGCTAAGATACCGGCGTTCGGCAAAAAGTTTATCTTCCCGTCCATCGCGTGCTGCGCTACAACGCAAGCGTCTATGCAAAACACATCAGCGGCCCCCGGTCGCTAGAAATCTCCATCCGCGAGCGCAGCAAGTCCGACGTGGTGCTGGCGTCGCAGAGGGTGGAATTGAGCGGCGAAGGCTGGCAGAAATATACGGTCACGTTCGACCTCGCCAATGCCAAGCTCCTCGACTCTCATCGCGATGACGTAAGCCAAGCACGAACTGCTGTGGCCAAGGGCTGCCACCTGATTATTTCCTTGGAAGCAGCTGCGCAAAATTCCCGCGACCTCCGGCGCCTGCTTGCAGCGATTCTAGAAACCGACAAGGTGCGAGGTCTAGTCTGCTCTGGTGGTGACACGGCCTTGCTGGTCTGCTCGTCGTTAGGCGCGCAGTCCATTTGTCTCCATCACGAGATACTGCCCGGACTTCCTTGGGGCATACTCGAAGGTGGCTCCGCATCCGGTCTACCCATCTGCCCGAAGGCCGGGGGATTCGGGAGCGAAGAGTCTCTTTGTCAGGTCGCAGATTTTCTTGCGACCAGACCGCCATTTCGCTGGAGGCGATAATGATCTCTGAAGTTCTCAGTGCTACTGATTTGACCAAACTGCGCAAGGTTGATTCACCGACGATTGCTAACGTAATTGAACTGTTCGACGTACGTTCCTATGTAGCCGGATATAGCGACTCGAGCCTCAAGGCTATCTATCCTAAGCTCCCTCCTGCGGTCGGCTACGCAGTGACAGCTACCTTTCGAGCGGGTCATCCGGCGGAGTCGGGAGACTCCTATGGCGGCATGCCCCAATTAATCGCCGATTCGATGGCGACGCCAGAACCGAGAATGGTTGTGTTCCAGGATCTGGATGAACCGTGTCGGGCCGCGACTTACGGTGAAATCATGGCCGCCACTTTTCAGAAATTTGGTTTCTCAGGACTGATCACTAGTGGTGCTGCAAGAGATATCGAGCAGGTGGAGCGACTCCAGTTCCCCTGCTGGGCTTCCTCGGTGATCGTAGCGCACGGTTACTGCCGTTTTCTCGAGGTGAATGTGCCGGTAACCGTAGGAGGGCTACAGGTTGAGCCGGGCGATCTGCTGCATGCCGATGCCAACGGTGTCGTGAACATTCCCCACGACATTGCCGCGGCAGTGGCCGAACTCTGTGAGCCCTACATACAAGCCGAGGAGATCATTCTCGGTTACGTAAAAACTGGCCAGCCAACGACGACCGGATATGACAATGCGGTGCGGGAAGCCAAACACCGTATGGCAGAACTGAGAGTGCGTGCTCGCTCGGCGCTGAAAGTGAATCGATGAAACCGGGCTCCAAACCGACGATCGCGATCAGCATGGGAGATCCGGCCGGCATCGGTCCGGAAATCATCGTGAAGGCGCTCGCCGACACCGATGTTGCGGCGATGGCGAATTGGGTAATCGTCGGTGATGGGGATATTTGGAGGAAGACCGTTGCCCACTCGCGGACCGTCGTCCCGATCGATATCGTTTCGAACGTGTCCCACGCGGCAAGCCCGGGCCGGTTCGTGCTACTCGATTGCGGGGGAAACGACTGTTCTCCCCCACAGACTTAGCCCAGATGCCGACGTTCGCGCGCACGCGCAGCAGCCGCACGACCCTGGTCATACGCCCAGGCCAGCGCGCTATAGGCAGCATCCTTGGTCGCCAAGGGGGCGACGGCTGGCGTCCCCGCTGCGAATGGTGGGTGTGGATCGTATTCGTTATAAAGCTGCAATACTTCCGCCGCTTGACGACCGCGAAGGCGCGACGCGATTACCAGCCCGAAATCAATTCCAGCGGTTACGCCACCGCCAGTTATGCGATTGCGATCGGTAACCACACGCTCCTCGACGGGTGTCGCACCGAACATAGGGAGGAGGTCGCGAAACCTCCAATGAGATGTCGCCTGGTAACCCTTCATGAGTCCGGCTGCCCCAAGGATCAGTGACCCGGTGCAGACACTTGTCACGTAACGGGCGCGGCTTCCTCGATCAGCAAGAAACGACAAAATCTCGTCATCATCCATCATCGCGAATGTTCCCGACGTACCGCCAGGTACAAACACGACATCGAGATCGCGGGGACAATCCCTGATCGAGGTGGTCGGAACAATGCTGTATCCCAGTGACGAGACGACAGGGTCTTTGTCTTTCCAAAGTAAATGGACTTGGCTGTTCGATAATTCTGCAAAGAAAGGGTGCGGTCCGACGAGATCGAGAGCACTCAGACCAGGATACAAGAGCATGCCGATTTGAAGGCGCGATTTAGCATGAGCTGCAACATCGGCGTCACTTTCGGTGTGCGTAGGTGTGGAGCGCTGTTTCTGCGCAAGGCCGGGCTCAAAGAAAACTGACGTGGCCAATGCTGAACCAATTCCTTTGGCAAAAGAGCGCCGGGAAATACAATTCTGGTCCATAACTCACATCCTCTTATAGAAAGCAGCAGTCGGTTTACCGATTGTGGCAGTCTGGCCATTTGGCGTAAATGCCCATAGTAGGTTAATATCCGCCAATGCCGAAGCCGATCAACCTCGCCATCCTCACCTTCCCAGGCTGCCAGGTGCTCGACGTCACCGGGCCGGCGATGGTGTTCGAGGCAGGCAACGTGGCTTCGGGAAAAGCGCACTACAACGTCCACATACTTTCCCCCAAGGGCGGCCCGATTCAGACCAACAGTGCGGTGGCCCTGGTGACCAAAGCGATCCGCGACCTGCCGCCGCGCACGATCGACACTTTGCTGATCGCGGGAGGCGATTTGTCGGGGTTGCAGATGCTCGTGGCCGACAGGTCGGTGCGCAAATGGGTCGTCCAGGCAAGCACGAAGGCACGCCGCTTCGGTTCCGTCTGCACGGGCACATTCGCTCTGGCGCACTTCGATCTGCTGCGTGGCAAGCGGGTAGCCACTCACTGGTCAGTTTGCTCGGAGCTCGCAGAACTCTGCCCCGATGCGCATGTAGACGCTAACGCGCTATTTGTCAATGATGGCCGGTTGTGGACATCGGCTGGAGTTACCACTGGAATAGACATGAGTCTGGCAATGGTGGCCTCGGACTTGGGGGAAACGGTCGCCAACGTCATCGCCAAACGTCTCGTTCTGTATGCGCGACGTCCGGGATACCAATCTCAGTTCAGTCCCGTGTTGAGTGCCCAAAGTCATGCGGGGGCACCGTTTGCAGGCCTGATCGACTGGATTCGCGAGAATTTGGCTGCGCAGTTAGAAGTGCCGAACCTTGCAGCGCGCGTTTCGATGTCGGAGCGCACGTTCCAAAGAAATTTCACCCGCAGCATCGGCGTAACACCGGCGCGCTTCGTCGAGACCTTGCGGCTCGACCAGACTCGCGTTTATCTGGCGGCGGGCCTGTCACTCAAGGAGATCGCCACGAAAGTCGGCTATCTGACCGGCGCCCAACTATCAAAGGCTTTTGATCGCCGCTTTGGTATGACTCCTATGCTGTTTCGGGAGTTGCACGGCCGTAGCAAGCGCGGAGGATCCGCCGCAGGTTCCTGCTAGCCGGTGTAGTTTCCCAACGGTTGTTTCCGGTAGGGGCCTCGTCAAAATCTCGCCGACCGCCACTAAAACCTGTGTCTCGATCAGGGCGACGTGCAGGTATAGCTCGTCGCCAACTTGGCCGCCCCAGCGTCGTTGGGCGGGCCGGTGTATCTGGGGTACTGCGGATATTGGCACAACGGCAAAGCACGCGTTACCGCTCCGCTCGCATCCCGCTTCTCTGCCGTCAATGTGGTCGGAGCGATCCCCTTCGTTACCCATTGGTCCAAGGCCGTCAGCAAGTCTGTCTTGTCCGGTCCCACCCCACCTTCACAGTGATTGACTCCAGGAGCTACGTAGAGCCGAGTTGATGCGGAAGCGTTCGCCGCACCGACGGACTTCGTTACGTTCTCCATATACTCGATGGTCGAGTTAACGCTGAGGGCGGAATCAGAGCCGCCGTGCCAGACAATCAACTTGCCGCCGCTGTTGAGGAACGAACGAATATCGGTTTGCGTGGCGTCATCGAGCGCCGCCATCGCATAGAGCGCATTCTGATTTTGATCCCAGGGCGTGTACTTGAGCGAGTCGGCATTGGGGTCACGCGCAAGGACGTACTTAACGGATGTGTCCTGGAACATGTACTGCCCGGCTTTCTTGACATTGCCATTGCCTGAAACCCAGATCCCAAAGCCTCCCGGATCGTCTTCGTTGCCGGTCAGGTTATAACCTTTGCTGCGAAAAGTGTTACTGCCCTTGAATACCGCGTCGGTCGTCCACGATTTGACGACTGCGAGTTGCGCATCGGAAAGGCAGGTGTCGCCGGTATCAGCACCCCCGGCACAACGCAAAGCGGTTACGTTCGCGACCTTGGCCGTGCATGCCGCAGGATTCGAGACTACACCGTCGACAATGCCGTCTAATCCATCGCAGGCGGCGCGCACGTGTTTGGCCAGCAGCGCCGTTTTGGCAGCACTGAACGCGCCTCCGGGAGCAGCCAATGCCCTGGCCGTGCGGTTGAACGCGCCCATGAACCCTACCCAGTTGTAACCAGGTGAGCGGGCAATCACGCCATCAAAGAGGCTCGGATTTCGCTGCACTGCCATCAATGCCTCCCGACCTCCGTTGGAGCAGCCTTCGAAATAGGACTTGGCTGGCGGCACACCATAAGCCGCGGGCAAGATCTTGAGGGCTGTTGACATGACCGTTGGCACGGAGAGGCTGCCGAAGAGTTGGGCGGCGAAAGTATCGTTCAATGCAAAGGCGGCTGACATTCCGTCGCCCTGATGCCCGGAATCGCTGACGACTTCTGCATAACCCTGGGTGAGTGGGGGCACGACGAGTTCTGTCATCACTCCGTCGTAACCGCCGCCGCCAGCATAGTAGAGCTTGGCATTCCAGGCGTCCGGCAGCCGAATTTCAAAGTTCAGCGCAGGCGCGAGAGTGCCGCTGACCTTGCAGTACGTTGGCACAGTCCCACTGGCCGGGATGACTGCTGTCGTGAGCGTTGCGCCCCCGATGGTTTTTCCGGACAGTGTAGCGCAGGCCGTCTGTGCGTTGACCTTAAACGATGTCGCCCCATCGACGGGGCCACCGCATGCCGACATCAGCAGCGAAGCGGTCACGGCTACGAGCGCTGCAGCTTGCTTTGCCTGGAGTTGAAAGTTCTCAGCAATCATGTGACGTCCTCTTTGCCGCTATTGTTTCGACAGTATCGTAGGTCTGGCGACGGGCTGCATTTCCCGCTCTGAACGAGACAGGCAGATAGAGCCCAATTCTCAGCATCCGAGCGCTTGGCGTAAATGACAAAAGCAGGCTGATATCCGCCAGTGTCTCGAGCATCATTTTGAGAAGGTGGATAATAGGTTAGCTCCTTGTGACCCGACTTTATCCCTTACACCCCCTGCCGCCGACACCACGCACACGAAAGCGCCTGCCACCAAACGGCTTCGTTGAAACGAGCTTGTGGGATGTGCCGTATGAGCTTGTTCAACAACTGGTGCCTGGCCGCGGTGTAGATTTGAGCTGGCCTCGACTCTCACATTTTCATCGGGGGTGGTTTCTCGCAATCCAGTCTTCGACTTCAGTAAAACTACTAAGTCGATTCCGTAGTAAGGAACCGCTAGCGAGGAATATCGGTGGCCAGCTTCTCCATCGGTGATCACGACCTGATCGACCGTTCCCAGCAGTTCTTTGCTGATTCGATAAACCGTACCAGCCACTTCGTATTCGTCGTCGGGGTGAGCGACAACCTGCAAAACTCGAAACGGTTTTCGCCTCATTTCCGGGGCAGATACGCCGTTCTGAGCCACCGTCGCGCTGGCGAATAACGCGACCATTAGAAACGGTAAGAAAGGCTGAGGCTTCATTAAAGAAACTCGAGAACAGCAGATCGACTTGCGGTTGAAAACCACTCGAGATAACTAAAGACAAACAAGAACAAAGGGGGGGATTGACAGCGAAGTCGACTCAATAGCAGATGATAAGCATTCTGAAATATCGTATTGCATAGTATGTCTATGTGTGTGATAGTCTATTGTGGTTTTCTAAGCAATATATTGTCGGGTTGCGACACTCGGCAGGTTTTGGAAGGCTATGCGCGCCCCTCCCAGGCACAAAAGGACGCATTATCACTGGAGAACCAAGCCAGCTCGATGAGAAAATTCCGCAGGCCGAAAATCTGAATGCCTGGCCCACAACAGTCTTCGTTGGGCGAAATGGCTTGGTTCGTTCCGTGCACACCGGTTTCACCAGCCGGGCGAGCGGCGAACTCGATTCACGCTTGAAAGAGGATATGCGCAACGAGATCGCCCAATTGCTTTCGGAGAATGTTCATGTTGCAAAAGCTCAACATTGAGATGGGGGGTCAATCATGATAAGCCGTCGCAGCTTCCTCGTGTCCGCCGCGTCCGCAGCCGGTGTCGCTATTGCACCGCCGGTTCTCGGTAAGGTGACTGGGCGAAAGGGGCTCACCCGCAAAGAGCGCGTGGATCGCGCATTGGCGGGGAATGATGTGGATCGTCCGCCATTCACCCACTGGCATCATTTCGGACCGCAGACTCCCGAAGAGCACGCCAAGGCTACGCTTGATTATCACTGGAAGTACAAGACGGACATCGTGAAGGTAATGAGCGATTATCCGTACCCAAGGCCCGAAGGCAACTGGTATGACTTGAAGGTTCTCGACAATCCGTTTCCCGATCAAATTCGTGCCTTGGAACTGATCCGTGACGGACTGCACGGAGACGCGTATATTCTCGAAACCGCTTTCAATCCCTGGCAGGTCGCAGTCAAACTGTCATCGAAGGAGGAGGTCGTTCGCCTCCAGCAGGAGAATCCGCAGCGGTTGCTCGACGCCCTTGATGTGCTGACGCAGTCGCATATCAACCACGCGAATCGCGCCTTTGCTGCAGGCGCTTCGGGGATTCTCTTTTCGATCGCGAACCCCAACCGCGCGGAACTGTCCCCGGCAGACTACGCCAAATTCAGCGCGCCATTTGATAAGCGCTTCTTTGCCGCGACCGCCGGGGCTAAGCTGAACTTCCTCCATTTGCACTGGGAGAACGAATATGTTGACCAGTTTGTAGACTTCCAGGCCCCGGTCGTCAACTGGTCAGTCCAGTCGAGCGGCGTGTCGGTCAGCACCGTGCGCAGCAAGTTCCCGCAGACGATTGCCACCGGGATCGATGAGAAAAATTACAAAGATCTCTCCCCGGAGCAGATCCGCAACCAATGGCAGGCTGCCAGGAATGTGGCTGGCAGTAAGTTCATTCTGACGCCTGGATGCTCAGTGCCCAATGACAGCACCGACGAGGAACTGTCTCGGCTTCCCCAGGTTGTGGGAGCATAACGCCCTGCCAGTCAGGATGGGTCGTCGGCGACACAAGGCTGTCGCGGTTCACGCCACAGGTCACAGAATGTCACCGGGTTACGGGTGCGGACTGCTTCGTTCTGAAGTCCCACAGTAAGGAGATTGAGCACCTAGACCGAGTGCTGGACAGGTTGCTCGTGCACGGGCAGACCACTACGTCGATTGTCCAGTCCACACCTGTCCTCCTGCGCAACCTGCCATTTTGCGGGGCCGAATAAGACATGACCCGAACTTTTGCCCGTCGTGAGAGTGGACTTGGCGCTTACGGTCATGAGCGGCAATTGTCCAAGCCAAAGGCTCCGGCGGACTCAATTTCCGGAATCTGAGAAACGGATTTTTGTTAGCAGATATTTCGATTTGACAGAGGGTGGCCTCGCATTTAGCCTGTGCTCTACATGACGATTGGCCTCACTTTTAGCGCGCTTGCCCGTTGTTGTAATGCCCGCCGTTGTCGCCTGTAGCGAGACCTCATCCGGTCGACGTTCAGCATCGTTCATACCTCCGAAAATACAAGCTGAGATGATAGCCGTGAATCGAGGATCTCTCG
>Ga0187784_10004046_pt1 | contig 11869 bp, 10 predicted proteins | sample 1015_SJ02_MP15_2_FD_132964 | JGI IMG/M metagenome (GOLD analysis project Ga0187784, IMG submission 132964) | Tropical peat soil microbial communities from peatlands in Department of Meta, Colombia - 1015_SJ02_MP15_20_MG | ecosystem: Environmental > Terrestrial > Soil > Wetlands > Peat | place... | reverse complement strand
ACTGCTCCAGCGATGCGTAGAGGGCGCCCCCGATCCCCGCGATCGCCGCCGACAGCGCGAACACCGTCACGCGCAGCCGTCGCACGTCGATGCCTATCGCCATCGACCCCCTCTCGGATCCCCGCAGAGCCGCCAGCTCCCGCCCGAAGGTGCCGCCTTGAAGGAGCTTGACCGCCCCGCCCACCAGCGCCAGGACAGCCAGAGCCAGCCAGAAGAAGGCCCCGGTCCCGGCGAAGCTCACGTTTCCGACCATCGGTCTCGGCACCGTGAGCCCGGTCGCGCCGTTCCCCGACCACGAGTAGAGGAAGAGGACGTTGTCGGCCAGCAAGGCGAACGACAAGGTGAGCAGGCCGACGGCGATGCCACCCACGCGAAGGACGGGCAATGCCACCACGGCTCCCAGGGCTCCCGCCAGCACACCGCCGATCACCGTGCCGAGCAGCACCGACGTCCCGAAGTGCGTGGCGAGCTGGCCGACCGTGAAGGCGCCCACTCCGGCGAAGGCCGCCTGGCAGAGCGAGATCTGGCCGCCCATGCCGGTGAGCAGGGTGATCGAGAGGAAGATGATCGAGAACACGATCCCCTGAGCGAAGACGAACTCCCAGTTGCCCGGCACGAGGGCGAGCGCCACCGCGATCATCAGGCCGGCCACGAGGACGCCGAACACCCGGCTGCCCACCGCGACCTCGGGCATGCGGGCCGGGGGGCGGAAGGCAGTCGCCGGCGGGTCACAACTTGCCAGCGGATCGCCCGCCGTTCCTTGGCGGAAGGTCCGCCGCAGCACCAGCACGACCGCCAGGACGACGAACGGGAAGGCGGGCCGCAGGCCCGACGACAGGATGGTCCCCGAGGGCAGGTAGCCCCCGATGACCTCTTGGGCCACTCCCAGCCCGATCCCGGCCGCCAGGGTGAGCGGCAGACTCTCGAAGCCGCCGACGGCGGCGGCGGCAATCGCGGCCACGAGCAGCGCGGTGAACTCCGAGGGGCTCAACACGGCGTAAATGGGAGCCAGGAGCACGCCGGCCAGACCGGCGAACAGGCTCGACAGCGCCCACGCCGACGCGCTGGTGCGGTCCGCCCGTACGCCGGCCAGCTCGGACATCCGGGGGCTCTCCACCACGGCCCGCATGCGCAGACCGATGGCCGTCGAACGCAGTAGGAATGCGAGCGCGAGCACCACGACCACCGTGATCAGCGTGGTCGCGAGCTCCTCGCCGCTCACCGCCGAGCCGGCGAGATGGAAGTAGACGTGCACCGGTCGGAGCACCAGGGCAGCCGGCAGGCGCGGCGCCGTCCCGATCGCCATCTGCACGATGCTCGGTATGGCGATCAGCAACCCGAGCGTCGGGACGAGCTTGACCAGCGGCCCTGCCGTCCTGGTGTAGCGGAAGATAAGGCGCTCCATGAGCAACCCGATGGCGGGACTGATCAGCACCACCGCCACCACGAAGGCCGCCCAGACGGGCCAGCCGTCGCCAACGGCGATGGAGAAGACGACGGCGGAGACGTAGGCCTGGGCGCCGAAGGCGAGGTTGAAGACGCCCGATGCCCGGTAGGTGAGCACCAGACCGGTGGCCATCAGGGCGTAGACGCAGCCGTAGGGGATCCCGGGGAGGACGTACGACAGGAACTGGGTCACGACCCACCGGACCGGCGCCTCAGCCGCATCAGCCGGATGGCACCCCGGCCGGCACCGGGTTCACCAGGGTGATCGGTGCGGTCGTGGGGGGATACGGCGTCTGGAAGCAGCTGAAGACGCTCTTCGGTGTGCCGTAGACCGGCACGAACTTGGTCCCGACCGCCTGGACGTAGGCGGTGCAGTCCGGAGGGGGCGAGGACGTATGGGCCAGACGCCAGTCGATCGGAGCGATGGTGCCGTCCGCGGTGAACGACGAGATGCGGTTGATGGCAGCCACCAGGCGGCTCCGGGTGAGGTCGCGCCCTCCGCTCGCATGCCCGTCACGAACAGGTCGGCGCTCGTCCACCCGGCCAGTGCGGCCTCCGAAGGCAGCGTCCCCGGGGCGTACCGCTTGAGCATTGCCTGGAACTGGTCCACGCCGGGGTACACCCCGGGATCGAGCTGCGTGACCTCGAACGGGGCGTGGGGGTTGTTGAAGTACACGCCTTGCATGGCAGAGGTGTATTCGTGGATGGCGCTCTCGTCGTAGCCGTCTTGCCAAAGCTGGGTGACACCTGACACGCCTGCCTCCTGCATGGTCTGGGACAGCAGCACGTTGCCACCCAGGTCCATGCACGAGACGATCATGTCGACGCCGGCGGCCTGCATCCGCGTCACGTCGGCGTGCAGGTCCGAGGCCGGGGCGGGTATGGAGAGGTCCTCGAAGGCGATCGGGATGCCGTAGCGGTGCAGCCCGTTGATCGTCCCCTGGCACCCCGCCCGCGACTGGGCGACGTTGTAGGCCAGCACGGCCACGGCATGCGCGTGGTGCTGCTCGGCCAGGAAGGCCGGCGCGACCTGGGGCGCGGTGAAATTTACGTAGGAGCCGGTGTTCCCGAAGAGACTGGGTGGGCCGCTCCACTGGGGGTTCACGTTCAGGCCGAACGTCGGTACGTCGTTGGCCGCCAGGAAGCTGGCTCCGGTGAACACCGGCGTGGCCACGGCCACCACGGCGAACACGTGGAACTCGTCGACCAACGCCCTGGCCTGGGTGACGTTGATGGAGGGGCTCGACTGGTCGTCGAGCGAGTAGGCCAGGTCGATCCGGCGACCGTCGATGCCGCCCTGGGCGTTCACCATGTCGAGATACACCTGAGCGCCGGTCACGACGGGGGCGAAGTCGGCCGGGAGCGGGCCGGTCTGCGAGGACAGTGCCCCGACCACGACACGGTTCGAGAACACGCCCTCGGTGTTGCCGGCGTGGGACACCGTCGTCTTCGCGTTCCCGCAGGCGGCCAGGGTCGCCGTCAGGAGGAGGCCGACTCCGGCCAGGAGTGCCGTCTTGGCCACGGGCCGGCGGCGGGACCGGACACTTGCGGCCCGGCCGCCGGGTCCTCGGACCGCCGGACGGCGCCCCGACTCATCATCGTGGCCCCGACAAACCCCATCCATACTCGTATGGTGTATACCAGGGCAGACGGGAGACAGGGCGGAAAGTCCTGGTCGGCGGTGCCGTCGAGGTCCGCGGGACCGCACCGCTCAGGGCGCGACCCAAAGGCACAATTTGACGCGCGCCAGCCGGCTGCCCCCCCGTTGAGCCACTGGGGTTGCGCGAGCCGATCTGGGCTATCCTCCCGGGTTGAGGGGGACTTTGAGGGGAAGCTGCCCGACCAACAGGAGGCGGCATGACGAAGGGTGGCGACCAGGACGAGCCGCTCAGCACCTCCTCTGTGACGTGCACGGCGATGCCCGTTGACGTCGAAGGCAAGCAGGCTGTCTGGATCTTCACGGAGTTCGAGACCGACGAACCGCTCAAGGCCCTGCGCGACTGGCTGGTCCCCGAGCACTGGCCGGACTGGGGCGGCGAGATGTTCAAGGAGATGCGGCCGATCGGTCCGGTCGACCTGCGACCGACGCACGGCAACGCGCAACAGACGCACGCCGAGTACCTCGAGGTCGTCGAGATCGGGGGCCACCGCCTCGAGACCGAACTGAGATGCGAGCTCAAGTCGGCCAAGACGTGGGCGGCCATGAGCTACGACTTGGACCGCAGCATTGGTGCCGTGCTCCAGGTCGACCGCGGCTACCTCATGGCAGCCGACGTGTGCGGACGACGTCACGTCAAGGCCCTCAAGGTCGTCGGGTTCACCGACACCCTGCTGAACACGGCGGCGACACAGGTGTGCCCGGAGTGGAGCACCTGGGTGCAGCGTGCCGTGAAGGTGGAGGCCATCAAGGCCGCCGGCGGCTCGGTGGATCCGAAACCCGGCTCCGTGGGCGACTCGAATCCCACGGTGTCCTCGTCCCCCGAGGGCGCCGCGGCGTTCACCGGAGGCGTCGCTGAGCAGTGGATCAGCACGGTGACCGACATGGTGGAGTTCTACGCCCCCTTCACGGTCGACGTCAGCGAGCGGCTCTGGTCCGGCCGGTACGGACGAGAGGACGCGGCGAACGACACCAGTCGCCTCTTCCAGCGCCTCGCCCGGGACTGGTCGCGTGCCTGGCAGGCCGGGATGGAGAGCGCGGCGAACTGGGCCGAGGCGACGGTGCGGCCTACGGCCCGTGCCGAGCCCGCCAGGAGCGGTCGCATCCTCGAGCACACCACGTTGATGGTGCAGGCTCCCTCCAGGAGGGCGCGGGTGGGCATCTCTGATCTCGCCCGGATCGGGCGCACCCCGGCCACCATCAAGGCGACCGACGTCACGATCACCCCACCCGTGGTCGAGGAGCCCGGACCGGCCTACGTCACCATCCAGGCGGACACCAGCCGGGTGCCGTGCGGCCTCTACGAAGGTGCTCTCGTGGCTGGGGTAGGTGGCGAACGGGCCCCGGCGCTCTTCTTCGTGAGCCACGCCCAGCCAGTGAGCCAATGAGGGCGCGCTCGGTCGTCGGCCGGTTCCCGCCGAGCTCCTCAAGTCCCGAGCCCGCCGAGGCGCTGGAACTCCTCGCGGTCTGACGTGGCGCGCTCCCGGGCCTCGGTGGCCGTCCTCGGCGGGGGCATGGGCGCGCTGACGACGGCGTTCGAGCTCACCGAAGGTGACTGGACCAGCCGGTTCGATCGCATCACGGTCTACCAGCGAGGATGGCGCCTCGGGGGCAAGGGGGCCAGCAGCCGGGGCCCCCACGGCCGCATCGAGGAGCACGGGCTGCACGTGCTCCTCGGCTACTACGACCACACGTTCGACGTCATGCGCCGGTGCTACGAGGCCCTCGACCGCGGTCGGTCGGACCCGTCCTGTCCCATCCGCACCTGGGAGGACGCCGTCACGCCGTCGAACCTGGTCGGCGTCGTGGACCACCTCGACGGTGCCTGGGAGCCGTGGGTGGCGAACTTCAGCGCGGTCGCCGGGCGCCCGGGCGAGGGCGAGGGCGCGGGCGCGGGCGCGGGCGCGGAGGAGCCGTTGGGGTCTTCGCCCCTGGCCGTGGCCGACCTCGTGGTCCGGTCGCTCCGCCTGTTGATCGACTTCTTCGCGTCGCTCCCCACCCCCGAGCCACCCGGCGCTCGCTCCATCCGGTTCAGCAGCTCCCCGACCCCACCGATCGACCTGGCCGCGGGGCCCGCCGCAACGATGGCCGCCGTCGTGCAGGGCGCAGCCCTCGTCGGTCTGGCCCTCCCGCTCAGCTGGGCCGAACGCGTGGCGCGGCAGACCGGATCGTGGAACGGCAACCGTGATCTCGAGCGCGCGCTGCCGTCCATCGTCGAGCCCGTCCGACGAGCGCTGCGCGACGCGCTGCGCTCGCACACGGCCGCCCGTCGCAGCTACGAGCTGGTCGAGCTCGTGACAGCGAACTTGTTCGGGATCATGGGCGATGGTCTGTTGACGCGTCCGGAGGGCTTCCGCGCCATCAACCACCTCGACTATCGGGAATGGTTGGTGGGGCACGGAATCGATCCTGAGGCGCTCGAATCACCGATCCTCCGCGGTATGTACGACCTCGTCTTCGGCTACGAGGCGGGAGATCCCGCTCGCCCGCGCTTCAGTGCCGGGCTCGGACTGCAGCTGGCGACCAAGATGCTCCTCGGCTACTCCGGAGCACTCTTTTGGAAGATGCAGGCGGGAATGGGCGAGGTGATGTTCGCCCCGCTCTACCAGGTCCTGCGCGACCGGGGGGTCGAGTTCCGGTTCTTCCACCGGGTGGATGCACTCCGGCTCGGCGAGGACGGGACGTCGATCGCCGCCATCGACTTTGGCATTCAGGCCGAGTTGGCCGAAGGCGTCGCTGCCTACGACCCGCTGATCCGGGTGAAGGGCCTCCCGTGCTGGCCGCGGGCGCCCCTGCGGTCGCAGTTGCGGACCGGTGATCCGCTCGACGGGGTCGATCTCGAGTCGTTCTGGTCCGCGCGCCGTGACGTCGGCCGCTGCACCTTGGAGGCGGGGAAGGACTTCGACGTCGTGGTGTTCGGCATCTCCCTCGGCATGGTGCCCCACGTGTGCGGCGAGCTGCTGGCGGTGTCCCCCGCCTGGCGGTCGATGGTCGATCACGTGGGCACGGTACCGACGCAGGCGGTCCAGCTCTGGCTGTGCGAGGACGAACAGGCGCTGGGCTGGAGCGGCCCTCCCGGGGTCACGGTGAGCGGGTTCGTCACGCCCTTCGACACCTGGGCGTCGATGTCGCATCTCCTGCCGATCGAGGACTGGCCCCCCACCGAGCGACCCCGGGCGATCGCCTACTTCTGCAGCGTTCTGGCCATGGCGGAGCCCGGTCAGGACGGGCCCGATGTCGAACAGGAGATCAGGTCTGTGCGGGATCGGGCGCGGACGTTCTTGGACCGCGACGTGGCGACCCTCTGGCCGGCTGCCGTCGAGGACGGGGGGTTCCGATGGTCCCTCCTGTGCGGCGGGGCACCGTCCGCCGCGGTCGGCCCCGAGCGTCTCGACAGTCAGTACTTCCGGGCGAACCTCGACCCTTCCGACCTGTACGTGCAGTCGCTGCCAGGCACCGACCAGTACCGCCTGCAACCTGGTCGCACCGGGTTCACCAACCTCGCCGTGGCCGGCGACTGGACGGACAACGGCCTGAATGCCGGATGCGTGGAGGCGGCCACCCGATCCGGGCAGTTGGCCGCCCGAGCGGTCGTCGAGCAGCTCGCGGCTGCCCACGGGGAGGGCGGCGAGTGAGCGGCGCAGGCGACCGCCCCTTCGCCGCCGGCGCCGCCGAGGCGGCACGCTTGGCGCGCGACGTGCAGGACCTCGGGTTCGACGCCGCCCGGACCATCGTCGAGCGTTTCGTCCAGATCTTCGCCCAATTCGCGGCGACGAACGGCGCTGCGGGAACGACGACCCCCCGTCGGGGGACCGGACCGCTCGATGCGGTCCCTGCAGTCCGACGTGCAGCGGGCGACCGATGCGTACGTCGCCCTCCTGAGCCAGCTCAGCGAGCTCGGGCTCCGGTTCTTCGACGCAACCCGCTGGCTTGACGCCACCCGGTGGTGGGAGCCCCCGGTGTCCGAGCACGACGAACTGCGCCTGCCGCGCGTCGCACCCGGCGGCCGGGCCAGCGCCCGGGTGTGGCTCCACAACACCACGGCTTCGACGGCAGTCGGTCTCAGGCCATGGTGTCCGGGCTTGGCCAGCCATGCCGGAGCGTCCCTTCCCGCCACGGCGGTGACCTGCGCGCCCGCACGGATCGATCACCTGGACCCCCATGCCAGCCGCGAGCTCCTCGTGACTGTCGCCGTCGAAGAGGATGCGTCCCCGGGCACCTACCACGGACAGCTCTTGGTCGACGGGCTGCCCGACGTCGTGTTCCCGCTCCGCGTCTGCGTAGTGCCCGAGACGGAGCCTCGGTGACGACGGACCCCGAGCCCAGCGCCGGCCTGCTGCGCTACGGCGCCCTGGTCACAGACGGGCTGCGCCGCCGCTTGGCCACCGTGGCGCACGACCCTTACCTCGCCGCGCCGATGGCCGACTACCCGACCCGGGTGGGGAAGGCCCTGCGCCCGAGTTTGTGCCTCGCTACCTGCGAGGCCTTCGGCGGCCCCCTCGCCGACGCCCTGCCCTCGGCGGTGGCCATCGAGCTCCTCCACAACGCCTTCTTGGTCCACGACGACATCGAGGACGCGAGCCTGCTCCGGCGAGGGGAACCCACCCTCCACCGGCGGTACGGCACGCCGCTCGCGCTGAACGCCGGGGACGGCCTCGCCCTGCAGGCGATGGGGACGCTGCGCGAGAACATCGAGCTGCTGGGCCCCCGGCTGGCCGACCGCATCATGGTGGAGTTCGACTTCATGAGTCAGCAGACGGTTGCCGGTCAGGCGCTCGAGCTCGGCTGGTGCCGCGACAACCGGACCGACCTGGAGCCCGACGACTACCTCGATCTGATCATGAAGAAGACGTGCTGGTACACCACGGTGCTCCCCCTCCGGGTCGGCGCCCTGGTCGGCTCGGGGGGAACCGCCGAGCTCGATCCGATGATCGAGTTCGGATTCCATCTCGGCGCCGCTTTTCAGATCCGCGACGACATCCTCAACCTGGTCGGGGACCCGGGTCTGTACGGCAAGGAGGCCCTCGGCGACCTGCAGGAGGGGAAGCGGACGCTGATGCTCATCCACCTCCTGGCCGTGGCAGAACCGGCGGACCGGCGCTGGCTGTTGGCATACCTGGACCGTGATCCGGCACGGCGGCCACGGGAGGACGTCGCCCGGGTCCTCGAGCTCATGGTGTCCTACGGGAGCATCGGCTTCGCCGGCGAGTTCGCGACGGGTGTGGCCCGCTCGGCCATGACGTCGATGGACGCCGCCTTCGCCGGGCTGGACGACTCTCGGGCCCGCCGCTTCATCGGACGTCTCGTGCCCTTCATGGTCGAACGAGCCTCCTGATCGGGGGCGCCTTGGCCCGTGCGATCATGCACGCCATGGCCATCAGGTTGTTCGCCTACGGCACGTTGCAGCTGACTCAAGGGGAGTCCCGCCGCCTCCATGCGATCGCCGCGGTCCCGGGGACCGTCGAGGGCTTCGGGCTCTACGACTCGGGCCTCGGATGGCCCTTCGCCGCCCCCGCCGAGGGCGCCGGCCTGGTCCACGGACAGATCCTCACGCTGCCCGGTGACAGAGGCTCGGCCGAGGACGTGGCGCGGGCGTTCCTCCGAGCCGACGAGTGGGAGGACTACGACCCGACCGATCCGACCCGCTCGCTCTTCGTGCGCGAGCGGGTCGAGGCGACGGCCGGGAACGGCGCCCGCACCGAGGCGCACGTGTACCTGAGCTCGGCTGAGAGGCTGCGCCGACGGTACCCGGGCCTGCGCGTCACCCTGATCGAGGGCGGCATCTGGTGCCCGGGGCCTGACCGGCCGGTCACCCGCCGGCGCCCGCGCCCGGCACCGTCGTCGTCCCGCCGGACCCCTGACCGTTGACGGCGTCGAGGATCACGCGCACCGCGTCGTGCAGGCCGCCCTCGGTGTGGATGTCGAGCAGCGAGATGGCCCGCTCGATCTTGTCGCGCGCGTCCTGGACGTCCTCGAAGGTCTTGGCGGCACGGGCGTCGGAAGCCCGCGCCTGGATGTTCTGACCCACGATGATGATGGGCAACAGGACGAGCTGAAGGAAGGACGAAGAGATCCACAAGATCAGCAGCTGCGTCGAGTGGACGTTGTCCGGGAGCGAGATGAGCGCGATGGCGGCGAACACATAGGCGCACCACATGGTGCCAACCAGCACCGTGATCTTGAGCCCTACGGCGGCGTTGATGCGCTGCACGAACGTGTTGCGCTTCCAGAAGTGGTGCGTGTGGGCGTACACCGGCGTCCCGTCCTTGGTGTACCCGTGCTGCGGCACGATCCCGGTCGAGTTCGCCGGTTCTGCTGTCGTCGTCATCCCAGCTCCTCCTGTGGCTCAGGTTCGCTGGGATTCTCACACGGCCTCTTCGAGTTGTTCCATGAACTCGAGCCGGATGCCCCCGGGCGCCTCGACGAACGCGATGCGCCTGGTCCCGAAGGGCCCGCGCACCACTTGCGGCCCCCACAGGACCTCATGGTGTGCCAGCTCCGCGTCCAGGTCGTCCACGAAGAGGGCCGGGTGGAGAAAGCCCTCGTCGGGCAGGGTGCAGGCGTCCTCGTAGACGGCCCGGGTGAACAAGGTCAGCGCCAGCGCGCCCAGTTGGACGTCGGCCCTGCGGCCGTTCTCCCACTCGACGGGCTCCGTGACGGTGGCGCCGGCCGCCTCATACCAAGCGCAGGCCGCTTCGAGGTCGGCCACCTTCACGGCCAGGTTCGCCATGCCGGTGACCGGCATCAGGGCACTGGTGCTACTGGGGACGCGACGGGCGACACGACGGCCTCAGGAGAGCGGCGTGCCGTAGAGCGATCCGAGGTCCTCGGCGATGAGCTCGAGCCGCACCCCGTCGGGGTCGGAGAAGTACAGCGAGATCTCGCTCTCGACCCGTGTCGCGATGCCGGCCTCCTCGAGGCGGGCCCGCGCCGCGTCCCACTGCTCCTGGCTCACCGAGAGCGCCAGGTGGTGGAAGCCGCCGAGCACCTCCGCGTAGGGGCCGAGCCCGAGGCCTGGGAAGTCGAAGAAGGCGAGCGTGTTGCCGTGCCCGACGTCGAAGAACAGGTGCGTCGACCCCTTGTAGTCCCGGTTTTCGAACAGTTCGACGAGCGGGAACCCCAGGAGCTCCTGGTAGAAGCGGATGGTCCGCTCCACGTCGGAGCACAACAGCGCCAGGTGGTGCACGCCGTGCGCGCTCGACGGCAGCCGCGCGCCCGGCTCGCGCAGGTACGTGCCACGCAGCCGCGCACGCTCCGCGGCCGCCGCCTCGAGGTCGACGGCCCCGGGGACGCCCACGGCGCTCACAGCCCGAGGAGCCACGCTGCGTTGGCTCCCAGGAGGTTGGCCCGCGCCCGGTCGTCGAGCCCAGAGACGGCCCGCTCGGCCGCGGCCATCGGGTCGGCCACGCCCTCCGCGTGGGGCCAGTCGCTTCCGATCATGTACGTCTCCTCTCCGACCTTGGGGACCAGCCGGTTCGGCATCTCGTAGGGCAGGGCGGCGACGCGCACCTGCCGCAGGAAGTACGCCGAGGGGCGGTCCTCGAGCTTGCGGAACGGCTCTCCGTGGCGCAGGGTGTAGAAGTCCGACGCCCCGTCGATGTGCAGGAGGAAGTGCGGCACCCAGCTCGCCGTGAGCTCGATCACGCCGATGCGCAGCCTCGGGTGGCGCTCGAGGACGCCGTTGAGGATCAGGTTCGCCAGGGCCACGGCGGGAGCGAGGTACAAGAAGATCGAGTCGAACAGCTGCTCGCCGTCCTCCCGTTCCCCGGTCCGCCAGGCGGGGTGCAGCGGGCTCTCGAACTCCGAGACGTGGAACACGGGGGCCACGCCCTCGTCGCTGAAAGCGGCCCATACCGGGTCGAAGTCCTCGTGCGAGAGGGGTCTTCCGTCCACCGGTGCCGGGGCCACCATGGCCAGGCGGATGCCACGGGCGCGCACCTGCCGGATCTCTTCGATCGCCCAGGAAGGGTCGTGCAGCAGGACGTGGGCCACACCGAACAACCGATCGGCTCCGTCGCTGCAGACGTCAGCCACGAAGCGGTTGTAGGCACGGGCGTTGGCCCGCTGCGCCGCCGGATCGGAGGCCAGGCGACGCTCCCAGAGCAACCCGTAGTTGGGGAACAGGACCGCGGCGTCTAGCCCGAAGCGGTCCAAGGAGGACAGGCGGGCGCCGGCGAGCCGGTAGGAGTCGGGAACGAGCTCCTCGAAGGACGCCGGGGCCCTCTCCCCACGCAGACGGCGTAGCCGCTCTTCCCCGATGCGGCCGGACTGCTCGGGGACCGGCACCTCGAGCGGGGTGAGGCGCTGCCCCCGCCAGCTCAGCCACGGCCAGCCGGCCTCGTCGTCGGTGATGGCGAGCGCGTCGGCGCGCTGCGCCGCCTCGATGTAATCGGACCAGGTCGTCCTCGACTCGAAGAGATGCTGGTCGACGTCGATGGTCCGCAGCGCCACGGTTCCTCCTCCGCGTACACCCTCGGCGCACCGCCGGCGCGCCGACGCGCACAGTACCAGCGCGGGCTACTCGATGGCGCTGCGCAGCCCTCGCAGCCAGTCGTCCGCCGCCTGCCACGCGGCGTCGGCCTGGCGGCGCTGCTCGGCACCGTGCTCGCCGGCCGCCGGGTACGACCCGAGGAACTTCACCCCGGCCAGGCTGGCGTGCAGGTCGCGCAGGCAGTCGGCCACCACCTCGTCGCCGACGTGGCCCGAGAGGTCGATCACGAAGCAGTAGTCGCCCAGACCCAGCTTGGTCGGCCGCGACTCGAGCTT
>Ga0187784_10004045_pt1 | contig 11870 bp, 9 predicted proteins | sample 1015_SJ02_MP15_2_FD_132964 | JGI IMG/M metagenome (GOLD analysis project Ga0187784, IMG submission 132964) | Tropical peat soil microbial communities from peatlands in Department of Meta, Colombia - 1015_SJ02_MP15_20_MG | ecosystem: Environmental > Terrestrial > Soil > Wetlands > Peat | place... | reverse complement strand
GCCGCCGAAATCGATCTGCCGCGCGAGCACACCGCGATGCTCGGCTCCCTCGATGTCGCCAGCGCGACGCGCCTCGTCCCGCTCGCCGAAGCGGAGCCGCTGATTGCGCCGATCTACGACCGCGTCGCGCGCGCGACGCCGGGGATGTTCGTGCGCACGCCGGCTTGGTGGCAGGACCGCGTGCTCGTCGATCCGGACTGGCGGCGCGGCAATGCCGGCCACCTGCGCTGCGCGCTCCTTGAGCTCGGCGGCAAGCCTTCGGCCTATGCGTTCTATCGCGTCAACCAGACCTTCGAGCGCGGCAACTCGACCGGAAACATCTTCGTGGTCGAGGCGATCGGGGATTCGCCGCAGGCGCTGCAGGCGATCTGGCGCTTCCTGTTCGGCATCGACTGGCTGGCGCGCATGAAAGCGATCTTCCTGCCGCTCGATCATCCGCTGCTGCTGTGGCTGAAGGCGCCGCGCCGGCTCAACTTTCTCGTGCGCGAAGGCCTGTGGGTGCGGCTGATCGATCTTGCCGCCGCGCTGCGCGCGCGCGGCTACGCGAGCGCCGACGCCATCAGCATCGACGTGACTGACCAGTTCTGCCCCTGGAATGCCGGCCGCTGGCGTATCTGCCGCGCCGGCGTCGAGAAGACCGAAGGCCCCGCCGACCTTGCCTGCGACGTCGCCGCGCTCGGCAGCGTCTATCTCGGCGGCTTCAGCTTTGCGGAGCTCGCCCGCGCGCTGCGCGTGAAGGAGCTGCGCGCGGGCACCCTTGCGCGCGCCGACGCCTTGTTTCATAGCGACCGCAAGCCGTGGTGCCCGGAGCTGTTCTAGCGGCGCGCAAACCAAACATCACCGCCATGCCCGACGAACTGCCCGACCGTCTCTCCACCGATCCGGACAGCCCCTATTACAACGAGGCGCTGTTGACGCGCGGCATCGGCATCCGGTTCGCCGGCCAGGAGAAGACGAATGTCGAGGAGTACTGCGTCAGCGAGGGCTGGATCCGCGTCGCCGCCGGCAAGGCGCTCGACCGGCGCGGCAAGCCGCTCACCATCAAGCTGAAGGGGCCGGTCGAGCCGTATTTGCGCGATCCGTAGTGCGTGATCCCGAAAAAGCCTGCCCCGGACTCGATCCGGGGTGGAAGCCGGTTTTCGGATAAGATCACGCACCAACGAAGGCTGAAGCGCTGCCGCGAATTTGGGCAGGCGCACCGGATGGCGCGGAGGCATCGCCGCAGGCAGCGCCATTTGGCGCCGAATAGACCAAGAAACGGAACGGGTTGGTGCAGGGGCCCGGCTGGCCCGCAATTTGCTCATCCGGGCGGCGAATTCCAAGCCGGAAGGAGCCGTGATGATCGTTCGCCGTTTCGCTCTCGTCCTTGCCGCCGCGCTCGCGGCGGCCTCCCCCGCCTTCGGTCAAGGCATGCTGCGCATTGCCATGACGGCAAGCGACATCCCGACGCCGACCGGCATGCCGAATAACGGGTTCGAGGGCATGCGCTTCCTCGGCTACCCGATCTTCGAGGGTCTGGTGCTGTGGGATCTGACCAGCGCCACGAAGCTCGCCGACCTGCGGCCCGGCCTCGCGGAGAAATGGGAGCAACTCGCAGACGACAAGAAGACCTGGGTTTTCCATCTGCGCCACGGCGTGAAATTCCACGACGGGACCGACTTCAATGCCGACGCGGTGATCTGGAATCTCGACCGCTACTTCAAGCAGGACAGCCCGCAGTTCGAGCCGCCGGCCGCCGGCATTTCGCGCGCGCGCGTGCCGCTCCTCGACAGCTACCGCAAGATCGACGACGACATGGTGGCGCTCACCACCAAGACGCCGGCGTCCTACTTTCCCTACATGGTGGTCTATCTCCTGTTCACCGCGCCGAGCTCGTTCGAGAAGGCGGGGCGCGACTGGGGCAAGGTGATGACGCTGCCGGCGGCCGGCACCGGCCCGTTTCGTATCACCAAGGTGACGCCGCGCGAGCTGGTCGAGCTCGCGCGCAACGACAATTACTGGGATCAGCCGCACAAGGCGAAGCTCGACGGCATCCGTCTCATTCCGTTGCCCGAGGCGACGTCGCGCCTCGCCGCGCTCCGATCGGGTCAGGTGGACTGGGTGGAGGTGCCGCCGCCGGACGGCATCCCGTCGCTCAAGCAGGCCGGCTTCGAGATCGTGACCAATTCCTATCCGCACGTCTGGCCGTGGCTGTTCAACATGGGCGCGACCAACAGCCCGGTGAAGGACGTCCGCGTGCGCCAGGGCCTCAACTATTGCGTCGATCGCGACGGCCTGGTCAGCCTGCTCAACAACACCGCCGAGCCGTCGGTCGGCTGGCTCAAGCCGACCGACGCGGGCTTCGGCAATCCGAAGAACCGCTACAAATTCGATCCGGCGAAGGGCAAGGCCTTGCTGGCCGAGGCGGGCTACACCGAGGCGAAACCGCTGTCGCTCAAGGTCATGATCTCGACCTCGGGCTCGGGGCAGATGCTGCCGCTCACCATGAACGAATTCCTGCAGGAGAACCTGAAGGACGCCTGCGGCGTGAAAGTCGAGTTCGACACGGTGGAGTGGCAGATCCTGCTCACCGCCGCGCGGCTCACGCCCGACGCGCCGGGCCTGCATGGCGCGAACGCGCTGAACGCGAGCTCGCCCTCGTCGGACGTCGGCGTGATGGCGCGCTATTTCTCGTCAGCGAATTTCGCGCCGAACGGCTTCAACTTCGAGCAATGGAAGGACGATGAATTCGACGCCGCGCTCGCGACGCTCGCGCAATCCACCGATCCCAAGGTGATCGCCGCCTCCTATCAGAAGGCGCATGAGCGCCTGGTCGACAATCCGCCCTGGCTGTTCATCGTGCACGATCTCAATCCGCGCGCGATGAGCAAGAAGGTGAAGGGCTTCGTGTCGGCGCAGTCCTGGTTCGTCGACCTGACGCTCGTCAGCATGCCGTGAAGCGGCGTGAGTTGAGATTGAATCACATCTCAACTCCGCTCGTCCCCCATAGCCCGTCGAAGACGGGCGTAAACGCCCTTATGGGAAGCGGGGACCCAGTGCTTTGGCCGAGTTCTGGGCCCCTGGATTCCCGCTTTCGCGGGAATGAGCGGAGAGCGGGGCAGGCCCCAGCGCAAACCTGAAATCCTCACGCTCCAGTAAAGAAAAACCGGAGGCGGAAGGCGCCTCCGGGTCCGATAACTCACCGCTGATGCGAACGGCCTATTTCGTGGCGGCCGCGAACATCTCGTCGACGTAGTCCCAGTTGATCAGGCTGTCCCAGAACGTCTCGAGATATTTCGGACGCAGATTGCGATAGTCGATGTAATAGGAGTGCTCCCACACGTCGCAGCCGAGGATCGGAGAGGCGCCCTTGACCAGCGGGTTCTCGCCGTTCGGCGTCTTGTCGATGACGAGCTTGCCGCCCTGCACGGCGATCCAGCACCAGCCCGAGCCGAACTGGCCGACGCCGGCCGCGACGAAGTCGGCCTTCGCCTTGGCGACGCCGCCGAGGTCCTTGTCGATCGCGGCCTTGAGCTTGCCGGGGAGCTTGTCGCCGCCGCCGCCCTTCTTCATCCATTTCCAGAAATGGATGTGGTTGTAGTGCTGGCCGGCATTATTGAAGACGGCGGGGTTCTTGCCATGCGAGCCCTTCACGATCTCCTCGAGCGGCTTGCCCTCCCACTCGGTGCCCTTGAGGGCGTTGTTGCCGTTGTTGACGTAGGCAAGGTGGTGCTTGTCGTGGTGGAACTCGAGCGTCTCTTTCGACATGAACGGCGCCAGCGCGTCGTGTGCATAGGGGAGGTCGGGCAGCGTAAAGGCCATAGGGTCAGCTCCTTTTAGGGCGTTTACGCCCGTCTTCGACGGGCTATGGAAGCGGAAGTGGTGGCGGTCTGCTCGCCGTAAATTGGCGGGAGGGGTGGCGGCCTCCTAAATAGGCCGGGCCCGCCCCGCGGGCAACTGGCCGTGGCTCCGGCGCAACGGTGTCCGGCTATCCCACTGGAAACACTTGCCCTGCCGCCCTGGTTCCGGAAAGCTGTGCGTTCGGGGGGCCCTAAGGGAATGCATCTGATACTTGTCCTGGTTGGAACGGTCTTGGCGTTCGCGGGCGCCTTGCTGGTGCTTTACGCCGTTCCGGTCATCGATGTTGCGGCTGCGGCGCTTTTCATCTCGGGAATTTTCGCAATCGTCGGCGCCCTGATCGTTTTCGCGCTCGCCGTGCTGGCGCGCGGCATCGACCGGATCGCGGAGCGCCTCGAGCTTCAGCCTTTGTCGGCCCCGTCCATGCCATCGGTGGTCACCGTCGCGCGCGAGGAGGCCGCCCCGCGTACCGTGCGCGTTGAGCCGCCGCCCGCCGCGGCGGCCGCCGTTCCGGCTGAGCCAGCCATCCGTGTCGCCAAGAGGCCGTCGGTGCTGTCCTCATGGCTCAATCGCGCGAGCCCGGCCGTCACCGCGAAGAAGCCGCCGCAAGTCGTGACCGAGGCGGTCACGAAAGTGGAGGCCCTGCCGCCGGCGAGGGTGCCGGATGAGCTGCCTCCACCCCCGCCATTGGTCGCGCACGCTGCGGTCGAGCCGACGGTCACGGCCCCGCCGATCGCGGCGGCGCCTGCGCCTCCCCCGCCGCCTCCGGCCCCGCCGCCTGCGCCTCCGCCCCCACCTCCGGCGCCGCCGATGGCGGCGCCGACGCCGGCTGCCCCGATCATCCCGCGCGCGGTGACGCCGGCAGCGCGGCCCGTGCCTCCGGCGGCACCAGCCCCGCCGTCACCGGCCACGACGGTCTACAAGTCCGGCGTCATCGACGGCATGGCCTATACGCTGTTCATGGATGGCGCGATCGAGGCCGAGCTGCCGCAAGGCCGCGTGCGCTTTGCCTCGGTCGACGAATTGCAACGCTACCTGACGAGCCGCGGCTAGAGCGAGATGGATTGAAGTTGAAATCAAGGACGCCAGCCATGTTTGCCCTCTCCCCTCGTGGGAGAGGGCGTCGCAGGATTCTCGGCGAACTTGGCTGGGAGAGGGGGACTCTCGATCTGCTCTGTACGCGGAGAGTCGCCCTCTCCCGATCTTCTGCGTTGAACCGTTGAGTAGCCCTCTCCCACACAAGGGCGTTCACGCCCGTCTTCGACGGGCTATGGGGAGAGGGCACAACAACGCACTTCGCGCACTCGTCTGCCGCCAGCAGAATCGGGCAAACCTAAATTCATCGCGCTTTAGTGCGTGATCCCGAAAAAGCCTGCCCCGGACTCGATCCGGGGTGGAAGCCGGTTTTGGGATAAGATCACGCACCCACAAAAGAAGAAGCTAGAGTCTGATTCGACTTCGTCGAATCAGACTCTAGGATTCCGCCGCGGGCGCCCCCGCGATCTCGATCGCGAACGCGTAGGCGAGCGCGACCTCCTTCAGCCGGTCGAACCGCCCGGCGGCGCCACCATGGCCGGCCTCCATGTTGGTCTTCAGCGCAATCAGATGTGGCCCGGTGTTGAGGCGGCGCAGCTTCGCGACCCATTTCGCCGGCTCCCAATAGGTCACGCGCGGGTCGGTCAGGCCCGCGAGCACGAGCAGCGCCGGATAGTCCTGCGCGCGCACATTGTCGTAGGGCGAATAGGCGAGCATCGTGCGGAACGCCTGCGCGTCCGTGATCGGATTGCCCCATTCCTGCCATTCGGGCGGCGTCAGCGGCAGCGTATCGTCGAGCATGGTGTTCATCACATCGACGAACGGCACCTCGGCGATCACGCCGGCGAAAAGGTCCGGCCGCATGTTGGTGATCGCGCCCATCAGCATGCCGCCGGCGGAGCCGCCTTGCGCCAGGATGCGCGCCGCATAGCCTTGCGCGCGCAAATGCTCGGCGGCCGCGATGAAGTCCGAAAACGTGTTGGCCTTCTTGGCGAGCTTGCCGTCCTGGTACCAGTGCCAGCCCTTCTCGGTGCCGCCGCGCACATGCGCGATTGCGTAGACGAAGCCGCGATCGACCAGCGACAGGCAGCCGGTCGAGAAGCCGGCCGGCAGGGCGTAGCCGTAGGCGCCGTAGCCATAGAGCAGGCACGGCGCGGTCCCGTCCGGCTTGACGCCGCGGCGATGCAGAATCGAGATCGGGACGGTCTCGCCGTCTGCGGTCTTGGCGAACAGCCGGCGGGTCACGTAGTTCGCCGGATCGTGTCCGCTCGGCACCTCCTGGCGCTTGCGCAGCGCCCGTGCGCGCGTTGGCAGGTCGTAGTCCCAGACCTCGCCTGGCGTCGTCATCGAGGAGTAGGTGAAACGCAGATTGTCGGTCTTGAACTCATAGCCGCCCGCGGCGCCGAGCGAATAAGCCTCCTCGGGGAACGCGATCGTGTGCTCCTCGCCGCTCGCCAGCGCGCGCACGACGATGCGCGGCAAGCCGTCCTCGCGCTCGAGCCGAATGATCCAGTCGGCGAGCACCGTGATGCCGAGCAGGAAGACGCCGCGCCGGTGCGGGACCAGATCGCGCCAATGCGCGCGCGCGGGCTGCGCCAGCGGCGCCGTCACGATCTTGAAGTCCTCCGCGCCGTCCGCGTTGGTCCTGACGATCAGCGTTTCCTCTCCGGACCAGTCCGGATGGTGGTCGACATCGTATTGCACCGAGGTCTCGCGCGCCGCCACGAGCAACGGCTTCGCCTCCGCGGCATGCAGGTCGATCAGCCAGCACTCCGACGTCTCGTGATCGCCGGCGGAAATCTCCGCGAAGCGGCCGGACTGGGTCCGGCCGAGCGAGACGAAGAAGCCCGGGTCCTTCTCCTCGTAGACCAGCGCGTCCTGCTCGGCCGGCTCGCCCAGCCGATGGCGATAGACCCGCGAGGGACGATGATTGGCGTCGAGCCGCACGTAGTAGAATGCCGACGCATCCGCGGTCCATGTTGCCGCGCCCGCGACGTCGGGGATGGTATCGGCCAGGTCGGCGCCGCTTGCGAGAACGCGCACGCGCAGCGTGTCGAATTCCGAGCCCTTGTCGTCGGCCGACCAGGCAAGCAGACGATGGTCGGGGGAGTGGGACCATCCGCCGAGCTGGAAATAGGCCTTTCCGGCCGCGAGGGCGTCGCCGTCGAGCAGCGTCTCCTCGCTGCCGCCGGCGCGCGCCTCGCGGTAGAGGATCGGATGCTGGCCGCCTTCGCGATAGCGCACCGCATAGGCGTACGGCCCGTCCGGGCTCGGGACCGAGGAGTCGTCCTCCTTGATGCGCCCCTTCATCTCGGCAAACAGCTTCTCCTGCAGCGGCTCGGTCGCGGCGAACGCCGCCTTGGTGTAGGCGTTCTCGGCTTCGAGGTAGGCGCGGATCGCCGGATCGAGGACCGCCGGGTCGCGCATCACCTCGCGCCAGTTCTCCGCGCGCAGCCAGGCGTAATCGTCGCTCAGCGTGACGCCGTGGTGCACGGAGCTGTGCGCGCGGCGTTCGGCTCGAGGCGGCTCTGGCAGACGGGTGCGGTCGAGCATCGAGGGCTCCGTTCACGGGGGGCTCAGTCGGGAGTTCGCGCGGGCGTCACGCAGCCCCAATCTAGGGGGCGGACGACTGATCCGGTAGCGCATGCGAGGCTCGGCCAAAGCATCGCGGGCCACGTGCTGCTGCGCGCTCGGCCATCGGCGAGCACCGCACCGCTATGATTCTAATACGCTTTTGAACCCGAACGGACCTAAAAGGCTTGCCGCTTGCGGTGTGCGAGCCGTCAGCTTCGAGGCCCGGCAAGCCGAGCCTGCTCTCCCTGTCGCCGGAGCGACGTTCGGTCTGCTCCAAGGTTGTCCTTCGGTATTGCTGAAGAGCGAGCTGAAATCGCAATGTCGTGACCACAAGAAAGTGTTGAAACATCGCTTTTATCTTGAAGAAAGCAGGGGCCATTACTACAATTTCATTGTAATTCCACGTTTCCGATTCGTAATCGCAGTGCAACTTGGCTGTTGCGGGGCGGCGGTTCGGCCGAAAGTGCATGCCGGGCGTTGGCGCTATTCGGTCCGAAGTTTGCGGGTTTCGGCCAACCGACAGGAATGCGTAAGCCATGAACGACAACACCACGAGCGCCGGCTATATCGAGCTGACCGCGGACATTGTGTCGGCCTATGTCAGCAACAACTCGGTCTCGGCCGGCGAAATCCCGAACCTGATCAATCAGGTCCATGCCGCGCTGGTGCGCGTCTCGGGCGGGCAGAGCGACGCGCAGCCGGAGCCGCTGAAGCCTGCGATCTCGGTCAAGAAGTCGATCACGCCGGACTATCTGGTCTGTCTTGAGGACGGCAAGAAGTTCAAGTCGCTCAAGCGCCATCTGCGCACGCAGTACAACATGACGCCCGAGCAGTACCGCGAGAAATGGGGCCTCGCGCCCGATTACCCGATGGTGGCGCCGAGCTATGCGGCGGCGCGCTCGCAGCTCGCCAAGCAGATGGGATTGGGACAGCAGCGCCGGCGGCGTTCGAAGTAACGCCAGGCTCGTAGGGTGGGCAAAGCGGCGCTCGCGCAGCGAGGGCCGCGTGCCCACCAGCGATCGTGACGGCGGGCACGCGCATCCCGCTTCGCGCGATGCGCTTTGCCCGCCCTACAACTCCGCGGAATGCGCTAAACGCTCGATGCCTCGGTGAGCGCGGCGGCGGCGTCGCGCTTGATCCGCTCCACCATCGAGCGGAATCCGTTGGAGCGCTGCGGCGTCAGGTGCTCGCGCAGCTGCAGCTGCTCGAACAGCGCAACCGCGTCGGTCGCAAGAATATCGCGCGCGGGCCTGCCGGAGTAGAGCGCGAACAGGATCGCGATCAGCCCGCGCACGATATGCGCGTCGCTGTCGCCGACAAACGAGAGCGTCGGCCCGGCCGAGCCGCTGGGCGCCACGCTGGTATCGAGCCACACCTGGCTGGCGCAGCCCTGCACCTTATTGGTTGCCGTGCGCGCGGCTTCCGGCAACGGCTCGAGCGTGCGGCCGAGCTCGATCAGGTAGCGGTAGCGGTCGTCCCAGTCGTCGAGGACGGCGAAATTCTCGGTGATTTCGTCGATCGCGGTCATGGCCTCGATATAGGCCGCCGCGACGGTCAGGTATAGACCGCCGTCGTGGCGCTAATGCGGGATGAGTTGGGATCGAATCGCATCTCAACCCCGCTCGTCCCCGCGGAAGCGGGGACCCAGTTCTTTGGCCCAGTTCTGGGCCCCTGGATTCCCGCTTTCGCGGGAATGAGCGGAGAGTGGGTTGGTCAGTGCTTCGCGTCGGCCTGCCGTTGCGGGCCGCGCCAGGCGGGCGACGTATCTGCGGCCGTCAGCGTATTCTGCGACGGATCGGCCTCCGCCGGCGCCGGTTTGGATACGTCCCTCGAGCGCGCGGCCGACGCGGTCTGCTCGCTGGCGAGCTTTTCGCCGAGGAACTCGTAAAGCCATTTCGCGCTCGCCTGCGCCTTGCGGCCAAATTGAGTGAGCGCCTGCGCGCCGACGTCACAGGCGTCGGGCTGGCGCACGCAGAACTGCTTCATGTCGGCCATCGTCGCCGACGCCGCGCTGATCGCCTGCGTCGCACCGACGCCGCCTTCGCTCTTCATCGAGTCCGGCGTCGGCAGGAGCATGATGACAACGCTCAGCCAGAATGCCGTGCGGATAAGAAAGAACATGACCCTGCCCTTTGTCCCCCACGAGAGTCCCATCGCGGATGAGGACACGCTAGCAGAGGCCTTTGAAGGCGGGGTTCGTTCTGTGCGTTCGATTTTGCGCATGTTCGAGACAAGTTTTCCGCGACCTTTCCTAAAATTCGAACGATTTTCTTCGCTAAGAGAATCTTAGCCCGCGCGCAAGCGATGGAGCGCGGATCGGCGCGCCGTCGACCCGGCAAGCGCGGCGGAATCGGCGCAATCCCGCGCTTTCCCCCGCCACGCGGGCGCCACGCCGCCGCCGCGGTTCGGCAAGAGACCGTTCACCATGAGCTGCAAAAGGAGCCGCGGACGGGTCCGGAATTGCCCCAACGGCGCCGCCGATTGCGGCAGCCTCGTTCCGCCTTAGCGTTCGCTTAAGCGCGCTTTGCGACAGTCCGCCGATATGGGGAGCGCGTCCTGCGTATTTGGGCGCGTGAGTGACGTGAGCCTGTTCGCGCAGCTGAGCGCCTATATCGAGTCGCTGGTGCATCCGTCGGCGCGGCAGGATCCGCTCAATCTCGCGCGCCACCGCGCCTTCATCGCGACGCGCCTCGCCGGGGGCCTGCTGGCATTGACCGCGCTGCCGATTCATCTCGCCCTCAATGGCGTGCCGGGGCGGCTCGAGATTTTCATCTATGCCTGGCTCGCGAGCCCGTTGCTGATCGCGTTCTACCTCTCGCGCACCGGCGCGTATGGGCGCGCGCAGATCATGTCATCGGCGGCGCTCTCGATTCTCATCGGCGCCATCGGCGCGGCGACCGGCGGCATCACGTCGTTCGCCGCGGTCTGGCTGGTCGTGGTTCCACTCGAGGCCGCGCTCGCGGCGTCGCGCCGCGTCGTCGTCGCGGCCGCCGCGTTCGCGATGTGCGCGGCCGCCACGCTCTACCTCGGCGACTTTCTCGCAATCCTCGTCCCGGTGGCGCAGTCCGTGATGCTGCAAGGGCTCGGCATCGCCTCCGCGATGCTCTATGCGGTCGGTCTTGCGCTCGGCGCCGCGTCGCTGGCGCGCGCCAGCACGCGCCTCCTGATCGCCGAGGAAGACCGCTACCGGCTGCTCGCGAGCAACATTGCCGACGTCATCACGCGCCATCGTCGCAACGGCACCGTGCGGTTCGCCTCGCCGGCCGCGGAGTCGCTGTTCGGGGCGCCGGCGAAATCGCTGCTCGGCCACGGGCTGTTCGATCGCGTGCATGTCGCAGACCGGCCCGCCTATCTGACCGCGCTGGCGAATGCCGCCACGCTCGGCGTCGGCAGCTCGGTCGAATTCCGCATCCGGCGCGACGAGCCGGCGCAGGCATCGGATCAGCCGGCGCGGTTCATCTGGGTCGACATGCGTTGCCGCCCGCTCGAGCACGCCGGCGCGGGCGATGAAGGCGAGCATGAGGTGGTGGCGGCGATTCGCGACATCACCGGGCGCAAGACGCAGGAGCAGGCGGTCGAAGCCGCGCGCGAGGACGCCGAGCGGGCGAACGCCGCCAAGAGCCGTTTCCTCGCGACCATGAGCCACGAGCTGCGCACGCCGCTCAACGCGATCATCGGCTTCTCCGAGATGCTCGCGAACGAGGAGATGATGCGGCTCGACAGGGCGCGCCGCCACGAATACGCCTCGCTGATCGGCGAATCCGGCCACCATTTGCTGTCGGTCGTGAACGGCATCCTCGACATGTCGAAGATCGAGAGCGGCAACTTCGAGATCACGCCCGAGCCGTTCGCGCTCGGCCCGGCCATCGCCAGCTGCTGCGACCTGATCGCGCTGCGCGCGCGCGAGTCCGGCATCGACATCGTCCATGCGGTGCCCGCCGACCTTCCCGAGATCGTCGCCGACAAGCGCGCCGTGAAGCAGATCCTGATCAATCTTCTCTCCAACGCGGTGAAGTTCACGCCGCATGGCGGCGCGGTCACCGTCACGGTCGACCTCGAGCCCGGCCACGTGACCGTCAATGTCAAGGACACCGGCGTCGGGATCGCCGAGCAGGATTTGCAGCATGTCGGCGATCCGTTCTTCCAGGTGCGCACCGCCTATGACCGGCCGCATGACGGCACCGGGCTCGGCCTCTCGATCGTCAAGGGGCTGGTGGCGCTGCACGGCGGCGAGCTCTCGATCCGCAGCCGGCTTGGCGCCGGGACGACCGTCGCGGTGCGTCTGCCGCTCGATTGCGAACGGACCTGCCGGTCGGCCGTGCCGAATATCGAGCGCCTGCCGATCGGGGATCCCGCGCGCGCGGAAGAAAGCGTGGTGACAGTGATGAAGGTGAGAAAACGTGCCTAGAGCCGCAACGATCGAT
>Ga0187784_10004044_pt1 | contig 11871 bp, 9 predicted proteins | sample 1015_SJ02_MP15_2_FD_132964 | JGI IMG/M metagenome (GOLD analysis project Ga0187784, IMG submission 132964) | Tropical peat soil microbial communities from peatlands in Department of Meta, Colombia - 1015_SJ02_MP15_20_MG | ecosystem: Environmental > Terrestrial > Soil > Wetlands > Peat | place... | reverse complement strand
TGCCGCCGCTCCGCAGATAGACCAGGTTCAGAAGCAGCGCGGCCATCGCCACATCGATGATGCCGCTGGAAATGGGCGCGCGGAGGGCCCAGAAGATGGTCGAGAAGATCGGCCCGAAGGAGCAAAGGGCCAGATCGAAGGCGACGAGGCGGTTCGCGCGGCCGAACGTCTCGCGGTCCGTCCGCAGGGCGGCGGGGATCAGCCAGTTTTGGATCGCACGGAACATAAGCGCTTATCCGGGGCCATGAAAACGTAGCTAGATAGCTCAGGGCGTCCACCGGGAAACCGGCCCGCACGGCCGATTCGCGGCGAGTCGCCGGACAGCTCGCGCACCGTCATTACAATCGCTTTTTCCGGCATTGTCGTTCGCCAGGAGAGAGTCCTGCGGAGCGTTATTTCCCGCGCTGAGACGGGGCTTTGAAGCGAGCCAAATTCTCACGGATTGCGTCAGCAAAACGTGCGGACCACGAAGGCGATCGCCAATCCGATCGCGGCTCCCAAGAGAGGTGCTGCCCCGCCGAGCGACGCGCCGGCATGCGACCAGAGCCACGCACTGAAGCCGATCAGGATGGCGAAGGAGAGCAAGTCGCCAACCGTGAGGCCCGATCGCTCGGCGGGCGGAGCCCGATGTTCCTCCGCGGCGATTTCCAGCGGCGCGTCGGCAGGGAGTTCGGTCGGCGTGTCCATCTCTTCACAATGCTCGCAGATGTGCACGACGGCGGCAATCTCTGAGGAAAAATGGTTCGGCGCGCCGATCCAAGAGTCTTTTGAATGGCCCGCGCGGTGCGGCCGCGCGACTGGCCGGTCGATTGAATCTCGCCTTCGTTGCCCTATAATCCGGTGCTTAAGACTGGCCTGGAAAAGCCTCGGACCGGCCGCGAAAAGTCGGCCCACGCTCCTCGAAAGACGCCAAGAAGGAGGCCGTTTTGAGCCTGCTCGTGAAAGCCCTCTCCTCCTCTGTGGGGAAGAAGTTCGTGATGGGATTCACGGGACTGCTGCTCTGCGGGTTCCTGGTCGCGCATCTGGCGGGCAACCTGCTGCTCTACGTCGGCCCCGACGCTTACAACAAATACGCGCACACGCTGCACAGCCAGCCGGCGATCCTGTTTGGCGTCGAGATCGTTCTGTACGCCCTGTTTGTGACCCACATCTTGCTGGCGCTACGGGTGACTCAGGAAAACCGTTCCGCGCGGGGCCACGCTTACGCGATCAAGAAATCGAAGCTCGACGCCGCGCCGCACACGACCAGTTCCCCCGTGCATCCCGAAGCGTGGATGTTCACGTCCGGGGCCATCGTGCTCTTCTTTTTGCTCGTGCACCTCTTGCAGTTTACCTGGGAAAAATGGCCCTGGTTCACGACCCCCACGGGCGAAGAACCGTTCGCCAAGGCCATCCGCATCTTGAATGACAATTTCACCGCAGGCGTGTATCTCATCGGCGTGATCATTCTGGGGATCCATCTGTGGCACGGATTCGCCAGCGCGTTTCAGTCGCTGGGAATCACGCATCCAAAGTACGCGGCCGCGATCAAATGGATCGGAGTGCTCTTTGCCACCGTGATCGCGGTCGGCTTCGCGAGTTTTGTTTTCTTCGCGAGGATGGCGCCAGGAATGGGGGGCGGGCACTAAATGAACGTGCGCGATTCTGGGACGATGGCTGGACACCCCTCACCCCCAGCCCCTCTCCCGCAAGGGGCGAGGGGGGAAGAGTCCCTGCGTGCGCGCCATTTGCAGAATCGAGCGTTGCTTCCCAAAAAAATCGTTGCGTGCAAATCTTCTCCCCTCTCCCCTCGCGGGAGAGGGGCTGGGGGTGAGGGGGCTCCGCCGTCGGTGCCTCAGAAGCGCGCGCAGTCACTCAGGCGGCTTCGGCGCAGGAACGGACGGCGATGATTCAGGCAAGCGGCAACAGACTCGACTCGAACATTCCCGACGGACCCGTCGCTGAGAAATGGGACCGCCGCCGGTTCGAGCTCAAGCTGGTCAACGCGGCCAACAAGCGCAAATACACAATCATCGTGGTCGGCACGGGGCTGGCTGGGGCGTCAGCCGCCGCATCGCTTGGCGAGCTGGGCTACAACGTCCTGTCGTTTTGTTTGCAGGATTCGCCGCGCCGGGCGCACAGCATCGCCGCCCAGGGCGGAATCAATGCCGCCAAAAACTACCCGAACGACGGCGACAGCATCTGGCGGCTGTTCTACGACACCGTCAAGGGGGGCGACTTTCGCAGCCGCGAGGCCAACGTCTATCGCCTCGCGCAGATCAGCAATCTGATTATCGATCACTGCGTCGCGTTGGGCGTCCCCTTCGCCCGCGAGTACGGCGGCACCCTGGCCAACCGCTCTTTCGGCGGAGCGCAGGTTTCCCGGACGTTTTACGCCCGAGGACAGACAGGGCAACAACTGCTGCTCGGCGCTTACGGGGCCATGCTGCGGCAGGTGTCCGCCGGCAAGGTCAAACAGATCCCCCGCAAGGAGATGCTCGACCTGGTCGTCATCGACGGCGTGGCGCGGGGCATCGTCACCCGCGATCTGGTGACGGGAAAGTTCGAGGCGTTTGCCGGCGACGCCGTTGTCCTCTGCACGGGCGGATACGGCAACGTCTTCTATCTCTCGACCAACGCCAAGAGCTGCAACGTGACGGCTTCGTGGCGCTGTCACAAGCGCGGGGCGTATTTCGCCAATCCCTGCTTCACCCAGATTCACCCGACGTGCATTCCGGCCAGCGGGACGCATCAGTCCAAACTCACGTTGATGAGCGAAAGCTTGCGGAACGACGGGCGCGTTTGGGTCCCCAAGCAGCAGCACGACCCGCGGCCGCCGCACGAAATCCCCGACGCCGATCGCGATTATTTCCTCGAGCGGCGCTATCCGACGTTCGGCAACCTGGTTCCGCGGGACGTCGCTTCGCGGGCCGTGAAAGAACGCTGCGACGCGGGTTTCGGGGTCGGCTCGACCGGCTATGCGGTCTATCTCGACTTCCGCGAGGCGATCGCCCGCGACGGCGTCGACACAATCCGCGACAAATACGGCAACCTGTTTCAGATGTACGACAAAATCACGGCCGAGGATCCGTACAAGACGCCGATGCGGATCTATCCCGCCATCCACTACACGATGGGCGGCTTGTGGGTGAACTACGACCTCGAGAGCACGATTCCCGGGCTGTTTGTCCTCGGCGAAGCGAATTTCTCCGATCATGGGGCCAATCGCCTCGGCGCAAGCGCCCTGATGCAGGGCCTCGCCGACGGCTATTTCATCATCCCTTACACGATGGGGCAGCACCTGGCGACGCGAAAGCTCGCCAAGGTTTCGACCGATCATCCGGCGTTCGCGCAAACGCTGGCCGATGCCAAAGCCCGCGTCGAGCAGATCGCATCGATCAACGGCCGCCGCACGGTCGACAGCATTCACCGCGAGCTGGGCAAAGAGATGTGGAACCGCTGCGGCATGTCCCGCGATGAAGCGGGACTCAAGGCGACGATCGAGCGCGTCCGCCAGCTGCGCGAGGAATTCTGGCACGACGTCAAGGTGCCGGGCACCGGCGAGTCGTTCAACCAGAACCTCGAGCACGCCGGCCGCGTCGCCGACTTTCTCGAGTTCGCCGAGCTGCTGGCGGCCGACGCGCTGCACCGCAAGGAATCGTGCGGGGGGCATTTCCGCGAAGAGTATCAAACGCCCGATCACGAAGCCCTGCGCGACGACGAGAATTTCTGCTACGTGGCGGCCTGGGAATTTCAAGGGGCCGATAAGCCGGAAGCCCTGCACAAAGAGCCGCTCGCCTTCGAAGCGATCCCGCTCGCGTCACGGAGCTACAAGTAATCATGGCCGGGACCCTTTCGTTGACATTGAAGATCTGGCGGCAGCCCAATGCTCAAACGCGCGGGCATTTTGAGACCTACCAGGTCGACGACGTTTCTCCCGACATGTCGTTCCTGGAAATGCTCGACGTGCTCAACGAGCGGCTGATCCGCGACGGGCGAGAGCCGGTCGCCTTCGACCACGACTGCCGCGAAGGAATCTGCGGCGCGTGCGGCATGATGATCAACGGCCAGGCCCACGGCCCCGACGCCGAAACGACCACCTGTCAGCTCCACATGCGCCGCTTTCGCAGCGGCGACACAATCGTGATCGAGCCGTGGCGAGCGAAAGCCTTTCCGGTCGTGCGCGACCTGGTCGTCGACCGTTCGGCCTTCGACCGCATCATGACGGCCGGGGGATACATCTCGGTCAACACGGGGAGCGCGCCCGAGGCAAATTCCATCCTCGTGCCGAAGGATGAATCCGAACTGGCGATGAACGCGGCGGCCTGCATCGGCTGCGGAGCATGCGTGGCGGCCTGCAAGAACGCCTCGGCGATGCTGTTCGTGAGCGCCAAAGTCTCTCACCTGGCCCTTTTGCCGCAGGGCGATCCCGAGCGGCGGCGGCGCGTCGTGTCGATGATCGCGCAGATGGATCAGGAAGGATTCGGGGGCTGCACCGTCACCGAGGAATGCGAAGCGGCCTGTCCGGCGGGCATTTCGGTCTCCAACATCGCGCGGCTCAACCGCGAATACCTGAAGTCCGCCCTCGGCGGCGGCAAATAACGGTTGGGTGGCACGCGCCACTGGGTGCCATTAAGCGGGGCACCCAAATGCGGAACGCAATTTGCCCTTCTCCGGCGGCATGGGACCTTCTCGATGCTGAAAACGGCCTGTCATCCCTGGCACGTGGCCCACGGCGGTCGGATGATCGACTTTGCCGGCTGGGAAATGCCCGTTCAATACGGCTCGATCATCGACGAGCATCAGGCAGTCCGGCATGCCGTGGGGCTGTTCGATATCGCCCACATGGGGCGGATCAAGTTCAGCGGCGACGACGCCTGCGCGCTGCTCGACCATCTCGTCACGAACGACGTTTCGAAGATCGAGCCGGGTGAAATCCGGTATTCGCTCGTGACCAACGAAGCCGGCGGCGTCCTCGACGACGTGCTCGTTTACCGCTTCGACGCCTTCTATTACCTCGTCGTGAATGCGTCCAACCGGCTCAAGATCGTCGATTGGATCGCCCGGCACCGGGGCTCTTTCCAGGCTCACTTCGAGGATCAGACGCTGGCAACCTTCATGCTGGCGGTGCAGGGGCCGCGGGCCCTCGACGTGCTGCACCCGCACGTCAACGTCGAGATCGCCGATCTCAAGTACTATTCAGGCTGCGAGGCGATGGTGTTCGGCAGGCCCGCGCTCGTCAGCCGCACGGGATATACGGGCGAAGACGGGTTCGAGATCGTCGTGGCCTCGTCCGACGGCCCCGACGTCTGGCACCGTCTGATCGCTGACGGCAAGGAATTCGGACTGACCGCCTGCGGCCTTGGCGCCCGCGACACCCTGCGCCTCGAAGCCGGCATGCCTCTGTATGGTCACGAGTTGAGCGAAACGATCGATCCGCTGACGGCGGGCCTTTCGTTCGCGGTCAAACTCAAGGCGGGCGACTTCATCGGCAAAGCGGCGCTCACAGCGATCAAGAGCGGCGGCCTCCGCAAGGAGCGCGTGGGCCTCGAGCTGGCCGGCAAGCGCATCGCCCGCGAAGGCTCGACCGTGTTTCTGCACGGACGAGAAATCGGCCAGGTGACCTCGGGCACGTTTTCGCCCACGCTGCAGAAGCCGATCGCGATGGCGTACCTCGACAAAGGTTCCGCCGCCACCGGTGGGGCCGTCGAAGTCGACATCCGCGGCAAGCGCGAGCCCGCGACGGTTGCGGCGCTGCCGTTCTATCGCCGGCCGGCATGAGTCGCCGAGACGCGTTTACATCTGCCGCGTGGCAACAACCGCGGCGGCATCAACGCGCCTTGGCGAACCAGAGAGCGGTCCCCTTTTCCAAACCGACGGCTTGCCGTCGGAACCTAATTCCCCAAAAAAAGAGACCGACGGCGAGCCGTCGGTTTGGGAAAAGTGTGACTCGACAGGAATCCCCGCGCCAAACGTGCCTGGAAACGTGTCGCGTCGGCCGCACGCTTATTGTTCAGCCGGGCGCGGCCGACTCGGGCTCCGGAACCACGGCCAACTCCGGTTCGGCCAAGAGGATTTCGGGCTCGGGATCATTGTCGCTGTCGGGCTGACGGGCCGCCGTGAGAGCGTAGTAGAGCATCACCCCGAAGCCTGTCAGCGCGGCCAGGTCGAACATCACATCGAAGCCCCAGTGGTCGATGATCGTTCCCAGAATCGGCGGCGAAACGGCCGTTCCGAAATCGATCAACCCGAGCACGAGCGTCGTTCCCAGCCCGCGGTAGCGACGCGGAAAAGAACCAGCTCCCAGCGAAACGATTGCCGGGTAGAGCAGGGCATGGCCAAAGCCGCAGGCCGTCGCCGGCAGAAGGAACTGCCAGTCTCGCGAGACCAACGGCAGCAGCAAGTGACCAAGCGCGTTGCCGGACAGGCCGACCAGAATCGTTTTGTGCCGGCCGATCGTGCGGGCCCAACGCGTGCCCGGTAGGCGAAAAACCAGCGCGACGAGTGCGTAGACGGTGAAGAACGTGCGGATCCCCGGGATGTGCCGCTGGGTGGCAAAGCGCGTCAGGAACACGGTCGTGAGGCTGAAGCCCATTCCGAGCGTGATGGCGACGGCTACGACCGTCCCTGGCCAGTAGTGGATCAGGAGCTTGAGCGCCGGCGGGGCGTTTGGCAGAGGAACATGCGCGTGCCCTCGCATCACGAGCACGCAGGCGAGGTAGAAGACGCCGAGCGCGGCCACCGCGCTGCACAGTGCCGCGAAACGCGCATGTCCCAGCGGGTAAAGGGTGAAGATCCCGTCGCCCAGATTGGATCCCGTGATCATGCCTAAAAAACCGCCGGTGCCCAGGATGCCGATGGCCTCGGTCCGTTTGTACAAAGGGACCAGGTCCTGCACGTGCACCACGCTGCAAGTCAGCATGCCCGCCATGCCCAGCGAGTAGAGAATTCGCGCCAGATAGAGCCCGAACGACACCCGTTGGCACAAAAGCAGCGAGGCCGCGCCGAGGATGAAGAGCGATGTCGAGAGCACCCAGACTCGGCGCGTGCCGTAGCGATCGACCCCTTGCCCGATCACCAGTCGCATCAGGAGCGCGGCCGCGAATCCCGTCCCGACGATCGCACCGGCAGCCTGCTCCGTGCCGCCCAGGAAGGCCACCAGCTCCGCAAAGCGGTACATCAGCGTGTTGGCCGCGACCAGCGCGAAGTTGGCGACGTACGCCAGCCAGAATTGCGACGTGTAGACGCGTGCGCCCGTCACGTTTGTGGCATCGAGCGGCGGTGAAGGGCCCGACATTGTTCAGCCCAGTCGTCTTCAGCCGCCGTACGCACCATAGCGCCGCAGACCCAGCGCGAACGCCGCGCGACACGCTGCAAACAGTACGAGCACCCAGAGAACGAGCACCAACAGCTCGAAGCCGAGCTGCGCGTGGTTGTAGCGATGCAACATGACGGCGGCCGGAAAGTACGCCAGGTATTTGAAGGGCAAAAACTCGAGCGGTCGCGTGACGACGGCCGGCAGCCAGTCGAGGGGCAGCATCTGACCGGAGAGGAAAAACGTGATCATCATGTAAATGAACACGAGCGAACTGACCTCGAGAAACCAGAAACCGATCAGCCCGATCAGCGCCTCCATCAAAAACCCCAACAGAAACGAAAGCAATAGCGCCACCACCCAGCCGGCGGTCGTCAGCCCGTCGGGCCAGCCGTCGAAATATCCGCGGCACAGCCAGAAGACGAACGCGAACGGCAGCGTCGCGATGAAGTAGTAAACCAGCTTGTGCGCCATGCGGTGCCAGAAGAGATAGCCCAGCATGTCGATTGGCTGAGTGAGGTACTTCTTGATCGTCCCCTCGCGGATCTCAAGCGCGATTCCTTCGGCCAATCCCGGCATGCTGGAGAACGCGCGCGAGACGAGCGCCAGAAGGTAATAGGCGACCATATTGTGATACGTGTAGCCGTTGAGCTTGCGGCCCGCGTCGGCGCTCGCGGCCGAGTAGATCGCCCCCCAGAGAAAAATCTGGGTGACCGTCGGCAAGAATCGCACGAGGGTGCCGAACACGAAGTCCGCCCGATAGGCCAGCCGCTCCTCGATACAGGTCTTGAGGATCGTCCATCGAAGTCGCAGGGCTTGGGCCATCATGTTTGCTGGAGCCCATTAATGGTCGACAGGTTGCTCGGCGGCCATGTCCAGATCGCGCATCCCGTCGCTCGGGACCGGTTCAGGCGGGGCGGCTCCATCGTTTGCCGACTCCGAAACGGGTGCCGAGCCGGAGGAGAACAGCTCGGCGATCACCTCCTCGAGGGGACGCTCCTGCACGCCAACGTCTTCGATGCTGTAGTTGGACAATAGGGCGGAAAGGATCTTCGGAATATTCTGCCGCGGCACCTCGAGGCGCACGCGCGGCGGCTGGCATTCCACGATCGTGCCGAAGCGGTCCAGATCCTTGGGAACTTCGCTCCCCGCGAATTGCAGGTCCATGATCTTGTGCCGACTGAAGCGCTCCAGGATGTCCTCGAGCGGGCCGTCGTGATTGATCCGGCCGTGGTTGATGATGATGGCCCGTTTGCAGAGCGCTTCCACGTCTTTCATGTAGTGGCTGGTGAGCAGCACCGTGATCTTGCGCTCGGCCTGGTAGAACTTGAGAAAGTCCTGTACACGACGCTGCGAGACGACGTCGAGCCCGATCGTCGGCTCGTCCAAAAGCAGCACCTCGGGACCGTGCAAGAGCGCGGCGATCAGCTCCATCCGCATCCGCTCGCCAAGCGACAGCTCGCGGACCGGTTGGCCGACAAGCGCGCGGACCTCCAGCAGGCTCGTCAGTTCGTCGAGCCGGCGCTCGAACAATGCCGGCTCGACGCGGTAAATCTCGCGGTGCAGCCGGAAGGATTCCTGCGCGGGCAAATCCCACCAGAGCTGGTTTTTCTGCCCCATCACCAGCGAGAAGCGGCGGCGGAACGAGTTGTCGCGTTTCCACGGCGTGTAGCCGAGCACTCGGGCCTCGCCGCCGCTGGGAAAAATCAGGCCGGAGAGGAGCTTGAGCGTGGTCGTCTTGCCGGCGCCGTTGGGGCCGAGGAAGGCGACGATCTCGCCGGTCTCGACTGAAAAGCTGACCCGATCGACGGCGTTGACGGCGTTGTACTCACGCCGAAAAAGGCCCGCCACCGACGCGAGCAAGCCCTCTCGTTTGCGAAAGACGCGGTAGGTTTTTGACAGCTCGCGAACTTCGATCGCCGCCATCCCCGCATCTTAGAACAGTCGGCGAGTGAATGTAACCGGTCGTCCGCGGCAAGGCACAAATGACGAAGCACGAATGAATGACGAAAGAATGCCCGAATGCCCAAAGCCGGAACCAACAGGGGCTCCTTAGTGCTTCGGGCTTCGTGCTTCCTTAGTCATTCGTGCTTCGTGCTTGTCGAGCTATTTGCCGGCGGTCGCCATGCTGTGCAGCAGCTGCACGTAGTCGAGGCCGATCCGTAGAACTTCGTTGTTGTAATAGCCCGAAGCGAAGATCGGACCCTCGGTCGTTTCTTCCGAGGTGACTTCTTCGGCCTTCTTCTCCTCGAGCTTGTCCTGGATCCGCTCTTTCTTGCGTTGTTCGAGGTTGAGCGAAATCTGCTTGCGGGCCTTCCGCTCGTCGAAAATGCCGATCTCTTTATTGAGCTTCTGGAATTCGGCATCCGTCGCCACGCGGGCCTGGCTGCGGCGCTGCAGCAGCGAAACCATCTCGGGATTGACGCGGTTCCAGGGCTGGTAGTCGGCGGCCTCGATGTGTTCGAATTTGAGGGCGTTTTCCAGCGACGACTCACCCAGGTCCATATGGTCCAAAAGCGAGGGAAGCACAACATCCGACGGCACGCCCAGGTTCTGGGTGCTGTCGCCGTTGACGCGGTAGAACTGACTGATCGTGAGCTTGAGCGCGCCGCGGTCCTCGGGATTGAAAAGTCCCGCCAGCCCCGACTGCCCCACCGGCATGACGTTCTGCACTGTTCCCTTGCCGTGGGTCGAGTTGTCTCCCACGATGATTCCGCGGCGGTAGTCCTTGATGACGCCGGCAAAAATCTCTGACGCCGAGGCCGACAGGCGGTTGGTCAGCACGACCATGGGACCGGTGTAGGCGACGGTCGGATTGGTATCCGGGTGGACGTCCTTTTCGCCGCCGGGGGTCTTCACCTGGACGATCGGCCCCGACTCGATGAACAGGCCGGAGACTTCGATCGCTTCGCTCAAGGCGCCGCCGCCGTTGCCGCGAAGGTCGACGATCAACAGGTCGATGCCACCCTGGCGTTTGAAGTTGTCGAGCACTTTTTGGACGTCGCGAGCCGTGCTTTTGAAGTCGTCTTCGCCGCTGGAGGCGCCGTTGAAGTCGCGATAGAACGACGGGATGTTGAGGATGCCGATGCGGCCCGGGCTCCCCTTGACGCGGTCGCTCGCCTGGATGATCTGCCCCTTGACCTCTTGCGAGGTGAGCTCAATCGTGCGGCGAGTGAGCGAATAGACGGCCACCTGGCTCTTGCGGTTCTTGGCCGGGTTCTTCAAATCGATGTGCTCGGCCGTCTTCACCTGCAGGCGCACCTTGGTGCCGCGCGGGCCGCGGATCAAGCGGACGACTTTATTCAGCTTCATTTCGACGACGGGAAGGATCTCGCCGTCCCCTTTGCTGTCGACGCCGATGATCTTGTCCCCGATTTTGAGGCGTCCGTCCTTCTCGGCGGCTCCGCCGGGGACGATCTGCTTGACGACGGTGTAGCCGTCTTCCTCGCGCAGCGCCGCCCCGATTCCCTCGAGCCGCAGCTCCATCGAGATGCGGAACTCGTCGCGGGTCTGGGGCGACATGTAGCTGGAGTGCGGATCGAGGCAATGCGTGAGGGCGGAGAGATACAGCTCGAGCTTTTCGCCGTCATCCATCTGCGTCCAGTTTTCGAGATTCAGATGGTAACGCTTTTTGACGCGCGTGCGCGCTTCGGCGTCCGGCGTGTCTTCGAGCTTGAGCTGCAGAAGGTCGTACTTGATCTGCTTCCGCCAGCGCTCGCGAATTTCCTCGTCGGTCTTGGCCCAGGGAAGTTTTTCGGCATCGATGATCATGCCCTCATCGACCGTGAAATCCTGTTTCTGGTCGACGAGCGTGTCGGCGATCGCCTTGCGCTCCGCGACGCGCTTCAGGAACAGATCAAATGCGTTGTACGCGAAGTCGACGTTCCCGTGCTTCATCAAGTCGCCGAGCTTGGTCTTGTCTTGACCGAGGCCGTCGACGTCGGCCTGTGTGAAATAGAGCTTTCGGGGATCCAACAGCTCGATATAGCGCTTGAAGAGCTTGCTCGAGAGCTCCTCGTTGTCGCCGATGCGGACGTGGCCAATGTGGTTCTCTTCGATCAGCTTGCAGACGAGGATCGCCGTCCGCGATTCCGCGGGCCGGGGCTCCGCAGCCTCATGTGCGAAAATCGTCGAGGCCGCGAGGGCCAAGGTGACCGCGATCAGAGTGCTGCCGGCGCGCGAAGTTGCAGGGAACCGCATAGATCCTCATCCCATGGCCAAAGAGAAGAAAAGGGGATTAGCAGCCGCCGAAAAGTGGATTCGCACCCGTGACATCGATCCGCCCGCCCCGATATTCACTTTAAACAGTCCTAGGGTCGAGCAGATGTCTTTCCCCAAAAGATGCAAACGTCCCGTTTGCGGGCTTTTTCGTGGCAGACAGGGCGTCCGCCGGCTCTCAAACGGCTGCCAGGCTTCGGCGATCCGTCGCCCAAGGGATCGTATCGGAACCTGCCAAACGTGACAAGAGGCGCTTTGCTGGAACTTGCGGCCGGTCAAACCGTTTCGCCGCGAAAACAGCGCCCCTTTTTCCGGCCGAGTGCGTCGGAGGTCAGGGAAAAAACAGCTTTCAAATTCGA
>Ga0187784_10004043_pt1 | contig 11874 bp, 10 predicted proteins | sample 1015_SJ02_MP15_2_FD_132964 | JGI IMG/M metagenome (GOLD analysis project Ga0187784, IMG submission 132964) | Tropical peat soil microbial communities from peatlands in Department of Meta, Colombia - 1015_SJ02_MP15_20_MG | ecosystem: Environmental > Terrestrial > Soil > Wetlands > Peat | place... | reverse complement strand
GAACGCGACCGTATAGCTGCCGTCGCCGTTCGATTTGATCAACCGCGAGAGCGAACCGGGATCGGCTTGCGCCAAGGCGCCGACGGTGGACAGGAAATAGCAATCCGAGGTCCAGCTCTGGCCGATGGCAGTGAGGTGCGGGCCGCCCGCGGCGAACAGCCGGCGCGGCACGCCGTTCGCTTTCTTGAGGCCGATCACGAAATACTTGACGACATCGGGCTTGAGTTTCTGCCCGGCCCGCAGCGCGCTTTCCATCGCGTCGATATCGGCGAGCGTGTAGCTTTTCGTCTCGTTGAGGTAGTTCGAGCGGGTCGCGCCGACTTTGAGCGCGGCGAGTGCCGCCGCCGCGCTGCCGGTGATGCGCGCATCCTGCATGTCGATCTCGATTTCCTCCCGCGTCAGCCGGCCGTCGTGATTGCGGTCGAACGCCGTGAAATTCGCCCGCACCGTGGCGAAAAACTGCGCGGCGCCGCCCGATAGCGCGGCCGGAGCCGCAGACTTAGCCGGCTCCGCCAAGACCGTCGCGGGCGACAGCGCCGCAAGCGCGTATAGGGCGAGCCCGAGGCCCGCCGTCCGCACGGCAAACGCGCGGATTTTCTTCGATTTTGCGGTCGGCATCGCGGCCATCCTTGCGTCTTGACGGATGTCCCGTTGTCTTAGTCATCGGCCGCGGGGGATGGGTTCATGCCGGATTTGAGCGGAGCAAAATCCGGGGCGTGGCGGCGCGCCGGCGCTTGCCGCGATGCGCTCGATCAAACGGGCGCTCGATTCGCTCGATATCGTCTGGATAAGAGTGGCCCTCTGATTCGGTTGGATTCGGACACTCTGCGCAATACGCCAGCTCGCCATGAAAGCTGCCGTTAGCCGAATCGCGATATACCCATACCCATGGCAAAACGCCCAAAACCGGGTAAGTGTGTCCATTGCCTCAGCGATCCAGTTGAGCGCGACTGGGATCATGTTTTTCCGCGATCGTGGTATCCCGATGAGACTCCTCTCAACCTAGCTAAGTGGCAGATACCCAGCTGCATCGTCTGCAATAGAAAATACGATAAGATCGAAAGTGATTTTCTTAGCCGCGTTGGCTTAGCCCTCGACCCCGACCACCCAGCGTCCCGCAGCGTAGTGCAAACTGCGCTACGTTCAATGAAACCATCGGCTGGCCGCGATGTGCGCGATAGCTCGATGCGCCTTGCGCGGGGGCGCAAGATTTTAGCTGAAATGCTACAGGGCGCGGAAATACCCCTTCAAGCCACCATTCCCGGCATGAGCGAGCGGTGGGGTCGAGCTTTAGATGAACAGGTTGCCGTCTTGGTACCAGCCCAAAGTTTGGAATTGATAACGAAAAAGATCGTTCGGGGAATCTTCTATATTGAGGATGGAATATTTATCGAGCCTCCCTTTGTCATAGACTTCTTTGTGTTACCCGAGGAGGACACGGGAGTTTGGACTCAATCGCTAGATCAGTTCGGCAAGATCTATGCTCGTCCCCCAGGGCTTTTCGTTCGGAGGGCTGTCGTACCTGAAGACAATACGTCGTCGATATTTGAGGTAGTCTTTTGGCAGCAATTTCGCACATACGCGAGCGTCACTAATTCAAGCTCCGAGCAGCGCGATTAGTCCGTTACCAACCGATCGATATATCCAGCCATCGAAACACGCTCCTGCCGCTGCCAACTTCAGGCGCTTCCTAGTCGTCGGATAGGGATGCACCGAGGGAGTAGCGGGGCCAAATCCGGGGTGCGGCGGTGAGGCTGATTCTCGGATTTCGTTTCGCTCAATCCGGGACGCTTGCCGTCCACCTATAAGCGGTCTGGGCTGCGTTGTAGCTCCGAAAAACTATTGCTATGGTTGCATGGTAGATATGGGGAGCGGCCTCAATGATCCACGGGCGTGGGCTATCGGCCATTCTGGCGAAAAAGAGGTTGGCGGCTGCGAGAGCGCGCCACCAAGCTTCGCCGGCGTCTGGGGCTGACAACCTCACGCAAAAGCCTTAGCCCGTCCGGGTAGGGCAATTTGGTAAGCTAGCGATGAAACCGTACACTCGTTCGATCTTTGATCTCTTTGATGGAAAGCGTCGCTACGAGGTTCCACTTTTTCAGCGGCAATACGTGTGGAACCTTGAGGATCATTGGGAGCCTTTGTGGGAGGATATTGAACGTAAATTTGTGCAACGGCTCGATGGCGCTAAAGCGACACCCCATTTTCTTGGAGCAATGGTGCTTGACCAACGCCGCTCTTATGGGAATTCAGTTCCAGTTCAGTTGATAATTGATGGGCAACAACGCCTAACAACCTTTCAGATTTTTCTTTCTGCATTTCGGGACGTCTGCGCCGCCATCAATCAGCAAGCTTACGCGGACGAATGTGCGCTATACCTCCTAAACACCGGCATTATGCAGAACGAGGCGATTGAGCGGTATAAGCTCTGGCCCACGAATCTGGACCGCAAGCAATTCTCTGATGTTATTGACGCCGGCTCGAAGGAGGAATTGAACCGCAGGCATCCGGTTGTTCGCCGAAAGTATCAGCGAAGGCCTGATCCTCGCCCGAAAATGATTGAATGTTACGTATACTTCTACGACAAAATTGCCGAGTTGATGAAAAGCGAGGACTACAGCCAAGCGCTGCCGGAGCGGGTCAAGACAATGCATGACGCTCTTCGGGGCGCGTTACAGATAGTGACTGTAGAATTAGAGGCCGACGACGATCCGCAGGTAATTTTTGAAACGTTGAATGCCCGTGGTGAACCGCTACTGCCATCTGATCTTTTGCGAAATTTCATCTTTCTCCGTGCCCGTGAGCAGGATGAGGTACAGGAGGAACTCTACGAAGAGTTTTGGGTCCCATTCGATGATGAGTTTTGGCGCGCGCAGGAAAAGCAGGGAAGGCTGTTGCGACCACGCTCGGATATTTTTCTTCAACACTATCTGACGCTACAGCGCAGACAGGAAGTCCTTATTTCACATTTGTATAACGAGTACAAGGATTGGATCAAAGGAGCGCATCCATTTCAGACAGTTAGGGCGGAATTGGAAAACCTGAGCAAGCATCGGGCAAATTTCCGAGAACTTGCTCAATCCACGCCGAACACGGCCGTTGCTCGCTTTTCGGAGTTCTTGCGTATCTTCGATTTGAGCACAGTCTATCCACTTGTAATGGGAATGATGGGGGCCGACGCGGGCAACGAAGAGCTTGCGGGCATGTTGGAGGACCTGGAATCGTATATTTTTCGCAGGGCAGCGTGCAATTTAGGGACTAAGAATTACAACCGCGTCTTTTTGACAGTGCTGAATAAGCTCACCAATTCCCAATTCAACCGAGCAAGTTTGAGGGCCGCTTTGGTTGAACAGAGGGGCGATAGCGTAGTCTGGCCCGACAACGCGCAATTTAAGCAAGCGTGGCTCAATCAACCCGTTTACACATCAATGGGCCCGGGGCGTGTCCAGTATGCATTGCGTGAAATCGAACGGCGGTTGCACCAAGCTCGTACCGAGCATATCGAGATTTTATCGGCATTGTCGATTGAGCATGTTTTGCCGGAAGAGTGGATAGAACAGTGGCCGTTGGCGAATGGCAGTCGCGGCGTGACATTGTTCGAAATGTTCGATAACTCGCGGCCCGCTGACGAAGTTGAGGCGACACAGAAGCGGGACCGTGCAAAACATGCCTTTGGAAATTTAACGCTATTGACACAGCCCTTAAACAGTTCTGTTTCCAATTCAGCGTTTGAAGTCAAAAAACCGGAGATATTGAGAAATTCTGCGCTCGCTTTGAATCGATATTTCCACGATCAAGAAAATTGGGGAGAAACGGACATAACGGCGCGTGGTGATGCGCTCTTCGCTCAGGCGTTGGGAAAGTGGCCCTACCCTCACTCCACAAACTCATAACTGTGCGGCAGCAAGCGTAGGGTGGGCAAAGGCGCGAAGCGCCGTGCCCACGCGACCGCGTCGGCTTCGCTACGCTCCGCCCACCCTACATGCCATTCCAGGTCATCTCTGGATATGCGTCACCATTCCCGGTTTGGCCTCGGGGATAGCGGCGAGCACTGCCGGCATGAGCGGGCGAAGCACGGTGACATCGTTGCTCGGCGCATGAAGGATGATGACGGCGAGGCTAACACCGGCAAAATTCTGCTGATATTCGAGATTGCGATCAACCGTCAGCAGTACGTCGAATTGGCCGGCGGCCAATTGGAGAAGTTCGCCGTTTTTCACGCCCGCCCACCCCGCTTCGGCAACCGTCTTCACGTCGTGGCCGGCAAGCTCCCTGCCGAGCGCGCGCGGCACGCACTCGTCAAGCAGCACGCGCATCGGCGATCAGGTGGGCCTTTGCCTGTTCGAGAGCGGCGACGGCAAGTTCGCGCGTCACGGTGGGAAAATCGTCGAGAAACTCCTGCAGCGAATGACCGGCTTCGATGTAATCGATGAGGGCTTGCACGGGAACGCGCGTGCCGACAAAAACCGGCGTGCCCCCCAGAATCTCAGGGTCAGAGCGAACGACGGACGTTTTCGTCATGGCGCGATGCCTTGCAAACGACGGGGAATCTCACGAGCGTTCAAATCGTAGCGAAATCAGCCAATTCGAGCAAGCGAAGGCCGGTTGAGCACGCGGCCGCGAATCAAAAAACCTCCGCGCTTTCCGCACTTTAGGCGAGAATCAGGTCAATCATGGCAGCAATGCCACAATTGCCGCGCCCGTTATCAAACAAACAGCGCGAAATGATTCTGTGTCAGATCAAAGGGATGGCGGCGGCCGGCGGAATGTCTTGAAATCGCGCCGTGCGGCGAACTAAAAGAACCTCAGCTCGCTCCTCTTGAAAAGGAGGCCGGCCGGTGACGAGGGCCGGTGGGGCGAGTTGCGGTGCCCGCGGGCGGAGGGTTCGTCCTCTTCGCACTCGGGCGGCTCGGGCATCATCCTGCCGGCACAATGACCGGCGCGCGAGGTGCTCGCTGAACTGGGACAGGGCTTCGTTGTTTCGTTTGGTTTTTCCGGCGCGGGTAACACCCGTGGAGACGCGCAAAATCTCCGCCCCCCGGTTGGGGCGGCCGTTGAGGATCGAGCGCTCCGGACTGTCCCGGGAAGCATGGCCTGACGCTGAGCCTTGGGGACCAGCCGTCCCCCTGGCGAGAGCCGCAGTGGAACGCCGAGAGGCGAGCGCGCTCCGCAGAGCGCGCCCCGTGCCCGCAAGGCGCGGGCGTTGACTACGCGTCTCTCGGCGTTCCGCTTCCTTTTCGTCTTTCCGTCCGTTCTTTCGTGCGCCGTGCCTGATCGTGATCACTCCGGCCGATCCACTGCCGGATTGATCCGACGAAGGTCGGGATGCGGCGAAGTTTTTAGGGATGGCTTGGGCAAAGCTCGGGGCGCGAACAAAAAAGCGCAGCGCGAGAATGAGATTGCTCGTCATTGCGAGCGCAGCGAAGCAATCCAGGGCGGCTTGCGATGGCCGGGAGGTCGTTCTGGATTGCTTCGTCGCTTCGCTCCTCGCAATGACGGGGGTGGCGCGAGAATGGTGATGCATATCCGCCCCCGCGATAGCGGGGGAGGGGAACCACCCGTAGCGCGCAGCGCGAAGGGTGGTGGAGGGGGCCTCTGACTCGCCGTTACTCTTTCGTCGAAAGAGAATTGTCGCGGCCCGCGCCCCTTCCACCACCCTGCTGCGCAGGGTGGTCCCCCTTCCCCGCTATCGCGGGGCAGGATGAGAACGGCGACACAGAATGGCCCCGAACAGAGCCGAAATGCTGCTGGGATTGGGGTGCAAACCGGAGCGGTCTGCTTTACGTTTGTGGCGGTACCGCGTGCGGATTCGGACAGGCTGGTGCGCGATGATTTTGGGTAAATCGTCATTGCGAGCGAAGCGAAGCAATCCAGGGCGGCTTGCGACCATTGTGGGGTCGCTCTGGATTGCTCCCACCTACGCGCTCCGCGCTTCGGTGGACTCAAAACCCTCCGAAGCTCGCAGAGCGAGCGTAGGAGGGTCGTCGCTATCGCTCCTCGCAATGACGGCGATCTGGGCGAATCCACCTAAGCTCATTCCGCTCTAGACAAAGCACGCTTGGAGGCGCCGTGCAGACGACGCTGCTCGGACTGGCAATCGCGATGATCCTGGCGCTCGTCACGGCGATCGTGGCGCCGCTGGTGATCGACTGGAATCATTACCGCGATCCGATCGAGGCCGAAGCGAGCCGGCTCACCGGCATGACGGTGCGCATCAACGGCTCGATCGACGCGCGGCTCGTGCCGACGCCGATGATCACGCTGCACGATGTCGATGCCGGCGCGGCGGGCGCGGCGGCGGATGGCACCGGTGACACGCAGCCGCTGCTGCGCGCCGGCGAGATCAAGCTCGAACTCGCGCTCGGCGCGCTGCTGCGCGGCAAGGTCGAGGCGACCGACGCGCACCTGGTCGAGCCGGAGCTGCATCTTGGCCTGGATCGGTCCGGCGCGCTGGCGCTGCCGGCGATGGCGCAGCCGTCGGCGCCGGTGGCCTTGTCGATCGGGCATTTCAGCATCGAGAACGGCCGCGTGGTGCTGACGGATGCCGGTTCGGGCGGGCGGCTGTTCCTGCAAAAACTCTGGTTCGACGGCCAGATGGAATCGTTCGCCGGGCCGTTCAGCGGCCGCGGCGCCACCGTGGCCGGCGATCAGCTCTACGGCTACCGCATCTCGGGCAGTCCGGCGCGCGGCGGCGGCACCGAGATCAGGCTCGGCGTCGATCCGTCCGATGTGCCGCTGACGACGCAGTTCGACGGCACGCTGACATTTGCGCAAGGCGTGCCGAGTTTCGACGGCGCGCTCGCGGTGGCGCGGCCGGCCGGCGCGACGCTGGCGAGCGGCAAGCGCGTGCTGAGCGTGCCGTGGCGCGCGGCCGGCGCCATCAAGATCACGCCGTCGGCGGCCAGGCTGACGAAGCTGACATTCCGCTATGGGCCGGAAGAGCGCGCGTTGAATTTTTCCGGCGCCGCCGACGTGACGCTCGGCGCCGCGCCGCGGCTTGTCGGCACGCTCACCGCCGAACAGCTCGATGTCGATCGCGCGCTGGCCGCGCCCGATGTGACCGGCCGGCCGCCGCTCCTCGTCATGCGAAGTTTTCTGCCGGCCTTCCTGGCCGAGGCGAAATTGCCGATACCGGCCAAGATCGCTGTGAGCGTCGACGGGCTCACCTTGGGCGGCACCACGCTCGACTCGCTGTCCGGTCATCTCGCTTTCGATCAGGGCGGCTGGACGCTCGATGATTTTGCGTTCCATGCGCCGGGCCTGACGCAAGTGAGCTTGAGCGGCCGGCTGACTGCTACAGGTCAAGGATCCGGGACAGGGGAAAGCTTTGTATTCAGCGGTCCGGCGAAGCTCGAATCGGCCGATTTCGAAACGCTGCTGGCGTGGCTCGACGGCAAAAGCGGCGGCCGCGCCCCAGACCAGGTGAAGACCTTCAACGCGCAGGGCAACCTCACCGTCGCCAGCGACCGTATCGCGGTCGAGCAGCTGACGGCGGCGCTCGGCGACGAAACCGTCACCGGCCGGCTCGCCTATGGCTGGTCGGGCGACGAGCGCCCGGAGCGGCTCGATGCCGAGTTGCGCGCCCGGGCGCTCGATCTCGACGCGTTGTCGGGTTTCGCCCGAGCGGCGCTGGGCGGCGGCCGCTTCGCGCTGCCGCAGGCGGCGACGCTCCGGCTCGACATCGGCACGGCGACGCTCGCCGGCATACAGGTGCAAGCCGTCAACGCCGCAGCCACGCTCGACGCCGGGAAATTGCAGATCGACCGCCTCGATGTCGGCGATCTGGCCGGCGCCAAGCTCGCGCTCAGCGGACAGATCGATGCGCTGTCATCGCGGCCGCGCGGTCAGCTCACGCTCGACCTCGACGCGGCGTCGCTCGACGGCTTAGGCGGCATCGCCGGCAAGTTTGCGCCGCAGGCCGCGGCGTCGCTGCGCCATGCCGCCGCCCGGCTGGCGCCGGCCAAGGTTCACGCCGTGCTCGACGTTGAAAGCGCGGCGTCGTCGGGCAGCACCGCCGACCTTCATGTCAGCGGCAGCCTCGCCGCCATGCGTATCGCGCTCGACGGCAAGGCAACCGGGCAGGCGGCGCATCCTGACGCGGCGGCCGTGCAGATCGACAGCCGCATCGACGCCGATAGCGGCGCCGAACTCATAACCCTGCTCGGCCTCGACCGCGTGCTGGCGGTCGACCAATTGCCGGTGCGGCTGACGCTTGCCGCGAACGGACCGCTCGGCGGCGGCATTGCGGTCGACGGCAAGGTCGAGGCGAGCGGTCTGGATTCGGCCATCAGCGGCACGCTGCGTTTATCCGGCCATCCAGCGTCGTGGGGTGATTTCAAAGTGCAGGCGGCGGCCGCCGATTTGCGGCCGCTGCATCGCCTCCTCACTGGCCAGCCCGGGACGGCGGCGCCGGTCACCGCGCGCGCCGCATTGGCGCTGGGCGACGGCAAGCTCGCGATCACCGATCTCGTGGCGCACGCCGGCGGGGCGTCGCTGACTGGGCACGTCGCGCTGGCCTTTGCCAAAGCGCCGATCGCAATCGACGGCGACATCGCGGCCGATACGGTCGACGCGCCGGCCGCCGCGGCGCTGCTGCTCGGCCTGCCGGCGAATGGTCCGAACACCGGGTGGTCGGCTGCTGCGCTCGGCGCCGGCGTATTTGCTCCGGTGTCGGGGGCGGTGACTTTCAGGGTCGCGCACGCCGATCTCACGCCGTCGCTCGCGGCGCAGGATTTGGCCGGTGTCGTGCACTTCACGCCATCGGCGATTGCGCTCGACGCTATCGCCGGAGGTTTCGCCGGCGGCCGCCTCGATGGATCGCTGGCCTTCGGCCGCAACGCCGATGGACTGACGCTTCACGCCAAGCTCGGCCTGGCGGACGTTGCGGCGGCGGCCATCGCCGCGCCCGGCCTGCAAGTCACCGGCGGCGATTTAAGCATGGCGCTGGCAAGCGACGGCGCGGGTGCGACGCCGGCCGCTCTTATCGGCTCGCTGCACGGCAGCGGCAGCGTGACGCTCAAAGGCGTGCGGTTCTCAGGTCTCGATCCGGCGGCGTTCGAGGCCGCGCGGCAAGCCGCCGGTCAGACGGGTCAAATCGACTTGAACAAAGTGCAGGCCGCCGTGAAGGCCGCGCTGGCGAGCGGCCAACTCGACGTCCCCCAGGGCGAAGGCGCACTCACCATCGCCTCCGGTGTCGTCACACTCAAACCCATGGTGCTGCAGGCCGAGGGCGGCGCTCAGCTTTCACTGGCCGACGCTATCGATCTCAACACCGCCGCGGTCGGTGCGCAGTTGACGCTATCGGAACCGCCGCCCGCGGCGGCGCTGATCGACATGCGGCCCGAGCTTTCGGTCAGCGTCTCGGGTTCGCTTGCGGCGCCGGCGCGCACGCTCGATCTTTCGGCGCTCGACAGCTGGCTCAGCCTGAGCGCCGCCGAATTGCAGACGCGGCAGATCGACATGCTTGAAGCCAACCGGCAGCAAGGGCCGACGGCTCTTGCACCGCCGGCTGTCGCGCCGGACCTGCACATGCTCTCGCCCGGCACGGTGCTGGAATCGGAACTGCCGCCGAAGCTGCGCGCGACGCCGGTTCCGGGTGCGCGCGGACTGGAGCGGTTGCGTCCGCCTCCGGCGGCGGTGCCAACGGCGCCTGGCGCGCCGGCGCCAACGACGCCAAACTCCGGATCGGCCGGTTCGGACGCCGTCCGCGCATTGCTCGCGCCATTCCTGCCAAAGCCGGCTTCTAAACCCGCCGCGCGCAAACCCGCGGCCACCGTGGGCGCCGCCGGACAGCAGGCCGCGCCGCCATCACCGGCAACAGGGGCCGCGAATGCAGATTAAAACCAGGCACGGCTATTCGGGACGCAGGATCGACGGCCTTGCGGCCGGCGCCAGCACCATCGCCGGGTGCGCCTGGCTCGGCCCGCCGCGTTCGGCGGTGCCGCCATGGCCGTCGCTTTGCGCCTGGAAGTGTTCGAGCACAAACAGCCGGATGGCCGACGACAGGTTGCCGCGCCGCCGCGTCGAATCGATCGCCGCCACCAGATCCGACAGCGTCGTGTCGCGCACCGCCGCGATGTCCTTCAGCCCTTTCCAGAACGCATCCTCAAGACTGACGCTTGTCTTGTGTCCTGCGATCACGATCGAGCGCTTTACGACAGGAGAGTTCATGGCGCGTCCTTCCTTTCGATCCGATGTTGCTCGACGACCTTTTGGGTCCGTTCACGCTGCGCCCGCGCCAGCGCTTTCGCGGCCTTCGGCTGGCCGTGAACGAGGCGGTTTTGCGCCGCCTCCTGTTCGGCCTGACGCCGTTTGGCCTGCTTGCGCGCGGTGCGCAGATTGACGATGGGACCCATTCGGACGCTCTCTGATAAGTTCACGCTGCTGCGGGCCGTCAGACGCCGGGGCAGTTCGAAGTTTTCAAGACGCAGCACCCTACAAATGATGCAGAGACTGTGACCATGCCGTCCGTCCCGGGCAACACACGCTTATTTGAACAAAGCGCGCAGACGTGTGTTAGCGTGCAGACTATTCTCCGAAAACAAGGGGCGGAATTCCGTAATACTACGTATAAATTGCGTGTTCGTTTTCAGAACTGCGCCGTATCGCGGTCGATCGCGCCCCGCCGAACCTTACGTCAGGCAGGCAATACCGTAAGAATAGGCGGAAACCTGCTCCGGGCGATAATGTGTTGCGACATGCGAGCGCCGTATCTCGACGCGCTCGTTCGGCAGTTTTCCGGGCAATCACCAATCTGCCGCAATGCAGCGAGGCTGACGCTGCGGCAGTCGCAAGCCCGTACCTGCCGGTATTTGTACACACCTAATATTCATCAGGCTGCGCCGCCCGCCGGGTTTCGTTCCTGCGCAGCCGACAGGTGCCGGGTGCAGTTGATCAGGCCGACGCGGTGCGGCGCCTCTTCGTGCAGGACAGTGACGCTCGTATTGTCGAAGCGTTCCGGAACGACGGTACCGGCGGACACCTGCGCATGCCGCTCGACCAGGGCGCGGCACACCAGGCCATGAGTAATGACGACCAGCGTGCCATCTGTGCTGCGGCGCCGGCGCACGATGAAGGCGAAAGCTTCGGCGACGCGTGCGTGAAATATCGGCCAGTCCTCGCCGTTGGGCGGCGCAAAGTTCGGTCCGAACGGATCTTCGGCCAGCGCCGCATAGGCCGTGCCGCGCAAATCGCCGAAATTTCGCTCTTGCAGCAGCGGGCTTTCCTCCACCGCAATCCCGGAACGGGTGGCGAGCGGCGCCGCTGTCATCTGCGCCCGCAACAGGTCGCTGCAGATGATGCGAACGAAGCCTCGCGCGGTCAGGCGTTGCGCCAATTGTTCCGCTTGGCGCATGCCGCGCTCGTTGAGCGGCACATCGGGACGCTGCAGGACGCGCGCGGCGTTGCCGTCGGTCTCGCCGTGGCGGACGATCACGATCGTCATGCTGCGGTGTTAGCAGCGTTTGTTGGTGAGGGCGAGTTCAAAACACGGGCAAAGGGGCGCTTGTCCGCGCTTTTCCCGCGGTCCGCTGGAAACCGCGCTCACTCGTCGGGGTGGGTCATGCGCCGCGGTTTGACCAGGCGGTCGAAGTCCTGGGCAGAAACATAACCGAGCTTCACCGCCTCCTCGCGCAACGTGGTGCCGTTCTTATGCGCCGTCTTGGCGATCTCTGCCGCCTTGTCGTAGCCGATGCTCGGCGTCAGCGCCGTGACCAGCATCAGCGAGTTTTCCATCAGCTCGCGGATACGCGGTTCGTTGGCGCGGATGCCGGCGACGCAGTGGTCGGTGAAGGAGTTCGTGGCGTCGGCGAGAATGCGGATTGATTGCAGCGCCGCGTTGGCGATCACCGGCTTGAACACGTTGAGTTCGAAATG
>Ga0187784_10004042_pt1 | contig 11878 bp, 7 predicted proteins | sample 1015_SJ02_MP15_2_FD_132964 | JGI IMG/M metagenome (GOLD analysis project Ga0187784, IMG submission 132964) | Tropical peat soil microbial communities from peatlands in Department of Meta, Colombia - 1015_SJ02_MP15_20_MG | ecosystem: Environmental > Terrestrial > Soil > Wetlands > Peat | place... | reverse complement strand
TCGGTCGTAGTCACGTCGCCACTTGAAGCGAGTACAGTGAATGGCACCGTGACGGTACGGTGGAATGAGAGTGGCGTGTCGTTGAATAGCACAACACTGACGATCGATGGCGTTACCCGCATGACCGGATTAAGCAATTCAAGTACTGCTTACGTAAATTCCTTCTTGTGGAATACAACAGACGCGCCTGATGGTGAGCACACACTCGTAGTGAATGTTACTGACACAGGCGGCTTCTCGGCTAGTCAGGCTATCTACGTATTCACGGACAACCAGCTTATTGCATCGGAAGCAACCGAGTCGTCCTTGAATGCCACTTTGCAGAATGTGCAATCAGAAGTGAAGTCTTTGAACGAGACTTTGGTGTCTACTATTGCCACTGAGACCTCCTTGAACGCCACCTTGCAGAACATGCAATCGGAGGTAAATTCCTTGAACGAGACTTTATCGCGGAGCTTAGCTTCTCAGGCTTCGTTGAACTCTTCTCTGCAGAATTTGCAATCTAAGATCTCCTCGTTGGAGTCGCAGTTAGGCTCTCTGAACGCCAGTTTGCGGAGCACGCAGTCGAACGTTAACGGAGTAAGAAGCGATGAATACGTCATAATTGCGGTCTTAATTGCGGCGGCCGTTGTAGCCACGGCGGTTCTTATGTTGCGAAGGAGGCAGAAAAGGGTTTCAAGCTCAGAACCGAAGCAGGCGACGCAGGGCGCTTGAGCTGCTTTTTGTAGTCGAGAAACTTTCCGTTTTATCAGATGACGTTCTAAATTCGTTCAATTCAGACTGTCGTAATGCGAGGCTTGGTTTTCGCTGAGCGGCCTGTTGGAAGGCTTTTGCTGGCAAATTGGCGCCGGGGAAGGGATTTGAACCCCTGTGAGCCCGGAGGCCCACTGGATCTCGAGTCTAGCCCTCTTTGAACCCTCGGCTGTTTGGAGAGTGTCCAGCGCATTGCCGCTCTGCCACCCCGGCTGCCGCTCACAATTCTGATCTTCTTGTTCTAAAAGGGTTTTGTTTCCGGGTTCTGTCAAGTCTTCGCATGCTAAATCACCTTGTCAAATTTCGTCTGCTAATTTTGCGGAGTACATCGTGGGAACTTGTTGGTTTCTTAATACGGCGTTTAATTATCAAGAATTAATTACGTATTGGTAAATTTCCATTTCTTGAAGAGACTTAAAAAATCCATGCCAAGTAAACTGATACACTGGGTTAACGTAGGTGTGGGTATTAACAGATGTGAGGGGGGCAAGCAATTTACATAAGGAAAATGAAACGTAATAAGAGAGATGCCACGATTGAACAACCCGCACGATACTTCAAATTGTAATTCCACTTGAGGCAATAAACAAGGAGTAACCGTACCGCTTGCAGTAATGCATTAAGTAGGTGATGGTTGTAATCCTATATAATTTATTCCAAGTCTTGTAATATCATTTCCTAATAATGTTTTAATTGAACTTCCAGTATCTGCAACTATGTGAATTGCTTTGGGCGATGTAAATTGCGGGCAATTAATCAGTCCATATATATGAGCATGACGATTTGAATCCAATCGTGCAAGTATTCGCACAACGTGGCATCTAAAATAGAAAATTAACTGGTTTTTGGCTTATGAATTGAATGAGCGCGCGCTTAGTTTAGTTTCAGTGAAGTTTACAGAGTCTAGCACTGCGCATGCTGTGGACTTTACAAAAGCCTGGGGGCTATTTTCACTTCTGTAGGGCTTGGTCTTTTGTTAGGTGCAGTTCGTTTTCTGGATATTTTTGTTTGCTCATTTTTTTGATTTTCAGAAACTTTTCCTGACCTTTCTCTGTTTTCTTCTCGAAGATGTTGATCTCCCCTTCGAAAAGATCCAAAACTGCTCGAACTTCCTGTGGAGGATGCATCTCAGGATCCATTACTGCCAATGTGACGAATCCTTCTGATCGCAGTTCTGGAATTAGCCCTGCAAGCCATCTTCTAGTTTGGACCGCACGATGCTGCAGTAAGATATCTGAAACCAGGTCTATGCAGATTCTTCTGGGGCCCTTCTGTGATGGGTCCAATTTGCGGATTGAAGAGGTCAAAGCGATGCTGATCTCGGTGATGTTTTCGACTCCCTTGACCTTTGATATGTTGGGCGAGTCTTTGACGATTGCGTCTGCCTGAACATTGCAAACGAAGAGGTGGAAGTTTGAAGGGTTTTCTTCTGTAGGAATTTTTGCCAAGCTTGGGTCGATCGTTACGTAGAATGTGACTTCACCTCGACTTATTCCGGTTTCAAGAAAGCTCTTAATCAACAAGTTCCTCTCGTCGCAGGAGGGTGATGTTAACACTACGGCATAGTCTGTAGGTATCCCGCCGTTTAGTAACTTGTCGAGGTCTGCGTATCCAGTGGCAACGTAGCTTATTGGCTTGGGTTCAGGCATTAGGTGTCCTTCTATGCACATCATCTTTGCTGATGTTTTTTCTATATCTCCTTTAGCGCCCATTTTCTGGAATATCTCCAGTGCTTGGTTGAGAAGGTCACGGGCTTTTTCTCGGTCACTCAGCTGACCTCTCTCCAGATACATCCGAGCATACTCGCAGAGAAAGAATTTAACGAACCAGTACATGTCCCATTGCCTTGCATTTATGAACTCCCATTCCTGAAGACTCCTCTCAAAGTATCTGATAGACTCCCCCCATTTCTGCTGAGCACGGAAAAGCCCTGCTCTCAACGCGTCGAGGGAAGCAAGCCAGAAATTGTCCTTTACTTCTCGAAAGAACTTGTACAAGTCATTGATTGAATCCTCCACTTTCTCGAACTCTCCAAGCTCTACGTACGCCCAAAGGACACGCGCAGCTGCCCACATCGTCATAAATTTTTGTCCAGCTTTTTCAGCGATTTCATGCCCCTTTTGCCAGAACTCGCGCGCCTTGACGTAATCCTCCTTATCGAAGTAGAACCATCCCAAATTATCGTAGCTGACGATGAGCGTTTCCGACTCGTTTAGCTTTTGGGCTGTGCTGAGCGCCTCCACGTAGTATTGTTCGCATTTGTTCAGCTCGCCCAGCACTTGATAAACGAGTCCGAGGGTAGAGAGAGGCTGGGGAAGGTGAGTTATTTGCCCCGATTTCCTGTCTAACGCAACTGACTCTTCTGCTAAGAGCATCGCTTTGTCCATATTTCCCATGCCAATATAGGCATTCGCTAAATTGGTGCCAATCCAAGATTGCCATGAGATAGCTCCCACTTTTTTCGCCAGTTCGAATCCTTTCTCTAGGAGTTCTAAATTTCTTTCGTGTTCTTCTGCCGGAAGGAGCAAGGGTAGGTTGTTGTATGCGCGCAAAGCACTTTCTGTGTAACCGTTATCGAGTGCTATTTTCAATGCTCTTTCAGTGTATTCGACACCCGTTCTCCAATCTTCTCCGGCACGAGCAGAAATAGTTCCCAAGTCGATGTACGTGCTTGTAACGACTTCATTAGCGTTCAACTTTTTGCCGAGTTCAAGCGCTTTATCAGCCCATGAACGAGCTGCTGCTAATTCTCCAGTGCGGTACAACATATTACACATATTCTGGTAAAGAGTGGCTAATTCTACGCTTTCAGGTTCTGCTTCTAAGATTTTCAGGGCCTTGTCGTGGTGGTATTTGGCTTCTTCAATCTTGCCTACCTTATTCCAAAATACATTAGCCATCTTCCGGTGCAGTCTAGCTGTCCTACCCTTTTCATTCAATTGCGTCCACAAGAGCAGCCCGTCATTCCAACACTTTGTACAGGCATTATACTCTCCAACGATGCTTTCGATGTCCCCGACCGTCTCAAGAACACGGCCTCTCTCTTGAAGCGCGCCGTCCTTTTCTTCAAGCAGCTTAAGCGCAGACTGGAAGTACGAAATGGCCTCCCTGTTTGCGTAAACGCTAAGGGCTTTTTCTCCGGCCTTCAGGAAGTAGTCAAGCGCTTTGTCTTTGTCCCCGCCTTTTAAGAAATGGTATGCAAGCTCGCCCAAATGTTCATCGATCTTTCCGGCGTACACTTTCTCCAAGGCTGCTCCCGCGTTGCCATGAAGTTTCTTGCGCTCGAAGGTTCCAACTTCTTCGTACACGACGTCTCTAACGATAACGTCGGCGAAAGAACAAATGTCTTCTCCGCACGCGACTACGTGTTTGAGTAGCCCGGTTTTAAGAAGTTCATCCACTATTCTACGCAGTCTATCTTCATCTAAACCGCTGACTCCCTGCAGAGCTTCAAGAGTGAAGTCATTCCCGACAAGAGAAGCCATCGCCAAGACCTTTTGACATTCATCATCTAACCGGCCTAATCTTGCCTTGACAACACTCTTAATCGTCTCAGGAAACTCGATCCTCGAAACTTCTTTAATCTTCCATTTGTTCTTCTCCCGACAAATGACCTCTTCCTCTTTCAAGGACTTGATGACTTCTTCTGCGAAGAATGGGTTGCCCCTTGTCTTTTCGTAGACCATCCGGCAGAACTCTTCTGAAATGTCGTCCTGCTCTAGCATTTGTTTAACCATTTCAGAAATATCGTTAAGTGACATTCGCTTCAGAGAAACAAACTCTGGCAAGCGTTCTCTGTTCAACTCCGTTAGGATGGGAGTTAGCGGATGCTTAGCGTTAACATCAGTGCTGCGATAAGCTCCTAACAGGAGTAGCGGCGTTCTCTGCACGTCGCTAGCCAGATAGTGCAAGAGCAGCAGCGAAGACGTGTCGGTCCACTGCAGATCGTCAAGAACCACCAGCAAAGGAGTCTCTCGGCTGATGTTGGTAATAAACTGCGAGACTGCTTCGAAAAGCCTGTTCTGTTCCTGTTCAGGACTGATTGGAAAAGACTGAGGAATTGCCCTGAGCTTCTGCACAAGCTCAGGAACCAGCTTGGCGACTTCAGCCGGATAAAAACCAATAACCCTGTACAACTGCTCCATGCTGCTGTTCTCCAGATAGTCTCTGATGACCTCGCGCCACAGCACATAAGGCGGAACACCATTCATCGTAAACAGAGTCGAGCATCTGCCATAGAGAACCCGCATTCCACGCAGATGCGCGTACGCTCTGAGTTCTCTAGCCAATCTAGTCTTGCCGATTCCAGCTTCGCCGAGGAGAAAAACAACTCCGCCCTCGCCCAGAACTGTCCTGTCTACCGCCTCTCTCAGAATCTTCATCTCTTCAGTCCTGTCAACCAGCGGAACCTCTTTAGAAGCTATACCACGAGCAAGCGGGACACGATCACGCTCAAGAGAAGCCAAGGACACCCCTCCACATTAACTTGTCAACAGAATGTTATTAGATTCTGCGTTCTTATCGCTTTTGGAAAAGCATCCGAGTCGATCAGTACATCAGACTGCTTAGAACAAGTTACTCATTGTCGGGAGCTGGCGCGCGGTGCGCTTCGCTTGATTGTAGCGCGCGCGATTGGCGGGCATAATGAGTACTACTCGCAAAAGCTCGTCGAGCACACAAAAACTGCACTATGACTGCAAAAACAGTAACTTAAAATAGGGAGTGTCGTCAGAAGACATTATGTATAACGTCGTAATGGGAAAGTGACATGAGAGAGGTAATGCGGTATACTGTTGTTCTTTTTATTGCCGTAGGGCTATTAGCGGTTCTGGCTCCAGGCTTAAGAGTTAAGGCAGTATCGGAGCTGGTGAACCCAGGTGTAGCTCCGGGAGACTCTTTTACTTACGGCACGCCTAATGGAAGCCCATGGGTGTGGATGGATCCACCCGGCGCGCAACCGATGCCGCAATGGGAGCCGTTCGTGAACATGTCGACTATTACCTTTAACGTCGGGCAGAACTGGGAGCTGGACGCGCCTTACTCGGAGATCATGTTTAACGAGTCTTTCACGTATAGAAATGGAACAGTAATCCAATGGACGGGACAGACTGTGGATGTTAGCACGGGTAAGGGAATAGGTGAGAGTTGGTTTATAGCTCCCGGGCTTGTGAGCAACGACAACATCTACCCTGGAAATAGCTCGTCGCAGACGATAAATTATACAAGTACTAGTAGTCCGTTCTGGCCGGGTAGAGATGTGTGTGTTTTGAACGCTACTGTTGGTGTACCGCTTCAGAATTCGTCCTCGGAAATGGCTGTCGAGCAAACGACATTTGTTTGGGATAGAGCCACAGGTGCCTTACTTGCGGGGTATGAGGAAGCGGCAGCCTATAATCCTTCGAACCGAGGAGGGGTGGAGGGTGGTATTCTGTACGAACTTATCTCCAATAACGTTGGAATTCCCATGCAGTACCCTGCAACTGCAAATATGACGACGACCTACATCGTTATCGCCATCATAGCCATCGGCGTGATCATCCTGATCGGGATCGTAGTCGTGCGAGTTTCCGCGAAGGGATCGAAGAAAAAGCACAAACGACTAAACGGACCATAGAAAACCAAGACTCGGCACTCTTCTTGTCCGGAAACCTGTTTCTATGGTGAATCGTTTTCTGGATATGCGCCTTTGAGTGTTCTATGGTTGTTGTGATTCGATGATGCACAAACCCAACGGGCGAGGGGCTGTCGTAAGCGGGAGAATGAATGAGGCGAGATGAACGATCAAAGTGCTTCTGCGGGCTCACGAAACGCTTTTAAAACTCTCGAGTCTTACAACACGTAAGGTTCTTTCATGGAGAAGCAGTGGAAAAATCTTAACGTTAGCCTGCGTCAATTGGCGAAAATAGTTGAGGACCGTTATTCGGGAAGAAATCTCAAGGTTAAGGAGACCCCCTTAGCTGACGGCTATTCAATTCGTGTAATATTGACTGAACCTCGGACGCTAGGTGTTATGCGCATAGATATCCGAGGGACGCCTAATGACTTCCGGATCGAGACAAGCGCGACAGAACGAGAAGACGATGCGCTCAAACTAGGTCTTTTGACGAGTATTTTTGGAGGGGGCAGCTTTATTTTGAGGAATCTCAAGGGGCGTGAGGAAGTGGAGAAACTTGAACACGAGTTTTGGGGCACAATCGAGGAAACGATCAGGTCATTGATGAGTTCCCGAGCGGTGTGATGGGAGAAAAATATGCGGGGCCTTCTGCGTACGTGTTTAGAAACGTAATGAGACCTAATCGGCAACTGATTGACCAGTCGATCTGATTCGATCCGCTTCCCTCGAGTGATTCCAGATAGTTGACGAAATCGGCGGCGTTTTGGTCACTGTTCCCGGCGATGGAGGTTTCTATCAATATCGTCGTGTTCGAGTTCGGTCTAAGTGGATACGTTCGAGTCATAGGGGTGGTTACTGATTCCAATTGCCATAGGTTGGTATATACGTACGTGGGCTGCTGTCCGAGTGACACTGGGGGCAGCGTGACCGTGTGATAACTTCCGTTGTAACTTAAGACGCATCCGACATCTGCGACCACCAGTCCCGAGTAGTCGGTTGGGTTTGATGCAGTGAGTGTGATATTAATTTTGACTATCGCGTTTGCTGGTGTGTAGAGCTGGTTCGTGCTCATGGTGACATTTGTAACAGTGAAATTAAAATTGGCTAAGGCCAGATAATATTTTGTGTAATTCAGTATGGGAAGAACTGTCAGACCTGCGGAGATTATTGTGATGGCAAGGAAAATAGTTTGCGGCAGATTTTGCTTTCTAATTCTTTTCCAATCTTGTTTCTTCAGAATAGCCAATCTCCAGCGAATCCTCCTACTATTGCACCCATGACCAATATTATGGGAAACAATGGGAAGAACATTTTAAGGGCATATGCTAAAGCAGTCGTGTCGAGCGCGTTGGCTTCGCCGTAGTATGGGGTGCCTCCTACTAGGGACGGCAGCACCATGCCCAAGTATGTTAGGATCACGGAGAGAAAGATCGCTTCAAAGACGCCTAGAACTATAGCTTTGATCTCCTGCAGGAGCATGCCGGCGAAGACGCTGAGAAAGAAGAGTAAAAGCAGAATGTACCACTCGAGGCTAAAAGGCCCGAGCGAGGCTCCGCTGAGGAACACGTTGAGCATGATGCAGGCGTTCGTAACGCTCCATGCTAGAACTATGACGATGCTCTTCGGCCTTTTCCACGTTATTTCATCAGACACTGAGAGCCCGTACGCTTGAGAGCATCGATTAAGCACTTCTAACGTCTCGTCCTTAGTCTGGGGTTTAATATGTCGTCGATGGCGTATCCTATAAGGATGAATGAGAGAGACAGAACTGCTATCGCTAGTCCTGGCGGAATCATTACCCACCATATTCCAGGATTAGTGGTTGCGTCATTTAGCATTCTTCCCCAAGACATGTGTGCATGATCTATAAACCCTAGGAAGCTGAAAGCGGCCTCGGCCACGATCGCGCCTGGAACAGAGAGTGCCAGCGTTACGTAAACTAGTACGATTACGTTTGGGAGGATGTGTCTCCAGAGGATGTATGGCGTACCTGCTCCGACTGCCTTGGCCGCCTCAACGTAGGGTCGTTCCTTCAGACTTAGAACCTGTGATCTCACGATTCTGGCGAATCCCATCCATCCCAGAAACCCGATCACCGTGATGAAAATGGTTAAGTTATACTGGCCAGCGGAAACCACGGTTATTAGGACAATCATTAACGGGAGGCCTGGAAGGACCAGCAACGCATCTGTAAAGCGCATCAGAACCTCATCCACTATGCCTCCTGAGTAAGCGGCGACCAATCCCACAAGGAGACCAATGGCCACGCTGAGGATTGCCGCGACTAGCCCCACGAACAAAGAAATCTGCGTGCCATAAACAAGTTGAGTGAACACGTCCCGGCCTTGTTCGTCGGTTCCTAGCAAGCCCCACGAGGTGCCCAGGAGCCCCAAATTCAGGTTATCCACGTATATGTTGGCGTGCGCGTTTGAGCTTAGTTTCGTCGCGGTCAGATCAATGCCGTAACTGTAGGTAGCTGCCTTGGGAAACAAACGCTGTAGAAGACCGCTTACCACCGACTGCCCTTGGAGGGTTGACATCGCTGGAGATTGCCAGCCCATGTAATCCACAAGTGGCGGTTCAGTCAGAGACGCGGTGGTATAATTGCTCGCTTCGAAAGTCACTCGTGCATAATTTAGAGGGTTTCCACCTATCTCGCTCCCGAAATAGAATTGTGTCTGGCGATACGATGCGACACCCGGCGACGTGACCGTTAGCCAGGTTTGGCCAAGAACGAGGCTCGGCGTAACAGCCACTCCTTCCATTCCGCTTATCAGTATGGATCCGGAGGGGCTAAAGGAGCCTGGACCGCCAGAGTAAGGGTAGTAGAAGTCTGTTGTCGCCTGGATTGTTATGCTTGAGTTTAGGGGAAAGTCAGCAGGGAATTGGCAGATTATTTCTAGGCTGCCAGAACTGTTCTCAGCAGTACCGAATGCTGAGTGCTGAACCGTGACGCCTTGAGGCGCTTGAATAGCTACGTTATCAATCACTTTCAAGAATATGGAGTAAGAACCCGCCGCGGGTGGCGTAAAAGTCCAAGCTGTGCTTGTTGCAGTTGGAACAGCCACGCCGTTGAGGTACCACTGATAAGAGTAAAGTCCCGAACCACCGGTGACGTTTGACGTAAAAGTCTGAGGTTGACCGACATCCAAGGTTACGTTTGCAGGCGAGATAGACACGACTAATAAGCCCTCTAGGCTGAGGGTTGCGTTGTTGCAAAATGCTATCGAGTTCCGTTTGTCCATCACCCGGACGTACACCTTTTGAGTGAGTACTCCAGTAGGCCAAGACGGCGTGAGGGTCGCAGTAGAAGAATTGGCGCCCGGCCCTCTGAGCGAGAAGGGTACACCGTTTAGGTACCAATGGTACGTGTACGGAGCTAAACCGCCAGAGACGTTTGAACTAACGTTCAAAGATTCTCCCGGACTCATCACAACGGATGTAGGCGAAATGAGCACGTAGAATGCAGGTAGTGTACGGTTCACGGTAGCGGTGTTGGAGACGGCTTGAGTTGATCCAGTAACTGTGAAGTTGAACTCCTTCAGCGCATTAGGGCTTTCGAGCAGAGAGGATTCAACCACTGGAATCATGTTTAAACTGAGGCCTCCACCGCCAGGTAGGTACCTCTCCCAGGATGGTGCCGCCCAATCTGCCGATAGATTATTGGTGTAAATCGGATTGTATGGTGTAAAAAGTGGTGCCGCAAGCGCGACGATTATTGCGATGATGATGATGGCGAAGCCGAACATTCCTCGCTTGCTTTTTCTCAGCGAGTTGAGGAATCCTTTCACTCTTTTTATGGTGAATTGTAATCTGGCTTTTCGTTGGGCCATTTTTTCACCCATATTTGATCCTTGGATCTATTACGCCGTAAAGCAGGTCCGATATGAAGTTTGCTATGATTACGCAGAGCGCGGTAATGTAGAAAATCGCTTGCAAGACTGGGTAATCCTGCGTTATGAGGATGGAATTTATGGTGAGCCAGCCTATGCCTTGGTATGCGAAGACTGTTTCTGTTATTATGGCGCCGCCTATCAGGAATCCTATAGCTAAGGCCGAACTCGTGATTATCGGCAACGAGGCGTTTTTCAGTGCGTGTTTGAATATTATCGTTCTTTCCTTTAATCCTTTGGCCTTCGCCGTCAAAATGTAATCTTCCGTCAGGGTTTCAAGCATCGTCGCTCTCGTCAGAAGGACATAGCCCCCGTATGAAAAGAGCGTGAGGACTGCGACAGGCATGATTAGGTGTATGATGCGGTCCTCCAACTCCCCCAACGTAGGCACTGAGAAATGCGTGCCCAAAAGAGAAAATGCGGTCCAAGCATATTTTGGATTCAACAGTATGTCTGTGCTGACGATACCTCCCGACGGTAGGACGTGTAAGTCGATGGCGAAGATTGTAATTGCCAGAAGGCCCATCCAGAAGGTTGGTAGTGAAAATGTTACGAGTGAGCCGATAACCGCGACGTTGTCGAACATTCCTCCTCTCTTGTAGGCCGCGATGACTCCTAGTACGACTCCGATGATTATGGCCAGAACAGTCGTTATTCCCATGAGGATGAGCGTGTTTGGGAGGTAAGCTGCTATTACTTTGATAACAGGCTGGCCACTTGTCGGATTCGTCAACCCAAAATTAAAGGTCAGCATTTGTTTCATGTACGTGGCGTATCTAACGGGCCAGGGCAGGTTTAGTCCCCACTCCCTGTCTATTACTGCGATTTCCTCTGGGCTTAGGTGCGTTGCGCCTCCGTGTGGTGGTTGGAAGAAGAGAGCAACTGGGTTGTGGGGCATAATCTCGAATATAACGAAGTTGACAGTACAGACGAAAATGACCAGGAAAACGGTGTAGATCAGTCTCTTTATTATGTACCCTCGCAATCCCATGCATAACACCGACAGATACGACGATTATTCAGAGGTATTTAAGTCTTATACAAAGCGAGTGCACGCGTTAATCATGCTGTTTTGGTGAAGGATTCGATGACAGAAAGCGCGAGAGGGCTATTGTGAGGGTCATCGTTTTTTTGAGTATAAATTTGTTCCGCTTCATCTTTTTCTCACTTCGTGCTTTCGAGAAAATTGCTTAATTAAAAACGCAATTTTCCGGGGCATTTAAGGTTTTTAACAGGAACAATAGGTCTTGACGAAACCGTATCATTAGCCTTATATAGCTCTTTTAACGCAAAAATCAATAATTATGCTTAAACCTGGTGAGACTTCGTGAAGGTAAAGACAATATTTCTCCTCTTTTTGGCGATATCGCTTTCTTTTGGTGCCGACTGTGCCTTTTTTATGGTTCCCGCAGTCTCTTCCACGAGTCTTCCTCTTAATTCTGGGGTTGCAGCGGCACAATCTGCCCCCTACTCTGTGTCATTTCAGAACTTTCCGAACAATATAACTATCAGTGGTAACCTAAACCTAACTGGGAACAGCGTTGTCGATCTCGCTGGAATAAGCTCGTCCCATCCCGTGAACGTGTACCTGAACGGTAGCATATTCATAAACGATAAC
>Ga0187784_10004041_pt1 | contig 11879 bp, 8 predicted proteins | sample 1015_SJ02_MP15_2_FD_132964 | JGI IMG/M metagenome (GOLD analysis project Ga0187784, IMG submission 132964) | Tropical peat soil microbial communities from peatlands in Department of Meta, Colombia - 1015_SJ02_MP15_20_MG | ecosystem: Environmental > Terrestrial > Soil > Wetlands > Peat | place... | reverse complement strand
CGGCGGATCGAGAACGTCAACCACGTCGTCGAGGAGGCCTGCGCGCTCGCGCTGGTGGGCGTCAAAAGCCAAGGGACGACGGTGCTCATGCGCCTCGACCCGGCGGCGCCTGTGGCGATCATCGACAAGATCCAGATCCAGCAGGTGGTTCTCAACCTCGTCAGGAACGCGGTCGAGGCCATGGCGACGGGGCCGCGGCGCGAGCTGAGCATCCTCACCGAACGGCGCGCCGACGACATGGTCGAGATCGCCATTGCCGATACCGGGCCCGGCATCGCCGAGAGCGTCCGCGCCAAGCTGTTTCAGCCCTTCGTGACCACCAAGGCCAGCGGCATGGGCGTGGGGCTATCCATCTGCCGCTCCATCGTCGAAGCCCATGGCGGCAGGCTTTGGGCGGATGACACTGCCGCCGGCGGCGCCGTCTTCCGGCTGACCATTCCCTGCGAGCCGTAAGAGCGGCCACGCCCGCGACATCGCGGCGCCCGCCGTCTTGACCCCGGAGCGGACATCGCGACGCGACCGCCCGCCGCGCGCGCGACCTTGCTCCGGCCTCATTGACCTAGATCAAAGCGCCGGACCGGCGTCCGAGTAAGCTTACAGGTTACTCAAATACCATGGACGCTTGTGGAGCAGCGGGATCTCGCCGCCCACGTCCTGCGCGCAATCCAGCGTTGCGCACCGATGCGAAACGGGAAAAACCGAACACGACCGGAGAGAACCATGGCAAGCGAAAGCAAGTGCCCGTTCACGGGCGGGAGCCACGCCCACACGAACCGCGACTGGTGGCCGAACCAGCTCGACCTCCGCGTTCTCCACCAGCACTCCAGCCGGTCCGATCCGATGGGCGAGGCGTTCGATTACGCCAAGGAATTCAAGAGCCTAGACCTCCATGCCGTGGTCAAGGACCTGCATGCCTTGATGACGGACTCGCAGGATTGGTGGCCGGCCGACTTCGGCCATTACGGGCCGCTGTTCATTCGCATGGCCTGGCACAGCGCCGGCACCTACCGCATCGGCGACGGCCGCGGCGGCGCCGGAGCCGGCCAGCAGCGCTTCGCGCCGCTCAATAGCTGGCCGGACAACGCGAACCTCGACAAGGCGCGCCGGCTGCTGTGGCCGATCAAGCAGAAATACGGCCGGAAGCTCTCCTGGGCCGACCTGATGATTCTCGCGGGCAACGTCGCCCTCGAATCGATGGGCTTCAAGACCTTCGGTTTCGGCGGCGGGCGCGAAGATAGCTGGGAGCCCGAAGAGGACATCTATTGGGGCCCCGAAGGCACGTGGCTGGCGGACGAGCGCTACAGCGGCGAGCGCAACCTTCAGAATCCCCTCGCCGCGGTGCAAATGGGCCTGATCTACGTCAATCCGGAAGGGCCGAACGGCAAGCCGGATCCCCTCGCCGCGGCCAAGGATATCCGCGAAACCTTCGGCCGCATGGCGATGAACGACGAAGAGACGGTCGCGCTGATCGCCGGCGGCCACACCTTCGGCAAAACCCACGGCGCCGGCGCTGCGTCCCTGGTGGGCCCGGAGCCGGAAGCCGCCGGCATCGAGGAGCAGGGCCTCGGCTGGAAGAGCAAATTTGGCACGGGCAAAGGCGATGACGCGATCACCAGCGGCCTGGAAGTCATCTGGACCACGACGCCGACGAAGTGGAGCAACAACTTCTTCTGGAACCTGTTCGGCTACGAATGGGAGCTGACCAAGAGCCCGGCCGGCGCGCATCAGTGGAAACCGAAGCATGGCGCCGGCGCCGGTACGGTGCCGGATGCGCACGACCCGTCAAAGCGCCACGCGCCATCGATGCTGACCACCGACCTCGCCTTAAGGGTCGATCCCGTTTACGAAAAGATTTCGCGGCGCTTCTACGAGCATCCGGATGAGTTCGCGGATGCGTTTGCCCGGGCGTGGTTCAAGCTGACGCACCGCGACATGGGGCCGATCGCGCGCTATCTCGGCCCGCTCGTTCCGAAGGAGCCGCTGGCCTGGCAAGACCCGATCCCCGCCGTCGATCATCCGCTGATCGGCGAGCAGGACGTTGCCGCCCTGAAGGCGAAAATCCTCGGGTCCGGCCTCAGCGTTTCCCGGCTGGTCTCGACGGCCTGGGCGTCGGCGTCGACGTTCCGCGGCTCCGACAAGCGCGGCGGAGCGAACGGCGCGCGCATTCGCCTGGCGCCGCAAAAGGACTGGGACGTGAACCAGCCGCGCCAGCTCGCCGAGGTGCTGCAGACGCTCCAAGCGATCCAGAAGGCGTTCAACGTTTCACAGTCCGGCGGGAAAAAAGTCTCGCTTGCCGACCTGATCGTTCTCGGCGGCTCGGCGGCGATCGAGAAAGCCGCCAAGGCCGCCGGTCATGAGGTGAAAGTCCCGTTCACGCCGGGGCGCATGGATGCCTCGCAAGAGCAGACCGACGCCTTCTCCTTCGTGCCGCTCGAACCGACCGCCGACGGGTTCCGCAACTATCTGCGCGGCGAGCAGCGCCTGTCGGCCGAGGAGCTGTTGGTGGATCGGGCGCAATTGCTGACGCTGACGGCGCCGGAGATGACGGTGCTCGTCGGCGGCCTGCGCGTCCTCGGCGCAAATGCCGGGAAATCGACGCACGGCGTCTTCACCAAGCGGCCCGAGACGCTGACGAACGACTTCTTCGTCAACCTGCTCGACATGAGCACGCAATGGCAGCCGTCGGCCGGCTCCGACGGCGTGTACGAGGGGCGCGACCGGAAGACGAACGAGGTCAAATGGACCGGCACCCGCGTCGACCTGATCTTCGGTTCAAACGCGCAACTGCGCGCGCTCGCGGAAGTCTATGCCTGCGCGGACTCGAAGGAGAAGTTCGTGAAAGACTTCGTGGCGGCGTGGAGCAAGGTGATGAACCTCGATCGCTTCGACCTCGCCTGATCGCCGCAGAAAGGGTTTCGAGGGGCTTCCAGAGCGGCGCCGCGACTGAGCATCGCGTGATCAGGGCCGGATCGAAGCTGCGCAAATCCCATGAAGCCTGCGGAAGACCGGAACGCTGGCGAAAGTCATGGACAAGAAATCAGGGCGGCGTTTCGAGACAACTTGGAACGCCGCCCTGACGCCAGGCCCTCACGATCCGCCGGTCCCAGGTTCGAGTCTTGGGCGGCCTATTCTCTCGCATCGTTCAAGCGCGGAGACTTCGTGAGGAGGCGTGGGACGGCAGAGCAGCCCTTCGAACGGCAGGGCTCGCCGGACCCGACGGCCGTCCTTGGCCCCAAGCGGACGCTTTGGCCCATCTTATCTCAGCACGCCGTCGGGCAAAGGGTTACGCGATCCGGGCGCACGGGCTTCCGCTAGCTTCAGGCGATCCCGGTCTCTGAGGGACGCGGACTCCGCCAATATTTTCCTCGTTCACGGTCTCACTCGCACCGTGTATCATGCATGACATGATTCGCCGGCTCTACGTTCATAACTACCGCTGTCTGGGGAACTTTGAGGCCCCAATCGTCGGCCATTCATCGGTATTGTTCATAGGAAAGAATGGCACTGGCAAGACAACGCTCGGCCTTGCACTCGAGATTCTTCAGAGAATCGCGCGCGGCACGAATCGTGTGGGCGAGCTCGTAAAGCCGAGGGACCTCCGCGAACGCGGCGTGCCCATGCGATTCGAAATCGAGGTCGAACTCAATCATAAGGTGTTCAAATACGCGATCGCTTTCGAGTATCCGGACGGCTTCCGAGAGCTGCGCGTGCTGGAGGAGATGCTCACGGTTGGCGGCAAACCCATCTACATCAGAGAGATGGCGCAAGTCCGTCTCACCAGAGAAGCACAAGAGAAGGAGGCAAGCTTTCGCATCGATTGGCATTTGGTGGCTCTGCCGATCGTTCAGCATCGCGCTACGAACGATCCTCTATTCATTTTCAAGCAATGGCTCGCGAGCATCCTCGTACTTCGACCGGTTCCCAGTTCAATTCGCGGCGATTCCGACCACGAGACGCTTCAACCCAACACGCAGGCGACGGACATCGGCGCCTGGTTCGCAGGTCTTTTTGCGCAAGCGCCCGCGAGTTATTCGAAGATTGAAGCTTATCTAAAGCAAGTGATGCCGGACTTTCTTGACATTCAGAATCCGCAGGTTGGAGGCGAGTCTCGAAGCATGTTCCTCCGGTTCTCGAACCAGCAGGGAACACTGACGCTTCCATTCGAGTACCTATCGGACGGCGAAAAATGCTTCGTGATTTTCGCTATGGTGATCGCGGCAAACGACACCGTCGGGCCTTTATGCTGCTACTGGGATGACCCTGACAACCATCTCGCGCCCTCGGAAGTCGGTATGGCTGTAATGGCTCTTCGCAGGGCCTTCAAAACACACGGCCAGTTCATTGCGACATCACATGATCCTGAAGCGATCAGAAGTTTTTCCGATGAAAATACATTTGTCCTCTATCGGAACAGTCATCTTGAACCGACATTGGTGCGCTCCGTCGATCAGATTCGGTCAAGTGGTACATTTAAAGGCGATTTGATCGATGCACTGGTGCGGGGCGATGTGGATGATTCGTGAGTATGGGCGTCAACAGGCATCTGCCACATATTTACATTCTTCCGGAGGACGACGCAAATCGTCAGCTTGCCCTCGGTTTTCTTACTGATACGTCCGCCATCCAGGTTAGGATTCTGAACGAGGCCGGCGGGTGGACCCACGTTCGGGACCTCTTTGCCTCGGTCCACGTCGATGAGATGAGAAGATTCGATGGCCGATATATGATTTTGCTGGTCGACTTCGACGGCGACGTTGACCGCTTGCGGCTCATGAAGGAAGCGGTTCCTACGGATTTAGCCGATAGGGTGTTCGTTCTTGGCACTCTGACGCAGCCGGAACATCTTAGAAAGGATCTGGGCCCCTTTGAGAACATCGGCAAATTGATCGCGGACGATTGCCGTAACGGGACCCAGACCGTCCGGACGCATGATCTGCTTCGTCATAACGACAGCGAATTCACTCGGTTGCGTCACGCTCTGCACGCGATCTTGTTTCCCTAGGTATCTCAGCGTCCCGAACATCATGGAATTCCGATTCCAGGATGTCCGCATGGCACAAAGCCGCGGTGCACCCGCGCGCGGATGCTTCCGCAGTCGACCAAAGAGCGGCCATGCCGACATTCCGCCGCCGCCGCCGACCCTTGTCGGACGTCCGGCGGATCGGCGCCGAGCGACCGATCGCGATCCGGAAACGGGCCGCCCGCGCTCGAGCGCGATCGATACCCGCCCGCTATTCCGCGGCGGCGCGGGCGGAGGCGCCGGCCAGCACCTCGGCGGCTTCCCTGGCCACGGCCGTGCCCTCGAAAAAGCGCGGGTTCTGCGTGCCCCAGAGCCGCACGGCATTGGCGAAGGCGAAGTCGCGGAAATCCTCCGGCGTCATCAGGCCGTCCTCGACCAGCTCATGGGCCTCGGGCACCGGCCGCAGCATGTCCGGCACGTCGAAATGCCCGATGTCGGAGCTGAAAATCGCGTTGATGCGCGCGCCGAAGGGGTTCGCCCGGCCGAAGGCGGTCACGTTCATCCGGTCGTCGGCCTCGCAGCCGAAATAGAACGGCTTGGCATAAAGCTCGATCCAATCCTCCTTGCGGGCGATGTCGCAGGCGGCGTAATCGTCGAGCACCGGGACGCCGCCGGTGAGCGCGTCTTCCTCGCGGCTGGTCCAGCCGTCGCGCCGCGCCAATTCGGCGGCAATGTCGTCATAGCCGTACTTCTCGACGAGGCTCCCGAGCAGCGCGCGGTCGAGCTTCTTCGGGTCCATATAGGCGAGGCCGTCGCGGCCGCGCCGCTCCCAATGCTCGACCAGGTCGGCGAAAAGCTGGCAGCCCCAGCCGACCCCGCCTTCGAGGAAGGCGAAGCGCAGATCGGGGAAGCGCCGCGTCACGCCGCCGAGGAACAGCGCCTTGGCGACGGCGTGCCCGGCGGCGGCGAAGTGCCCGATGTGGTTGAAGGTGAAGTTGCTGGGCGAATTGCGCAGGCCGAAGCCGCGGCCGACGCTGTGAAAGGTCGGAGCGATGTCGAGCGCGCGGCATCTTTGCCAGACGGCGTCGTAGTCGTAGGCGCTGTCGATGCCGAGGTGATCGAAGGCCACGGCAAAGCGCGCGAGCGCGGGATCGGCGCCCGCGGCCGCCGGCACCGGGCGCGCGATGTTGCAGGCGAACATGCCGACCTTGGCGCCAAGCTCTTTCGTCGCGTAATCGAGCTCGGCGATCGCCTCGTCGGGCGTATGCATCGGGATGACGGCCGCCGGGGTCAGCCGGTCGCCAAGTTTTGCGAAATAGTCGGCGGTGACGATGTTGAAGCCGCGGATGACGGCGCGGCGTGTCGCGTCATCGGCGATGCGCGGGATGCCGAGGCCGGCGGTCGGATAGATGACGGCGAAATCGACGCCGATCTCGTCGAGCCGGTCGTACAGCATGCGCGGCATCATCGCCGTGGCGCGGTCGCGGGTGTTGGTGGTCTGGCGCACCCAATTGCCTTCCATGGCGACGGCGCGCCGCTTGCGCTCGGCGAGCGACAGGGAAAGCGCGTCGGGGATCCGCCGCTGGCTGGCGAGGAAGCCGTCCGCCGCCTTGTCGCCGGCGGCCTTGCGCATTCTCTCGGCGAAGACCGGCGTGTACTCGATCCAGTGGCCGTCGGCGTCGATGATGGGATGCGTAAGACCGGCGCGAATTTCCGCGGCCGTGCGATGAGGGCTCATGCTCGCCTCCAGGCTCGCCGCGCGAGGTGCCGGCGGGCATCGCACGCGGCCGAGTTGCGCTTTTCCTCCCTCCGCCGCGGCAGGCTCGGACGCCGCGACGGACCTTATCCGCCCTACGGTAACTTTCCCGGCCGGCGCGCGCAACGAATCCGGTCGAACGCCTTTCGGCCGAGGGTCAAAACCCGTAAAGCCTGGCCACCACACCGCCTTCGGTCACAGTCCGGACGTCGGCCGACCTGAGCGGTTCGTCAGAGATTGACCGGCCATTCAAGCGCATCCACTGGACAGTCCGTTCAGACCTGGCCGATGATAATGGCGCGTCAAGAAGCGAGGACCACCGTGGACCGTAACCGATACGGCCGCGCGCCGTGCCGGATGCCAGCGCCGTCATCGCCGGCCGCGTAGCTCAAGATCATGCGCGTCATAGGCCGAAAGCGCAATCGCCGTGCCTTGCCGAGGAACATCGATATGCCGGCAGGATCGCGAGAAGCGGCGAAGATGGAGGCTCCGGGACAGGTGGCCGGTGAAATCTTCGACGGCGCGCGCAAGCCGGGGCGGGCGGCGGCATCGGCCGGCATCGTGCTTCTGTTCAGCGTCGTGGCGGGGGGTGCGACCGCCCTCTGCACGGGAGGCTCCGATCCTGCCGACCCATCGGTTTATCCGGCGCTGCCGCGCGGGGCCGCCGACGAGATTGCAGCAGTCGAAGAAGAGATCGATCGAACCGAGGCCGCCGCGCTGGCCTTGGCCGGCGATCGCGGGCTGGACTCCTATCAGAAGATCAATTTGCTCGGCAAATTGCTGCTGTTCGACAAGACCCTGTCGGTCAACCGGAATGAAGCTTGTGCCTTTTGTCATATGCCGGAAACCGGATGGACCGGTCCCGCCGCGGCGTTGAACGCGAGGACGGCCGCCTACCCGGGATCAGTGCGCACGCGTTTCCAGCAACGCAAGCCGCAAAGCTACGGCTATGCCACCCTGGCGCCGAGCCTCTATTACGACCGGAACAAGCAGGATCTGGTCGGCGGCAATTTCTGGGATATGCGCGCCACGGGCATTCGCCTGGGCAATCCCGCATCCGAGCAGGCTCAGGGACCGCTGGTCAATCCGGGCGAGATGGCGTTGCCCGATCCGGCCTGCGCGGTCGAGCGAGTCTCCTCGAGCCCCTATCGGCCATTATTCGAAGCCGTCTGGGGCGCCGCCGCCTTCGACATCCAGTGGCAACAGGACGTCGAGGAGATTTGCAGCCGCCCGGGCCCGCCGAGCGCGAACGATCCTTTCCCGGTCCATCTTTCGGCGGCCGATCGCGAGCGGGCAAACGCGGCCTACGACCGGATCGGCATCGCGATGAGAGCCTTTGAGGCATCACCCGAGGTCAACGCTTTCAGCGCGAAATTCGATGCCGTTCGCGCCGGCCGCGCGAAGCTCTCGGCGTTCGAGCGGCGCGGCTACGCGCTGTTCCGCGGCAAGGCGCGCTGCAACGAATGCCACCGCGATTCCGGAGAATCGCCGCTGTTCACCGATTTCACCGCGGATAATATCGGTGTCCCGCGCAATCCGGACCTGCCGTTCTATATCGAGAGCCAGCCCGATGCGGGCGGCTATGCGGCCAACCCGCTGGGGGTTCGTTATGTCGATGACGGCGTGGGCGCCTTCCTGGCGGGCCGGGACAACCCGAACGGCAAATGGGCCGAACTGGCGGACTCATACCGCGGCAAATTCCAGGTCTCGTCGCTGCGCAACGTCGATAAACGGCCGCGTCCGGATTTCATCAAGGCCTACGCGCATAACGGCTATTTCAAGAGCCTGAAGGAGGTCGTGCATTTCTACAACACGCGGGACGTCCTGCCGCGGTGCAAGCCGGGCGATCCCGACGAGAAGGTGACATGCTGGCCGCCCCCCGAACAGCCGGCAAATATCAACAAGACGCAGATGGGTCATCTCGGCCTGAGCGGCGCCGACGAAGATGCCATTGTCGCCTTTCTCAAGACGCTGACCGATGGTTACGAGCCGCCAGCGCATTAGGCGGCGTCGGTCGGTCCATGTCTGAGCTTGTCAAGGCTTCTCGGATGCCTGCTGCGGCAGGGACGGTGCCGCACGCTCGGGCGGCAGGCGTCCGAGAAGCCTTAACAGAAGCGGTCATCCGCCGATGTTGGCCGAGTGGCTGAAGCCGACCCAAGTCAGCCGCAGGTCGACCCATCAGGCACTCCCAGAAGCGGACGGTCACCACCGCCGAGCACCGGCGGCTGTGCGCCCATTGCGGTCGATCTGGCGACTACGGTCGCTCCTCCAAAGCGGACGCTTCATCCACAAGGTTCGCTGGGCGCTCTGGGTCGCAAGGCTAGCACCGCACCGAAAATCAAGAATTGTGCACGAAACCTAAGCCTCTGATCCGATTGGGCATTTCTGATGCAGATTTCTGATGCATAATGGCATCGTGCTTTACGGCTCGGCTTGCCGTTGCTGCAATGCTTTATGCAACGCCATCATTGCCGGGATGGCAGCATTCAGCCTCTCTCGTCCCTCCTTGAACGAAGCCAGAGCATCGGAAAATGATGAGGCATTCGCTTCCCTTGCGATGCTAAAAAGGTTGAAGCCCGCGCTAGTCGACACCCTCATATCGCCGGGGAGCTTCGCCCGGCGCTTACTGAGTTCCTTCATCACTACGGTTTGGATACTATCTCCGTATTTCGCGCGGATCGTGCCGAAAACGCTATATATGGCCTCGTACACTTCGGAGCAGAACTTACACGCTTCCTCGACCGTAGGTATGGCCCCTTTATGGATCACTGCATTTCTGAAAGTCGCGATACTTAGCTTGGGTTTATAGGCGCTGCCGAGCTCCAGAGCGTGCAAAAGCAGGAACGCCCCAAGTTGACGCTCTGACTGCCGGGCCATCTCCGAAAACATTCCGTCAAATAGGTCATCCTGCATGTTGCGCCCGACGAACGCAACTCGCAGCCCAAACTCGTATAACCTTTCGAGTGCGGCTGCGAAGCTCGCGCATGCTTCCAATGTAAACCCTTCCAGAAGGGCTGTTGCACCGGAATCCAACAGCATCTCAAATTTTTGGCTTTGCATCATCAGCGCGGTCTTGTGGCCTGCCGAGCACTCGATGCGTGCGATCCCATCGTCAAAATAATCTGCGATGAATGGTTCGAGAGATGGCCGCCCAAGATCGATTTGGCATTGCATGCACATCGCAAAGGTCTTCATGTCACATGACGTCCCTTCCGTTGGCTCATCTTAGTGGCCGGATCGGCAGATGGGCGTCAACCGCCCCCTAGACCACCGCTCGATCAGCACGTGACAGTCCAGTTTATCGCTCGCCCATGTTTTCAATTCACGTCTCCAATTTTCGTCGGGCGGCCCGAATCAGAGTATCGTAGTTGGCGCAAACCCGCTTGGCGGTGGTATCAAACCGCGCAGCCATTTTGTTGTAGTGCGCGGGCTTGGTATCCAGCCACTCAATGGGAATACGATACCATCCGCTCTGCCCCGGCACTGGCCTTGTTACCGTCCCGATAAGCCTATCGAGCCTGTTAAGCCTGTCGATCATTGCATTCCGGTGGGTTTCAAGTTCGGAATCTACAAACTCGAACTCCGGTCCGTGGCGTTCTTTGAGAAACTCGGTGATCGGATCGAACCAAGCAAGAGGAAAGGATGTTCCGTTAAACGACTAGCTTCGGAGACGGCCAATCGTTTCTGACAGCCTTTGTGAGACGTCCTTCAGCGTGTTCCGATCGGCATTTCGCCCCTCCGTCCGGATAGCTGTGGTGGCGAGATGCTGCGACGCCTGTATCGCTACGTAGAGATCGTCGCGAGCTTTCTTAACCTCGGCGATGGTATAGTTTTTGTGCTGGCTTGTGCGGGAATCGTATTCGCTGTGATGCTCTAGGCAGAGCCACGCCAGATTGCCTTCACCATAATTGGCCGGATTTTGATCGAGATGGGCGATCTGTCCCCGTTTCTCGGTTAGGTCGCCTTTTATCTTGTAGCAAAGTGCGCAGCGTCGTCGGCTACTATCCAAGACAAGTAGCTCGGTCTGGGATGGAATCGACCTGCGCTCCAATTTTGCCATCTGTTCTGAATACCGTCGGCTGTGGCCACTTTCCAGCAGCACGTTCTGCCCTGGCCCGACATTTATTCTTGATAACATATTTCATCAAGATTGGCAGCGTGGCCTGCCGCATCTGCTTACCCCATCCAAATGAGACGCGGAAGTCTGGTTGGGTCGGCGGCTAACATTCCTGTTCCTATGGCAGAACGTCTGCTTTAGGTTATTGGGCACTTCAAAGTTGCCCTTCCGCTTCCGGCCCAGACCCGGCATTGATCCGAACGTCCGGTTTCAGTGCGACATAGTCCGCAAGCGGACTGACCGCTTTCCACCCCATAGCGGCCACTCGCGGCGTCACGGTCGAAGGGCAGCACATCTCCGACGAACCGCTCGGCGCGGCCAATGCCCGGAATGAGGCTGGGACCCGCCGGCTTTATGGGGTTTGACCCTAATCCCCCTTTCCGCCCGCCTCCTTCGCCGCCATGCGCGCCTTGAGCTGCTCGGGCGTGAGGCGGACGATGTCCTCGTTCTGATGCGCGTAGAGATCGTAGGGCTCGGTGTCGAGATCCTCGAGCGCGAGGCGGCCGGCGAGCACCGCCTCCTTCCAGGCCGCCTGCTCGCTCTCGCGCGCATGGAACTCGGGCATCACCTCGGCCGCGAAGAGCGCGAGGCTGTCGCAGATGTCCTGATGGCTGGTGCGGCCGGCCTGGTTGAGCAGGATGACCTGGTCGACATGCGCCGCCTCGAACTGCCGCAGGCGGGCGCGCAGCGTGGCGGGCGAGCCGACGAGGCCGCTCTTCAGCGCCGCCTGCGCCTTCTCCGTGCCGCGCCAGGCCTGATACTCCCGCCAGAGATTGCTGGTGCCGGGCGCGTCGACGCCTTTGCGGCCGTAATAGGAGAGCGCGAAGATGAAGAAGGTCCAGCCCGACGCTTTCTCGATCGCCTCGGCGTCGGTCGGCGCGCACATGAAGCCGTTGACGATGGCGATATTGGCGTTGCGGGGGTAGTCGGCGAGCGGCCGCGGATGATGCAGCAGCGTGTTGTAGTAGCGGTTGACCCAGGCGCGCGCCGCCTCGGGCGAGACGAAGCTGAAGCCCAGCGCCCCCATGCCCCATTCGCCGGCCTTG
>Ga0187784_10004040_pt1 | contig 11880 bp, 10 predicted proteins | sample 1015_SJ02_MP15_2_FD_132964 | JGI IMG/M metagenome (GOLD analysis project Ga0187784, IMG submission 132964) | Tropical peat soil microbial communities from peatlands in Department of Meta, Colombia - 1015_SJ02_MP15_20_MG | ecosystem: Environmental > Terrestrial > Soil > Wetlands > Peat | place... | reverse complement strand
GCCGGCCTGCGCCGCCGGCTCCCCGCGTGTCAACGCCATGTCGAGCAGGATGAGGCCGTGCGGCTGCACCCGCTGCGGGAGCTTGCGCGCGTAGCTCGGCGAAATCGTCGACCCCATGGCCACGATCAGTCCGGGTCGCGCCGCCGAGAGCAGACCTTCCTGCCCGAAGAACACTGTCTCGACCTGCGCGTCGAAGCCGACGACAATGAGCACAAGCTCGCTGTTGCGGGCGACCTCGGCAGGCGTGACGACGACCATCACGCCGGAGGCTGCCGCGCGCTCCTGCGCCGGCTGCGCCGGGTCACATCCGTACACCGCATAGCCCTTGGCCAGGAGGTGGCGCGCCATCGGTGCCCCCATGGCCCCGAGCCCGATGATGCCGACGCGGCGTGGCGCTGTCATGACTGATTTCCTTTGCTCGAGTTCTGGACGCGCGATTTCTCGCCCGATGCCAGCGCCAGCGTCCGCTCCGGCGGGAAGAAGACATCGACCCTGTCGGAGAGCGTGTATTCACCGGCGGCGCTGTAGACGACGATCTCGACACCGTCGCCGACCTGGACGAGGCATTCGGTGGTCTCGCCGAGGAACGCCACGTGGGCGATGCGGCCGCGGAACCGGTTGGGTGCGGCCGGATCCGAGGCACGGCCGACGGCGGTCAGAACCACGTGCTCAGGCCGTATCAGCGCGGCCACCGGCTCCCCGGCCACGGCTCCGCTCGGGCATTCGCAGAGCAGCGGACCGAGCGGCGTCTGCATGGGGGCGCGCGCCTGCGGCGCCACGCCTTGCGTGAAGTGGCCGCGCAAAAGATTGCTACGGCCGATGAAGGTAGCGACGAATTCGTTGGCCGGCTGGTAGTAGATCTGCCTGGGGGTGCCGATCTGCACGATGGCGCCGTCGCGCATCACGGCGATACGGTCCGACAATGCCAAGGCTTCGGACTGATCATGGGTAACGTAAACCGCGGCGATGCCGACGTCCTTCTGCAAGCGCCGCAGCTCAAGGCGCATCTGCTCGCGCAGGAGCGCGTCGAGATTGCTTAACGGCTCGTCGAGCAGCAGCAGGCGCGGCTCGGCGACGAGCGCGCGGGCAAGGGCCAGGCGCTGCTGCTGTCCGCCGCTGAGCTGCGCGGCCGAGCGCGACGCAAACGCGGCGAGGCCCATGATGTCCAGCGTGCGAGCGACGCGCTCGCCGATTTCCACCTCACGCCAGCGCCGGGTGCGGGACATGCGCAGCGGGAAGGCGGCATTCTCGAACACCGTCATATGCGGCCATACGGCGTAGGATTGGAATACCATGCCGATGTTGCGCCGGTTGGCTGGAACGAACTCTTTGGTCTTGGAGTCGAACACCGCGCGGCCCGCGATTGTCACCCGTCCGGACGCGGGTTCCTCGAGCCCGGCGACCGCGCGCAGCGTGGTCGTCTTGCCGCAGCCCGATGGACCGAGCAGCGTATAGAACTCGCCTGCGCCAACGTTGAAATCGACATGCCGGATGCCGCCGCCGCTGCTCAGGTCGCTCAGAAAGTATATCTTGGTCAGGTTCTCGACCCGCAGCACCGGTTATGCTCCTGCCCTAATCATCTAGCCGATCGGCATCTGGTATCGACGCGCCACGGCGAAAAACGCGACGCTGAACGCAGTCATGATGGCGGTCCACACGCAGCCCAGCGCGGCGAGTTCGCCGATCTGCCCGTTGTTCCACAGGTCGAACAGCGCGACTGCGACGACCTGCGAGTCGGGACCTACCAGCAGCAAGACCATCGACATCGCCCGCACTGCTAGCAGGAACACGAATAGCCAGCAGGAGACGATCGCTGGCACTAGCAGCGGCACGACCACCTTGACAAATGTGGCCACATGTCCCGCGCCAGATATGTCGGCCGCCTCCTCGAGCTCCGGATGAATCTGCATTACGCCGAGCTGCGCATAGCGCAGCCCATACGGCACATACGCAACGGTCGAGACCAAGACGAGCGACAGCAGGCTGCCGTAAAGCAGAGGACCCGCATGCACGAAAATTTCCAGAAAGGCGAGCCCGAGCACGATCGCCGGGAACACGAGCGGAAGCGTCGCAAGATTGTCGATTAAGCGGCTCCCCGGGACGCGCCGGGCGACGCACCAGCCAGCAACCGCCGACAGCGCCGTTACGAGCGTCGCGGTAGCCGCACCGAGCACCAAACTGTTGATGATTGCACCCTGAAACGAGGGGGAGCGCAGCACCTGGACAAAGTTGTCGAAGCCGAGCCTCGGCACGGCTTGCAGGCTGAACGGCTGATAGAATGGAAGCAGCGCCGCCCAGAGGATGGTCGCGAGCGGGATGACGACTACAATGAGCGGAATGAGGCCGATCAGGATCCCGGCCGGATAGCGCCAACGGCCGAGGCGGACCACGCGCGGGCGGTATCCCTTGCCGGTGATGCTCCGATACCGGTGCCCTTCGGCATATATGCGACTATACGCCTGCAGCAGGATCGCCATGATGATGAGCAGCAGCACGCCGAACGCAGAAGCGCTGCCGATGTCGGGGGGCATGTCAAGCGTAAGCCGCAGGTAGATCGTGCTGGTGAGCACGCGAGCCGCCCCCGGCAGGCCGACGAGGGCAGGCACCTCAAATGATTCAGAGGCCTTGATGAACACCAGGAGCGCCAGAGCGAGGAGCGCCGGCCGGGCCATCGCGAAGGTGACGTGCCGCAGGGTCGCGGGCAGGCCGGCTCCGCACATGGTCGCCGCTTCCTCGTAGGCGGCGTCGGCATTGCGGAAGACAGAGGACAGGAGCAGGAACGCGAACGGAGACCACAGCATTCCTTCGACAAACACCATCCCGCCAAGCGAATAGACATCGATGTACGGCCCGGCGCTGCCGAGTAGCGACCGCAGCATATTGTTCACCGGGCCGGCCTTGCCCAGGAACAGCAACCAGGAAACGATGTAAAGGACGTAGGGAATGCCGAGCGAAATCGCCGAGGCGACGTAAAGGATTCCCCGTAACGGCGCATCGGTGCGCTCGGCGAGCCAGGCCTGGACCGTGCCGATCACAAGCGCAACGAGCGCCGCGCCGAGTGAATAGATCGCGGTCGCCAGCAGTGTGGGGATGAATGCGCGGCTGGTGAAGATGCCGATGAAATGCGCAAGGGTGGCAGGGCCAAAAGCGCCGGTCGGGTCGAATTGATGCAGGCTCGCATAGGCGAGGAACAGAAACGGTGGGATGATCCCGAGGCACAGCAGGACGACGAGAATCGTCACTTTCGGGGTATAGCGACGCGACCCGACGGACTGGCTATCGTCAAGCGCGATCGCCATGGCCCGCACCCGGCGATTGCCCGACGCTCGATTGCGTCACACGTCCTTCCCTACTTCCCGAAAAGTCGTTCATAGAGCTCCCGGGACTTGGGCAGATAGGCGCTCATCTTCTCGGGCGAAATGAAGTTCTCGTGCATCCCGATCTTGCTCGGCACGATCTTATCGAGATCGGGCGAAGCCGGAACCTGCGGATGGGCCGGGAAATAGTCCGCCCCGCTCAGCTGCTGTTGGCCCTCGACCGAAAGCAGGTAGTCGATGAAGAGCATGGCCGAGTGCGGATGCAGCGGCGCCTTCGGCAGCATTACCGAGCTAACCACCGTGAGGACCGGATCAAGCGGCAACGGTGCGATCGGCGCGCCCTTGCGAGCGCTAATGATCGGATGGTGCAAAAAGGCGTCAAGGCAGAGCGCATGCTCGCCCGCCATGACCCGGTCGACGATGACGCGATTGGCCGAAGCGATCGCCGCAAGATCCTGGGTGGCGAGCTTCTGGAGGAAAGCGAGCGCCTTCTCTTCGCCCATGAAGTTACGCACCCCGGTGATGAACAGCATGGCGCCGATGACCGTGCTGGACCAGGCGATCTTGCCCTTCCATTTCGGATCAAGCAGGTCCTCGAAGACTTTCGGCACCTCGTTCGGCTTGACCAGGTCGGTGTTGTAGCAGGCCCCGAGATAGCTGAAGCGCGTCGGTGCCCAGTATCCGTCCGGATCACGATGCTCGGTGTTGTAGGCTTCGATCTGCGGTGACCAGAACGGCCGGTTGACGCCGGCATTGCGAATCGGCACTTCGAGCCCCGTGCTCTCGACCACGTCGGCGACCATGCGGCCCGCTCGCGCCTCGGCCATCAGCTTCTGCAACAATTGCGGCGGGTCGTCGCGCACATATTGAGGTTTCAGGAACGAATACTTGGCCTGGAATCCGGCGAGGATCGGACGCAAGGCCTGATCGGCGATCATGGACGAATAGACGACGAGCTGCCCCTCCTTGGCGGCGCCGTCGAGCAGCAGTTGCTCGCGATCCGGCCCCCGATAGGTCGCGATCTTCTCGATCGCTGCCGTATCCTGCGCGTGGACCGCGCCGCCGAGGACAAGCGGTAGCAAGGCGGCGAGCGTCCGCAACCACCGCTGTGCAGTCTTGATTGGCCGCATCGATGGTTGCTCCTTTCTGCTGCCGGCCTGGGTCAGGCGGCAACGCCGGGAAGCTTGCGCATGACGACGCCGGAACCAACCCGCTCGGGGACCGTCATCACGCCGTTGGTCACGGCGATACCCTCATACGGATCATCGAGCAGATGATCGAACTCGGCGAGCTCGCAGGCGTAATCGAGCCGCGGCAGCGACGCCGCAAGGTGGAGCGCCTGGGCGGCGTGTAGGCGCGGACCAAATGTCGCGCCGATTCGGTAGCGAATGCTGCCGACCTCGCAGATGCGGGCGGCGAGGAGCGTATTGCGCAAGCCGCCGAGCTTCGGCACTTTCAGGCTCACTGCATCAACGATGCGGTTCGAGACCAGGTTGAGCACATCGCTGACCGACATTGCGGACTCGTCCGCTTCCACTGCGACGGCGACGTTCTGCGTCACCAGTTTCAGGCCGGTGAGATCGTGCGCTGGCACCGGCTGCTCGACGAGATCGATCCTGTACGGTTCCATCCGGGTGAGCGCCTGGATGGCGGCCTTGGGCGAATAGGACTGGTTGGGATCGAGCGTGAGGTGAACCTCGCCCCCCACCGCATCGCGGATAGCGGCGATGCGGGCGACGTCCATTGCGACATCGCCCTTCATCTTGATTTTTAGGTATTGATAGCCCTGCTCGACGAGCTTGCAGGCATTCGCCGCCATTTCGGCAGGCGCCTTGATTGGCACAATGCGAATCTGCGGCACGATCGTGCGCATCACGCCGCCGAACAGCCGGTTGAGCGGCACGTTCAGCAGGTTGGCGACGAGATCATGCAGCGCACCGTCGATGCCCGCCTTGGCCGGCGCATTGCCGACCAGTACCGCATCCATATGCGCTAGGATCTCCTCGATGTTGAACGGGTCCTTGCCGATGACGCATGGCTTGAGCACGTCAAGCGCAGCGCGCACGCCCTCGTAGCTTGAACCGATGTGCGGAATGGCCTGCGCGTAACCGTGACCCGACGCGCCGCTTTTCGTGGAGATCGTAACCGTCCACCCTTCGATCACCGGATATGTCGCAAGTGCGAAGGCCCAGGTCGGATCCTCCTGCCGCAGATTGCACGGATAGACGTCGACCGCCGTAATCGTCATGGATGGACGCTCTCCCCGGCGCACGTTGTTCGTTGAATGTGTCGCGCGCGCAGGATACAACAAAGCATCGATGCGCCACACAGGAATCTTGGGACCGCGCCATACAGAAATCGGCTGGCAACTATAGAAATATTGTTTGTCGCCGGCGGGCGTTAGAGTTGGACGCGGACCGGCGGTAAGCGTAATAGCCGAGCATCGACACATCACACACGGGATCAACAAGCCTGCGGCCGTGACGGGACGCGACCGAGGTCCGCATCGGTGATGGGGTCGAGCGGGAGGGACGGTTGCTGCCGCTGGAGCCTCCCGCTCTGGTGATGTTCATCGGCATCATGAGAGATACGCATGAGATTTTGCGTCGTGGGCCTGGGCATGACGGAACTAGGCCACGTGCCCGGTAAGTCGATCATGATGCTCGAGACCGAGGCAGCACGCCTCGCCGTCGTTGACGCAGGCCTGCACGAGGCGGACATCGACGGCGCCATTCAGATGAAGAGTGATATCGGCGGCGGTATCCGCATGCGCCAGGACGACGCGTTCCCGCGCATTCTCGGCCTGCCGGTCAACATCTACATGGAGAACGTGGGTCGCGGAGGCGAGAACGTCGCCAAGGCCTTCCTGATGTCGATGCAGCTCCTGCAGCTCGGGATCTGCAAATACGTGGTGTGCTCGGGCGCGCGCGATGACTGGTCGCGGAGCCGCAAGTTCAAGAAGGCAGGCCGGCGCGGCACGCCCTATATCCACAAGGAGAATGCTTACGGCGCGATGCTCGGCGACAGTCCACCCGGCTTTCACGGCATGCTCGCCACGCGGCACATGGAGCTCTACGGTACGACCAGCCGGCAGCTTGGCCACATCGCGGTCGCGCAGCGCGAATGGGCCTGTCTGAATCCCAAGGCGTTCATGTACGGCCATCCTATCACGATCGAGGATCACCAAAATTCGCCGATCGTGGCGTGGCCCTACCACTTACTCGACATCTGCCTGCAGAGCGACGGCGCCACCGCGTTCGTGGTGACGACCGAAGAGCGGGCCAAGGACTGTCCCAAGCCGCCGGTCTACATCTCTGGTATCGGCTTCGGCGAGCACTTGCAGTCGCTCTATTGGGAGAAGCGCCATTACAGTGAGCTGCCGATCCAAACCGCGCGCGACGCCGCTTTCGGGCAGGCTAGCATCGGCCTCAACGATGTGGACTGCGCGCAGTTCTACGATTGTTTCACCACCGAGGTGCTGATGCAGATCGAAGGCTACGGCTACTGCAAAATTGGTGAAGGCGGGCCGCTGGTGGAGACGCCGGGCATGATCGGCCCCAAGGGTAAGATCAAGTTCAATACCGGCGGCGGGCTGCTGTCCTCGCACCACCTCGGCAACATCACCAGCGTTTCCGAGGCGGTCATTCAGATCCGGGGCGAAGGCGGCGAGCGCCAGGTGCCCGGCGCCGAGGTCGCCATCGCCTCCGGGCACGGAGGCGAAATCTTGTCGGGGCAGATGTGCTCCATTCACTCCAGCATGGTCCTGACGAGGAGCGCTACCTGATGTCGACCTTCGGCTTTCCCGATCCCGCGATCAACGAGGACATGCAGCCGTTTTATGAAGGAACCGCCCAGCGCCGGTTCACCATGATGCGATGCAAGCAGTGCGGCTTCTGGCAATGGCCCTATGGCGGCTGCCGCAAGCACGATAACGAACCCTACCTTGCCAATATGGAATGGACGCAGGCGAGCGGTCGCGGCAAGGTGCACTCCTTCACGATCGCGCGCGTGCCGTTCAACGACGCGTTCCAGGTGCCCTACGTCTACGCCATCGTCGAAACCGACGAGGGGCCGCTCATCCCCACGAACGTCATCGGCTGCGCGCCGGAGCAGGTCCACATCGGGATGCCAGTCACCGTGGTATTCGAGGAAACCCCCACCAAGCGCGTGCTGCCAAAGTTCAAGCCGGCTTGAACGCTCAAAGACGCTAATCCCATGATTCTCGGGGACATCGTCGAAAACAACGCGGCGCTGGTGGCCGCCAAGGAGGGCGTGGTCGACGAGTCGCGCCGCCTCACCTTCGGCGAGCTCGCCGAGCGCGCCAAGCGACTCGGCAACGCCCTTGCCGAACGCGGCGCGGCGCGCGGCGATCGCGTCGCCATCATTGCCCAGAACTGCCACCAATACATCGAGGTGTTCTGCGCTGGCGAAATCACCGGCACGATCACGGCGCCCGTGAACTTCCGGCTCAAGCGTGAGGAGCTGCAGGACCTGCTTTCCGACTGCCGGCCGGTGGCCGTGATCTTCGATCGCGCGTATGCCGCCAATGTCGACGCGGTGCGCTCTAGGCTCGCGGGCGTCAAGGTGTATGTCTGCATCGGCGGCAGCTGTGCCTGGGCGGAGGATTACGAGCGCTTCCTCGCGGGCGCAAACCCGGCCACGCCGGCCTCCCGGGCGCAGCCGGATGACACCGCCTTCATAATCTACACCAGCGGGACCACTGGCCGTCCGAAGGGCGTCATGCACGGCCACCGCGGGCAGGTGCTCTCAGCCCTGTCGTTCTGCATGGACGGCGGGATTGACCAACGCGACCGCATCCTCATCGCCAATCCGCTGTTTCACTCCGGCGGGAAATGGATGCAGCTTGGCCATCATTTCCGCGGCTGTACCGTGTTCCTGCAGCGGCAGTTCGACGCCGGCAAGCTGCTGGAAACGGTGGAGCGCGAGAAGATCACCGCGACACTTTTGCCGGCCACCATGATGCGCGCGGTGCTCGATCATCCGGACTTCGGCCGGCGCGATTTGTCGAGCCTGCGCACGCTCTATTATTCGGCCGGTCCGACGCCGGTGCCACTGTTGCGGCGGGCCCTGACCGCGTTCGGGCCGATCCTGGTCCAGTACTACGGCGGGACCGAGGCTGGCGGGGTCGGCACGGCGATGCTCAAGAGCCATCACGTGCACGAGGACCCCGATACGCTGACGCGGCGGCTGGCCTCGGCCGGGCAGCCGAAGCCGCTCGCCAAGGTGCGCATCGTGCGCGACGACGGCAGCGATTGCGCGGTCGACGAGCCGGGTGAGATTATCATCCATAGCGACGCCCACATGCAGGGCTACTGGAACAACCCCCAGGCGACCGCCGAGACGCTGAAGGACGGCTGGATCTATACCGGTGATATCGGGACGCGCGACAAGGACTTCTTCATCTACGTGATCGACCGCAAGAAGGAGCTCATCATCTCCGGCGGCACCAATATCTATGCGCGCGAAGTCGAGGATGCGCTGCTTCGGCACCCGGATGTGCTCGAGGCCGCGGTCATCGGCGTGCCGGACGAGAAATGGGGCGAGACGGTCCACGCTGTGGTGACGAAACGGCCGGGAGCGATGCTGAGCGCCGACGATCTGATCGAGCACTGCCGCACGTTGATCGCAAGCTACAAGAAACCGACCGGAATAACCTTCGTCAGCAGCCTGCCGAAGCAGGAGAACGGCAAGATCGACAAGCTCTCGCTGCGCGAGCCGTTCTGGGCCGATCACCAGCGGCGGGTCAACTGAAGCGGCCCGAACCGCGGCCGCTTAGACCCGCAACAGGTCGTCGAAGGAGGCGAGCCGGCCGGAGCGCCGTCCCGGCACCGCCCGACCCGGATCGGACCCGGCGTCGGGCGAAAGCTCGACTGCCCCCGCGGCCGGATGAACGAGCGTCCGCGCTGGCGTCCAGAAGCCCGGTGATTGCTGCGCGGTTTCGGCCACGAGCCGGCGGATGACATCGCAGACGAACTGTTCGGCCTTGGTTATCGGTCGTCCCTTCGGCCGCATCAAAACCACCTCGCGGTTGATCTCCGGCTCGACGATACGACGCGCCGTGAGGGTGCCTGCCGCCACCTCCCGGGTGACGACTCCCAGCGGCAGAATGCTCGCCCCGACGCCGCGCAGCAGGAGATCGCGCAAGGTCGCGACCGACTGCATCTGGTGCACGATGTTGATCGCGGCAGCGTGCGCCTTCGCCGTCTGCCTGAGGAAGTTGGTGTAGGACTGCGACATCACCGTCATGACCAGCTCGTGCCGTGCCGCGGCCGCGAACGGGATGGTGCCACCGGAAGCGACGCCGGGGCGCGCCTTTTCGACGAAGTAGTGGGCCTCCTGCAGCAGCGGCTCCCAGCTCAGCCCGTGCATCTCGATGATCGGCATGCCGATGGCGAGATCGAGCCGGCCGCTGCCGACCCATTCGCTCAGCACCGCCGAGAGCTCCTCGACCGGCCGGATCCGGATCTGGGTCGCCTGGGCCGACAGCCGTTCCAGCAGCGGCAAGGTAAGAAGCGCATTGGTGCTGGGCGTCATGCCGAGCACGACCGTGCCTCGAGGAGCGCGGCTGAAGCTACGGAGCTCCCCGACCGCAGCTTGCGTGCGCGCCAGGATCGCACGCGCATGTTCGAGCAGGCGCAATCCCGCCTCGGTCGGCTCCACGCCGCGCGAGTGGCGTGTCATGAGCTTCACGCCGAGCTCTTCTTCGAGCTTGCGGATCTGCCAGCCGAGCGCGGGCTGCGCGATATGCAGGCGCGCGGAGGCGGCCGCGAAGCTTCCGGTCTCGACCACCGCCACGAAGTAACTGAGGCACTTCAGGTCCATCGCTCCGCTCCTGCTCGACGCTCGCTCCTGCGCCGGCGGACCACTTCGCGCGCCCCGATCGACCGGCGCGCCGACCCGCAGGCGCACCAGCCTACAATGGAGTGGACGTTTGTTCTATACAGTCGGACAGCGAGCGAACGCTGTCATGGCAGATGCATTTGGCGGGGAGCACGCCGAGAAGGAGATGAATTCGTCCGCGGATTCCGCGTAACCCAGTGGTGTTTGCGTCAAACATAGACCACGTGAGGAGGTCTGATACCAGCCGAGTTCATCGGTCCCTGCCATCCGCTCGTTTAGTGGATGCGCAATACGTAACGGAACAGCCGCAGAGCCGTCCTCAAGCACTTGGGGATCAGTCGCGCGCCTAGCGGCTCTGCCTTGGCCTTGCGGTCGGCTTCCATCTTGCGGCGGTTGAAGCCCATGACAGCGGATTGGGCCGCAGGGTGGGCGCGCTCGTCAAGCAACGCTATATCTTGGTGCTCATGTGCGGGCGCTCCACCTACACGCTGACCTGGGAAGAAATCGTCAGGCTGTACCGACTCACGCTGGACCAGTCGGCGCAGAACACGCGCGCTCGCTACAACGTCTGCCCGACCACGACGATCGACACGATCGTGGGCCAGGACGGCAAACGCAGGCTTGAGCGTATGCGCTGGGGCTTGGTGCCGTCGTGGTGGCCCAAGTCGCTCAAGGAATTGAGCCTGGCGACCTTCAATGCCAGGGCAGAGACAGTTGCCGAAAAGCCGTTCTTCCGGACGGCGTTCAAGCGCACACGCTGCCTTATCCCGGTATCCGGCTATTACGAATGGCAGGACACGCCGAAAGGAAAACAGCCTTGGTATTTCACCGCACGCGACGGCTCGCCGGCGCTGACGGTCGCCAGCCTGTGGGATGAATGGCGCGACAGGGCCACCGGTGAAGCGCTCAAATCCTGCACCATGATAATCACCGGGCCGAATAATTTTGTTGCGGAAGTGCACGACCGGATGCCGGTCTTGCTCGCCGAAAAGGATTTCGAGCCGTGGCTCAGCGGCGAGGCGGGTCTCGAACTGCTCAAGCCCGCCGCCGACAATGTCTTGCAGCGATGGCCCGTGTCCAAGCGCGTGAATAGCTCAAGGGCGCCGGATGACGACCCGACCCTGATTGATCGGATAGAAATCCCGATGTCCGAGATGGGGCGCAAAGCGGACGAAGGTCGAACAGGCCAAAATCGACGTGAATGACCCAACAGCGACATCGAGGAATCAGGATTGCTGCTGTGCAACGAACGGACATTCGGCCCCGTGGATAGACCACAGCTCGACTAAAACGAAAACCGTTTTCTTGACTCAGACCGAGGGCGCCCTGACACTTGAACCTCTGCCACCCGGATAGTTGGGGGTCCCAGGAGCCGCGCGAGCCGCGGCTCTTACTTGGCGGTAAAGGTTCTATCTCAATCCCGGGACGGCCTGCTGCAGGGCCTTGCTCCGTCGGGCATAATCTTCTTCTAGATCGGCCAACAGGATGTAATAGTCAGCCAGCATTCGGTAACATTTTTCAAAACTGGCCGAAGTGGTTTCCCTGGCAGTCGAGCGGCATTTGACGGCCCGATCACGGTAACTTTGAGCCCAAGCCAGATGGTCCACCATGGCACGCGCGCACCCACTCTGCACTCGACGGGTCAATCTTGCTTGGCAGCTTGAACGAGGGTCAAGATCGGGCTGTGGATAACTGTACCCCT
>Ga0187784_10004039_pt1 | contig 11880 bp, 9 predicted proteins | sample 1015_SJ02_MP15_2_FD_132964 | JGI IMG/M metagenome (GOLD analysis project Ga0187784, IMG submission 132964) | Tropical peat soil microbial communities from peatlands in Department of Meta, Colombia - 1015_SJ02_MP15_20_MG | ecosystem: Environmental > Terrestrial > Soil > Wetlands > Peat | place... | reverse complement strand
TCAAATGCATCCGCTGCGGCGCCTGCATGAATACCTGCCCGGTTTACCGGCGCAGCGGCGGGTTAAGTTACGGCGCCACCTACTCGGGCCCGATCGGACTCATCATTGACCCCACCTTCAATGCGCGAAAGTACAGCAATCTGCCATTTGCTTCGACCCTCAATGGCAGTTGCAGCAACGTCTGTCCCGTGAAGATCAACATTCACCAGCAAATCTACGCCTGGCGGCGTGAACTCGTGAATCTTCACGAGGTCCCGCTGGTCAAAAAGGTGGCGATGAAGGCCGCCGGTGAGCTGCTCTCGCGGCCCGCCGCCTATCGGGCCGCTATCGCGGCTGGTGATGCCGCCCTCGCACATCTGCCGCGTTTTGTGATCTACAGCGGCTTGAATGCCTGGGGCAGGCATCGCGAGATGCCGCACCCGCCCAAGCAAACCTTCCACGATTGGTACAAAGCGAATCGAGCAGAGAAACCATGAGCAGCCGCGACGATATCCTCGCATCGATTCGCGCCAATCTGCCGCGCGTGGACCGGTCCCTTCCTGCCGTTCCATTGTTTGACGAGCGCGCACCGACATCGCTCCTGGTAGCATTCAAGGATAACCTCGAGCGGATGGGCGGGCTGTTTCTCGATCCCCCGGTGTCAGGCGATACATTGGCGCCGGTCAAGGCGAAGATCGCTGGCGCCAAAGTCGTGTGCTCGACCGTACCCGAAATCGCCGGCAATCGCCATATCGCCGGCGTCGGAGCCCCACATGATTTGGCTGACGTCGATTTCGCCATTGTCCGCGCGTCCTTCGCCGTCGCTGAGACTGGCTCGATTTTGCTCAGCGACACGGACCTACGCGTCAATGCGGTCGCCTACCTGGCGCAGCACTTGATCGCGCTATTGGATCCCGCCGACATTGTCATCAATCTCCACCACGCCTATCGCCGGCGTGAGTTTCGCGACAAGCATTACGCGAGCTTTCATACCGGTCCGTCGGCGACGGCCGATATCGAGGGTGTCCTCATCCACGGGGCCCAAGGCGTGCGCTCCCTTTCTGTCCTTCCGATTGCGCGCACAACCAGCAATCTGCCGCACTGAAAACATCACGACAAACTGCAACACCATGCATGGTGTCGCAAGCGTGGATATGATCGCCGACGATAGATGCGGCTTCCAGTCATCGATGCCCCTATGATTTCGCGCCCCTGATCCGCGAGGCTTGTGACAAATATTATAGAAGACTACATTCACCAAGATCCGGGAGTTCAAACCGTGACGGCTGCAGGACCGGAGCAACGTCGTCATACACGGCGCGACGTCCCGATGTGTCGGCTTGGCAGCTTGCTGGGGTATTCCGAGCTGGAGAACTCGACAGACTCGCGGTGGCTAACAGCTCACCAAATCAACACTCTTGGCCATGAGAACTGATGAACACCGCAATGTGATGCGCGCACGCACCTTTTGCCGCATTGCAGCATTATTTGGCGACATTTAATTAACACTGTTTGTAGAATGACGTATCTGATCTACGATAGTTTATGCGCTTCGTAGCGTGTATTTTCACCAATCGATTCCGCCAGAAAATTGATTGAGCGTGATTGTTTTGTGTTTCTCGTTTCAGTAAGACTACAGTTATTCACCGCGTCGGATCGATAATGTTTTTCTGGGAACGCCACACCTGTTGTGTGACTTTTGTGTGACTGTCATGTTAAGTACAGTTCCATCTGATTGACGCGTAACGCCCCAAATGGCTAATTTGCAAAAATTATATATTCCACTCTATGTTTAGTCGGTTTTTGTGTTATGATGCGAAAAATTTTCGGCTTTCGACGCTGTTGGCAGTTTCATTGTTGTGATCCGCAGTGTCGAGGCAAGAGTGAGCAATCTGGGTCCCGTGGGGCCCAGTGCATTTGCCTTCGGCCGCGAATAGTCCGGCCCAGGGTTTGTTAGTAAAATCACAGTTAATTCGGTCGAGTTGGCTGGAACCGACTCGCAGGGCGAGGAACTTTGCTGAACGCATCAGTGAATACGTAACTCATGATGAGTGTAGTGATTAAGCCGAGCCTTGATTGAAAATTTCTTGCGGAGGCCGGCATCGGATCGCATACCTTGCGGAGGACACGATGACGAAGCTCGCTACCAAACTGGCGTGCGCGACTGTGTATCTGTTGCTTCTTTGTACTGCTGGTCAAAGTCAATCACTTACTGACCAGCAAATGGCCAAGGTCAGAGAGATAATTCATGACACTGTCCAGCCAAGCATAGATGCTATCAACCAAAAGATTGATACTCTTGTCGGAGTCATTCAAACAAATCATTTAAACTCTGAACGTAGTCCTCGAGTAGAGCGCATTGCCGATTACAAGGCGGAAAATAATAATAACAACAATGATGAGCACGAGCACAAATACGTAGAGAAAAAGATAGTATATAACATTTATTGCTGCAGGCCACACTGCTATCATTGTTGCAGGCCCCATTATTACAAGCCGCGCTGCGACGGCTGCTATAGGCCGTACAATCGCTGTTATAGACCCCATCACTATTGTAGACGGGGGGATGACCCTTAAAGATTGGACGTCAGCCTGCTCTTTCGTTAAATCTGCCGCCCACCCGGGCGGCTTTTTCTTTTTGCGCGCTAACACAGGATCGAGGATGGATCGAGGAGTGGCGCTCAGGATGGTGGCGTCCAGACAATTTCGCACTCTCGACTCGGGCTGACGGTGCCCGACACTGGCTCACGCCGTGGTCGCTCCTCTCATCTGCTGCTCCTTCAGCCGTTCGATGTTCAAGTATCTCTTGGTCGGCCGGGTGGTCGCAGCAATGTGTCGCTGCCGCGCCGCGGCGAGACTGAGAGCGGATTGACCTGCGGGAAGGTCCACGCACTCTGTGCCAAACCCCCACGGCACAGGTCGACGACTCGACCTGGTCGGGAACTCCGCCGCGCGATGTGCGAAAGACACTGCCGCTTTGGCAGCATGGCATGAATTTGGTTGATCATGCCGCCGCGCTGGCTCATGAGGCGTTCGCAGACACGATGCGGCGCTGCATGTCGAGTTCGTCGTCGGACGGTTGTTTGCTGTCGACGAAGTTCATGGTCTGATGCTGGACCGCTTCGACGATCGCTTCAGCGTCGCGGAAATCGTCCTGCTTCTGTCCCTTTTGCGGCATGCTCTAACGGACTTCGCAGGCTGGCGTCCCGTCGTTGCCAAGCCAATGCAGTCTGCGGCTTGGGTGATGGGCGCGAGGCAAGCCTGCGCGTCGATTAAACGAGGCGGCATGTTCGCCAGACGAACCCCGATCTGGCCGCCATCCGCCTGGATGCGAGGCTCCCGCTGGGCGGTCGCTTGCGCCGCCCGCCGGTCTCGCTATGCTCACGGCCACGACGTGCTTTGCAGCCATGCAGACGAGCAGCCCTGACAATGACACGCGTCGTCGACAAGCACGAGCGGACCCTTGAGCGGGGGCTTGTGCCTCAATGGCAGGGGGTTTTGGCGGGTGTGGCGGCGGCGTCCGGCGGGCCGCTGCTGTTTGGCTTGCGGCTGTGGGCGTCGGTCTGTCTCGCCCTTTACGTAGCGTTCTGGCTCCAGCTCGACAATGCGTATTGGGCGGGCACTTCTGCGGCGATCGTTTGCCAGCCGCATCTTGGCGCATCCCTCCGCAAGGGCTGGTTCCGCATGATCGGTACCGTGGTGGGCGCGGTGGTCATTGTGGTGCTGACCGCCTCCTTCCCGCAGAACCGCGTGGGTTTTCTTGTGGGTTTGGCGTTGTGGGGCGCCACCTGCGCTCTTGTTGCGACGTTACTGCGCAACTTCGCAGCCTATGCGGCCGCGCTGGCCGGCTTTACGGCCGCGATCATCGCGAGCGACGAACTCGGCGCGACGGGTGGCGCAAACGGCCAAGCCTTCACCCTTGCTATTTCCCGGGTCAGCGAAATCTGGATCGGCATTGTGTGCGCCGGTGTGGTCCTTGCTGGCACCGATTTCGGTGGTGCCCGGCGCCGGCTGGCCGCATTGTTCGCGGTCCTGGCGACCGAAATCTCGAGTCGGTTTAGCGCCACATTGGTGATCGCCGGGCGGGCGCCGCTGGAGACGCAGCAGGTGCGACGCGAACTTACCCGACGCGTCATAGAGCTCGACCCGATTATCGACGAAGCGATCGGAGAATCCTCGCGGATTCGCTCTCGTTCGCCGGTGCTGCAACGCGCCGTCACAGGGCTTTTTGCCGCGCTCGCCGCCTGGCGCAAAGTGGGCGTGCGGCTGACGTTGTTGCCGGACCGTGCGGCCCGGCATGAGGCCGATGCCGTGCTGCAAAGCATTCCGCAGGCGCTGCGGACCGCGCCGGAGCAGGGCACAGCCACACGCTGGATGGCCGATCCCGCTCGGATGTGGCGCCTATGCGACGAAACGGCGCGAACACTCATTGCCTTGCCTGTCGCCACGCCGTCGCTGCGGCTGCTCGCCGACCAGACCGCCGAGGTTCTTACCGGCATGTGCTCCGCCCTCGAGGCCCTGATGTTGCTCCTTTCCCACCCCTCTCCGGCGCATTCTCGCGTTCGCGGCGTGCGGTTCCACGTGCCCGATTGGCAGCCTGCTCTCGTCAACGCCGCGCGCGCATTTGCCACCATCGGCGCTGCCGAAGTCTTCTGGATCATCACGCAATGGCCGAACGGTGCCTCGGCGATCACCTGGACATCCATCGCTGTCATTCTGTTTGCGCCGGTCGCCGACGAGGCCTACGCTCGCACCGTGAGTTTCATGGCGGGCACTGCTGTGGCCGCGGTTAGCGCCGCCATTGTAGAATTTGCAGTGCTGCCGGGCGTCACGACGTTTGCCGGCTTCAGCATTGTTATGGGCTTGTATCTGGTGCCGGTCGGCGCTCTGATGGCCAAGCCATGGCAAACAGCGTTGTTTGTTCCGATAGTTTACAATTTCGTGCCGCTCATCGGGCCTACCAATCAGATGAACTATGACACTGTGCGATTCTATAACGGGGCGCTAGCGATCGTTGCCGGCGTCAGCGCCGCGGCGTTGTCGTTTCGACTAGTGCCGCCGCTGTCGCCCGCTTATCGGACGCGGCGGTTACTGAGTCTTGCGCTGCGTGATTTGCGGCACCTTGCAACCCATCCGGACGACTGGCCACGAGACGATTGGAAAGACCGCATCTACAGCCGGCTCTCGGTATTGCCGGATGCCGCCACACCATTGCAGCGCGCCCAGCTCATGGCGGCGCTAGCGGTCGGCGCCGACATTATCGACTTGCGTCCGACGGCCCTTGGCCTTGGCCAGGGCTTGGAACTCGACTCGGCGCTCAAGGCTTTGGCAGCAGGACGAAGTGCGACCGCAACCGACGGGTTCGCTCGACTCGATCGCCACCTTGCTGCCCTTTCGCTGTCCGATTCTGAGACCTCAGCGGCCATGCGTGCACGCGGTCGCATCCTTGCAATCTCCGATACACTCATCCAGCATCGTTCGTACTTCGACGCAGGAGTAGCCAATTGAAGTTCGTCGAGATTGACCTGCTCGGCGTCTACGTCGCACCGATGTCAATGCTGATCATCGCGGCGTGGTTCGTCACAGTTGGGCTGCGCCTGGTCGTCAGCCGGCTCGGGTTGCTGACCCAGGTTTGGCATCCGGCCCTGTTCATGTTTGCGGTCTATATGATCGTGCTGTCATGCATGACGCTGATCGCTGCCCGTTGAGGTCGAAATGTCCGAAGTCGAAACCACAGCGAAGCGCGGCGCCACGATAGGCGACCACGATGCCGTTTGGTCTCCCGAGGTCGTCGTCCGTCCCGCTGCGAAGTCGCGGTTCCGGATCGTTCCGTTCTTGCTCACGCTCGCGGCGATCGTGGTTGCAACCCCGCTCGTTTGGGCAATGTGGAACGCCTATATGGTAGCGCCCTGGACTCGCGACGGCACGGTACGTGCCTACGTGGTGACCATGGCCCCCGAAGTCGCTGGGCGAATCGTCGAGCTACCAGTCGCCGACAATCAATTCGTGCACAAGGGCGACTTACTGATGGTAATCGACCCGAGCAACTACAGGATCGCCGTCCAACTCGCCGATGCCGCAGCCAAACAGGCCGAGGCCACCGCGCAAAACGCGGAGAGAGAGGCTGAACGCCGGCGCAAACTGAGCGATCTGGCCGTCACCGTCGAGCAGCGACAGACCTACGACACGGAGGCGATGGCCACTCAGGCCCAATACGAGCAGGCTCGGGCCAATGTCGAGCAGGCGCGGATCAACCTCGAGCGCACGCAGATCCGCTCTCCGGTCAACGGTTGGGTGACAAACCTGCTGACCCGACTTGGCGACTACGCGCGCGTCGGAGAAACCACGATTTCGGTCGTCGACGCGGAATCGTTCTGGGTCGACGGTTATTTTGAGGAGACCTTGCTCGCGGGCATTCACGAAGGCGACCCTGCGAAAGTCAAGCTGATGGGTTACAGCCAGATCATTCATGGCCGGGTCGGCAGTATCGGACGCGGCATCAACGTTCCCAATGCGCAACCCAACCAGCAAGGCCTCGCGACGGTTAACCCGATCTTCACTTGGGTGCGCCTGGCGCAGCGCGTGCCGGTGCGCATCGATATCGATCAGGTGCCCGAGGGTGTACGGCTTGTCGCCGGCATGACCGCTACGGTGCAGATTGACCCTAGACCCGGGCGGCCCTCGAACTGACTAAACCGAGCGCAAAAATCAAAAACCGCTCGGTGCCGGTCCAAGAGCGGCGGCACACAATGCCGCCAGCGCAGTTTCGCGGCGACCGCAACAGCTGGTTGCGGCGCTTGCTCGGGACCCGAGGCGCTTGGCCGCCAGGATCGCTCACCCACCGGTGCGTCGGGCGCTCCAGCTTCCGGCGCACAATCCGGATGGCGCTTGCCCGCGGAAGGCTCCCCAGCCGACATTGCCCGACAATCGCCCCGAACCGACGGCGCTCCGGTCGCTTGTCCACACGCGGACGTAGACGGAACCCTTCGCATTGACGCGCCCCGTGATGCGAGCATCGTTGCCCGGGTAATAGATGATCCCGTTCGCGATTTGCAGCTCATACTGGTAAGATCCACCCTGACAGCTACCACTCTGTCCAGATATGAGCACGCTCCAACGACCGTCAGACGGCGAACGTGCCTGTGCGCGATCTCCCAGCGCAAACACGGACGCGATTCCCACGATCGCAACTATGGCAAGCCTGCAAGCGGTCATCCCTGATCTCCACCGTTGACGTTCCACCTCACGGCCGGGTCATGCCCGACCTTAGCATCACCCTATCCCCGTCGGTTCGCGATCGAAGACCGGGAAAGGCATCACGCGTTGTCTTGCGGCCCTCAAAGCGCCGGCCGATCGGACCACGCCGCGAAGATGCGAGCGAAAAAACATGATGATCTCGGCCTTCAATTGGGCAGTGCCAGGGCGATGTCGCAAAGTGCCTTGGCACGCGGACTGGCATCCTTGATCGATTGTGCGACCGTGAGAGCACCTGCGACGTCGCCTGCCTGTGCCAGCGCTTCGGCAACGTCGCGGAGCGCCTCTGCGCGCGAACTCTCATCCTCGATGGATCGCGCGACCGTGAGCGCCTCGGCGATCTTGCCGGCCTTCGCTAGCGTCTCGGCAATATCGGCGAGCGTGTTATTGCGCCAAAACTCGTCCGTGATGGAGCGCGCGAGCCGCAGTGCCTCGTCGGGGTCGCCTGTTGCAGCTTGAGACACGGCGAGACGGTTGAGCGTGGGGTTGCGGCGCGCCTGCTCCTGGATCGATTGTGCTACCGTAAGCGCGTCTCCAATGTTGCCCGCCTTGGCTTGCCCCTCGGCGACAGCACCAAGCACAGAGTCGCGCGAATGCCTGTCCTTGATGGACGGGGCGAGCTTCAGGGCCTCGGCGAGCTTGCCTTCCTTCACTTGCGCTGCGGCGATGGCTGCGAGTGCCTGCGAGTGGCGATCCTCATCTTTGATCGCTTGGGCGGCGAGGGACGCTTCCGTGGTCCTGCCTGCCGTCGCCAACGCCTCGGCCATATCGCCGAGCGTGCCATCGCGCCAAAACTCGTCCGGGATGGATTGTGCGAGCTGCAAGGCTTGCTTGATCTCTCCGGCTGCTGCCTGCGCCACAGCGATACGGCCGAGCGTGGGATTGCGCCAAAACGGTTCCTTGATCGACCGTGCGACTGTGAGGGCCGCTTCAATGTTGCCGGCCTTGGCTTGCGCCTCGGCGATGGAGAGGAGCACGGTCGTACGTGAACTCTTGTTCTTGATGAGCTGTGCGACCTTCAGGGCATCGGCGATCTTTCCAGCCCCCGCGTAGATTGCGGCGATATTCCCCAGCGTCTGGTCGCGCGAGTCCTCATCCGCCATGGATCGCGCAACCTGCAGAGCCTCGGCGATCTCACCTTTCCTTGCCAACGCTGCAGCGATGCCGGATAGCGCGCGAGCCCGCGCGTCTTTGTCCTTGATGGATTGAGCGAGCTGCGAGACCGTGCCCTTCTTTCCTGCCCGCGCTTGTGCCTCGACGATGAGGTCGAAAGGCGGGGACAAATCCTTGATGGATGTCGCAACCCGAAACGCCGCTTCAATGTTGGCTGTCGTCGGTTGTGCCACGGCGATGGAGCCGAGTGCCGACGCACGCAAGGACGCATTTTTGATGGACCGCGCCACCCTCAAGGCCTCTTCGATATTGCCCGCCTTGACTTGCGCCTCAACAATAGCACCAAGCGCCGAATCGCGCGAACGCTCATCCGTGATCGATTGAGCGACGTCAATGGCCTCAGCGACCTTGCCCTCTTCGGCTCGGGCTGTTGCGATCCATCCGAGCGCCTGCGAACGTCGATCCTCGTCCCCAATCGGCTGCGCCGCGAAGGATGCTTCGGTGATCTTGCCCGCTTTCACCAACCCCTCGGCCAGGTCGCTGAGCGTGCTGTCGCGCCAAAAGTCGTCCTTGATGGACTCCGCGACCAGCAGGGCCTGTTCCAAAATACACTTCTGATTAGGAGCATCAAGACATTGCTGCGCTGGCGCTGCACCGGTCAGAACCGTTACAGTCACCATTGCAATCGCTTGCGTAACGACTGCCCGCATGTCCTCCTGGCCCCAGCCTCAGGTAAATTAAAGCGACCTCCTTGCGGTCGCGAACTTAAATCTTGAGTGCTTGCTCCATCGCCGCACTCCATCCTTGGTGCGCTCCCAGAACGCCCGCACCTATCGATTCGTGCTGCGGCGGATGACCGGTTACCGGCATCTGTGTTCCGGTGAGAATGACGATCGACCTTCTCAAGGCCTCCTAGAACCGCTGCCCAATGCGCCTCGAACTCATCACCTTTGGGGACAGGATCGCGTATTGTCGCTGGCACCTGGTTTAGGCATCCAGAGTATTTCGCGCGGGCAAGACGCGCGCTCCGAGTTTGAGATCCCAATCTTAGTCCAGTCTAGGTTCCAGCTCAAAATAACACTTTCGTGGGGCTCGGCGCCGAGTTTTCAACGAAAATTCGTCAAGAAGCCCGAACGGAATAGGTGTCTGGCGCACGCCGTGAGGGCTCGAGCAACTTTGCAAACGGGGATTTGCCCACGACCCGCTCATGCCGCTGCCGCGTACCCGACTCGGACCTGTCAGGAGATCGCAGATTGAAGAGTTGTCCGGCGCTCCGTTCCACGGAAGTGAGGGGCCAGTTGCTGATCTCTCGCGATGACTCGCGCCGGCGCCGCAGTCGCTGCGTCGATCACACAGGCAAGTCCCGGCGGGACGCTCGCATCTAACGTCCCCGTTGATATTGATCAGTGTTGTGTGCCGAACACGGTACCGAGAGTTCGTTGCCAGCGACAAGGTGCCCCATCCCGCGATACGAGAACAGCGGCGGCGTCTGCAACTTCGTCGAGATGAGGAGCACGTCTGGCCAAAATTTCCAGCTTTAGCACTGTGGGCGGCTGCCGCTGGGGCGGATCCGAACCCTGTCAGGAATACGGATGCGCCATCAACCGGCAGAGGAGGACAGTCATTAATCGGCTCCACCGATTGGCCACGGTGCTCTTGGCCATCTCATGGTCGGCTTGACGCTAAAATGTCAGTCGCGTTGCCGTATCGTCACTCTCGTGCTCGAGCTTTTGTTGATGCGAAGCATGTCGCGATAGCAATGCGGCAACTATTTGGTGATACGGGTCCGTGCTGATAGCAATGCCGCAACGATGTAGCTGGCGAAAGCCGGGTGAGGAGTAGGGTATGCGTGGATGTTCGCCAGCAAACGTGGTGCTATTTGTACTCTTGGCCATTGGTCCGGCTTGCGCCGCCGATCTCCCGCTCTACAAGGCGCCCCCCGTGCCGGCAATCTATGGCTGGACGGGTTGCTATATTGGCGCCGAAGGTGGTGGAGCCTGGGGCAGCAGTAATCATACAGCCGAATCGGGAAGGAACGCCGGGCAAACGATCACCGGCAATTTCAGTACCAGTGGGGGCCTCGCGGGCGGCACAATCGGATGCAACTATCGCGTTGGCAGTTGGGTTTTTGGCGTTGAGGACGATATGTCTTGGATTAACACGAAGGGAAGCGCGCCGGACATCGCGCCCTTCAACCCCAGCGTCGTGAGCACCACCCAGCAGAATTGGCTCGACACGTTGCGCGGCCGTATCGGTTGGACCTGGGGTCGAACGTTGCTTTACGCGACGGGGGGTGCAGCGTTTACGGATGCACAGGTGACTGTTTGTCCTTTGGCCGGTTGCATCAGTCAGTCCAAGATCGTCACGGGTTGGACGGTCGGCGGGGGTATCGAATATGCATTCCTGAGCGGCTGGTCGGTCAAGCTTGAGTATCTCTACGCCGATTTCGGTTCACCTCAGTTCATCAATCCCCCGATTTCGGTCGGGTTGGGAACGGTCGTTACCAGAAACGTTCGTCTAGACGACAACGTCGTGCGCGTGGGTTTGAACTACCGGTTCAGCTGGCCTAGTCCCGTTGCGGCATGGTACTGATCGCACGGTCGCGCTCATCCCGAGGCCACTATCGGTGCTGGAAATCACCGTCCAGCGGCGCGCACCTTTGCCTTGGCTGGGTCACCTCTTTCGCTGCCGGGCATCGAGTTCGCGCAGTTCGGTCTTGAGAATTTTCCCGTAATTGTTCTTGGGCAAAGCGTTCACGAACACATAGTCCTTGGGTCGTTTGAATCGCGCGATGCCGTTGAGGCACAATGCGTCAAGCTCGGCCCGATCAACGTCGCCCACCACATAGGCGACGACAACTTCGCCCCATTCTGGATCGGGCCTGCCGATTACCGACGCCTCGCGGACCCGCGCGTGCTCGAGAAGAACCTCCTCGACTTCTCGCGGATAGATGTTAGAGCCGCCAGAAATGATGACGTCCTTCGATCGGTCCTTGAGGACGAGATAACCCTCAGCGTCGAATGCGCCAACGTCGCCAGTGTCCAACCACCCACCCCTGAGGGTCGCGGCCGACGCCTCGCGATCGCGCCAATAGCCAGACATGACGACGTCGCCGCGGCACAGCACTTCGCCAGTCTCGCCGGCAGGCAACGCCTGATCGTTGGCGTCGGCGACGATTACCTCGACGCACGCATAGGGGCGCCCGGCCGAGGCAAGCCGCTCGGCCCAACGCGGGTGGCCGCGGTCGGCAAGGTCCTGTTTTGACAACGTGGTGATCGTCATCGGGCTCTCGCCCTGGCCGTAGATTTGCGCAAAACGCGGGCCGAACCGTTCAATTGCCTCCAACGCATCAGCAACATACATCGGTGCGCCGCCCCAGATGATCGTTCTAATATGCTCGGGGTTGCAGTCCGCACGGCACTCGACCAGCCGCTTGACCATGGTCGGTGCGGCGAACATCGAGGTGCGCGGCCACGCGCCGAACAGGCCGAGCACCTCCTCGGCTTCGAAGGATCGTGATTCCGGCACCACATT
>Ga0187784_10004038_pt1 | contig 11881 bp, 11 predicted proteins | sample 1015_SJ02_MP15_2_FD_132964 | JGI IMG/M metagenome (GOLD analysis project Ga0187784, IMG submission 132964) | Tropical peat soil microbial communities from peatlands in Department of Meta, Colombia - 1015_SJ02_MP15_20_MG | ecosystem: Environmental > Terrestrial > Soil > Wetlands > Peat | place... | reverse complement strand
TGGTCATCATGCCGCGCTACCGGCCGGACGCCGTGCTCGAACTGATCGCGGCGCAGAGAATCACGCGGCTGCCGGCCGGCCCGACGGTGTTCATTGGCTTGCTCAGCCACGAAAAATTCGCGCACACCGATTTTTCGTCGCTGCGGTGCGCGTATTCAGGTTCGGCCCCGCTCTCGGAAGAAATTTTGCGGCAATGGCTTGCGAAGACGGGCACCGCGATTCTCGAAGGTTTCGGTCAGACCGAAGCCGGACCGGTGCTCACTTACGTGCGAGACGGCGGGCCTTTGAAGGCGGGCTCGGTCGGTCCCCCATTGCCGCAAACCGAGATCGAGATTGTCGATGTCGAGACCGGTACGCATGTGCTCGGTGTCGGCGAAATCGGCGAGATCCGCGCGCGCGGGCCGCAGATCATGAGCGGCTATCGCAATCGGCCAAAGGAGACGGCGGAAGCGCTACGCGGCGGCTGGCTTTATACCGGCGATATCGGCGAATTCGATGCTGACGGCTACCTCTATATCCGTGACCGCAAGAAGGACATGGTGATCGTCGGCGGCTACAACGTCTATCCGCGAGAGGTCGATGAAGTCCTGTTCAGCCATCCCGCGGTGAAGGAAGCGGCCACCACCGGCGCGCCCGACAGCTATTATGGCGAGACAGTGCGCGCCTTTGTCGTATGCAAGGACGGGATGCAGCTTCGTTCCGACGAATTGATCGAACACTGCAAAAAGAATCTGGCACCATATAAAGTACCGTCGCAGATTTATCTGGTCGACGCCTTGCCGCGGACCGCCGTAGGCAAAATCGATAAGCTTGCGCTTCGCGAGAAACTTTCCGCAACAACTCCAGCCTAAGATCGACCAACAGAACTCAGCATGTCCTACACGGCGGAAATACCCTACGGCGCTTATTGGAGTACACCGTTTGCCAAATGGCAGGGGGCCTTTGCTCACCTGCATTCACTTGAGTTTGCCGCTTATATGACCCGCAAGGAGCTGGCGCAGCGAAGCATCGCGCCCGAGGCAATCGAGCACGGCGTGCTTGGTTTCAGCGTCCCGCAATCACACTCGTTCTATGGCCTGCCGTGGGTCGCAGGACTTGCCGGACTGCCGCACGTGGCTGGTCCGACCATCATGCAAGCCTGCGCCACCGGCGTGCGCACGCTGCTTGCCGCGGTCCAAGAAGTCGAGGCGGGATTGTGCGGCACGTCACTGGCGCTGACTTGCGATCGCACCTCGAATGGGCCGCATCTCTATTATCCGAACCCAAAAGGGCCCGGCGGCACCGGCGCCCACGAGGATTGGGTCGTAGATAATTTCAATTGCGATCCGCTCGGCCCGCATTCGATGCTGCACACCGCAGAGAACGTGGCCGCCAAGTACCAGATCACCACAGCGCAACAGCACGACGTCGTCCTCTTGCGCGAGCGGCAATACCGCGATGCCCTCGCCAATGGTGGCGCGTTTCAAAAGCGCTACATGACTCTTCCCTTCGAAGTGCCCGACCCTTATTTCAAGAAGACCGTCGACAAGATTGCATCGGATGATGGACTTCGCTTCTCGACGATCGATGGCCTTGCAGCGCTGAAGCCGGTGCGCGATGGCGGCACTGTCACTTACGGTGCGCAGACCCATCCGGCCGATGGGAACGCCGCAATCATCGTCGGGGCCGCCGGACAGGCCGCGGAACTTAGCGGCGACCGCAATATCCGAGTGCGGCCGCGCGGATTCGGCAGTGCCCGCTCAGACCTAGCCCATATGCCGGAAGCGCCCGTTCCCGCCGCCCGCCGCGCGCTCGAAGCCGCTGACGTGGCGATCGAAAACATGGACGTCATCAAGACCCACAGCCCATTTGCTCTGAACGACATCTTATTTTCACGCCAGACCGGGGTCGCCCTCGAGAAAATGAACAATTTCGGTTGTTCCCTCGTCTACGGCCATCCGCAGGCGCCGATGGGCACGCGCGGCGTGATCGAACTGATCGAAGAATTGGTGCTGCGCGGCGGAGGCTTTGGATTGTTCACTGGATGCGCGGCGGGCGACACGGCGATGGCGGTCGTTATCGAAGTCACCGATCGGCGCAAATCACATTAGAGAAGGCCAGGGCAATAGCGCGTCCGCGATCGGCGTCGCGCTACGACGCCAACTCGACGCGTTGCTTGAATGCTGCGGCAAACTCACGCCCGAGGCTTTCGGCCTTTTTCTTCATAACGCCAAGGCCGAACTTGCCCAAGCGTCCGACTACGGAAGCTTCCGACGAATAAAATACCTCCGTCTCGTTTTCACTCAAGGAAGTGAGGCGCAATGTGTTCTCGGCGGAGAGTGAACTTGCGCGGCTACCTTCTTCGCCGCGGGTGCGTGAACGCACTTCCTCGGGAGCGGTCTCCGATACGATCTCGACGTCGACGTTGAAATCAGCCTTGATTGGCCCAAGCTGGACGCGAACTTTCGCCTTATAGAGCGTCGGACTGACAACCTCGACACCTTGGCAGCCCGGCATGCAGGGCGCGACCACGGCCGGATCCTTGATCGCCGTCCAGACCCGCTCACGCGGGACTCCCACTACGAACCGGCCTTCAACAAGCATCAATAAAACCTCGTCCTCTCAAGTAGACCCCGAGTCTCCTCGGAACTGCAGGCTGCGACGGAATGGACTCCGATTAGGACGAAGTGTCAATTACAAATGCTATGAGGGAAGTTGCATGGCCAACGCGGATTCGGCTGCGCGGCAGCGCTCGTATGTAACTTGGTGTAACTTGAAATCGAGCGAGACCAACGATCGAGCTGGATAAAGCGAAAATCGCCGTCCGGCGTCATCACGGTTCAACGAGCATCAGGTTTCGATATAGAAGTGAGCACCTATAAGCAGCGCCGTTGAGCGCGCTGGGCCTGAGGAGGAACGCGTGCAGGTGAAAAGGCTACAACCCAAGGGGCTCAATGTCCGCGTCGTTTCCGGGCACGTCCTGTATTCGCACGTCGTGACGGTAACTGGTGGAACGCATGTCTTCATTGCCGGACAATTGGCACGCGACGGGGATGGAAACCTGGTCGGTCGCGGCGACATGCGCGCGCAGATAGAGCAAGTCGGCAAAAACCTGCAACAATGCCTCGCGGCCGCCGGTGCCAAACTCGACGACCTGGTCAAAACGACGACCTACGTCACCGACATCGAGGAGTTCTTTAAGCACGCGGAAATTCGCATGCGGTATTTTGGTCCAGCCTTGCCAACCAGCACGACAGTTGAAGTGCGAAGGCTCTCACATCCCGATTTTATGGTCGAGGTCGAAGCCATGGCGGTCATCAATGATGAACGGAGCAATGCAACCAGCGCGCATCACTAGACACGATCGCATCTCTGGACAGCATAAAGACAGAAATTTAGGGTGTTGCTGACAGCAGCTACCGCGGTTACGGAGCAAATACCTCGTTCCATCGATACGGCAGCCGATCAAGACTTGGGAGGTTTTCGTGGCTACTCGGACTCTCGACATTGTAGACGGCGTCCTTCTCGACTGTACCGGCGCAAAGCCGCGCGAACATAGTTCCCTGCGCGTGCAGGATGGCCGGATTTCCAGCATTTGGCAGGGTGACGCCCGTCCGCCAGAGGCGCAGGGCCCGGCCGACCGGGTCGTCGAGGCGAAGGGCAAGACTATTATGCCCGGCCTCATCGACGCCCATTGCCATATTTCCTACGGCGAAGGCCGCAACGCGGAAGAGGTCGATGTGTACGGCGGTCCGGAATGGAATGCGCTGCGCGCGGCGTGGAACGCCAATAAAGTTCTTAAAGCTGGCGTGACCACAATCATCGATCCAGGCGGTACCTATAATGTCGGCGTTGCAGTACGCGATGCCATCAGTAACGGTATGTTCCCCGGACCACGAATCTGCACCGCCGGCCGGCACATCACCGCGGACGGCGGGTTCGCCGATTACTTCCCGATCGACATGGGTCTGCCAAACTCGGCGGAAGGAATTCTGTGCAGCAGCAAGGAGGAAATGCTGAAGGAAGTTCGCCAGCAGGTGAAGTCCAAAGTCGATTTCATCAAGCTGAGTGGCGATTCGCAGGCCCAGGAGACCAACCCTGAGGTGGGCCCGTGCTTCAACGACGATGAGCTGGGTGCCGTCATCAGTATGGCGCACCAGCTCGGCCGGAAAGTAACGGTCCACGCCCGCTACGCCGAAACCATCGTGACTATGATCCGGCACAACATAGACTGGGTGCTGCATGCCAGCCACTTGCGCCGGCAAGACTTCGGCTATGTGCGTGATTCCGGCGTGCCGCTTTGTCCGACGGTGACGTTCGCTCAGAATATCGTCGATCACGGTGACGAGTGCGGCAGCGAGCCCGGGCACGTCGATTTCCGCAAGCGTGAAATTGCCGGCCTCGTCGAGACCTTTCGCCGCGCCTACGAGATGGGCATCCCGATCATGGCGGGGTCCGAAACGGGCTTCTCCATGTCGCCATACGGAGAGTGGCACGCGCGCGAGATCGAGTTGCTCGTCGACTTGTTTGGGCTCACGCCGATGGATGCGATCCTGGCAATGACCCGCAACAACGCCGAGGCGATCGGCTGGCAAAACCACGTCGGCACGCTACAGGTCGGACGCTATGGCGATATCCTGCTGGTCGACGGCAAGCCTCTCGACGACGTACGTATTCTACAGGACGCCAAAAAGATCGCCGCTATTTTCAAGGGCGGCCAAGAAGTCGATCGCACCCCGGTCCCGGAGCGCCCGCGCATGATGCACGAACGCGGTTTTTCGGTATCGTCAAAGCGCCTGCGACGCGATCGGCAAACGTCCGCCGCGTATGCCTCGCAATACTGAGCCCTCGGTCGCTGGGTTTGGTTTAAAGCCGAGCGCAGCCGGGACTGCGCACAGCGATTTCGATTCACGTCGGCAGCAAATCGACCGGGCCTATGACAATGCCGCGGTGTTTCCCGACGTGCCCGAGTGGCGGCTGACTTGGCAGCGACGCAGCGAAAAGGTTGCCATCCTGCCGTCCGCGAAGCTTGACCTCGCATACGGGGAGGCGCCGGCGCAAACGTTGGATGTCTTCCCGCACACCGATCCCCGGGCGGCAACTGCAGTGTTCGTCCATGGTGGATACTGGAGCAGGAATTCCAAGAAAACCTTTCGGTTTTTGGTCCGCGGCATTCATGCGGCAGGTCTGCACGCGGTGTTCATCGGCCACACCCTCGCCCCCGATGCGCGCATTGACCGGATTGTGGCCGAGGTTCGGTCTGCGACCGATTGGATCTTCAGGCATCTTCCGGATCTCAACCTCGCGGTCCGACCGCTCATCATCGTCGGATGGTCGTCAGGAGCCCAGCTTGCGGCGATGACTATGAGCGAGCCGCACGTCGCCGGCGGAATCGGAATAAGCGGCGTGTACGATCTCGAGCCGATGCGGCACGGTACCATTAATGATCTGCTGCGGCTGGACGAAGATGAGGCCCGACGAAACAGCCCAGCGCTGCACTTGCCTGCGCGTACCGGGCCTTTTGTAGTCGCATACGGGGCGCGCGAACTACCGGCGTTTCGCAGCCAATCGGAGGAATTTCACCGAACTTGGACCACAGCCGGCCTTGCCGGTTCGCTACTGCCCTTACCCGGACACCATCACCACAGCGTGTTGGACGAACTCTATGAACCGGATGGGAAGTTGACGCGGGCCTTGGCGGGCATGATCCAAAGCGCGTCCTCACCATCAGGCTGAGCGACGTAGCAAAGAGGCCAAAAATGGCAGCACGGCCGCATCGAAGGCTGCGGGCTGCTCCCAATAGGGCACATGGTTGGCGTTCTTGATTAAAATCAGCGGTGCGCCAAGAGCCTCGCGACAGGCCTCACCGACAGCCGCAGGCACCGCTCGATCATCGGCGCCCCAAATCAGCAACACACGCTCCGGCCCATACAGATTTCGGATCTTTTCGGCCACATAGTCGCCGGCGATACCATCGACCAAATAGTTTCCAATGCGCACGAACGCTTCGACAACGCCGGGCGCGGTGTTGGTGCGCCACTCTTCCTCGATAAGCTGTTGCGTTACCATCGCCGGATCGTGAATGACGAAACGAAGCTTGTTAGCGAACTGCTCGCGTTCGCGGACCTGAACGTTGCGGCGGATAGTCTCGGCGACTTCTTTTGCGATCGGCACGATGCCGAGCGCGCCGATGAGAACCAAACCGGGCACGCGATGGGGCGCGCGGGTCGCGGCGTGCGCGACGATATGTGCGCCAAGCGACGTGCCTACGAGCGGAGCGTGTTCGATTGCCAACGCATCCATCAAGGCGAGCAGGTAGCTGGAGATATCCGGCACTGTGCAGGGACCGTTCGCTTCCTTGCTGGCAAAGCCGTGGCCGGGAAGGTCGAAGGCTATTGCGCGATAGCCTTTGGCGCCGAAACGCTCGACGGTCGAACGCCAGCGATCGGCGCGGGCGCCAAAGCCGTGAACAAACAGCACCGCCGGTCCGTGACCCGCTTCGATGATGCGGGTCGTTCCGGACGCGACGGCCAACGGATAGCTGATCGCAGTCACGTGCCTGGGCTTTCGAGCCGTTAGCCTGCGCCGATCACGCAGCGCTTTCCTTCAAGTTGAGATTTGCCGCGCCTGGAAGGCCCTTCCAGGCATCGTCGGGTGAGAGCGCCGGCGTGTTGCCTGTGGATTGGCGGGTGTAAAGGCGATTCCAGAAGCCTTGAGATGCTTCTGCCTGGTGGCGGGGCATATCGCTCGGCAAGTCCGGCAGGGACACCTGGCTGCCACCCTTCCATACCGCCACGATACGCGCTTTCTCCTCAAGCTGACTGAGTTCAGCAACCGGATCTCCGTCAAAAACGAGAATGTCAGCGAGCTTGCCCTGGGCAAGGCCGTCGAACTCGTCGCCGTCCCGCAGCATGATGCGATTGGTCGACGTCGCCATGCGCAACACCTCGTCGGCGGGGATGCCGATGAAGTTGACCATCAGCAACAGCTCGCGTGTCGCCCACTCGCCGTACGGCGTGATCCCGAAACCGGTCTCCGAACCGCTGAAGAAGCGTACGCCGGCTTCGTAGGCGCGGCGAAGGCACTGCGACGCATCGCGCAGTTCTTGGCGCTGAATGTTTGGCCACCAGTCGTAACATTGGTCATCTTTTTGAGCATATTGCACGTTGTTGACCAAAAGCAGCAGTGAGGGGCAGATCGAACTGCCCTCCCCGATGGCGGCCCGTATTCCCTCATCATCAATCCGCGAGGCGTGATAAATAATGTCGACGCCGGCCCGTGCGGCATAGAGCGCGCCCTCTCGTCCACGCGCGTGCACGACGACCTTGCGGCCCAGCCGATGCGCCTCGCGAACCATCGCAGTGGTTTCATCCTGATCAAAGGCCGCGTAGAGCCCGCCCGAATTTCCACCCTGGATCCCATCCATCGCAATCTTGATAACGTCCACGCCGTCTTTGGTTTGGCGCCGAATTGTCTCGATGGCCTCAGTCCGTGAGGTGACAAGCGTTCCGGTCGAACACGGCGGCACGCCGATCCAGCTCGGGAAATAATCATACAGTCCCTGCCGCGAAGTGAGCGCCGGTCCGGCAGAGGTGATGCGCGGTCCCTGGAAGAGGCCGACAAACAAAGCATCGCGGAGCGCCGGCGTCACCAGACCCGCGCACGCCGGATCGAGCAATGCAGTAAAGCCCGCCTTCAACATGCGTTGAGCGGCAGCGAGCGATCGGATCGCGCGATACTCCAGGCTGCCGTAAAGATCGACTTCCTCCTCCGAGCGCGCGTTGCCGTAGGAAAGATGAGTGTGCAGGTCGCTCAGACCGGGCATAACGAAATAGCGCCGATAGTCGACGACATTTTCGCCTGCGGTGAGTGCCGGTAACGCCGCCAGCGGACCAACGTGCGTAATGCGATCGCCTTCGATGACAAGCGCTTGATCCTTGCGCGCTGCACTTTCACTGCCGGTGAATAACTGGCCGCACAACAATACCGTTCTCATCGCGATTGGCTCCTCGTCTCCTAATGCGCGGCCCACCTCGGACCCGACCAGACCCTGCATGTTTTACGCGTTTGACTCTATCGTTAATTTATTGAAGTGTAGACAATCTTCAATCGATTTTCTCCATGACTGGGCTATCCGCAATCTCGACAGTTGAAGTGCCCCGTCCGCTTCCGGACGTCATCTATCATTGGTTGCGCGAGCAAATTCTAATCGGGGAGCTGGTGCCCGGTGCAGAAATCCGTCAGGAGTTGCTCGCTCGGCAATTTGGAACCAGCCGCGTTCCGATCCGTGAGGCTTTAAGCCGCCTGCAGGCCGAGGGGCTCATCATCCTGCGGCCTCGCCGCGGCTTCGCCGTAACGTCGCTTAATCAAGCTGAAATCGTCGAGATATTTGAGCTCCGCATGACCGTGGAAGAGCACGCGATGCGCATTGCCACCAAAGAGCGAACGCAAACCGACGTCAGCGAGGTGGAAGCGCTGGTTGAGGCTATGGAAACGCCCGGGACCCCCTCGCTTCAGTATCTCCAGCAATGGATGTCGACTAACCGTCTTTTTCACACCCGCCTTATCGAATGTGCCCACCGCAAGCGGGTTAGCGAAGTGGCCCTCAACTTACGTGACGCGATTGAACCCTATATGCGGATCGAAGCCAATTTTAACCGCCAAGTCGGCTACGCCAACGTCGAGCATCGGAAAATCTTCGAAGCCTTCAAAAGAAAGGATTCGGAAGCGGCGGCCCGCCTCAGCAGGAAACACTGCGAAAGCACGCTTAAGCGGCTTCTCAGCAACATTGATTTTCGTAACGAAAATCCTTTCCCGAAGACCGCATCCCGCAGGGAGAGGCAACAGGGATGAAGTCGCGGAAGCCAATGACGAGCCACATAAACGGTAAGAACGGAGAACAAAGTGCCGGTTCGTGAAGAGTTGCGCGTTGCAGCGCTGGCCGAGCCGATCAGCCACTACACCGACGCCGTGCGATACGGCGATCTTCTTTTTGTTTCCGGTGTGGCTCCGCTGGATGAACACTCCCGCCTCGTCGGAGAGGGTGACGTCATCATGCAGACCCGCCAGATTTTCCTGAATATGAAAAAAATTCTCGAGGCCGCAGGAACCGGCTTCGAAAAAGTTCTCAAGGTCACCGTCTACCTGACCGACGTCGCTGACCGCACGAAGATCAATCCCGTGCGCCAAGAATTCTTTGGGGCGTCTAGGCCTGCGAGCACGCTTATTGGCGTCAGCGAACTCGCAATTGCCGGAATGAAGGTCGAGATCGAGGCTGTGGTAGCAGTACGATGACGGCGAGGGAAATTCGCATCGGCATTGTCGGTGCCGGCATTGGCGGCTTGACGCTTGCTCTTGCCTTGCGCCAGCGCGGAATCGCCGCGGACGTCTATGAGCAGGCATTGGAGTTGCGCGAAATCGGCGCGGCCGTCGCATTGCACGCCAACGGAACGCGGGAACTTGAGCGTCTCGGCTGCCTGGACGCCATTGCAGCCGTCGCCAGCGAGCCGAGTGAATTCATCTGGCGCGGATGGCGCGACGACCGCCGCATCGCGTCATTTCCTGTGGCCAAAGGCGACGCCTATCGAGCCCGATTTGGCGCGCCCTATTTCGGTGTTCATCGTTCCGAGCTGCAGCGCGTACTCGCCGGAGCGCACGGGCCGGATGGTTTGCACCTCGGGCATCGGCTGATTGGGCTCAGCGAGAATAAAAAGGTCGTCAAGCTTGACTTCGACAATGGAAAAAGTGCCGAAGTCGACGTTCTTATCGGTGCGGACGGGCAGCATTCATTCGTTCGCCGTTACGTTACCGGGGAAGAACGCGCTGTCTATTCGGGCACGAGCGGCTTTCGCGGAATTGTCCCGGCCCGGGACCTCCCTTCGCTGCCGGACCCGCAAGCAGTGCAATTTTGGATGGGGCCGAACGCGCACCTCCTGCACTTTGCGTTAGGGCCGGCGGGATCGGATGTGAATTTTCTTGCTGTTGTCGAAGGACCCGCGTCGTGGACGCACGAAAACTGGATCGCGCCGGTCGCGCATGACGTGGCGGCTGCCGCTTTCAAGGGTTGGCATCCCGCCGTCGTGGAAATGGTATGCGCCGTGCCGCACAATCTTCGTTGGGGGTTATTCCAGGTACGGCCGCTGCGGACCTGGCAGCGCGGCCGAGTGATACTGATGGGCGATGCCGCACATGGGATGCTTCCGCACCACGGCCAAGGCGCCAACCTTACAATCGAGGATGCGATAACGTTGGCAGAATTGCTGCGGGCTCGCGGCATCGAAGATTTCGACGAGACGATACAGCAGTACCAAACGATGAGACGGGTCCGTACGAGGGTCGTCCAACGAAGCGCGCATGACACGAACGTGGTGCTGCATTTACCGGATAACGCCGTCGAGGCGCGGGCCTCATACTTGGCTCGAGTCCCGGAAAGATTTGGCTGGATTCATGCATTTGACGCGCTCGGCGAGGTGACTTCGCAGTTATCTCGTCCACTGACGTCTTCAACATCGGCTCGCGCTATGAATGGCCCCCGGCGCAGGTCGTTGTTGACGGCGCAACTATGAAGTAAGCGTTCAAGGGGCTGTCTGAACGATCCGGGGTAGGTACAAAAGGGGAAATCGATCATGCGTAGAACAATGTTGACACGAGGAATTGCCGGGGCGGCGATCGCTGTTGCAATTTTGGCCGGGGCAACCGCGAGTAGTCGGGCGCAAGAGGACCGACTGCTCGGCATGGTGGAGCCGGTCAAAGCCGCGAAGCCGTATCGTATCGGCTATGCGTCGGCGGACATGAATTCGGATTTCTTTCTGGGCCTCGCCTATGGCGCCGTAGATGAAGCGAAACAAGCCGGCGCGCAGATCACGCGCATTGTCTCCGCGGGTGGCTACGGCAAGGTGGCTGAGCAGGTCTCGCAGCTCGAGCAGTTCGGTGCGCTGAAACTCGATGGCGTGATCATCGTCGGCGCTGCCTTCAACGGCTTTGACAAAGTCGTCGACCGGCTGGTCGAAGGCGGCACCAAAGTGGTGACGGTCGGCGCCCCAATCGGCGCCCCGAAGGTGTCAGTCGGCATCCTGCAAAACGAAGGAAAAATCGGCGAGACCTTGGCGGAGCATATTTGCAAAGCAAAGCCAAAGGCCACCGTGATCACGTTGCCAGGCCCGGCCGGCTCCGAATGGAACAAGCTGCGCTTCGACGGGTTCAAGGCCGCGGCGCAGAAATGCGATCTCAAGCTGGTAGGAAACACCTTCGCCGGCAATATTTCGATTGAAGATGGACAGCAACAGGCGGCGGATCAACTCGCCAAAAATCCCGATGCCGATTACATCTATGCCGTTGCGGGTATCTTTGCCGTCGGAGCGGCGCAGCAGGCAAAGCGCATGAACTCTCACGCCAAGGTCGTCACCGGCACCCTCACCCGACGCACCATCCCTCTGTTGAAGGATGGCGCGATCGAGTTGGTGGTAAGTGAACCGCCCATCGTCTTCGGGCGCGCCGGATTACAGTATACCGTACGCCTTCTTAATGGCGATCAGCTGCCGCACACGATACCGGGAATCATGCCGTTCCCTGTAGCCATGGTGCCAAACTTTTCGCTCACTCCGGCCAATATCGGTTCCTATGACGTGAACAAATATGATCTGCCACCGGAGGGCTGGACCCCTCCGCAACTGCAATAATGGCTCAGAGCGAGTAGCCGATTTGCGTGGTGGCTGGACCGCTCCGTGACTTCGGCACTCGCACTCTCGGCGGCCGGCCTCTATAAAGCCTTCGGTTCGACGCAGGCGCTTCGCGGCGCCAACCTCGATCTTGAGGCCGGCCGCGTTTGTGCGCTCCTCGGCGAGAATGGTTCAGGCAAATCCACCCTTGCGAAAATCATTGCCGGAGCGCAGACCGCCGATCG
>Ga0187784_10004037_pt1 | contig 11882 bp, 10 predicted proteins | sample 1015_SJ02_MP15_2_FD_132964 | JGI IMG/M metagenome (GOLD analysis project Ga0187784, IMG submission 132964) | Tropical peat soil microbial communities from peatlands in Department of Meta, Colombia - 1015_SJ02_MP15_20_MG | ecosystem: Environmental > Terrestrial > Soil > Wetlands > Peat | place... | reverse complement strand
CACCTTGCCGGTCTGTCCGACCTGCCAGTCGTTCGGCGCGTAGCCGGCATCGACCGCGGCGCGCGAGGCGCCGACCGCCGCGCCGAGCTTGTCGGCGACCGGCTCGATATATTTGGTGAAGTTCTCGCGCGATTGCATCGCGCGCCCGCCCGAGATGATGATCTTCGCCGAGGTGAGCTCCGGGCGCTCGGACTTGGAAAGCTCCTCGCCGACGAACGACGAGATGCCCGGATCCGCCGCCGCGCTCGCGTTCTCGATCGGCGCCACGCTGGCTCCCTCGCCGGTCGCCTGGAACGTCGAGGTGCGCACCGTGATCACCTTCTTTCCGTCCTTCGACTTCACGGTCTGGATCGCGTTGCCGGCATAGATCGGCCGCTCGAACGTGTCGGGCGCGACCACCTTGATGATGTCGGAGATCTGCATCACGTCGAGCAGCGCGGCGACGCGCGGCATCACGTTCTTGCCGGTGGTCGTCGCCGGCGACACGATCGCGTCGTAGCCGGGAGCGAGTGCGACGATCAGCGCGGCGAGCGGCTCGGCGAGCGCATGCGCGTAAGGTCCGCCGTCCGCGAGCAGCACCTTGGCGACGCCGTCGAGCTTGGCGGCCGCATCCGCGACCGCCTTCGCGCCGGAGCCCGCGACCAGCACATGTACTTCGCCTCCGAGCGCCTTCGCGGCGGTGAGCGCCTTGTTGGTCGAGTCCTTCAGAGACTTGTTGTCGTGCTCGGCGAGCAGGAGCGTCGTCATCCGAGCACTCCCGCTTCGTTCTTGAGCTTCTCGATCAGCTCGCCCACGGTCTTGACCTTGACGCCGGCCTTGCGGCCCGACGGCTCGGTGGTCTTCACCACCTCAAGCCGCGGCGCGACGTCGACGCCATAATCGGCCGGCGTCTTGTCGGCGATCGGCTTCTTCTTCGCCTTCATGATGTTCGGCAGCGAGGCATAACGCGGCTCGTTGAGGCGCAGGTCGGTGGTGACGATCGCCGGTCCTTTGAGCTTGACGGTCTGCAACCCGCCATCGACCTCGCGCGTCACGCTGACGTCGGAGCCTTCGAGCACGAGCTTCGAGGCGAATGTGCCCTGCGGCCAGCCGAGCAGCGCGGCCAGCATCTGGCCGGTCTGATTGCAGTCATCGTCGATCGCCTGCTTGCCCATGATCACGAGGCCGGGCTGCTCCTCGGCGACGATGCCTTTGAGGATCTTCGCGACCGCGAGCGGCTCGACGACGCCGTCGACCTTCACCAGGATGCCGCGGTCCGCGCCCATCGCGAGCGCCGTGCGGATCGTCTCGGCCGCCTGCTGCGGTCCGATCGAGACCGCCACGATCTCGGTCGCCGCCCCCTTCTCCTTGAGGCGGATCGCCTCCTCGACGGCGATTTCGTCGAACGGATTCATCGACATCTTGACGTTGGCGAGTTCCACGCCCGAACCGTCGGTCTTGACGCGAATTTTGACGTTGTAATCGACGACCCGCTTGACGGGCACCAAGATCTTCATTGCCTTGCCACTCCCCGCGGCGCCGCAAACTATGGCCCGCCCCATACCCTGTCAACGCACTGCAACATTGGCCGTTCGGCGCGTCTCAGCGCGGGGGGCTCCACGGCCCGGCCGGCGCCTGTTTGGCCGCGACGACGTCCTCCGGCCGCATGCATTGGAATAGCTGCACGCCGGGCGGACGCATGATCGCAATCAGGATCGCGCCGGCAATCAGGCCTCCGACATGGGCCCACCAGGCGGTGTCGCTCTTGTCCAGGGTGAAGACGTGCCAGATCTGGCTGAGAATCCAGAACCCGAGCACCCAGTAGGAGGCAAGGTTCACCGGAATGAACCCGAACAGCAGCACGGTGACCCGGGCGCAGGGCCGGATCATTAGATAGGCCGCGATGACCCCCGCGATCGCGCCGGACGCGCCGACCAGCGGCACAGTCGACTGCGGCGCGGCGAGCGTGTGCGCAACCCCGCCGGCGATCCCGCAGAGCAGATAGAACACGAGGAAGCGCGTATGCCCGAGCGCGTCCTCGATATTGTCGGCGAACACCCACAGGAACAGCATGTTGAACAGGACATGCATCCAGCCGCCGTGCAGGAACATGTAGGTCACGAGCGAGAGCAAGGGCGGCGTGAAGCCGCCGGTGACCGCATCGCCGGTGACGGCGATCGGAAACAGCGCGAAATTGAGCAAGAGCGCGGTCGCGGTCGCGTCGCTTGCGAGCGCCTGCACCGCATAGATCGCGATGTCGAGCGCGATGATCACGAAGGTCACGTAGGCGCGGTGGCTCTTCTCGAGCGGATCGTTGTCGTAGATCGGAATGACCACTGAAGCGTCCCTACCGGTTCGCGCCCGGAACCCAGAGCACGTCGCGCGCGCCCTTGTCGTTGAGGTAGCGGCTTGCGACGAAGAGGAAGTCGGAGAGGCGATTGATGTAGCTCATCAGCTCGGCCGAGACCTCCTCGCCGGAATCCCGCAACTCCACGATCACGCGCTCGGCGCGCCGGCAGACGGTGCGGGCAAGATGCAGGTAGGCGGCGGCCGGCGTGCCGCCCGCGAGCACGAAGGTGCGCAGCGGCGCTAGCTCGGCATTGAGCAGGTCGATCTCGCCCTCAAGACGGGCGACCTGGTGCGCGTTCACGGCGAGACGCTCGCCGCCCGGCCCCTTGCCCTTGCCAGGCGAGCTCAAATCGGCCGCGAGATCGAACAGATCGTTCTGGATGCGCCCAAGCATCGCGTCGACCATCGGCGCAATATCGGTGTGCAACCGCGCCACGCCGATCACCGCGGTGACCTCGTCGACGGTTCCGTAGGCCTCGACGCGCAGATCATATTTCTTGCGAACCTCGCCATTGCCGAGCATGGTCGAGCCGTCATCGCCGGCGCGCGTATAGATGCGGTTGAGCACCACCATGCCTGACTGACCCCGTCGCCGCGCATCCTTGTCGCTGCCAGAATCGGCGCCGCGCGAATTGGCGCTGCGTGAATTTCGGCCGCCGCCTACTCTATCCCAATATCGGGTCGTGGGAACGCATGCGCGCTATTTCCCCATCGCCCAGATGGTGACCATGATCACCACGATCGCGACGAACTGCAGCAGCACGCGGAAGCGCATCAGGCGTTGCGAGGTATTGGGCGAGCCGCCGCGCATCATGTTGACGAGGCCGAGCAGCAGCACGAACGCCACCGCGCCGATCGCGAGCGGGACCGCATAGGTCGAGAGCACACTCGCCATTCTTGATTTTCCTTGATCTGTTAAGCCCGTATTGGATATCGCGCCGCCGGGCGCGTTTTACAAGCGTCGACCGGTCTGGTGTTATCCGACCGGGAGTGCCGCATGTCCGACCAGCCCAAGTCCCTGTCGAAGTCCCTGCCGAAGTCCCTGAAGCCCCGCACCCTCGTGGCGCAGGCGCTCGGCGCGATCGATCCTGAAACCAGGGCGGTCGCGCTGCCGGTGCATGTTTCGACGACCTATATCCGCGACCCCGACAACCAGTATCGTTCGGGCTATGTCTATGGCCGCCCCGACAACGCGACGGTGCGGCAGACCGAGGCGGTGATCGCGACACTGGAGGGAGCGCGCGAGGCGATGCTGTTCGGCTCCGGCATGGCGGCCGCGACCAGCGTGGTGCTGGCGCTGCCGCCCGGCGCGCGCGTGCTCGCGCCGCAGGTCTGCTACTGGGGCTTCCGCGACTGGCTCATCAACGAGGCGCCGCTGTTTGGCTATCATGTCGATCTCGTCGACATGTCGGACCTTCCCGCCGTGCGCGCCGCGATCAAGCCGGACACCAAGCTGGTCTGGATCGAGACCCCGGGCAATCCGCTCTGGAACATCACCGATATCGCAGGCATGGCCGAGATCGCGCATGCGGCTGGCGCTGCGCTCGCCGTCGACTCGACCGTCGCGACGCCGATTTTCACGCGGCCGCTTGCGCTCGGCGCCGACATCGTGATGCATTCGGCGACGAAATATCTCAACGGCCACTCCGACGCGATCGCCGGCGCGCTCGCGAGCGCGCGTGACGACGCGCTGTGGGCGCGCATCCGCCAGGTGCGCGGCCATCACGGCGCGATCCTCGGACCGTTCGAGGCGTGGCTGTTGCTGCGCGGGTTGCGCACGCTCGACATCCGCGTGCGCGCCGCGACCGAAAGCGCGGCGCTGCTCGCGAGCCGCCTGCAGCGCCACCCTGGCGTCGCGGCCGTGCTCTATCCCGGCCTGCCGTCGCATCCCGGCCACACGATCGCGGCAAAGCAGATGTCCGGCTATGGCGGGATGCTGTCGATCCGCGTGAAGGACGGCGAGCAGGCCGCGATCTCGACCGCGGCGCGCGTCGAGGTGTGGAAGCGCGCGACCTCGCTCGGCGGCGTCGAAAGCCTGATCGAGCACCGCGCCTCGATCGAAGGGCCGAGCTCCCCCTGCCCGACCGATCTGTTGCGGCTGTCGGTCGGCCTGGAAGATGCCGGCGACCTCTACGACGACCTCGACCGCGCGCTGCGCGCCGCCAACGCCTGACTCATCTCGGGGCGTACGGGGCCCAGTCTTTCGGTGTCGGCCCGGGTGCAACCGCGGCCGCCCCGTCCGGAAACGCGGACCCCTCTCGCGCGGGCGATCCGGCGCCGGCGGCCGTGCGCGCCGCATCAGCGGCTTCGCTGCCCTGCTTCGCGGCCGGTTTCGGCCGAGCCTGCTCCGCAAGCGCCTTGGCCGCATCGGCCTTGGTTGCGTCGGGCTTGGTTGCGTCGGGTTTGCGCGCGTCGGGCTTGGGCAGCTCACCGTTCTCGATCTCCTCCTTGGGCGTGAACTTCTTGCGCGCCCAGTTCCAGATGTCTTCGCTGAAGACGGCGCCGACCAGGGAGGTGACGAACACGATGTAGGGATTGGCCTCGGACTGCTGGTCGCCCAGCATCGCGTATGATCCGAGGAAGACCACGAAGGCGGCGGTCACGCCGCCAGCGACGATGAAGAACGTCTCGATCCCCTGCAGCGCTCCTTCGGTCTTCTCCGAACGGCGGATCATGCGCGACAGCGTCGCGCCGAGGAGGCCGAACCCGATCATGCCGACGATCGTGGCGATCGCGCGGGAGTCGGTTGCCGTGAGCCAGCGCACCGTGGCGCCGAACGGGCCGAGAATCTCAAGCGGGTCCGGCGGCAACTTCGGCGCAACGCGATCCGGGCTGTTGGCGGTCTGGCAAATGCGCACGGCTTCGCTTGCGGTTCGATCGACGTCGGAGAAGCCGCTCGCCGTGAGACTGAAGCCCGCAAAGCTGATGCGAACCGGCGTGTCGGAGCCCGCCGATCTGAACTGCTCGATCTGCTCGCGGAATTCCATCAGCGCCTTGCGGCAGGCGTAGAGCCCCTCTTCGTAGCGCGCGATCGTTGCCGAGTGGTAGTCGATCACCGCGGTGACGTAGCGGTCGCGGTCGCGTTGGCCGAGGAATGTCCGCGTCGGTGATGTCGCCAGCGTGACCGTCTCCGCCGACAATTGCTCGAGACGGCTGCTCACGCCCTCCAGCGCGCGCTTGAACTCCCGGCTCTGGCGGTCATAGATCGCCGCATAGATCCTGGCGCTGGCGATACGGGCGGACGTCCGATTGGCCGATGGCGCGGAGATCGGCGCGGCGCCTTGAGGCGAAGCCGCCGCTTCGGATGCCGCCGCCGGCTGATCGCTGAAATCGATCGGCACCAGGCCCTCGCCGAGCTTGGTCAAGCGCTCGACCGTGGTGACGGAAGGCGTCAGCCGCTCGGTGACGTCCTTGGCATTCGCCACGATGTCGTGCGCGCCGCGCAGCACCGGTATCGCGAACATCGCGGAGAGACCGAGATAGAAGGCGACGATGAGCAGAAGCGCGACCGGCATCCGCTCGCGCACCGCCAACGGAACGGCGTCGCGCAGCGTGGCGAGGGAATATTGGCCGCTCGACTTCTGCGCGGAATTCTTCACCACCGCGATCAGCAGCGAGGCCGTGGAAACCGCCAGGAGAAACCAGAAAAGGTCGAGCAGAGGCAGCCGGCTCAGGTTGAGATCGAGCAGAAGGCTCTGAAAAAAGCGCCAGAGCGTCGCAAACGTGTCGGCGACGACGCGACCGACGCACGAGCTGCTGGCGATGTCGCAATCGATCCGCGCGAGTTGCGCGAGGCTTTCGTAGCCGGGATTGCGGCCGAAGACATCGGCCAGGACCCGGATCGCGACATCCCACAGGAAGAGCGGGATGGTCGAAACCGCAAGCGCGCCGACCGTGATCGCGAGAAGCCTGCTGAAGAGATCGCCGGCCGGGCTCAACGCGGCCCCGATCGTGAGCCTGAGCAGCCAGCGCAACAGGCGGGTCAGGAACCAGACCCCGAAGACGCCGCACACGACCGTGGCACAGAGCGCGACCGAGCCGGTCGCCATGGTCGAAGGAATGAAAATCAGTACCGCAAGGCCCGCGCCGGCTGCCGCCAGTCCGAGAATCAGAAGAAAGAACCCGAACCACATGCTCTTTCGCCCCGGAAAGAGCCGCATCCGGGAGCCACTCTAGCACCGGTTGTTCGGTGATCCAGCGCTATTTTCGACCAATCCGGCAAGACGCTCCGCAATCACGCCGCCAGGTGTTTCTCGATCTCGTGCACCGGCATCTTGACGTAATCCTTCTCCACCTCGGCGCGGATCGCGCCGCGCAGATGGCTCGAGGCGGCGTGGCGCAGCACGCCGAGCGCGCGCGGCGGCGCCACCACGATCATGGCCTTGGCTTCACCGCTCATGACTGCCGCATCGAGACGCTTGGCGAGCTCGGAAAGGAACCGCTGCTCGGCGAGCGCGTGGAAGTCAGTCTGCTCCATCGCGCTGCGGCGCGCGTCGACCAAGTTGACTGAGCGGCCGGGCGCGTCCGTTCCCTGCTCGTGGGTGCGCGGATCGCGCTGCTCGCGCACCTCGCGCGTCTTCAGATTGGGGTGCATCGCGTCGCCGACGTTCTCCAGGATCAAAGCCTTGGTGCCGTCACACACCACGACCCACTCGCCGGCACGAATTCTGATATCAGGCATGACCAACCTCCAAAAATGTAACATGCGCGCCGCGCGGGCCGAGCATATTGATCGATATCAACCGCGCAGGCTGGATCCAGTTGCCGTCGTCTCAATTCGTCGCATCGAGCAGCCGGCCGGCGGGCGATGACGTTGTTGCATTTTGTCATCGCCGATCCGCGAGCTAATTCGTCCCATCGAGCAGTCGGCGGGCGATGACGTTGTTGCATTTTGTCATCGCCGATCCGCGAGCTAGTTCGTCCCGTCGAGCAGCCGGCGGGCGATGACCTGGGCCTGAATCTCCGCGGCGCCTTCGAAGATGTTCAGGATGCGCGCGTCGCATAGCACCCGCGACACCGGATATTCGAGCGCGAAGCCGTTGCCGCCGTGGATCTGCAGCGCGTTGTCGGCCGCCGCCCAGGCGACACGCGCGCCCAAGAGCTTGGCCATGCCGGCCTCGAGATCGCAGCGGCGGCCGGAATCCTTCTGCCGCGCCGCATGGTAGGTAATCTGGCGCGCGATCATCACCTCGACCGCCATCATGGCGAGCTTGTCGGCGACGCGCGGAAACGCGATCAGCGGCTCCCCGAACTGCACGCGCTCCTCGGCATAGCGCTGGCCGAGCTCCATCGCGGCCTGCGCGACGCCGATCGCGCGCGCCGCGGTCTGGATGCGCGCGGACTCGAAGGTCTGCATCAGCTGCTTGAAGCCCTGGCCCTCGACGCCGCCGAGCAGCGCATCCGCCTTCACCGCGAAGCCGTCGAAGCCGATCTCGAACTCCTTCATGCCGCGATAGCCGAGCACCTCGATCTCGCCGCCCGACATGCCCGGCGCGGGGAACGGGTCGGCGTCGGTGCCGCGCGGCTTCTCGGCGAGCAGCATCGAAAGCCCGCGATAGCCGGGCTGGCTCGGATCGGTGCGCACCAAGAGCGTCATCAGGTCGGCACGCACCGGATGGGTGATCCAGGTCTTGTTGCCGTAGACCTTGTAGACGGCTTCGTTTCCTTGGCCCTCCCTGGTGGCGCGCGTCTTGAGCGAGGCGAGGTCGGAGCCGGTGTTCGGCTCGGTGAACACCGCGGTCGGCAGCACCGCGCCGGAGGCGATCTTCGGCAGCCATTCCTGCTTCTGCGCGTCGGTGCCGCCGCCGAGGATCAGCTCGGCGGCGATCTCGGAGCGGGTGCCGAGCGAGCCGACGCCGATATAGCCGCGCGAGAGCTCCTCCGAGACCACGCACATCGACTCCTTGCCGAGCCCCATGCCGCCGAACTCCTCGGGAATCGTGAGCCCGAACACGCCGAGCTGCGACATCTGCGCGACCACCTCGAGCGGGATGTAGCTGTTGGTCAGGTGCCATTCATGCGCGTGCGGCACCACCTCGCTCTCGGCGAATTTGTGCATCTCGTCGCGGATCGCCTCGAGCGTCTCGTCGAGCCCGCAATCGCCGACCGTCGCGCCATGATGCGCGCGCATCAGCGCGGCGAGACGCGCGCGGTTCTCGGCGGTGTTGCCGGTCGCGATCAGCTCCTCGACCTCGGGCGTGACCCGTGCGGCCACTTGCGCCAGCGCGAGCCCGAGATCGGCCGGGCGCACCATCTCGCCCTGGCTCATCGGAATGCCGCCGAGCATCTGCGCGAGATATTCGCCGAGCCCGATGCGCACGATCAGTTCCTCGATCGCGCCGAGACGCTGCGCGGCGCGCATGCGCTCCGCATACGCGGCAAGCTGGCGGATCGCCTCGACATAGGTGGCAAACCACGCAAGGCCATGCGCGGCGCGTTGCTCGCGATCGATCAGCGCGCCGGAGACGCGGCCGTCCTTGGTGACGCGCGCCGCGACCGCGCGCGTGGCATCCGCAAGCAGCGCCTCGACCGCAACGGCCGCGGCGCGGGCGCCGGCGATGAGGTCGCCGCCGGTCTCGGGGCGGGGTGCCGCAAGTGCCATGGTCACCTCCGGTCGGGACGATAGCCCGGATCAAATATGCGCACTGCAACACAATCTGTGTGCAACGCACAAGCGCAATCGCAGACCGCATACGCTTGTGCGGCGAGTGTTACGCCCTCCTCCCTTGCCAACCGTCCCTTGCCAAGGCGGCGCCGATCTCCGATGTCAGGCCGGTCACCCGAGACGCCGAGGAGCGACATTGCGGCTGTTGCGCAGGATCGTCCGCATCGCGCTCGACGCCTTCTATGCGTTCGGGGAGGATGACGGCTGGGCGCTTGCCAGTCACATTGCGCTCTCGACGCTGCTCGCGGCGTTCCCGTTCCTGATCGTGCTGACCGCGCTCGCCGGCTTCGTCGGCTCGAAGGACGTGGCCGACAAGGTCGCGACGCTGTTGCTGCAGACCTGGCCGCGCGAGGTCGCCGATCCGCTCGCGCGCGAGGTGCACAACGTGCTCGGCACGACGCGCGGCGGCGTGCTCACCATCGGCGTGGTGCTCGCGGTCTTCTTCGCCTCGAGCGGCGTCGACAGCCTGCGCATCGCGCTCAACCGCGCCTACAACGTCACCGAGACGCGCCCGTTCTGGCTGTTGAAGCTCGAATCGATCGGCTATGTGCTGGTCGCGGCGGTCGCGCTGCTCGCGCTCGGCTTCCTGATCGTGCTCGGGCCGCTCGCGTTCGCGACCGCGGTGAAGTATGCTCCCTGGCTCGCCCCGCAGGAGAGCCATTTCACCTATACGCGCTACGCGGTCGCCGGCATCGTGATCGCCGCGGCGCTGGTGATCGCACACAAATGGCTGCCGGGCGGCAAGCGCCGCTTTGCCGACATCGCGCCCGGCGTGATCTGCACGCTCGCGCTGTGGCTCGTCTGCGGCTTCTATTTCGGCCGCTATCTTGCCGAGTTCGCCAACAACTACGTCACGACCTATGCGGGACTTGCCTCGGCGATGATCGCGCTCGTATTCCTCTACTGGTCGGCGACGATGTTCGTCTATGGCGGCGAGCTTAATGCCGTGATCCTGCACGAGCGCGCGCGCCAGCACGCCGAACAGGAAGCCGCGCGCCGCGCCGCCGCCGAGGCCGCCGTGCAGGCGCGCGCACCGCTGTTTCAGAAATTCATGCGCCGGCTCGGGTACGAGAAGCGGCGGTAGCTGTAGGGCGGGTTAGCGCGCCTCTTGGCGCGCGTAACCCGCCGGCTGACTCGCCGCGTGGATTTGGCGGATTACGGCGCTGCGCGCCTAATCCGCCCGACAATTCAGTTGATCAGCACCGAATAGCCGCCGTCGATCGGGATCGCGGTGCCGGTGACGAAGTCGGATGCGGCGCTCGAAAGAAACACCGCGATGCCGGCGAAATCCTTCGGGTCGCCCCAGCGCGCAGCCGGCGTGCGCGCGAGCACGCGCTCGTTCAGTCCCGCGACCTCGCGGCGCGCGCCCTTGGTGAGCTCGGTATCGATCCAGCCGGGCAGCACGGAGTTGACCTGGATGTTGTCCTTCGCCCACGCGGTCGCGCAGGCGCGCGCGAACTGCACGATGCCGCCCTTGCTTGCCGCATACGCAGGCGAGAACGGCGCGGCGAAGATCGACATCATCGAGCCGATATTGATGATCTTGCCGCCGCCGGCTTTCTTCATGTGCGGATAGGCCGCATGCGAGCACACGAACGCGCTGGTGAGGTTCGTGTCCATCACCTTGTGCCATTCATCGAGCTTGAGAATGTCCGGCGTCTTGCGAATATTGGTGCCGGCATTGTTGACGAGGATGTTGAGCTTGCCATGCTGCTTCGCGACGCCGTCGATCAGCGCGCGGCAGGACGTCTCGCTCGTCACGTCGACGTCGGCGAATTCCGCCTTGCCGCCGGCCTCCGTGATCTTCTTCACCGCGGCCGCGCCTTTCGCGGCGTTGCGCCCCGCCAGCACCACGGTCGCGCCGGCTGCCGCCATCCCCTCCGCCATGCCGAGCCCGATGCCGCCATTGCCGCCGGTGACGACCGCGATGCGGCCGGTCAGATCGAACAGGTTCATGGCTTTCTCCCACAACTGTCACGACAAGGGCCGGCGTGAGCCAGCTCATTCTTGGCGATTAGCGCATATCCCGGAAAAGTGGATGCCGGTTTTCCGAAAAGGATATGCGCCAACGCAAGAATCTAAAGCGCATTCCGATTCCTTCCAATCGGAATGCGCTTTAGAACTTCCGTTTTTGTAACCGAACGCGACGGCCAAGCAACTGCCCGCGCGCTCACGCCTCGCCCGGCTCGAGCGCGTCGTCGAGGGTGCGGCAGCCGGGCCGCGGCGCGTTCACCAGCACCGCCATGTTGCCGGGCGGATGGCGGTTCTTCCACATCATCTGATGCGCGTCCGGGATCTGCGTCCAGGGAAAGGTCTTGGACAGGCACGGATCGACCCGGCGATCGAGCACGAACTGGTTCGCGGCGCTCGCCTGCTTGAGGTGCGCGAAGTGCGAGCCTTGGATGCGCTTCTGGCGCATCCACACATAGCGCGCGTCGAAGGTGAGATTGTAGCCGGTGGTGCCGGCGCAGAACACCACCATGCCGCCGCGCTTCACCACCAGGCAGGAGACCGGGAAGGTCTGCTCGCCCGGATGCTCGAACACGATGTCGACGTCGCGCTTGCCGGTGATCTGCCAGATCGCCTTGCCGAACGAGCGCGCCTCCTTCAGCCATTCATTGTATTCCGCCGTGCCGACCTTCGGCATCTGGCCCCAGCACTTGAACTCCATGCGATAGATCACGCCCTTGGCGCCGAGGTTGAAGACGTATTCGGCCTTGCTCTCGTCCGACACGATGGCAATGGCATTGGCGCCCGAGGCCGCGACCAGCTGCACGCCGAACACGCCGAGCCCGCCCGAGGCGCCCCAGATCAGCACGTTGTCGCCGGGCTTGAGCGTGTGCGGCGGATGGCCGAACAGCATGCGGTAGGCGGTCGCCAGCGTGAGCGT
>Ga0187784_10004035_pt1 | contig 11884 bp, 10 predicted proteins | sample 1015_SJ02_MP15_2_FD_132964 | JGI IMG/M metagenome (GOLD analysis project Ga0187784, IMG submission 132964) | Tropical peat soil microbial communities from peatlands in Department of Meta, Colombia - 1015_SJ02_MP15_20_MG | ecosystem: Environmental > Terrestrial > Soil > Wetlands > Peat | place... | reverse complement strand
TCCGGCGTCGCTCATTCAGGTGTTTTTCGGCCTGCAGAACCCGCTGCGCGAGCCGTTCCGGCTCCCCAACGTCGAGGTCCACTCGTTCGGCAACGTGCACCGGCAGGGCCAGCCGGCGCTGCCCATCGACCACACTTGGCTCACCGTTATGCTCAAGGAGATGCCGTCGGGGATCGTCGGCTCGTGCAGCTACAAGAGAGCGGTGTTTGACTCAAAAACACTCCATGATTGGATCGCGGACTACAAAGCGATCCTGGCCAAAGCGGCAGCTGAGCCTGGCATGCGCCTCGGCCGATTGGCTTCGGGCTGATTGATCGAGCCAGGCGGCCCGGCCGCGGTAACAAAGATCCGGGCGCTCACGCGAAAATTATCAATGCGGCTTGCCATGCTGGTGAAAATATGTACTTGATCATACCGTCCGCCTGATTGATATTCCGTACCATCCATGGTTCTCCGCATTCGTAGGAACCGACTGGCAACGGGAGGCTGGGGAAATCAATGTCAGTTCAAGCTACGCTCAAATACATCCAGATCGAAGGACTGAATGCCAAACAAAGAGCCGAACTGAGAAAAAAATTGGAAGCGCATGCTAAGGAGCTTCGCGAGGTAGTTGCCGCGATTGACGCAAGCCTGGCACAGCTCAGGCAGGCGCCGAAAACGGCCAAAAGGGCTGCCAAGAAGCGCTGATGATCGTCTGCGCTAGAGCGGGATGACTTATCTTCGAATCGTCATTCCGCTCTAGCCTATTGTTTGTGTATGATCTTTTCCGAAAACCGGTATCCACTTTTCGGGATCATGCACTAGGCTGCTCCGGGCCTGTGGTTCGCTCGCAGCAGCCGGCGCGCTTCATCAATCTCCGGAACGTCCCGCCCCGCCCTGATGCCGAAGAGCGCCGGAGCGAGGAATTCGACGCCGGCGCGCTCCTGGCGAGCCGTTTGCTGCAGCTTTGCCAGCGCCAGTGCCGCACGCAGTTCGAACGTCTTGGCCTGCTGCTCACGCGCGATCTCGATGGCCCGCATAAAGGTTTCCTCGGCGGCGGCAACGTTGGGGCGCGGCTGTTTGAGAAGCAGTTCGCCGCGCACGCGCATCACTTCGGCATGGAACCAGCGCTCGCCGGTCTGCTCGACTTCCTCGATCTGCGCATCGACGGTCGCGAGCGCCGCGTCGAGCCGGCCGGCGGCCGCCTCCACCTCGGCCAGCAGCGCCCCAAAAATCGGCGCGCAAATGCGATAATTGAATCTTCGCATCAGCGCCTGGCCTTCGCGCATCCCCTCCTCGCCCGCCGGATCGCCGCTCAAGCAGCGACTCCAACCGAGCCAGAAGGTGCCGGCGGCGAGCCAGAGGCGCAGCCCATGCTCGCGCGACAAATCGACGAGCGCCTGTGCGTGCTGTGCCAGTCCGGCGGAACGTCGCGCGATCGCCGCGAACTGGCACATGAAGTATCGAAGGAGTGCGATCGTCGGCATATGGCCGCTTTGCAGGGCGAGGGCCAGCGCGCGGTCCAACAGGCGGGCCGGTTGATCGGTTTCCCCGAGCGGCCATAGCACGAGCGCGAGACGGCCCATGGCCGCGATGCCGATATCGAAGCCGAACCGGCTTGGCAGGCGCCGGTCGCGCTCGTGATCATAGTCGGCGAGCGCTTGTTCGAGGTGCGCCCGGGCGCCGACGTAATCGCCTTCGAACCAGCACGTGGCACCTAGGATGAACGCCCGGCCCAGCGCGGGTGATCCGGGCGACTGCCGAGCATCTCGCAAGAAAGACTGAAGCACTTCCCGCATCGGCGAGAGGTCGGCGCGAACCATGCTGATGGTCCACAGGCCGTAATAGGCCGAGAACCGCGCGGCGGCGTCGTCGACGCCGGCGGCAAGCTCGCGCGCGCGGGTGAACGCGGCATTCGTCTCGTTGGCCGCCATGCCCCGCCCATGCAGCAAGGCATAGCCGTAGGTCGTCTGCACCCGCAGTCGGAGCAATCGTTGCGCGGGCTCGTCGGCCAGATCCCCCGTCAAAGCGATCGCCTTCTCGAGATGCGCGACCGCCTCGTTGTAAGCTGACCTCTCCAGCGCCCGCTCGCCCGCCCTTGCCCCCCATTCGACGGCGGCCTCGCTGAACCCTGCCTGGGTGAAATGGTGCGCGACGACTTCGGGTTCGGTTTCCGCGGTTGCCGGAAAACGATCGCGGATCGCCTCGGCGATGCGCCGGTGCAGCACCTGCCGTCGACTCTTGAGCAAGCTCTCGTAGGCCGCGTCTTGCACCAGCGCGTGCTTGAACGTGTAGATGGCTTCCGTCGACTCTCCGGAGCGAAAGATCAGTTCCGCTTGCTCAAAGCGGGCGAGTGCATCCTGCAGAGCGGTTTCGTCGCATTCGACGAGCGCGCGCAGGAGCGAATAGGAGAACTCTCGCCCGATGGCGGCGCCGATCTGCGCGACCTCCTTCACGGATGCCAGGCGGTCGAGGCGCGCCATCAGCGAATCGTGGAGCGTGGTCGGAATTGCGAGGGACGGCAGCGGTCCGTTGAGCCTATAGCAATCGGCTTCCTCGACCAGGATGCCGGCTTCGAGCACCGCCTTGGTCAATTCCTCCACGAACAGCGGATTGCCGTCGGTCTTGGCGACGATCTGCTCGGTCACTTCCGCAGGCAGCGCGCGGCCGCCGGTCACCCGCGTGATGATGCTTTCGGCATGGGAGCGATCGAGGCGGTCGAGAGTCAGCGTATTGACGTTTGGAAGACCGGCCCATGGAGGCTCAAACTCCCGTCGGAACGTGAACAGCGCAAGGATGGGCAGCCGGCGCACCCGCTCGACGACGAGATCGAGCAGCTCGAGCGAGGTCGCATCGGCCCATTGAACGTCTTCGAACAAAAGCAGGACCTGCTTCTGCCGAGCAAGACTCTCGAGCAGATCAAGCAGCGCGGCGAGCGTCTGGCGGCGTTGTTGGTTGGGGCTGAGGTTGAGCGGTGGATAACGCTCGCCGAACGGGATCGACAACAGCGCCGCGAATAGGGGCGCGGCGTTCCTAATCCGCGATGAGGCCGTGGCCAGCAGTGCTTCGAGCTTGTCGAGCCTGTCTCCTGGCGCATCATCCGGTTTGAACTGCGCGGCACGCTCGAGCTGCGCGATGAAAGGATGAAGCGCGCTGTTGGCGTGATAGGGCGAACACTGGAAACGGAACACAATGTGCGACTCGGCCGGGATGTGTTCGCCGAGCGCCGCCGCGATGCGGGATTTGCCGATGCCCGGTTCGCCCGAGATCAGCACGACCTGACCCTTGCCGCTCCAGGCCAGGCGCTGTCGCTCGATCAGGAATCCGATCTCGCCCGCGCGGCCTACGAAATCGGTCAGCCGCGCCGCGCGGGCCGCCGCGAAACGACTCTCGGACGCGGACAGACCCTCCACCGCCCAGGCGGCAATCGGCTCAGCAATGCCGCTAAGCTCGTGCCGCCCGAGGTCCCGCAGGTGGAACACATCACCGAGCAATCGGCGCGTTGAGCCGGCAACGACGATCGTGCCGGGCGCGCCGACGGCCTGAAGGCGGGCGGCAATATTGGGGGCGTTGCCGACCACCGCGTGTTCACGCAACGTGTCCTTCCCACTGATGGCGCCAATCACCACGAGGCCGGTCGCGATGCCGACGCGGACCGCGAGCGGTTCCGGGGCGCGCGTCTTCAGGCCAGCGACCGCGACAACGATATCGAGGCCGGCGCGCACGGTTCGCTCGGCGTCGTCCTCGTGCGCGCGCGGATAGCCAAAATAAGCGAGGATGCCGTCGCCGCGGAACTCCGCCAGAAAGCCGTCGTAAGTCGCGATGATGCGCGCGCATGCCGCGTGATAGGCATCGACCACGGCGCGCATGTCCTCGGGATCGAGGCGGCGCGACAGGGCGGTCGACCCGACGATATCGCAGATCATGACGGTGAGATGCCGCCGTTCGGCAACGGGTACGTTGCGCTGCTCCGGCTGCTGCCACGTTTCGATTTCGGCCGTGGGGCCGACGTTTTGCGGGCCGGCGAATGTCGCCCGGATCGCTTTGATCAGTCGCTTCCGGTCGCCCAGCCGTATTCCGAGTTTTTCGAGGTCACTTTCCGTCAGCTCGGGGAGCACGTCGCTCTCGAGCGCATTCTCGCTGAATACTCGCTGGTATCGTCCGAGGCCCAGATTTCGCAGCCAGACGCCGACGTCCATGATGCGGCCTGATGGTTCACGGGATGTTTGTACAACGTGAGATCGTCTTAGTCACAGCCCTCCAAAAGAAGATTGTAACAAGTATAGACTCCGCAAAACCCGAAAAGTGTGAGGTATTTCACATAGCATTTCCGACGGCGGTTACGCCAGAAGTTCGCGAGTCGCCCTCACCCCGCCAGCCGCCGCAGCGCGGCCTGCGCCTCGGCGGCGAGCGCTTTGGTCAGTTCGCCCGCCGGCAGCGCGCGGCCGAGCGGCGCGGCCTGGCCGCACCACATCGGCGAGAAGTCGCCCGAGCCCGCGGCTTCCGCCTTGGCGCGCAGCGGCGCAAGGGCGCCGCTCGCGAGGGGAAATTCCGGCGCGAGGTCGCTCAACGGCCCGACCTCACGGATGAGGCGGTTGACGACCGCGCGCGCCGGCCGCCCCGACATCACGTTGGTGAGCACGCTCGAATCGGCACGCGCCGACGCGAGCGCGGCACGGTGGGGCGCGGAGATTTTCGCCTCGGGGCAGCGCAGATAAGCGGTGCCGATCTGCACGCCGGCGGCGCCGAGCGCAAACGCAGCCGCGATGCCGCGCGCGTCGGCAATGCCGCCCGCGGCGATCACCGGAACCGTCACGGCATCGGCGATCTGCGGCACCAGCGCGAAGGTGCCGACCTGCGCGGCGAGATCGTCGGTCAAAAACATGCCGCGATGGCCGCCGGCCTCGGTGCCCTGGGCGATGATCGCATCGACCCCTGCCTGCTCGAGCGCGACCGCCTCCGCCGGCGTCGTCGCCGAGCAGATGACGCGGCACCCGGCCGCCTTCACGCGCGCGAGCAGGCCCGCCGCGGGCAGCCCGTAGTGGAAGCTGACGACCTGCGGCTTGATCTCCTCGACCACATCGCACCAGGCGGCATCGAACGGCGCGCGGTTGCTCGACGGCACCGGCGCGGCCGGGTCGATTCCCAGCTCGCGGTAATAGGGCGCGAGCCGGTCGCGCCAGCGCGCCTCGCGCGCATTGCTGATGAGCGGCGGCTTGTGACAGAAGAAATTGACGTTGATCGGTTTGTCGGTGCGCCCGCGCACCTTGGCAAACTGGTCGCGCAGCGCGTCGGGGGTGAGCATGCCGCAGGGGAGCGAGCCGAGCCCGCCCGCCGCCGAGACTGCCGCCGCAAGATCGGCGTCCATCGCCCCGGCCATGGGCGCCTGAACGATCGGGTGCTCGATCCCGAACAGGTCGATGAGACGGCGATCCGGCCACATGACGGCACCCCGCAATTGTCTCAGTTGCTCGTTCTCCAAATAAAAGGCGTGGACAGCCGGTACAAGGCCCGGCGAGACGCCTCAGCCTACACGCTCGCGGCGCTCGCACGCGCAAACCGGTCGATGCGGAACGGCGCAATCGGGAGGTTGGTTTTCCCGCCGGTGACGAGTTCGGCGATGATCGACCCGACGATCGGGCCGAGCGCAAAGCCGTGGGCGGAGAAGCCGAAGGCGTGGAACACGCCGTCGCTCGTCGCGCTCCGGCCGATCACCGGAATGTCGTCGGGCATGCGCGCCTCGATGCCGGCCCAGCAGCGCACGATCGCCGCGCCGCGCATGATCGGGAACAGGTCCCAGACGGTCCGCGCGCTCGCGGCGAGGCCCGAGAAGTCGAGGTCGGTGCGGTTCGAGTTGCGGTCGAGCCGGCCGCGGTGGCCGCCGCCGATCAGCACCGTGCCGTTGCGGAATTGTTTGAACGACAGCGGTCGGCCAGCGGCGCCGACCACCGGCTGGATGAACGCCGGCAGCGGCGCGGTGATCATCAGCATGGGGGCGATCGCCTCCAGCGGCACCGGCTCCCCGAGCGCCAAGGCGATGCGGTCGGCCCAGGCGCCGGCGCAATTGACGACGAAAGCGGCCTCGTATGCGCCCGCGGCAGTCTCCACCCGCCAGGAGCCGCCGTTGCGCGCCAGGCCCGTCGCCGCCGTGCCCTCGACGAAGCGAACGCCCAGGCTTTCGGCCTTGCGCTTGAACGCGAGCGTGGTGCGATAAGGATTGGCGGCGCCATCGCGCCGGCACACGATGGCGCCGACGCAGTGGTCGGAAACCGCCGGGACGATCTCGCGAAGCTCTCGCCGGTCGATCAGCTCCTCGTGGGTAAACCCGAGGCGCGAAAGCTCCTCGACGCGCGCGCGCAGGGTCGCGAACTCGGCCTCGTTCTCCGCCACCTTCACCTGGCCGTGGCTGTCGAAGCCGCAGTCGTCGTCGACGAGATCGGCGATGCGATGCCAGAGCTCCATGGCGGCGACCGCGAGCGGCACCTCGGCGAGATGGCGGCCGAGCCGGCGCACGCCGCCGGCGTTGACGCCCGAGGCGTGCCGGCCGACATGGTCCTTCTCGATGACGGTGACACGCGCGCCGCGCCGCGCGAGATGGAGGGCAGCGGACGAGCCGTGCAGCCCGCCGCCAATCACGATGACGTCGGGCGCCGTCATATCTCAGCCACGCGCGACCGAGCGCAGCGCCGCTTCGTTCTTCGGCAGGCGCGCCAATTCGCCGAGCGTGATCGGCTTGATCGGCGGGCGCAGCCGATAATAGCCGACCTCCTGGGGATCGACGCCGCGCGCCTGCGCGATCAGCTCGGCCACGGTGAGCCCGCACAGGCGTCCCTGGCACGGCCCCATGCCGCAGCGCAGGAACGCCTTCATCTGATTGGGCCCGATGCAGCCGAGCGCGACGGTGTCGGCGATCTGCCCGGCGGTCACCTCCTCGCAGCGGCACACGAGGGTATCGCGCGCGGGCCGGCGGAACTGCCCGGCCGGCCGGTAATACGTGTCGAGGAACGCGCGCCCGCGCATGAAGCGCGCAAGCCGCCCGCGAACGGCAGCCGCGTCCGCAAGCACGGGCGCGCCGGGCCGCAGCGCGCGCACCGCCGCGAGCCCCGCCAGCAGGCCGCGCGCCTGCGCGGCCTCGGCGCCGGCGATGCCGGCGCCGTCGCCGGCGATGGCGATTCCGGGAATCGCCGTGCCGCCGTCGGCGTCGAGCACCGGCGAGAAACAGAGCTGCCCGCCGTCCCAGCGATGCTCGATGCCGGCGGCCATGGCGAGGTTCACGTTGGGCACGACGCCCTGGTGCAGGAACAGATTGTCGACGGCGATCCGCTGCTCGCCGCCCCGCGCGGTGCGGCAGGTCACGGCTTCGACGCGCTCGCGGCCCTCGGCGCGCAGCTCGATCACGTTCTTAACGACGCGTATGCGTCGTCGTACCGCGAGCATCAACCGCAGCCCTTTCAGAAAATAAGGCGAGGCCGCAAACGCGCCCGCGTGGCGCCACGCACCCACGCGCGCGGCGCCTGTGGTCTCGAGGATGGCGTCGAGGCGCGCGCCGGCATTGAGGTATTGCCAGGCGATGAGCCATAGCAGCGGCCCGCAGCCGGCGATGACCGTGCGCCCGTCCGGCACGAGGCCGGAGGATTTCAGCAATATCTGCCCGGCGCCCGCGGTCATGACGCCGGGCAGGGTCCAGCCGGGAATCGGGAACGGCCGCTCCAGCGCCCCGGTCGCAAGGATCACGCGCTCGGCTCCGAGGATACGCGCAGCGCCGGCGACCGAAACGCCGATCTCGCGCTCGCGCGTCAGGTTCCACACGGTCGCGCCCGGCACGTAGTGCGCGCCGCTGGCGAGAAATTTTTGCGCGAGGTCGGCGCCGGCCCAGTAATCCGCGCCCAGCACGGTGCCGCGCTTGACCGGCGTCGCCGTGACGGCGCGATAGATCTGCCCGCCGGGCGAGGGCTGCTCGTCGAACAGGACGGTCGCAAGCCCCGCGCGCGCACAGACGCTGGCGGCCGCAAGCCCGGCCGGCCCGGCCCCGACCACGGCCACGTCGTAGGCGTCGCGCAGCTCGCTCATTCGATCCTCGTTCCCCGGGCGCGCCGCAGCACGAAGTGATGCGGCGCAGACCCGAGGTCCATTGAGTTTGTTGCGATCCCGGTTCTGCGGCGCACCGTTCCGCTCCGCTCCACGCTGCGCGGCGCCCGGGAAAAGCTCATAGATCGACCTCGCGCTTGCCGCGCTGGGTCTCGATGCGCATGCCGGGCACAACCGGCACCAGGCAGCCCTGGCGGTTGCCGACGCCGTCGACGGTGACCAGACATTCGAAGCACACGCCCATCATGCAGTAGGGCGCACGCGGCGCGCCGGACACGTCGGCGACGCGGCTCGCGAGCACGCCGGCGGAGATGAGCGCGGCCGCGACCGTGTCGCCCGCGCGCACGCGCGCGCCGCGCCCGTCGATCGTCACTTCGATCGTCGGGACATCGGTATCAGGCAGTCGCCGGAACATGAAACCTCCGCGGACTGAACGCGCCGTATTGCTCCGCCGGCAGTTCGCCGCGCGCGATGGCGGGCGCGAGCACCAGCGCATGGACGGCGGCGAGCGTGACGCCGCTATGGCAGGTGGCGACGAACGCGCCCGGCGAGCCTACGGATTGCTGATAGAGGGGGAAGCCGTCGGGCGTCATCACGCGCAGAGCCGCCCACGTGCGCACGACGTTGAGCCGGGCGAGATGCGGGAACATGCGCACCGCGCGCTCGGCTTCGGCCGAAACAACGCCGGCGCCGACGGTGGTGTCCCAGCCCGCCTCCTCGACCGAATCGCCGATCATCACGCTGCCTTCGTCGGTCTGGCGGATCGTGACGATCGGATAGTCGAGAAACGGCGCGACCTTCTCGGTAACGATGATCTGCCCGCGCTGCGGGCGCACCGGAACGTCGAGGCCCACCATCGGCCCGAGCCGCGCGTTGCCGTTGCCGGCGGCGAGCACGATCTTGCCGGCGCGCACCTCGCCGCAGCGGATCGCGAGCCGAAAACCGCCGCCGCGCGGCTCGATTCTTTCGACCACATGGTCCGCCAGATAAGTCGCGCCGTGCTGCTGCATGCCGGCGTGGAGCGCGCGTAAGAGGCGCAGCGAATTCACGTGACCGTCGAGCGGGCAGAAGCTCGCGCCCGCGACCTCCGGCCCGACCTGCGGCAGCATGGCTCTGACCTGCGCGGCGTCGAGCATCTCGTAATCGTATTTCACTATTCCCGGCTGATTGTGCAGGCGCTTGAGCATGGCGGCGCGGTTTTCCACCTCGCGCTCGGAGAGGCAGAGATGAAAACCGCCCGGGCGGCGAAAGGCAACGTCGAGGCCGGTCTCATCGGCGAGCCGCCGCGCGAACTGGCCCCAGAGGTCCGACGACAGCTTGGTCCACGCCGCGTATTCCGGCATGCCGAGGCCTTTGCTCTGCACCCACACCAGGGCGAAGTTGCCGCGCGAGGCGCGGAACGCGACGTCGCCCTCGTCGAGCACGACGACCCGCGTGCCGAGGCGCGCCAGACCCCAGGCGACGGCGGCGCCGACCAGCCCGCCCCCGACCACCGCCACGTCGGCTTCACGCAGTTCGCGGCTCATGGGTTCTCCGCGTGGCGGCCCGGGCCGGCGAGCAGCCGCTCGAGGCCGTAAAGCCATTCGATCAGCAGCATGAAGACAACGGTGAGCGCGATCACCACCGCCGAGACCGAGGTCACCAGCGGATCGATGTTGTCCTGAATATAAAGAAACATGCGTACCGGGAGCGTCATGGTGGCGGGCGTGGCGACGAATACCGTCATGGTGACTTCGTCGAAACTGGTGATGAAGGCAAGGAGCCACCCGCTGGCGACGCCGGGCAAAATCAGCGGCAGGGTCACGCGCCGGAACACCGCGGCGTCGGAGGCGCCGAGCGAAATCGCCGCGTGCTCGATCGAGCGGTCCATGCCGGCGGCGGCGGCGAGCACGAGGCGCAACGCGAAGGGAAACACGATGACGATGTGGCCGAGCACCAGCCCGGCGAAGGTGCCGCCCAGCCCAACCTGGGTGAAGAAGCGCAGCAGCGCGACCCCGAGCACCACCGGCGGGATCATCAGCGGCGAAAGGAATAGCGCCGTGACGGCGTCGCGGCCGGGGAAGCGATGGCGCGCGACCGCCAGCGCCGCCGGCACCGAAAGAGCGATCGCCACGGTCGAGGAAAGCGCCGCCAGCGCGATGCTCGACCAGAACGCGCTGATGAACTCCGGATAGGCGGCGATGGCGCGGAACCAGCGCAGCGAGAAGGCGTCGATCGGGATCGACAGATAGCCGAGCGGCGTGAAGGCGACCCAGCACACGATCAGGATCGGCGCCAGGATGAAGGCGATGAACAGCGCGTGGTAAGCGAGCGCGAGCGGACCGTTGCGGGTCATAAGATTTTTTCCTGGCGCATGATCTTGTCCGACCTGCCTTCGCCCGCCGAAGCCTTAAGCCAAACGACTAGCCGTGCCACGGGCTTCGCGCAGGCGGGAAACCGGTTCCCACCCCGGATCGCGTCCCGGGCCGCGTCCGGGGCAGGCTTTTTCGGGATCATGCGCTGAATACCTGCGCGTAGCGGCGCTCGATCAGCCGGTTGGCGCCGAGGATGATGGCGACGAGCGCAATCAAGAGCAGGGTCGCGACGGCCGCGCCGAGCGGCCAGTCGAGGGTGTTGAGGAACTCGTCATAGGCGAGCGTCGAGGCGACCTTGAGCCGCCGCCCGCCGATGATCGCCGGGGTGGCAAATGCGCTCGCGGCGAGCGCAAACACGATGATGCCGCCCGAAAGCACACCCGGCATCACCTGCGGCAGCACCACGCGGTAGAGCGCGACCGCAGGCCGAGCGCCGAGCGAACGCGCCGCATTCTCGACCTGCGGATCGAGCCGCTGCAGCGCCGTCCACACCGCGAGCACCATGAACGGGATGAGCACGTGGGAGAGCGCGATGATCACGCCGGTCTCCGTGAACATGAACGGGATCGGGGCGGAAATGACGCCGAGCGCGAGCAGGGATTTGTTGATGAGCCCGGTCTGGCCGCCGAACAGGAGCGCCCAGCCGAGCGTGCGCGCCACCACCGAGATGAGCAGCGGCGCGAGCACGATCAAAAGGAACAGCCCGCGCCACGGCCGCCGCATGCGGTTGAGCACGTAGGCTTCGGGCGCGCCGAACACGGCGGTGACCGCCGTGACGATCGCGGCGGTGCGTAGGGTGCGCAGGAAGATGCCGTAGAAATAGGGGTCGCCGAATACGTCGCGCCAGTTCTTGAGCGTGAACTCCGGCACGATGCCGCGCGTCATGCTCCATTCGTAAAACGAGAGCACGGCGGTCATGGCGAGCGGCACCAGCACGACGCCGACGAACAACAGCAGCGCCGGCGCGCTGAGGAGATAAGGCAGCCCGCGTCGGTTCATCACGTCCGCTCGATGGTCATGTCTTCCGCGCGCCAGGTCAGGCGCACCGGCGCCCCTTCGCCCGGCACCATGTCGCCGGCGTTCTGGCGGACGACGATGAGCGCGCCGGCCGGCGTATCGACCTGATAGAGCCAGTGGGCGCCCTGGAACACGCGCGTGCGCACCGTTCCGGCAAGCCCGATATCGGTGCCGTCGAGCGCAAAGGCGATCTTCTCCGGCCGGACGGTCGCGCGCGCCTTGCCGGGTGCAACGCGCGCCGGCAGCGGCCAGCGGGCCTCGCCGATCACGGCCGCGGTGCCGCCCGCCTCGGCGCGCACCTCGACCGCGATGACGTTGGTCTTGCCGAGGAAGCCGGCCACGAACGGCGTTGCCGGACGTTCATACACTTGCGTCGGCGTGCCGACCTGCTCGATGCGCCCGCCGTTCATCACGGCGATACGGTCGGCGAGCGCCATGGCCTCGGC
>Ga0187784_10004034_pt1 | contig 11885 bp, 8 predicted proteins | sample 1015_SJ02_MP15_2_FD_132964 | JGI IMG/M metagenome (GOLD analysis project Ga0187784, IMG submission 132964) | Tropical peat soil microbial communities from peatlands in Department of Meta, Colombia - 1015_SJ02_MP15_20_MG | ecosystem: Environmental > Terrestrial > Soil > Wetlands > Peat | place... | reverse complement strand
TGGCGTAGCTGCCCCCGCTGCCGATTGCGGCCAGCGGCTCATCGGGATCGATTACGTCGCCGGAACCCGATATCAAAAACGTCTGGCCCCGGTCTGCCACCAGCAGAAGCGCCTCAAGATTGCGCAGCATCTTGTCGGTGCGCCAATCCTTGGCCAGTTCCACCGCGGCGCGATTCAGGTTGCCGGCGTGCTGCTCGAGCTTGGTCTCAAAACGCGCGAAGAGATTGAACGCGTCGGCCGTCGAGCCGGCAAACCCGGCCAGTATCTTGTCCTGGTAGAGCCGGCGAATCTTTTTCGCCGAGTGCTTCAGCACATGATCGCCGAAGGTCACCTGGCCGTCGGCAGCCATCACCACCTGGCCGTTGCGGCGCACGCAGATCACGGTCGTCGCGTGGAATCCGGAGCTTTCTTTCAATTCGATCCTCTCATCCGAAACCGGAAGAACCCCAAGCGAAAGTATAGGTCATTTGCGCTAAGCCTGGGGCCGTCGCCACTTTACCCGCCGAACCATATTACGAAGGTCTCCGCCGTCTCACCAATCCACATTCCACCTGCGTTATTCTCAAATTGGGGCCCCCCGGAAGACCGCCCCGCGCTCGCATGATTCTGCTTCACAGAGACGAATGGGAGATCGCCGTTTGGCTTGCCGCGCTTGCCTCCATCACCGGTGTCGCCACTTGGTTGGTCATGCGCAAGCGCCCAACGCCGGAAGAGCTGGAGCGTAAGCGGCGCGCATTTCTCGTCGAGTCCGGGCGGATCGTCGATGGCATGTTGCTCGACTCTTATGAGGTAAATGCCGAAGATGGGCGCGCCCTAACGATGCTCCTCTTCAGCTACCGTATCGGCGGCGTGGATTACGAGTGCTCGCAGGACGTGACGCTGCTCAGCGCCCTGGTGAACGCCTCCAAAGTGCGCGCCGGGTTTCCCTGCTCCGTACGCTACCAACCCGGCAATCCTCACAACAGCATTGTCGTGGCCGAGGGCTGGTCGGGCCTTCGCGAAGGCCTTCCGCAACTGCCCGCATTCGAAGATCCCGACGCCCTCGATCATAGCCATCTCGAGCGCGGCGTCCGCTAAGCTGCCGAGGTGAGTGGAAGCTGTTAACGGACGAACCGTAGGGGTGGTGACGGGCCATTTTCGCCCTTTTCGTCTGCCTCCTCGGCTCCTCACGTGACTTCAGTTGACCGAGCAGGTAACCGTCGCTCGCCCGCGCTGGGTACCGTGGTTGCACATCGAGTTGTGGCAAAAGTGCGATTGCCCGCGGCCTGCTCTCGGGAACACAATTTTGACCAACAACTGGCAGCAGAGTTTCCCGGAAGGTTGGTTTGTGTCGCACGTTGACCGAACCGATAGAAGACGGACAAAGGATGCGGCTCGCAAAACCGCGCTGGATCGTGAAGCGAAGATTGCCTGGCTCGGTCAATTTCGGCGCTCGTTCGCTCGCCACGAGCAAATACGGACGACCTATTACGCCTCCTTGTACGTGGTTTGCTTCCGGATCACGCGGAGACCCTGTGGATGACGCGCGCTGTAAAGGCTGTGGAATCAAATCCTTGAAGGAAGCAGAAGAAATGCTTGGCGGAATACGTTTTCAAGCGAAATTCCTCTTTATGTTTTTCACTAAATTGATTTACTATTCGCGCGTCGTTCACACAACGACAACAGTCGTTCGCTCAACGACAACAAGAGTTGTGAATTTCACGGAACTGGTGGAGTCCCGCGCACGCGGGAGTGTGCCTGCACTGTGATGCACAATTCAATTTTCCAAGAAACTCCGAATTACCAGTTTTGTGTTTTTTCTGGAAACCCAATTGAAAGGAAAATCGGTATGCGCTTAGTGAAGTTCGTTTCATCGCGGGCAATCCTCCCGGCTCTCGTAGCGGTGGGTTGCGTAACCATGGCGGCCAACGCCCAGGTATACAACAACGGTACCGGCACGAACAACGGCTACTACTATTCGCTGTATACCAGCAGCGGCTCGGCAACCATGACATTTCCAGAGGCGGGATCCTATCCTGGCAATTACGCCATCACTTGGTCCGATGTGGGCGATGTGGTTGGCGGCAAAGGCTGGCAGACGGGAAGTGCCCAGTCTATCGGCTACAATGTCGGTTCCGCCAGCGGGTATAACACTATTTCGATCTATGGGTGGCTGACAAGCCCACTCGTCGAGTACTACATCACGGAGCTCGGTTCGCTCTATACAGGGAATGCGACGTACAAGGGTAGTGTCTCCAGCGATGGGCACACGTACAGCACATACGAGCATCAGCAGGTCAACCAGCCTTCCATCGAAGGCACCCAAACTTTCGAACAGTACCTGGATGCCTGGGGCGGGGCGGGGACCGGATCGAACCACACGGTCACGACCAGCAACCACTTCAATCACTGGAAGAGTCTTGGAATGACTGTTGGCACCTTCAACTATCAAATCCTCGGGACCGAGGCATATAACGGCGCCAGCGGATCGGTGAACGCCACCGTGTGGTAACCAATCTTTGCAATTGAATGGATATCGCCAGGGCCGGCCGGTCAAACAACCGCCGGCCCGCGGTATGTAAGAGAACGAATCGGAGGCGATAACCGGCGCGGCCCGGAACGACCTCGCGGGCAATCGGGCTTGGGCGAATTGAATTAGACTGATCCAGATACCTGTGATTTTTCAGTCTGGATCGGCGGGAGACGGAATCCGACAATGAGAAAACAATTCATTCTAGCGGCAGCCATGGTGGTTGGCGGCCTAGCGGCAATCACGGCCTCGGCGAGCGATTCTTCGGGAAAAGCGCCTGACAACTTTGTGCTGGTCAAAGGCGGTACTTTCAAAGACACAAAATCCAACTACTACGGAAAGGGTGTAACCATATCGGATTTCTATATTGGCAGATATTCCGTAACTCAAAAAGAGTGGGTAGCAGTCATGGGAAGTAACCCCTCGAAGTTCATCGGCGACAATTTGCCGGTGGAAATGGTCGACTGGTACGACTCCGTCGAGTACTGCAACAAGAGGAGTATCCGAGAAGGCTTAAGGCCGTATTACAACATAGATAGGAATAAGAAGGACGCGAATAACAAGCCGGACCCGAAGTTCGGCGATCTCGACGATATTAAGTGGACGGTGACGATCAATCCAGGAGCGAATGGTTACCGATTGCCTACAGAGGCGGAGTGGGAATACGCGGCAAGCGGCGGTCAGTTGAGCCGGAGTTACACCTATGCCGGAAGCGACGATATCGATGAAGTTGCGTGGTATTGGAAGAACTCCGGACATATCTACTTAACGGGATTTTGGAACTGGCCGGCGATCCAGCAAAACCACGACCAGACGAAACCCGTTGGCAGTAAGAAACCCAACGAGTTGGGGCTCTATGATATGTCGGGAAATGTCCGGCAATGGTGCTGGGACTGGTACGCAGACGACTTGAAGACAAATGTAACCGACCCGAAGGGAAGTTACGAGGGCTTTCGCCGGGTTTGGAAAGGCGGCGGCTGGATGGCCGGTGACTTCGCCGAGGCGACGGCGTTCCGCGGCAGTTTGGCGGCAAATGGCAAGGGGCCCGATCAGGGGTTTCGCGTGGTTCGCAACAAGTGAATCGGAATCGGACAAACCGGGCGATCAGCAGAGCGAATCAATTGCTGGCGCGAGTCGAGGAGTCTGTGCTTTGTCGGACCGTGCTTCTTGGTGCCGTCCTCGCTTGCTGCGTCATGCAGGCCGCGGGCTTGCCGGTTCATGTGGCGCTTGACTGGCCTTCGGGCTCGCCGGCAGCCACGCCTGCGCGCGTCCACATCCAGGCGGTTCGGACCGTGGGCGAACCAAGCGGCGCCGTACCTGTCGAAGCCGAAGCCGCGCCGGAGGGCGTGGTGCTGGATCTCGGCGAAGGTGTCTGGCAGTTGCAGGCTTCCGCACCCGGATATTGGAGCCAGGAAACCGAAGTTACGGCCGGCCGGGAAGCGTCCGCGAGCGTGCGGCTCGCGCTGTGGCCGGCGGCGTCTCTACACGGCGAAATCTCGGTCACCGAGGGTGAACCGCCGCACGCGCTCGAAGTTCAGTTGAGCGCCGCCAGCACTTCTGCCGGCGAAGTCCCCTCTTCGCAAGCGCCCTTCGCGCAGGCTGGGCAAAGCCCGTCCTACGCGGAACTGCGCTGCCCGATCGACAGAGCAACCTGGAGTTGCCAGGGGCCGGCGGGCCTGTTCGACGTGCGGCTGGAGGCTGCCGGCTTCACCCCGCGCTACGTGTGGGGAGTAAGTTTGAAGGCCGCGGCGAGCGCCGATCTAGGCCGAACCGAGCTGCGCCAGACGGCATCGGTTTTCGGAAGAGCGGTTCGTAAAGACGGTTCGTACCCGCCGGGCCCTTGCCGGGCGATTCTGCAAGCCGACGTGGACCGGCGCGGCGGGCCGGAACCCGACGCGGATCGCGCGCCGGAGGGCGAGGCGCCCTTTTCAGTGCCCCTCAGCCGAAGCGGCTACTTTCAGGTCGTGGGTGTGCTGTCCGGTCGGCACATGCTGTCGATTGAGTGCCCGGCGGCGAGCGGCTTCCGCGAGCTGATCGTCCAAGCGAGCGGTGAAACGCGAATCGATCCTCCGGTGCAGCTCGAAGAATTGACGCTCGACGTTACCGTCACGCCCAAGGCCGATCCCGAAGGGAAGCCGTGGGAACTCACGGTGGACGCGACGGCTCCGCGCCTGCGGCGGATCGCGGACAAGGCCACGACCACAGCGGACGGCCGCTGGATCCGGCGCGGTCTCATGGCCGGCAACTATCGGATCGCGGTCGGCAGCTCCGACGGCGCGTCGTGGCTGCAGAGGAATATCGATTTGGGCACAAGCACTGGGCCGCTATCACTGCGCCTTGCGTCGGTGAGAGTGGCGGGCCGTGTGCTGCTGAGCATGCAGCCGGTGCGCGCCCGGCTGGACTTTGTCAGCGATACGGGCGAGCAGTCGGCGACCCTCGCGAGCGACGAACGAGGCCGCTTTCAGGGGCTTCTGCCCGTCGAGTTTGGCGCGCAGGAATCCAACTGGACCGTCGACGCGCATGTCGCACAGCCGCCGGTGAGCCGACGCATGACGGGCGTGAGCGTGCCGCAGGTTGCCCCCGGAGCCACGGCCTCACTGGAGCTGGCGCTGCCGACCATCGCCGTGCGCGGCAGCGTCGTCTCAGAGGAGGGCCAACCGCAACGCGGCGCCCAAGTCACCTTCGATGACTCGAGCGGCGCCCGAACCGCCACTTCGACCGACGATGCGGGCAGCTTCGAGATGCCCGATTTGCCGCCCGGGAAGTATTCCGTGGTGGCCGAGTCGGACGATGGCGTCTCAGAGCGCGTGCCGCTCGAGGTGGCGGAAGGCATCGAAAGCAAGCTGAAACTGGTTCTCATCTCCTTCAAGCGCGTCACGTTCAATGTGGTCGCCAACCAGGAGCCCGTAACGGACGCGGCGGTGCAGGTCTGGATTCCGCCGGGCACACCGCTGACCTTTACGCACACCGATCGGGACGGCCGCTTCGTGGTGAAACTGCCGCCAGGAACCACGCTCCTGGGGCTGACGGTTGGAGGGCCTGAGTACGTCCTCAAGTTGACCCGGATGCCAATCCCGGCTCCGGATGCCCCGCCGGATGCACATACCATCACGCTCGATACGTCCAGCGGGACGCTTGTGCTCAATCTCGAGCCGCCGGACCGCACTCTCGACAGCTCCGCCACGCTGTATGTCGTGCACAATGGCGCGATCCAGGACGCGCGCACTATTGCCGGCTGGGGCACCGACCAACCCGGCACCAGCGGGGACGGGCCGGCAGAGGTCGATGCCATCGAGCCGGGCGACTACGCGCTCTGCGTTCTTGCTGACCCCTCGGAGCTGACGGCGCTCTGGCAGGGCGCACTGCCGCAGGACCGCTGCAGTACCGGCACGCTCCAGCAGAACCAAACCCTGACCCTGACGCCAAAGTGAGTGAAACGGCGTTGCGCGGGCCCGCACGCGGAGTCCGCTAGAGCAGTTCCACGGTTGGTGTAGCCCAACAGGGGCTGAAGCCCTGTGATTTTGCCGCGTAGATCGGCCCGGGACCCCGAGGGTACCCCGCCGTGCCGTTGTTACAAAGCCTTGAGCGGGACACAGCAACTTGAGCACTGCTATAGCCTGCGCATGGACAAGTTAACCTCTCTCCCTATTCTCTATTCCCTATTGCCTATTGCCTGATTTCCCGTTCCCTTGGTCTCTGCTGTTGCTACCCTACCCCGGTTACACTATAGGTATGCACGTCCATGCAGCCCCGGCGGGCCAAGGCACAAACCGGACCACGTTCGTGCTTCGCATCTCGCTGGCGGCTACGCTAGCCTACGTCGTTGTCACCTTCGTCGCCGGTCTCCGTGCACATTCGCTGGCGCTGCTCTCGGAATCGGGCCACAATGTCTCGGATTTCCTAGCCCTCCTGTTGAGCTTTGCCGCGGTCTACTTTCAATCGCGGCCCGCCGATCAGGCCAGAACCTTCGGCTACCAGCGCGCCGGCGTGCTCGCGGGTTTCGTCAACGCCGCCACTCTCATCGCCATCGCGCTATTGATCGCCGTCGAAGCCGTCCACCGGCTTCGCTCTCCGGTGATTGTCGAGCCGCGGCTGATGATGATCGTCGCCGCGGCCGGCGTGGCCATGAACGGAGTGATCGCTGCTCTGCTCTGGGGCGTGGCGCGCGACGTCAACCTGCGCAGCGCATTCCTGCACATGGCCGGCGACACGCTTTCCACCGCTGCCGTCATCGCCGGCGGCGCAGGAATTCTGCTTACGGGCCGCAACTGGATCGACCCCGTTCTCTCGCTGCTCATCGCCGGGCTCATCTTTTGGTCGAGCGTGGGCATCGTCCGCGAAACCCTCAATATTCTTTTAGAAGGCATGCCGCGCGGGGTTTCCCTGGTCCAGATCCGCTCCGGCATGGAAGGCGTCGACGGCGTAGTCAACGTCCACGATCTGCATGTCTGGAGCCTGGGTTCGCAATCGCGCGCCCTGGCCTGCCACGTGACCATTGCCGACATTCCGCCCTCGGAGAGCGCGTGCATTCTGATGAATCTCAATTCGCTCCTACGCGAGCGGTTCCAAATCAACCACACAACGATTCAATTCGAGCACGTCGGGTGCGAAGCACTCGAGGGCTGCGTCGCGCCGCCTGCTGAGATCGCCGAAGCACATCATCACGGCCTCGTAAACTAGGTCTCTGACCGGATGAATTCGAACCTGTTCAGCTCTGTGGTGTCCCAGGTTAGGCGCAAAAACAAAGACGCGCCGAACCTGGGGCACCCCGGGAAGGTGCAAAATCAAACGGTCAGAGACCTAGACATTGAGACAAAGTTGAGGAGTTCCTTGCGTTGATCTCTCGTCCCATCGCTCCTCTTCGTGCTCTTGCGCTTCTAGCTCTTCTCTTTGTTGCCGGGTCTTCGCGTCTCGCCGCGCAGCCGGCGCCAGCGAATCTCGGAGCCCTCGCCGGCGAGTATGCGGATCCGGACGAGAGGGCTTTCAGGTGCAGCTTCTACGTTGAGGCGGGGCAGTTCGTGGTGGAGTCTTCGCACTTGGTACCCACCGCGCTCACGGCGGCCTCGGCGAACGTATTCGACATGGCCGGATCCAATGTCAAGGTAACCTTCACCCTCGATGCATCCGGCAGCGGCGCCTCGGTCACGTTTTCCGATACCCCGGGCATCGTGCTTCGGCGCACCGGCCCTCCTGTCCATCGCGAGTTCCACGACTACGTGCGCAGCGAAGTCATGATTCCCATGCGCGACGGCGTCAAGCTCCACGCCGTGGTTCTGACCCCCGCCGACATTCACACGCCGCTTCCCATCCTTTTGGAGCGCACTCCCTACGGCGTCGATGAAACCAGCCGCGCCTGGTTTTTCTCCGCGCGCCCAGAGCTGGCCCGCGCCGGCTACATTTACGCCGGCGAGGACATTCGCGGCCGCTACAAGAGCCAGGGCAAGTTCGCGATGATGAGGCCGCTCGCCGCCCGCCGCCATCGTAGCGCCATCGACGAAAGCACCGATGCCTACGACACCGTCGATTGGCTTGTCAAAAACATTCCGGGCAACAATGGCCGCGTGGGCGTTGTCGGCGCCAGTTATCCAGGCTTTCTGGCCACCATGGCGGGCATCGATGCGCATCCCGCCGTCAAGGCCATCTCGCCGCAGGCGCCCATGATCGACGTGTGGATCGGCGACGATTTCTTTCACAACGGCGCTTTCCGCCAGAGCTTCGGCTACGATTACGTGCTCAGCATGGAATCGAGCAAGCAGGATTCGAAAGTGAGTTACGGTCACGACGCGCGCGGCAACCCCGTCGACGGCTTCGACTACTTTCTCGCCCGAGGATCGTTTTTCGCCGCCGTCAAGCAATCGGGGTCCCGTGACTTGCCTACGTGGAAGCTTTTCCTAAATCATCCCGTCTACGACAGCATCTGGCGGGCGCGCGCCGTCGAATATGCGCTCGATCGCGTGACCGTGCCCACGCTCACTGTCGGCGGCTATTACGACCAGGAAGATATGTGGGGCCCGCAGGAAGAGTATGCCCAGCTCCAGCAGCACGACACGAAGCAACGCAACTTCCTCGTGCTCGGTCCGTGGCGCCACGGTTCCTGGTTTTCCTCCTCGCGCCGTCTTGGCAACCTGGACTTCGGCCAACCCATCGGCGAGGAGTTTCGCCAGCAGATCGAGGCCAAATTCTTCGCGCGCTATCTCAAGGATGAGCCCGGCTTCAGCTTGAGAAGCGCCGCCAGCTTCCAAACCGGCTCCAACACCTGGAAATATTACGCGCAGTTTCCCCCGGCCGAATCGCGGACGACAGCGCTGCATCTGGCCGGCGCGGGCGAACTGAGTTGGCAATCTTCATCCATTTCCGCTTCCACTTCCTACGTCAGCGATCCCGCCGATCCCGTTCCTTATCGTCATCGCCCCATTCAGCCAACTTACAGCGATGGCTCGCAGTGGGGCAACTGGCTGATCGAAGATCAGCGCTTCGTCAGCGGCCGTGAAGACGTCGCGATTTGGAAGCTTCCCGCTCTCGTGCACGACCTCGCCCTCACCGGCGAAGTCGTCGCCGACATTTTTGCTTCCACCACCGGCTCGGATAACGATCTCGTCGTCAAGCTCATCGATCAATACCCCGATGACGACCCAGACCGCGGAATGCGCGGCTATCAGCTCATCACCAACGCCGAAATCTTCCGTGGCCGCTATCTTTCGGGCTTCGATCGTCCCACGGCCCTCAAAGCCGGCTGGGTCTACGAGTACAGATTTTCGCTCCACGATGTGGACCACGTTTTCAAAGCCGGCCACATCGTGATGGTGGAGATTCAAAGCACCTGGTTCCCGCTTTACGATCGCAACCCGCAAATCTTCGTACGCAACATCATGAAAGCCAAACCCTCCGACTTCCAGACGGCAACGATCGCCATCTTCTCCGGCCCCGGCCGCGACTCGGAGCTTCTGCTGCCGGTGAGCGGAGCGCGGTAAGCGCGCCGCGGATCGAGGACACACGAGCATGCATGGAACAGCCAAAGGTGGACTCGGCCGCCAGACGACGTGAGTCCACACAATCACTGCGCTCTTTGGTTCTGCAACGAACTTCTTGGGCGGGAGCCGAGGGCCTACTGCGTGGGCGCAGTGGGTGCTGGAGCGGCTGCGGGAGCTCGCTTCGCTGTGAACTCCTGCGGAGGCCGTCCACCGCCACCCTGTCCACCGCCACCCTGTCCGCCGCCACCGCCGAAGGTGCGCGTGAACTTGATGCTGTCTGCGCCGTCAGCCGTTCCCTGGTAGTTCGTTGTGAAGGAATTGCCATTGAAGTTCATCACCTGATCGAAGGTGATGTTGTCTCCATCCACCTTGCCGTTCGTGATGTCCGTTTCGCCGCGCGGCGTGGTGATCTTGCCGGTCAACGTCGAACCATCGACGTGAAAGTCGAAGGTGATGGTTTGCAGGCCCATCCTTCCCTGCACTTCGGCGGTCCACTTGCCGTTGAAGTCGGCGGCCAGCGCCGTCACGGTGCCAAGCACGAGAACAAGAATTGCGAGCGACAGTTTTTTAATCATGCGAGCTTCTCCCTGAGATCGATTCGATCCGGCGCGGGATTGAGAACCCGACGCCTGTTTAGGAGGGACGCTCGAGGGCGGGAGGAAGACGCAGAGTGACAAGCCAGCGAATCAGCAAGTCGGCGGGTAAGCGGGCTTGGGGAGCGAGGAGGAGGAAGTGGGGAACTGACGCCGCGTGAATCTGCGGAGCTTCATAATTCATCACAAGTCAACGGCTTAGACATAGAATGCCCTTCGCCTGACAGAAACTCCGAAACTGTGAGCGCGGAAAAAAGCGGCAGGAATTTAGCGCGTGTTCTTGCCGTTGACGTGCTGCACAAATCGCGTCAGGTCGTATACGTCGAGCTTGCCGTCGTGATTCGTATCCAGACGGTCGAACTCGGCCGACATAAAGTGCATGAACTCGGCCTTGGAGACCATTCCGTCCTTGTCTTTATCCATCAGCAGCAGGAGCTGCTTGGCAGCGTCTTCGGCGGCGGCCAGCCTGTCCTGGGGAGGCGGCTTGACCGCGGGTTGGCCGTTTCTTTCGTTCATCTGAGCCAACAAGATTGTCGAAGATGCGGCGCCGGCAACGGCGACAGCTGGGAGCTGCCGAAAAAAGGCTCTTCTGTTCATACGAACTATCCTTGTAGGCTCCGTGCAATTTCCACCAGCTCGGAGTCCCGGTGATTTTATGCATCCCGCGCGCCGAAGCTGTCAAGTGGGGCGCGCACTGAGCAGCGGGCCGATTTGAAAAACCCACACCATCTCGCAGCGAGAGGCCTCGCAAGCGGACGATATCAGAATCGAACGAGGATAGCCAGGGTGCTGACGATCTGCTGCTTGCGCAAGTCGGGCCACCAGAGAGCTCTCAGGTCGCCTGGCGTGGTGTAGCCATTGGCCAGGCCCAGGTTTTGACAGTTTAAGATCGCCGCGGCCTGTCCAGCGGCTCCGTAGCCGTAACCGGCGTCGCCGCCTGCGGCGCACTGATAGTCGGCGGGATTGCCGTTATCTCCTCCGGGCGGCGTAATGCCGCCATGCCCGGTCCAGTAGGGAATGAATGCATAGCGGTAGCCCTCCTCCAGGCGCATGGTGATGAACTGGCTGGGCATGTAATCGAAGGTAAAAGTGGAGTCGAGCATGTTCGACTTATCGCCGGGGTTGGAGGTGAAGTAAGGCGTCCCAGTGACCGCGGTAGCGGCGTTGATGGGAGGCAGCAGCGTCAGGTAGCGGCCGGGATTGTTCATCGAACCGCCGCCGATGGTAATCGCGTAAAGATCTTTCTTGAACCAGAGGCGCTGGTAGGTCATCCAGCCCAAGAACGACTGCTTGGGCTTGCCGTCGTGATCGTTGTGGCAGTTGACTCCGCCGGTATAGGTCGAGCCGGTGCCCGTCATGGGAGAGCTGCCGTTGGCGTAGAAAGTCCCCACCGGCGGGCCGCCGCCGTATTCGCAGCCCATATCGCCGGTCAAGGTCATCGCGATCTTGTCGAGGAATCGCTCCGGATGGTCGTAGTACTTGATCTCGGTGGAGTAATCGGCGTGGAAGCGCGAGCGGCCGGGATAGCCGGGGTCGTCTTCGCCGAGGCCATAGTTATTGAAGACAAAATAGAGGTTGGGCTTCGGGATCCACAGAATCTGGCCGCCCAGGCCCGGCTTGCCGTTGGACCGCGCGTAGGACTGCCAGCCGTTGATAAACCACGGCTCGATCTTCAGCCGCGCGGTGGGGAACCACTGCAAGCGCATGCCGTTGAAGAACCACGGCGTGTTCGAAGAAACGTAGGACGGTTGATAGGCCCAATTGTCGAACTGGTAATAACTGAACAGTCCAATATACGACATGAAAATGCCG
>Ga0187784_10004031_pt1 | contig 11893 bp, 9 predicted proteins | sample 1015_SJ02_MP15_2_FD_132964 | JGI IMG/M metagenome (GOLD analysis project Ga0187784, IMG submission 132964) | Tropical peat soil microbial communities from peatlands in Department of Meta, Colombia - 1015_SJ02_MP15_20_MG | ecosystem: Environmental > Terrestrial > Soil > Wetlands > Peat | place... | reverse complement strand
CCCGTGAGATCCTCGGTCAGGAGCACCGACAGCCCCTGGGGATGAGCGCCGTGGCGAAGCGTCTCGGGATGTTCCTGGATCTCGATGCGCTGCGCGTCGACGTAGGTCGACTCCTCGGCGACCAGGCGGAACCGGGTCCGGCCCTGGGTCTTGCCGCACCCTCCCTGCGACTCCGGACACTCGAGGGGTTCGCGGAAGACGAGCGAGGCCTCGTCCTGGGGTTCATGGAACTTGGTCCGGCACGCGACGCACTCGAAGACCGCGTCCCGGATCTGGGGACGAACCTCGGTGACACGCCGGACGATCCCGTCGATCGCGAGAAACCGGTTGAGGTCCGTCTCGCGGATGGCGCGGATGAGCCGGTGCGCCGTCGGCGGAAGCCCTACGACCCGCAGACGGAGCCCGTCGGACTCCGGCCCCATCACCGGCAGGAGCTCGCGCATCGCGTGCTGTCCCGCCTCGATGACCTCCTCCGGACGCTCCAGGAGGAGATCGGCGAGGGCCGTGTCGGCACCGTCGAGCTGTGAGAACGCCAGCTCGAGCGAGCGCTCTTCGGGAAAGCTATCGTGGAGCTGGAGAATCTTCGGCCGGAGCTCGGCCTCCTCGAGAACGGCCGCCCAGCGGCTCTGGAGCTCCGGGGGCGCGGGGAACGTCCTCTTGACGGCGACCATGCGAACTTCTCCGCTACGGGTCCAGGCGGTAGCGGTCGCGGGGGAAGAGGCGTGCCTCCCGTATATTGGGTAGCCCTGCCAGCATCTGGACGAGGCGGTCGATGCCGAATCCCCAGCCGCCATGGGGAGGCATCCCGAAGCGGAACGCCTCGAGGTAGCCCGGGAAGAGGGCGGGGTCGAGACCGGCGGTACGGATGTTCTCGACCAGGCGCTCGTACCGATGCTCCCGTGGACCGCCGCTCGCGATCTCGAGACCTCGGAAGTCGAGGTCGAAGTAACCCGTCAGTCGAGGGTTGTCGTCCTTCCGCCCGGCGTAGAACGTATGGATCTTGACGGCGGTCGGGAAGTCGGTGATGAAGTAGAACGGGGATCCGAACTCCTTCACCGCCCGGACCCCGATCGCCTTCTCGTCCTCGGCGCCCAGATCCTGCTCGGCTCCGGGACGTCCGAGCCATTCCTCGGCCGTCGAGAACGGAATCCGCGGGAACGGTTTCTCGAGCTCGGGCACGTGCTTCGCGAGAGGGTTCGATCGCTCCACGAGCGTCTCGCGGAGATGGCGCAAGGAGTCGACGACCACCTCTTCGAGGATCCGATGGAGGTCGGCCGCTCCGTCAATGTACCCGATCTCGGCATCGAGGCTCGTAAACTCCGTGATGTGACGGACCGTGTCCGATGGCTCGGCCCGAAACGCGGGCGCGATCTCGAGGACCCGCTCGAGCCCGGCCCCGATGAGCATCTGCTTGTAGAGCTGGGGGCTCTGGGCGAGGTAGGCACGCTGGCCGAAGTAGTCGACCGGGAAGAGCGTCGCGCCCCCCTCGGCCCCCTGGCGGAGGAGCTTCGGCGTCTCCACCTCGAGGAATCCCCGCCGCAGGTAGGCGTCCCGCATCGTCTCCAGCAGGCAGCTCCGGAGCTCTAACACGGCGCGCACCGCGGGCTTTCGCAAGTCCAGGATCCGATGGTCGAAGCGGGTCCCGAGATCGACTCCGACCTTGTCGACCACGCCGAGGGGGAGGGGGCTCTCCGCTCGCGTAACCAAGTGGGCAGAGGTCGGAAAGAGCTCGACCCCTCGGTGGGACTTCTCCGACCGGCGGACCGTCCCCTCGACTTCGACAACCGACTCTCTCGGGGCGTCCGCAAACAGGGAAAAGAGCGACGGGTCCGCGGCACCTTTCTTCAACGTGACCTGGGTCGTCCCGCTGCCATCCCGGACCAGGGCGAACGCCACTCCGCCGAGAGTGCGGAACTCCTCGAGATGACCCGCGATCCGGACGACCTGGCCGTCCAGCTCCCGGAGCTCACGCGAGAGCCGGCGGGGGAGCGACAGGGATCACGACCTCCTTGCGCGCGAGCGCGGCCCGCACCAACCCAAGGTAAAGTGGGTGGGGCGCCTCGGGACGAGACAGGAACTCCGGGTGGAACTGGACGCCGAAGAAGAACGGGTGTTCCGGCGACTCGAAGACCTCGACCCGCCCGTCGACCGACATCCCGGTCGCGACGAGTCCCGCATCGCGAAACCGCTCGAGGTACTTCGGATTGATCTCGAACCGGTGGCGGTGGCGCTCCCAGATCTCGGACTTCCCGTACAGCCTGGAGATCCGGGAGTCCGGGGTCAGAATCACGCGCTGCGCGCCAAGCCGCATCGTTCCGCCCATGTCGCTGATGCCCTTCTGTTCCTCGAGTAGGCAGACCACGGGGTCGGGGGTCTGCGGGTCCACCTCCGTCGTGTTCGCCCGGGCGAGGCCGAGCACGTTCCGCGCGAACTCGACCGATTGGATCTGGAATCCGTAGCAGACCCCGAGGTAGGGGATGCCCTTCGTCCGGGCGATCTCGACCGCGCGGATCTTTCCCTCGACCCCTCGGGCGCCGAACCCGCCGGGGACGAGAATCGCGTCCGACCGTTCGAGCCGCGCCAGGAGGGACTGATTGCGCACGAGATCCTCCGAGTCGTACCACTGGAGCCGGATCTCGACACCGAGGTGACCTTGGCAGTGGTGGAACGCCTCCGTGTGCGAAAGGTACGCATCCTTGAGCTCGGTGTACTTCCCGACGATTCCGACCTCGACAGTCGTTTCTCCGCGGCGGTACGTCGCGAGGAACTCCTTCCACCCGACGAAATCGGGAGGACGGTCGGGCAATCCGAGAATTCGGCAAAGGAGGGCGCCCACCCCCTGAGCTTCGAGGACCAGGGGGACCTCGTAGACCACCGGCTGGTCCGGGACCGAGATCACCGCCTCGGGGGGGACGTCACAGAACAGCGAGATCTTCGCCTTGATGTCGGCGGTGAGCGGGAGGGGGCCCCGAGCGATGATGAGGTTCGGTCGGATACCGATCGCTCGGAGTTCTCGGACGGAGTGCTGGGTGGGCTTCGTCTTCGCCTCTCCGACCGGCCCCACGACGGGGACGAGGGTCGTGTGGACGAACGCCATGTGCCCCTCGCCGAGCTCGTAGGAGAGCTCACGCAAGGCCTCGAGGAACGGCATCGACTCGATGTCGCCGACGGTACCTCCGACCTCGACCAGGATGACCTCGGCCCCGGCGGCCTGGGCGACCTCTCGGATCGTCCGTTTGATCTCACCGGTCACGTGGGGGATGATCTGGACGGTGTTCCCCAGGTAGTCGCCCCGCCGCTCCTTCTCGATCACGGAGCGGTAGATCTTCCCGGTCGTGAGATTGTGAGTCCCGACCAGACTCTGGCCGAGGAACCGTTCGTAGTTTCCGAGGTCGAGGTCAGCCTCCGTACCGTCGTCGAGAACGAACACTTCCCCGTGCTGGTAGGGATTCATCGTCCCCGCGTCGACGTTCAGATACGGGTCGATCTTGAGGATCGTGACGGGGATTCCCCGCGCCTTGAGAAGCCGACCCAGCGAGGAGGTCGTGATCCCCTTCCCGAGCCCGGAAATCACCCCTCCGCTGACCACAATCACCTTCATGGCCAAACCCAGCGACTCGTAGCGGACCCCGGGCATAAAACCTGCGGGCCGTCGCGTGGTTCGCGAGAGCTGAGAGCGGCCTTCGGAGTCCCCCAGACGGCCGTCAGAAGGGGACCCGTCGCCCGCAGGAGTCCCGGTGGAAGGAGGCGAAATCCGGGAGGGACCTCACTCGTTCCGCCGGGAACACCGGGCCGTCGACGCAGACGTGGTAGGGGCCGAGCGCGCACGCATCGCACATCCCGAGGGCGCACTTCATGTGCCGCTCCATCGAACAGAAGGTCGGAGTCTTGGAGGCGGTGGCACGATCGACCACCTTACGCATCATCACCTCCGGCCCGCAGGTCCAGACGGCGTCGAACCGCTCGGCCTCGAGCAGCCGGTCGGCGAGGATCGTCACGAACCCGTGGAGGCCCTCCGACCCATCGTCGGTGGCAATCTCGACCCTCGCGCCCATCTCCTGAAAACGAGTGCGAAAGAGCAGCTCCTCCGACCGTGTCGCCCCCAACGCCGCGACGATCGTAGCACCCCGGTGGAGTGCTGCCTCAGCCGCGGGGGCTAGGACCGCCGCACCGGAACCGCCCGCGACGACCAGGACTCTCGGCGGGCTGAGGTCGAATCGGTTCCCGTACGGGCCCCGGATTCCGAGGAATGTCCCCGGCAGGATCGACTGGATGCGACGGCTGGTATCCCCCATCACCTTCACAGTGACTCCTTTCGAAGGGCCGACGGCGTACGAGAGCGACATCGGCAGCTCGTCGTCGCCCGGGACCCAGACCATGACGAACTGTCCGGGTTCCGCCTCCGGCGGGTACGGAAATCGCAACGTGACGGTCGACGGGGTCTCTTGGACCCGCTCGGTCACCGGAACGACCGTGCGCACGTAGCGTCCTAGCGGCCTTCCGATATAGCGGCACGGTCGCGCCCACGAAACCCGACCCGCCCGTGCGATCGAGGACCAACCTCCCGACCTCGAGCCTGCTGGAACGTCAAATTGCGCGGGGTCCCGATCTTGAATACCGACCGCGATCCGAGGTCGCGCTCGTCACCCCGCATTCGGAGGCGGCCCACCTTTCGACCCACGGACCGGACGAAGGGTGATCTAATCCGAACCGTCGGTCACTTAGGATGGGCGGCCCCGACCGCGTCTTCGACCCTCTCGAAGCCAAGCTCGTCCAGAAGGCGAGACAAATCCCGGACGAAGGCGCCGAAGACGCCGATGCCGCCAAATGCGACGGCCGTCCCCACCTCGACCGCGCGAGCTCCGGCCATCACGTACTCGAGCGCGTCCGCAGCGCTCATGATCCCGCCGATTCCGATGACCGGAACGGAGACCTGCTCAAAGATCTGCCAAACACACGCGAGCCCGACCGGCTTGATCGCCGACCCGCTGAGCCCGCCGAGCCCATGGGAGAGAACGGGCCGGCGCAAGTGGAGGTCAATCGCCAGTCCCCGAAGGGTGTTGATCGCGCTGATCGCCGCGGCGCCCCCGTGTTCGGCCGCGGCCGCGAGGCCGGCGGGGTCTGCGGTGTTCGGTGTGACTTTCGCGATCACCGGGATCTTCACGCGGCCAACGACCGCGCGCACGATCTCCTCCACTTCCTCCGGGTCGCTTCCGACCTCCGTTCCAAAGCCCTCGGCATGGGGGCAGCTCAGGTTCAGCTCGATCGCGACGACCCCGGTACCCGCCATTCGTTCCGCGAGCGTGGCGAACTCCTCCGCGCTCCCGCCGAACACGGATCCGATGATCGTGGCACCCGACCGGCGGGCCGCCTCGATCTCCCGGGGGTACTCCTCGATGCCGGGATTGGGAAGGCCCATCGCGTTGAGCAGGCCCCAGCGCTCGTAGGTCTCGATCGTCGGATTGGGATACCCGGGGCGAGGGAAGGACCCGATGGACTTGGTGATGACCCCGCCGGCACCGGCGTTCCACGCTCCCGCCAGAGAGTCTCCGCTCTCCCCCCAGATCCCGGAGGCGAGGAGGAACGGGTTCCGGAACGAGAGACCGGCGCACCGGACCGTGAGATCCGCCACAATCGCACGCCACGGGTGTTCCGCTTAAATCGGCTCGGTCGGATGTCGGCCTTCCCATGCACCTTGACCGGCTCACCGACGCCGCCCGATCCTCGCTGGAACGATCCTGCCAACGGGCCGCAGAACTGCGCCATCCCTCTGTGGAGCCCGAACACCTGCTCGCCAGCCTGCTCGAGGCGACCGACGGGCCGACCGTGGCACTCTTGAACGCTCTCAAGGTCCCGGTCGACCGGCTCTCCGCGCGGGTCGAGGAACAGCTGAGGAAGCTCCCCACCGCCGATCACGTCGCCCCTTCCGATCAGTACCTTTCCCGGAGCTTGACCCAGGTCGTCGACGCCGCCGAGTCCGAGGCCGGCAAACACCACGACCGGTATACAAGCGCCGACCAGCTCCTGGTGGGACTCGTCTCGGTCGCGAGCCCCGCGCGGGACCTCCTGGAGGAGTTCGGCGTCCGCAGGACCTCCGTGGAAGGTGCGCTTTCGGAGCTCAGGGGAGCCGATCGGCCGGTGGAGAGCCGCGATGCGGAAGCCCAGTACCAGGCGCTCGAGAAGTACGGAAGGGACCTCACCGCGCTCGCGAAGGAGCGAAAGCTCGACCCGGTCATCGGTCGGGACGAGGAGATCCGACGGGTGCTCCAGATCCTCTCCCGCCGGACGAAGAACAATCCGGTCCTGATCGGCGACCCGGCGTCGGGAAGACGGCCGTCGTGGAGGGACTCGCGCTCCGCATCGCGACCCGTGACGTGCCGGATTCGCTGAGGGACAAGCGGATCGTCGCCCTCGATCTCGGCGCCCTGTTGGCGGGTGCGAAATTCCGGGGGGAGTTCGAGGAGCGTCTCAAAGCGGTGCTGAAGGAGATCGAGCGGTCGGAGGGGTCGATTATCCTGTTCATCGACGAGCTCCACACGCTCGTCCATGCCGGGGCGACGGAGGGAGGGGCCCTGGACGCTTCGAACCTGTTGAAGCCCGCGCTCGCACGTGGCACCCTTCATTGTATCGGCGCGACGACGACGCAGGAATACCGGAAGTACATCGAGAAGGACGCGGCCCTCGAACGTCGGTTCCAACCGGTTCCGATCGCTGAACCGACGGTGGAGGACACGATTTCGATCCTGCGGGGCCTCAAGGAGCGCTACGAACTTCACCACGGCGTGCGGATCCAGGACGCGGCCCTCGTCGGCGCCGCGACTCTGTCCGCGCGTTACATCTCCGATCGCCATCTCCCGGACAAGGCGATTGATGCGGTCGACGAGGCCGCCTCGATGGTCCGGCTGAGCCTGGAGTCTCGCCCGAGCGAGCTCGACCAGCTCTCCCGTCGGATCCGCCAGCTCGAAATCGAGCGGACGGCCCTGCAGCGCGAGAAAGACGCCGCGAGCAAGGAACGGCTGCGCACGCTGGAGAAGGAGCTCTCGGGCCTGAAAGAGCGTGAAACGACGCTCCTGGCCCGTTGGAAGAAGGAAAAGGAGCAGCTCGAGCATCTGCGGTCGCTGCGTTCCGAGCTCGATCGGGCGAAGGCCGACGAGGAGAAGGCCGAGCGTTCCGGCGACCTCGAGGCTGCCGCGCGGCTCCGGTACGGGACCGTCCCCGACCTTCAGAAGCAGATCGAATCCCTTTCGAAGAGCGCAGAACGTCGGTCCGAGGATTCCCTGCTTCGAGAAGAGGTCGGCGAAGAGGACGTCGCCCGGGTGATCTCGAAATGGAGCGGTGTCCCCGTGAGCCGAATGTTGGAGGGCGAAACCCAGCGACTCCTGCACATGGAGGAGGCGCTCCGACAGCGGGTCGTCGGCCAGGACGAGGCGATCGCAGCGGTCGCGAAGGCGGTCCGCCGATCGCGCTCCGGCCTCGGGGATCCGAATCGGCCGATCGGTTCGTTCCTCTTCATCGGGCCCACCGGCGTTGGAAAGACAGAACTCGCGAAGGCGCTCGCCGAGTTCCTCTTCCACTCCGACCGCGCGCTGGTGCGGATCGACATGAGCGAGTACATGGAGAAGCACGCCGTGGCTCGTCTGATCGGTGCCCCGCCCGGATACGTCGGCTACGAGGAGGGAGGGCAGCTGACCGAGGCCGTCCGGACCCGCCCGTACACCGTCATCCTGTTCGACGAGGTCGAGAAGGCGCACGCCGACGTCGTCAACGTGTTGCTTCAGCTCATGGACGATGGACGCCTGACCGACGGTCAGGGGCGGACGGTCGACTTCCGCAACACGATCGTGATCATGACGAGCAACCTCGGCTCCGACCTCATCCAGAACGCGACGAGCGACGAGGAACGACGGAAGGTTCTCGAACCGGTCCTGCACGCAAGCTTCCGACCGGAGTTCCTGAACCGTCTCGACGAGATCGTCGTCTTCCACGCGCTGACGGAGAAGGAGATCGGGGCGATCGTCGACCTGCAGCTCGCCGGGGTGGAAACGCGCCTACGGGAACGACGGATTCGCCTCAAGGCGTCGGAGGCGGCGAAGGAGCTCCTCGCCCATGCTGGGTTCGACCCCCAGTACGGGGCCCGTCCGCTCAAACGCGCGATTCAGCGGCTGGTCGTGGACCCCCTCACCAGCCAGATCCTCTCCGGTGAGATCCGCGACGGGTCCGAGGTTCGCATCGATGTGCGGGACGGGGGCCTCGTGGTGAGCCCGTCTAGCTCGAAATCGGGCGGTAAGAGTCCATGACCCGTGGCGTGACGATCGCGGTCGTCGGGGCGCCCGACATCGCGAAGGAGCTGGGCAAGAAGGGAACGACCTCCGACCTGACGCTCTTCAACGTGGTTCACGACGACACTGCGGTGACGATCGTCGAACCGACGCAATTCCCCGAGAAATTTCCCCCACTCCTCACGGCGCTTGCGATGGCCGACCAGTGCCTCCTCGTCATTCCCGAGCTCTCCCGTTCGGTGGCCGAAACGATCGCGACGGTCGAGCTCACGGACGTGCCGACGACGGCCGTGCTCGGTCCGGCGGTGGGAGACGCTGAGGTCGTCCGCGCCTTCAAGGGTGGACGGCTCGCCTCCGCGCCTCGCGTGCCTCTCGATCTTCCCATGCTCCGGGAGATGGTGGAGTCGTGGAGTGCCGCGCCGAGCGAGGGTCCGGTGCGAGTCCCGATCGACCATGCGTTCCCCGTGAAAGGGGTCGGGGCGGTGGCCCTCGGGGTCGTGCGACGGGGGTCCCTGAAGGCGCACGAGCGCCTGCGACTCTTCCCAACGCCGAAGGCGGTCGAGGTCCGGTCCATCCAGGTCCACGACGTGGACCGTTCCGAGGCGACCGTGGGGGAACGAGTCGGCGTCGCGCTGAAGGGGGTGGAGGCCGACGAGCTGACTCGGGGTCAGATCCTCGCTCCGGACGGCTCGCTCGAGGTAGGTCCGAAGGTCGACCTCGGCCCGCTCGAGCGATGCCGATACTACCGGGGCGACGCCGGGCCGGGCGCTCAGCTTCACCTCTCCCTCGGGCTCCAGGTCGTCCCTGCGGATCTCGATTCGCTCGATGCGGCGGGCACGCGCCTGACGGCCGACCGGCCGGTGGCCTTCGGGACCGGCGATCACGCGTATCTGATCGATCTCTCCGTTCCGACCGGACCACGGATCTTCGGCCGGGCCAGCGCGAACCGCGCGTCCACGACGTGAGTCTTCCCCGAGATGGGGTGAGCGGTCGCCCCGGTTCCGGAGATTCGAGCGAGCCTACGCAAACATCGTGACCGATTCCTTGCGGAGCTCTTCCTCGCCGACGACCTTTTCGATCGCCCGATCGAAGTCCGCCGGGGTCACGCTGTCGCGCTCCTCTCGGATCGCCCACATCCCGGCCTCCGTACAGATCGCACGGATGTCGGCGCCCGTCGCCCCCTCGCACCGGCCGGCGAGTTGCTCGAAGTCGATCGGTTCGTGCAGCGACATCCCTCGGGTGTGGATACGGAAGATCTCCCCTCGACCCTGGTAGGTCGGGACGGGGATCTCGATGATCCGGTCGAATCGGCCGGGCCGAAGGAGTGCATCGTCCAGGATGTCCGGGCGGTTCGTGGCTGCGATGATCTTGACGTTCGAGAGCGGCTCGAACCCGTCCATTTCGGCTAGGAGCTGCATCAGGGTCCTCTGCACCTCCCGGTCGCCGCTCGTCGCGATCTCGAGGCGCTTGGCTCCGATCGAATCGACCTCGTCAATGAAGATGATCGTCGGTGCCTTCTCCCGGGCGAGCTGGAAGAGCTCTCGGACGAGCCGGGCTCCTTCACCAATGTACTTCTGGACGAGCTCGCTCCCGACAAGGCGGACGAACGTGGCGTTCGTGTGATGCGCGACCGCCTTCGCGATGAGGGTCTTTCCGGTTCCCGGGGACCCGATGAGGAGAACTCCCTTCGGCGGGTCGACCCCGACCTTCTTGTAGAGCTCCGAGCGAAGGAGAGGATACTCCACCGCCTCCCGGATCTCGCGGATCTGATCGGTCAGGCCGCCGATGTCGGTGTACGCGACGTTCGGCTTGTCGACGATCTCGCTCGCGGTGACGAGGGGATCGAGCGATGCCGGGAGGACTCCCATGACGGCGAGGGTCTGCTTGTTGAGCGCGACCCGGCTGCCGACAGTGATCTTACCGTGCTCGACCGTCTCGGCGGAGTTGACGACGAAGTCCGGGCCGGTGGACGACTTCACGATGACCCGACCGTCGGTGAGCACGTCCCGGACGCTCCCCACAATCAGCGGAGGGTAGCGCAGCCGGTCCAGCTCGGTCTTGAGCCGCTTGACCTCCCGCTGGAGGCGGAGGATCTCGGCCTCCATGTAGTGCCGCTCGCTCTCGACCCGCTTGATCGCCTCGGCGAGCTGGGTGTTGCGGAGCTCGAGGAAGTTCACTCGGTCGAACGCGTCATGTTGGGTCGCGGGACTTTCAGAATCGCTCATCTTTCCCGGTACGGTCTGCCCTCGACACGGCTGGACGTGATTCTTAGAGCATGATGGCTTATAAGTAATCGTTCTGCGGGCCGGCGCCGAGTCCTTCCATGGTGGTTGGTGCCGTGCGACGCGCGGTCGCCCTCGCTCCGTCGCACGTGACCGGGGTCTTCTCCCCCTCGGTCGAATCGCGCGATCCCCGGGGCCGAGGATCGGTCGGCGCGGGGATCGTTCTGGACGCCGGCGTGCGCGCGATCGGCCGATTCGATCCCGCGGCCCGCCACGGATTGCGACTGACGAGCGACCTCGGACGCCGCCTCGAAATCTCGGAAGACGCGGCGGCTCACCTCCTCGGCGATCGTCGAGGGCGCCTCGAGATCCACCTCCTCCACACCCTGCCGGTGGGGCAGGGCTTCGGCTCGAGCGCGGCGGGGGCAATGGCGACCGCGCTCGTCGCTGCCCGACTGCTGGGTCGACCGCGGTCTGCGGCCATCCAGGCGGCCCACCTGGCCGACTTCTTCGGTCGAGGCGGTCTCGGGGGGGTCGCCGCCATTCTCGGTGGGGGTCTCGAGATCCGGCTCCGTCCGGGAATCCCTCCGTTCGGGCGGATCGAGCATCATCCGATCGCCGGGTCCGTCCTCGTTGGAACCGTGGGGAGGGCTCTTCCCTCTCCCTCAATCCTCTCCCGACCCCGACTCCTGGACCGGATCCGACGCTCGGCCGGGCAGATCGACCAGTTGGCGTCTCGGCCCACTCTGGAGGAGTTCTTCCGTCTCAGCGAGCGGTTCACGGACCGCGTCCAACTCGCGTCCCCCCGTCTTCGGGCCGTGATTCGGTCGCTGCGCCGGCGGGATACGTGGGCGGCCCAAGCGATGTTCGGGGAGAGTTTCATCGCGCTCCCGAGGTCGCGAGCGGCGCACCGGGCGGTCGTGGATTGGCTCCTGGATCGAGACCTCGCGGCCGTCGAGCTTCGGCCCGCGCGCCGAGGTGCGTTTGCGGCGCCGGGATCGGTCGGCCTACCGCTCTGACCGCCCGAGTCCCTCCGGCGTTTCGATGCGCGCCGCAACGCTTTTAGCGAGAGGGCCGTCTCGCCGCCGCCCATGACGCGCAAGCCGGCCCGCATGTACCGCAAGGTCGAGGGTCAGGTCTACACGCGCCGCGAGTACATGGGAGGGGTCCCGAACTGCCGGGTGACCCAGTTCGACATCGGGAACCTCCGCGCGAAGTTCCCGTTCAGCCTGACCCTGGACACCGAGGAGGCGGGCCAGGTGCGGGACATCGCTCTCGAGGCCGCGCGCGTCAGCGCGGTCCGCGTGCTCGAAAAGGCGGCGCCGAATGAATTCCACCTGAAAGTCCGCCGGTATCCACACCAGATCCTCCGCGAGCACAAGATGGCGATGG
>Ga0187784_10004030_pt1 | contig 11896 bp, 8 predicted proteins | sample 1015_SJ02_MP15_2_FD_132964 | JGI IMG/M metagenome (GOLD analysis project Ga0187784, IMG submission 132964) | Tropical peat soil microbial communities from peatlands in Department of Meta, Colombia - 1015_SJ02_MP15_20_MG | ecosystem: Environmental > Terrestrial > Soil > Wetlands > Peat | place... | reverse complement strand
TCCGCCGACGCGCACGTTCTGGAGCCCCCCGACCTCTTCGCGCGTCTTCCGGGGGGGTTGCGGGACCGGGCTCCCAAGCTCCGCGCGGTGGACGGCGGCGATGCCTGGACGGTCGAGGGGTCCGATCCTGTCCCTCTGCCGGCCACGGCCGCATCGGGTTCGGGGTACCAACGCTTCAATCTCAACCACCACAGGGAAGAGCCACTCTCGTTCACCGATGTCCTGCCCGGTCTGTACGACCCGGCAGAGCGGCTGAGGGAGCAGGACGCGGACAGCGTGCAGGCCGAGGTCCTGTACCCGTCGGCCGGGTTATGGGAGGCCATTACCCTCCTGGAGGACCGGGACCTCAAGCTGGCCTGTGTGCGGGCCTACAACGACTGGATCGCGGCCTTCTGCGCGCACAGCCCGGACCGGCTGATCGGCTTGGCGAAGATCCCTTCGACGACGTGTGCGGACGCTCGGGAGGAAGTGCTCCGTTGCGTCAACGAGCTCAACCTGCGTGGTGCGATCCTCGACGCGTGGCCGAGCGGGGCCACCGTCGCGGGGAGCTCCGATGACGACCCGTTCTGGGATGCCATCAACCGGACACGTATCCCCGTCAGCCTCCACTATGCCATCGGACGGGGCAAGAGAAACTTACCCCCGAGCGGAATCGCCCCAGGCCTGAAGCCGCCGATGGCCGACGCCGCCTTGCCGCTCGTGGCGGCGGGTGTGTTCGACCGTTTCCCGGACGTGAAGATCGTCTTGACCCACGGCAACGCCGGCTGGGCCTTTCACTGGCTCGAGTTCATGGACATCAACTACGTCCGTCACCGCCATCTCGATGAGTACGCCCTGCCCGACCCGGACGCGATCCCGAGCGAGTACATCCGAAAGTACTCCTGGTTCGTCTTCCACCAGGACCGGTCCTCCGTGAAGAACCGCGACAAGCTCGGTGTCGCCCACCTCATGTGGGGCAGCCACTTCCCCTACGAGGATGCCAACTGGCCCGACGACCGCGAGCAGGCCATGCGCGTGACCGACGAGGTGCCGGCCGAGGACCGGCGGGCTCTGCTGGCGGACAACGTGGCCCGACTGTACCGGCTGAAGGGCCACGAGCACGGATTCGCCGACGCCGAGGTCGAAAGGTTCGAGCAGCTGGTGCACTTCTAGGTGGAGGCGAGGGTGGGCCCGGAGACCGTGATTCCCGGAGGGTGTCGTGCACACCGGTGAGGAAACCATCACCGGTGGGCGGATGGTCACGCGGGAACTTGCGGCCTGGGTGGCCTCGCTGAGGTTCGACGACCTGCCCGATGCCGTGGCCGACGAGGCGGCACGGTCGTTCACGGATTTCCTCGGCGAGTGCCTCTTCGTAGGTGGGACCAAGCCGTGGGGACGGAGCATCGCCGAGTTCTGCGCGCGGGAGGGCGGCGGCCAACCCGAGGCAACGATCATCGCTTCGGGAGCCAAGACCCTCTCGTCCCGTGCCGCCTTGGCCAACGGCACCATGGCGCTCGGATTCGAGTACGCCGACTTTGCCGCGGGGAGTCGCGCCTACCCGTTCGCGGTCACGGGGCCGCTCGCCCTGGCGGAGTCACGTCATAGGTCGGGCCGCGATCTCCTGCTGGCCATCGTCATCGGGTACGAAGTCATGTGGCGTGTCACGCGTGCCACCCTTACCGCCGGTTCGGGGTTCTACGTCCCGGCGCTCTACGGGACCTTCGGCTCAGCCGCCGGCGGTGCCCGCGTGCTGGGGCTCGACGCGCATCACACGAACTACGCGCTCGGCCTCGCCGCGGCATTCACCGGAGGCACGTTCCAGGGGCACGAGGAGGGCGCCTGGCAGCGGTCCCTCAACGGGGGCATGGCGAGCGAACGCGGGGTGACCGCGGCGCTCCTGGCCGAAACGGGCTTCCGGGCGACCGAGCTGGGTCTCGAGGGTGTGCAGGGATTTGCCAACATGTACACCAATGGGCGGCTCGACACCGCCGCGCTCCTCGACGACCTGGGGTCCTCGTACGTCATCAGCGAGCGGTGGGTCAAGGCCTATCCCATGAACGTGACGCTGCACGCGCCCGTCGAAGCGCTGCTCAAGATCATGCGGGAGCACGCCATCCACCATGAGGACATAGAGGAGATAGATGCAGGGTGGCAGAAGGTCGAGCCATTCCTGGCCAAGCAACGGGTCGCGACCGTGGTGAGCGCGCAGGCGAGCCTCCCCTTCGCCCTGTCCGTGGCGGCGGTGCGCGGGAAGGTCAGTGTCGACGAGTTCACGGACGAGACGGTGGGCGACCCGGTGATCCAGGCGATGATCCCCCGGACGAAGGTCCATCAGGACACCGAGCTTTACGAACGGGTGAAGAATTCCATGCCCGGCCGGGTCACGGTGCGCCTCCGGGACGGCCGTGCGTTCACCGACGAGGTGCTCTATCCGAAGGGCAACCCGGGCAATCCCATGACCGAGGAAGAATTCAGGGCGAAGTTCATGGAAATGGCGGCGCGGGTGCTGGGCGAGGACCAAGGGAACGAGCTGTACGAGAGGGCGCGAGACTTGCAGAGCATCGGTGACGTCGCCGACCTGGCGGGATTGTTCAGTCCTCGATAGCTCGAGAGGAGGCACACCATGGGCATGACATCGGTCGAAAAGATCCTGGCGAGCCATTCGGACCAGCAGGACGTGAAGGTCGGGGACGTGGTGGTCGTGGACGTCGACATCATCGTGAACTTCGACTCCATGCGGTCCGATATCGTCAAGATCGCGGACCCCGACAAGCTCGTCTTGTTGTTCGACCATCAGGTTCCGGCACCCACGGTCCGCGCGGCCAACATGGCCATCGCCCTCCGAGAGTTTGTCGAGAAGTTCGGGGTCAAGAACTACTTCCCCGTCGGGCAGCACGGCATCTCTCACGTCCTGGTCGCCCAGGAGGGTATCGCCCTACCCGGCAAGATCCTGGCCAACCCAGACTCGCACACCTGCTCGTCGGGTGCCCTCAACTGCCTGGCTCGAGGCATGGGCCCCTCGGAGATGCTCCACATCGTGTGCAAGGGGCAAACGTGGTTTTTGGTCGGCCCGACGACCAAGATCGTGATCGAGGGGGAGTTGCCCCAGCGGGTGTACCCGCGCGACGTCATCCACTACATCCCGGGAGAGTACGGCGACTTTGCCGGCCGCAATCTCGAATGGCACGGCAACGGATTGGCGGGTATCGACATGGACGGGCGCCTCACCATGGCGACGATCTCGGCCGAGCTCTCGGCGGAGTTTTCTCTCTTCCCCTTCGACCCCGTCCTCGACCAGTACCTCGAAGGTCGGGCCAAAGGGCCGTTCGAGCCGGTCTTTCCCGACGACGACGCCGAGTACGACCGGGTCATAACTGTCGACCTCTCGTCACTCGAGCCACAGGTCGTCCTGCCCAACAAGGTCGCGAACAACGTGAAGCCGGTACGGGAGGTGGCCGGGCAGAGGGTCGACCAGGCCTTCATCGGTTCGTGCGCCAACGGCCGGTTGAGTGATTTCGCCGTCGCGGCCGACATCGTCAAGGGCAAGCAGGTCGCACCGGGCACGCGGTTCATCGTCACCCCCGGCAGCCAGGCGATCTTGAAGGAGGCCATCAGGCTGGGCTACGTCGAGACGCTGATGGACGCTGGTGCCGTGGTGACCAGCTCCACCTGCGGGGCCTGCTTCGGGGGGCACATGGGACTCCTCGGTGACAACGAGTCGTGCATCACGGCGTCGACGCGCAACTTCAAGGGACGCATGGGGAGCCCGAATGCCCAGATCTTCATGGGTTCGCCGGCGACGGTGGCCGCCTCGGCGATCACCGGTGTCATCACCGATCCGAGAGAATTCTGAGGACCGTCGGGGTTTCCCTGGTCCACACGACGAAAGGAGTGCATCCCGGTGGGCGACGTGCTCAGGGGCAAAGTCTGGAAGTTCGGTGACGACATCAACACCGATCTCGTCATCCCGAACTTCGCAGTCCTCATGACCAAGGAGGAACAACTCGAGCACGTGTTCTCCGCGAACCGGCCGGGGTGGAAGGACGAGGTACAGCCGGGTGACGTGTTGGTCGCCGGACGGAATTTCGGAGTGGGGTCGGCACGGCCGATCGGGGACATGTTCGTCGGGCTCGGAGTGAGTGTCGTGGTAGCCGAGTCGTTCAACGGGCTGGGGCTGCGGAACTGCATCAACGTCGGACTCCCGTCCCTCCCGTGCCCCGGGATCCTCGACGCATTCGAGGAGGGTGACGTCGCCGAGGTCGACTGGGAGAGCGGCGCCGTGCGGAACGTGTCCAAAGGCACTTCGCTGCAGGGCAATCCGGTGCCGGACGTGTTGCAGCAGATCGTGATCGCGGGCGGTGTCGAGGCCGTTCTTCGCAACGAGGGGTACCTTGGAAGCAAGTAGCAACGAGCAGGGGAGATCGCAATGACGTCCGTGACGCAGCAGCTCGCCGAATGGATAGCCAAGGCGGGCTACGACGAACTCCCAGAGGTCGGGATCCGCCGGGTGGAGGAGCGTGTCATCGACTCGCTCGGCGTGCAGTTTGCCGGGCTGTCCGTCTCCACCGGCCAGATCATCAGCCAATGGGTGCGGGCCCAAGGGGGAGCACCGGAGAGCACCGTGGTGGGTGGTGGGTTCAAGAGCACCGCATCACTCGCCACGCTGGTCAACGCCACGGCGGGCCACGCCCTCGAGTTCGACGACATCGCGACCTTCAGCGGCCACTATGCCAATCCACTGACAGCGGCAACGCTGGCGATCGGCGAGAAGCTCGACGCGTCAGGCCGCGACGTGATCCTGGCATGGATGATCGGGTGGGAGGTCATCTGTCAGACCGCCAAGCCGTGCATGGACGGTCCGCGCAACACGCTTCTGTGGAGCGGTTGGTTCAACCAGGGCTTCCAGCCGGCGCTCGGCGTCGCGGCAGCGACGGCCAAGCTGATGGGGCTCGACGTGAGCCAGACCCGGATGGCCCTCGGCAACGCGGCTTCGGCCATGGCGGGGATCCTCAAGAACCGCGGCAGCGACACGAAGTCGTTCACGGCGGGCAATGCCGCCATGCACGGCATCATGGCGGCAGAGCTGGCCGGACTCGGCTTCACCGCCAACGAGGACATCATCGACGGGGATGACGGGGTGGCGCGGCTGCTCGGCCGAGAGGTCGGGGACCCCCAGAAGGTGCTCGATGGGCTCGGTTCGTGGGACATGGCGACCCGGGGTTCGACCATGCGCCTCCATGCGTCATGCGGCGCCGGGCACTGGGCCCAGGACGCGCTCCAGCAGCTGCTGCGTCGGCGCCCGACCGACCCCGATGAGATCGAGTCGCTCGAAGTCCGTCTGCCTGCGTTCTTGCTGCCCATGCTCCCGTACCACCAGCCCCGGACGGGTCTCGAGGCGAAGTACAGCATCGAGTACGACCTGGCGGCCATTGTGCTCGACGGGAGAGCCGGGCTGCACCAGTACTCCGACGAGGCGGTGAACCGGCCCGCCGCCCAGGAGCTGCTCACGCGGGTCCGGTACGTGCCGGTCGAGGGCGACCCGCACGAGATCAAGCTCGAGAGCCAGGTCGTCCTCAGGTTGAAGGACGGAACCCGGCTGGAAGAGTCCGCCCACCAGTCCCACGGCAATCCGCAGGACCCGCTGAGCGAGGCAGAGGTGGCCGCCAAATTCCACGAGTGCGCCGAGGCCTTGGTGCCGGACGCGCAGCGCCAGGCCATCATCGACCTCTGCTACCGCCTCGACTCTCTCGAGAGCGTGCGGGAACTCGGCGACGCGGTAGGTTCGACCGCGGGTTAGCGGGTGGGCGCGGCATTTGCGGGCCGAGCCGTGCGGCCGACGCGGTCGGCTACGTTCTGATGGAAGGATCCGAACCGCAACTGACAGGAGCCAGTGCATGGCGTACGACCTGGTCGTGAAGGACGCCCTCATCGTCGACGGAACCGGCAAGAACGCATACACGGGGGATGTCGCCGTGGAGAACGGCATCATCGCCGCCGTGGGCAAGGTAGACCGGGGAGCGGTCCGCACGATCGAGGCCGATGGGCAGGTGGTGGCGCCGGGTTTCATCGACGCCCACACGCACTACGACGCGCAACTCCTCTGGGACCCGTCCGCGAACCCCTCGACCGCCCACGGTGTCACGTCGGTGCTGATGGGCAATTGCGGGTACACCCTGGCGCCGGTGCGGAGCGAGGATCAGGACTACCTGATGGGACTGTTCAGTGCGGCAGAAGAGGTGCCCAAGGCTGCCCTGCAGAGATTTGCCCCGTTCGCGTGGCAGACGTTCTCCGAATACCTGGCCTGGCTGCAGCGCAGCCCTCTCGGACTGAACGTCCTCACCCAGGTGGGCCACAGCGCGGTACGCCGCTACGTCATGGGCGAGGAGGCGCTCGAGCGTTCCGCCACCGACGACGAGATCGCCTCCATCGTTCGGATCGTCGAGGAGGCGTTCGACGCGGGTGCCGCCGGGCTGAGCTCGAGCCAGGCTCCGCACCAGGTCGGCGAGTTCGGGGAGCACATTCCGTCGTTCTTCGCCGCTGACGATGAGAACGAGGCACTGGCGGCCGCGGTGCGCCGAAAAGGGAAGCGGCTGCTGTCGATCAATCCGCGCTCCAAGCGCGACGGGCTCTCCGAGGAGGACCGCGCGCTGCTGGTCCGTCTAGCCGAGATCTCCGGGGCGGTGGTGTCGTGGAACGACTTCGGCATGAGCACGCCCGGCTGGGAGGGGTCGCTCGAGTTCATGGAATCCGAGCTCGGCCGCGGCCACGAGATCTACGCAATCGCGCGCTGTCAGCGACCGGAGACGCGGTTCACGCTCAAGAAGATCTCGGCGATCTTCGCGGCGTCGGAGGCGTGGCTCGATTACTCTCGGCTCGACCCACGGGACAAGATCGCGGCGCTCCGCGACCCGGCCTGGCGCGCTCGGCTGTCGGAGTTCTGGGAGACGGCCCGCTACATGGCGATGGTCTCGGTGGAGAAGGGAGCCAGCCCGGCGACCGAGGCGCTCGAGGGCCGTCTGTTGGTGGACATCGCCGAGGAACGCGGCGTCGCCCCAGCCGACGTGATGTTCGACGTGGCCGCCGACGACGACCTGCAGACGTTCTTTCGTATCTCGGGGCCCGTGAACGTCGACGAGTCGAATCTCGAGAGGATCCTGAAGAGCCCGGCCACGCTGGTGGGGATCTCGGACGGCGGTGCGCACCTTCAGACCTTTGCCGGCGGCGACTACACGAGCTATTTCCTCGAGCACTGGGTGCGGGAGAAGGGCACCTTCTCCCTCGAAGAGGGGATCGCCGCCCTGACGTCTCGGGTCGCCGGGTTCCTCGGCCTCACCGACCGCGGCACACTCGAGACGGGGAAAGCGGCCGACCTGGTGATCTTCGATCCGGAGACGGTCGGGCCGCTCGCGCTGCAGACCCTCGACGACATCCCGGGTGGCGGGACCCGGATGACCAAGGGCGCGCGGGCCATCGATTGGGTCGTCGTCAACGGGAGCCCCGTCGTGGAGCACGGGAAGCCCACCGGCGAAGTCCCGGGCCGCGTGCTCGGGATGCCGGGGAGTTGAACGTCACCGATCTGGCCGGGTCAGTGCACGCGACGGCATCCGGGAGGCGCTGATGGCGCGGGTGCTGCCACTGGTGACCGACTGGAACCGCTTCTACTGGACCTCGGGTGCCGACGGCCGCCTGCGGTTCCAGCACTGCACCGCGTGCGGATCGTTGCAACACCCGGCGGGGCCGCGCTGCCGTCGGTGCCGATCCGACCTGCTCGACGTGCGGGAGGTGTCCGGCCTCGGCGTGGTGCAGAGTTGCACCACGAACTTCCAGCAGTGGTCCCCTGACACGCCGACTCCCTATTCGGTGGCCGTGGTCGCTCTCGAGGAGGACCACCGGATCCGACTCACCACCAACATCGTCGGGTGCGACCCCGGGGAGGTGTACGTGGGCATGCCTGTCCGCGTCGCTTTCGAGCAGGTCGAGGAGGTGTGGCTTCCGATGTTCGCACCCCGGGCTGGCCCGCCCACGGCGCTGCCCGACGAGCGCGAGGACCTGGAACGGTTTCGATCGGTCCGCCCGATGGCGCGTGTCGAGAAGTTCGAGGACGACGTCGCGGTGAGCGGCATCGGCATGTCGCGTCTCGGCCGCAAGCTGATGGTGGATCCTGTCGCGCTCAGTGTGGAGGCGATCGAACTCGCCGTGCAGGACGCCGGACTCTCAATGGACGACATCGACGGGCTCTCCACCTATCCGGCCGGTGCAGACGGCGGGTATTCCGAGGGAGGAGTGACCGCCGTCGAGTCCGCGCTCGGTCTGCGGCCCACGTGGCACAACGGTGCGCCTGAGACACCCGGAGCCGCGGGGTCGCTCATCGCGGCGATGCTCGCGGTGTCCTCGGGGATGTGTCGCCACGTGGTGTGCTTCCGCACCGTGTGGCAGTCGACGTACGCCGAGTTGTCAAGGCGGGCCGGAGCGGGCGGCGGGCGCCGGCACGCCTCCGGGTTCGACGAGCACCTTGCACCGTTCAGCGTCCAGGCGGTGCACACCGTGGCCATGGCCGCCTCGCAGCACTTCGCCCGCTACGGCACCACCCGGGAGACCCTGGGCTGGATCGCACTCAACGCCCGGGCCAACGCCGCCCGCAACCCCACGGCGGTGTTCCGTGAACCCCTGACCATGGAGGACTACCTGTCCTCCCGGCCGATCAGCTCACCGCTCGGGCTCCTCGACTGCGATCCCCTCTGTGACGGTTCCGTCGCCGTGGTGGTCTCCGCCCTCGACGCGGCCGGCGACCTGACCCACCCGCCCGTCCGCGTCGAGGCGGTGGGCATGCAGATCACCGAGCGCCTGGAGTGGGACCAAGGCGTGCTGAGCCACGAGCCACAGGTGCTCGGTCCGGCCGCCCATCTGTGGAGCCGCACCGATCTGCGCCCGGCCGACGTGGACGTGGCCGAGCTCTACGACGGGTTCACCTTCAACTGCGTGACCTGGATCGAGGCGCTCGGATTCTGTGGGATCGGCGAGGCCAAGGACTTCCTCGACACGGGAAAACGCATCGCCCTCGACGGTGATCTTCCCCTCAACACCCACGGCGGCCAGCTTTCCCACGGGCGCACCCACGGGATGGGCCTTGTCCACGAGGCGATCACCCAACTGCGCGGTGATGGTGGGTCGCGGCAGGTTCCCGAGGCGGCCACCGCCGTCGTGAGCACCGGTGGTCTCACGCCCGGTGGCGTGATTCTCTTCCGACGGGAGGGTTGAAACGACGATGGCAGGAACGGGCATGTCCGAGGTGACCCGGGTGGGGTTCATCGGCCTCGGCAACATCGGCGGGGCCATGGTCACCCGCATCGTCGGAGCGGGGTTCCCGACCGTCCTGTGGGCACGACGGCCCGACGCAGTCGCCCCGTTCGTGGGGACGCTCGTGGAGACGGCCGACAGCCCGGCGGACCTCGCGTCGCGTGCCGACATCGTCGGCATCTGCGTGTGGTCGGACCAGGACGTCCGGGAGGTCGTGCTCGGCCCTCGTGGCGTGCTGGCCGGCTGCCGGCCCGGCACGGTGGTGGCCATCCACTCGACGACCCAGCCCGGAACGTGCCGCGCCCTGGCCGAGACCGGCCGGGAGACGGATGTAGCGGTGATCGACGCCCCGGTCAGCGGAGGCCGGGACGGAGCACTGGCCGGCACGCTGGTCGTCGCAGTCGGTGGCGACGAAGTGGCAGCCGACCGGTGCCGACCGGTCTTTGCCAGCTTCAGCGAGGAGGTGGTGCACCTCGGTCCCGTCGGGAGCGCCCAGTTCGCCAAGCTCGTGAACAACGCGCTGCTGGCCGCCAATCTCTCGCTGGCCGACGACGCCCTGACGCTCGGGGCTCTGCTCGGTATCCGGCCCGAGGCGCTGGCCCAGGTCCTGAGGCGTGGCACGGGGCGCAGCTACGCGCTCGACGTCGCGCTCGGTGTCCGCGCGTCGGCCGACATACGCCGCGCCGCGCTGCCCTTCCTCGAGAAGGATCTCCAGAGCCTGACCACCGGCGAGGCCGCCGCGGAGTGCGCCGAATCGGCATCCCTCCTCGGTGGTGCGGCGACCGAAGCGGTTCGGCGCTTGTCCACCCCTCCGGAAGGATGGGCGCCGTGAGCAGCCACAGCACGCACTACGCGACGGTGTGGGAGTCGATCGCGGACCGGATACCGGATCGGCCGGCCTTGCGACACGGGGGGCGGTGCGAGTCCTGGGGTGACTTCGAGAGCCGTTCGGCCCTGCTCGCCGGAGCGCTGCTGGAATGGGGGCTCGGCCATGGCGACGGAATCGCCGCCTATCTCTACAATTGCCCGGAGTACTTCGAGACGTTCTTCGGATCATTGAAGATCCGTGCGGTGCCGTCGAATGTCAACTATCGGTACCGAAGCGACGAGCTCTTGGCCTTGCTGGAGAATTCCGGTGCAAAGGCCCTCTTCTTCGACGCGGCGTTGCGCGACCGGGTGGCGTCAGTCGCCGACCGTGTGCCCGGCTTGATACTGGTCGAGGTCGGGAGCGGGGATCTGTCCTCGGCCATCCCTGGTGCGCACACCTACGAGGAGGTGTTGGCGACCGCCAGCACGGCGGCACGCGTGGAGCGCGACGACGAGGACGTCTTCTTGTCCTACACGGGCGGCACCACCGGGCTGCCGAAGGGGGTGTTGTTCCGGATCGGGCAGAGCGCCGGGAACTCGTTGTGGTTCCGTGACCTCTTTCTCGGGAGCACGACGGAGCTGGCGCCGGTGGACTACGCCGTTGCGCTGAGCGAAGCGGGAATGTCGTTGTCCGCCATCCCCGCATCACCGCTCATGCACAGCACTGGGTTCATCTTCGTCTCGTTGCCGACGCTCACAGCAGGTGGCACGGTCACGACGCTGTTGGGACGCCCCTTCGACGCTCACGAGCTGCTGGCCACGGTCGAGCAGACACAGGCGAGGGTCGTCGGCATCGTGGGCGACGCCTTCGGCCTCCCGATCGTCCGTGCCCTCGACGAAGGGCGGCCGGACGGCGGGCGGTACGACGTTTCGTCACTGCAGGTGATCTGCTCTGCGGGAGTGACGTGGAGCGCGCCGATCAAGGAACGCCTCTTCGAGCACCTGCCTGAGGTCACGTTGCTCGACTCGTGCGGGTCGACGGAGGGTGTGGCCTACGGAATCGGCCGGATTCGCCGGGGAGACCCGCTCTCGACCGCAAACTTCGACGCGGCGCCTGGCTTGAAAGTGCTGTCGCCCCAGGGCGACGAGCTCCCGCCCGGAGAGATCGGGCTCCTGGCCGGCCCCACGACCGCCTCGGGCTACTACGGCGATCCGGAGAAGACGGCGCGCACCTTCTTCAAGGTGGACGGCGCCCAGTACGCCATGCCAGGAGACCTCGGACGCATCGAGGCGGACGGAACGGTCACGCTGATCGGCCGCGGTGTCACGACCATCAACACGGGAGGGGAGAAGGTCTATCCGACCGAGGTGGAGGAGGTGATCCGGTGCCACCCCTCGGTGGACGACTGTCTGGTACTCGGTGTCCCAGACGACCGTTTCGGGCAGGCGGTAGGAGCGCTGGTGGTGTGCCGACCCGGTCATTCCCTCCAGCCGGCGGACGTCGACTCCTTGGTGCGGCAGTCGCTCGCCGGGTACAAGGTGCCGCGACACATCAGATTCGTCGAGCAGCTGCCCAGGCTCCCGAACGGCAAGGTGGACTATGATGCGGCGACCGCACTGGCGTCGGTTGAACCGTCCTAGCGCCCGCTCGACGTAGGCACCTCAGGGAGTCGACGACGGGCTCCTCTGCCGTCTCTGGCACCGGTTGGATCGCGCCACGCCGGCACGGGGAGAGTGCGGTTGGTACGTACTCGGGTACGTACTCGGGCTGACCAGACCTGCTCGCCGTCTCCCCGGGCGACGGCCACGCACT
>Ga0187784_10004029_pt1 | contig 11899 bp, 11 predicted proteins | sample 1015_SJ02_MP15_2_FD_132964 | JGI IMG/M metagenome (GOLD analysis project Ga0187784, IMG submission 132964) | Tropical peat soil microbial communities from peatlands in Department of Meta, Colombia - 1015_SJ02_MP15_20_MG | ecosystem: Environmental > Terrestrial > Soil > Wetlands > Peat | place... | reverse complement strand
TCGTGTGCGGGGTAAGCCTCTGGCTGTGCGGGGGTAAGCGACGCATCAACGCTTAGCTCCCCCATGCCAAACTCCAGTCACCGAGAGGGCGAAGCCAGGTCAAAGGCGCGAGACGCAACCGAAAAGCGTGCACGCGAAGCTCAGGAACATCAAACGAGGTGTTAAGAAACCTCGTCCCGTAGGGGTTCAGGGGTTCAAATCCCCTCCCCCGCACCAAACTTAACATTCAATTCCCATCCTTACTTATATCGGCCCCCGTAGAAATTTTCAGCCATGACCCAGCAAGTAACCTCGGACATACACCACTACGATCAAAGGCTGGCCGCAGCTCTAGCAAACCTGGAAAAGGATCAGAACGTTCTCGACGCTAACCGCAAGAAGATCAAGCAATTCATCGAATTCATACGCGCCGAAGGCCTAAGCGTCCCCAGACAAGTCCGATACACCTACGTCCTAAGGAAGCTCAACACGCTTCTTGGCAAGGAATTCAGACGCACGACAAAGAATGACATGATACGGGTAATCTCTGAGTTGGAGAAACAAGACACAGCCTACGATACGAAGCTGTCCGAGAAGCAATGCGTCAAGAGATTCTACAAGTGGCTACGCAACACCGAGGACGACTATCCGGTTGAAGTAAAGTGGATTAAAGCAAAGCGAAACAACAATCACAAAATCCTGCCCGAACATCTTCTAACGGAAGACGAGGTCAAGGAGCTGGCCGAGACCTGTCAGAATCAACGAGATCGAGCGCTAATACTCGTTCTGTATGAGACAGGGTGTAGAGTCGGAGAGATACTGACCCTGAAAGTGGGCGATGTCCAATTTGACACACGCGGCGCAGTTATGATTCTCAAAGGTAAAACAGGTCCACGTAGAGCCCGAATAATCTTCTCAGCGAAAGCATTGTCCGAATGGTTGAACCATCATCCTTCCAGACTTGATCTAGACTCTCCGTTATGGACTAGCTTTGAATCCGCTAGGTCCACTAAGCCCCTCGAATACTATGCGTTCAGAAAGATGCTTTCGGTCACCGCTGCAAGGGCTAACATAGTTAAGCGAGTTAATCCTCACTCTTTCAGACACGCGAGAGCCTCGAATCTCGCAAACGTCCTCACAGAGGCACAGATGAAAGAATATCTTGGCTGGGTCGGTGATTCTAAGATGGCTTCGACTTATGTGCATCTGTCTGGCCGCAATATAGACAACGCATTACTCAAACTGAACGGCATCAAGACTCAAGATGAAGTGAACAACGAAGAACACACGTTACGAATTAAGACGTGTTCGCGCTGTCAGGAAGTGAATTCTCCTACCAGCGGTTTCTGTTCACGCTGTGGTTGTCCGCTAGATGTTAAGACAGCGACACTAATGCGTGATGAGGAGTCTAAGACTGATTTCGTAATGGATTGGCTAGCAAACGATCCCGAATTCAGAGATCAATTGCGATCAAGCATAAAGGCAATGGCGATCGCTATGGCCCCGCAACAAACTCTGGGATCGACTGCTTCCTAAACTACTATCTGTAGAAAAAGCACAAGTTGGGGATATGGATGCCTCAACGGTGGAACCTAACTTTTGATATCCGCTATACGAGATTAGACAACGAAAGAAGATTCGAGAACTCCCCTTACGACCTTATGCTTCGCCCGATTGACGAGAACAACTCTCAGGGTGAATTGACCTTCGAAATAGAAGCTGATACCATCGACACCGAAGAGGCGAAAGCGATTGGTAAGGCATGGGTTCAATCAAATCTTATCGACAGTTATCTCATGGCGTTAGGAGAAGTTTTGAAACCTGAATTTCGTGATCCTACTCTACTAAATGCATCAGAACTCGGTTCAATTGCGACGACTGGCCATCACGATACCGCCGTTAGTGTGGCAGTACGTGCTGCTCCCCCCGTAGCAGATTTCGAAAGAGCCTTTGAGCTCAGGCGAAGGTTAGTTGCTCATTCGCATAGGGAACAACTCGAAAGAAGCATACGGTGGTTTAGCAAAGTACGGGATTCATATGACATAATAGATCAATTTGTGGCGCAGTGGATTGCGTTCAACGTGCTCTACGACTTGTTTAACGTAAGCAGACAGAGCGACACGTCCGCAATAAATAATCTCATCAATGCGCATCCTCATACCGCAATGATCAACCAAATTCTGGCCGATTACAACAATACGATAGCAGCATTAGCCTCGCAAGGGTTGACAAGTCGAGATGGACAAAGAAACTACAGTAACGAACTAAAGAATCTAATCGGCGGTCAGGACGTTAGAAGCACTTTGAAAGCTATTGGACTCTGTCTTTGGAGAGTGAGGAATGATATCTTTCATGGAGGAGCAACGTCAGATCAAGATCGAAACTTTACTCGCCAATGTTTGTTGCTCTTGGAGACCATCTACAGGAATTGTTTCTGTGAATATCTAGGTCTAGCGTAAACATTCGACCCCAAGTCTAACGTGACATTATACGAAAAACTAATCCCAAAGCTTGAAACTCCCCAATGCCGAACCGCCTTCCGCCGCTCGCCGCCATAGATCATGTTGTCTCCCAAACTGAAAGTAGGATACCCCAAACTGAAACGCAGGCGTCGTTGCCGGCGTAAGGCGTAGCTAAGTTGAGTGAAATCTGAATTTTAAGTTCTATGCGGATGTTAGAAATCTGATCGGCAACGGCCTAACATAACTCTAGTTCATAGATTTTTTCTAACTCTCAGCGTCATCCTACTCGCCGGCTTCGGCGTCTCATATTTCAGGTTGGGGAAATCAATCAGTCAAGGGCGGCGGCGGCGAGAGGCGGTTCAACCATTGGAATTCTGGTATTGGGAACAGCGGTTTTCGTGCGCTAACAATAATGGTAAGCAGAATCAATAGTCGTTACCATGCCCAAAGAGTTTCCTGCCTATGTCAAAGACACCATGTCGCGGTTGAAGTCACACTATGGTTGGACTCAAGACGGTGACGCCTTCGCGCATTTTGCTATCTGCCATGTTTCCTTGCTGTCGGAACGCGAAGTATACGAGGACGTTCACGTCGGGGCTCAACACGATAAGTCATTAGATGGCTTTTCTATAGACCACGACAAGCAACAGGTAACGCTTTTTCAGTCCAAGTATCAGGAAATGACCGGCAGCTTTGGTGATAGAGCAGCTCTCTCCGATTTCATAGACGTGCTTCAAAGAATGCAGGACGAAGAATCAAGTAAGCAATTCAAGTACAAGGAAATACGCAGATGCGCGCGAAGATACAGAGATGCCGTGAAGGAAAAGTATGCCGTAATTCTGAACTTCATCGTATATGGAAGCCCGACTCCATCAGTCATGGATGATGTAAAAGTACACAGGACCAATCTTCCTCCGCATCATACTCTAGAAATTTGGGGATTTAAGCGACTGGAGGAACGATACGCTGATTTACTCTCGTTTGAGGAACCAATAACCGAAACGATTCCTCTCATGCTGGAAAACATAGAATGTGTGAATGTGAAAACTCCTAAGGCGCAAGCTGTTGTGGTAACACTTCCTGCGCTTCAAATTTATGAGCTAAGAAAGACGTGGGGAAGAAGGCTCTATGCCAAGGATGTCCGATACTTCTTAGGCAAGACACCGATTAACAAGCAAATTGCCAAGACTTTAAGCTTCCCAACTGATCGGCAATTCTTCTGGTACTATAACAATGGTATCAGTATTAGTTGTTCAGATTATTCTGATATTGACGAAGAGACGAAGATTATCAACGTCTCCAAGCCGCAGATCATAAACGGATGTCAAACGGCGGAATCAATTTTCAATTTTGCCGCAGAGGAGGGGGTTCACAACATTGAGAATGTTTCGGTGTTGGCGCGGATTATTAAGACTACAGATCCTAAGATTGGTCAGAACGTTACAACTCGCACAAACACGCAAAATCCACAACGCGCAAGAAATCTTTGCGCTAACCTATCTAGTCAGCAAGACCTGAAAGATCAATTTCGTGACCTCAAACTTCCAGTCTTCTACCAAGCAAAGGACGGCGAATGGGACAGCCTGCCGGGATTCGAGGCTGACCGTTACATCGGCAAGGACAAAACTGCAAGGCTAGTCGATAATCTTGACGCAGCTCAAGCCTACATTGCATTTGTTACACATGACGACGACCTAAACCCGGTGGAGGCGCGCAGAAAGCAAAGCCAAGTATTCGATACTCTCGACAAGTACTATAGCAAGATATTCCCAGACGATGTGCGTTCACCATACGAATACTTGGTACCCTATCTCTTTCTAGAATACGTGGAGCGTAGGCTGAAGAAGATACGCCAGGAGGTCGATCTTGCGACTGCAAAGACCGAAGCCGAAGCTGAGATAGATGAGATCAAAGCGTCACTACGATACGCAAAGTGGTTCATAGTTGGCTTGATAGGCAGTCTAGTTCGCGTTCACTATGCAGTTGAGACGTTAGATGCAGATTTGGCAAAACAGCTTTACGAGGCCATTGGGGATTTTTCAAGTCCATCTGAACTGGGGAACTACATGACAGAGTTCGCAATGCAGATCGTTGAGGAATACAGCGATGATCATATGTCGCACGAGAACGGCGAGGAAAGAGAGGAATTTGATCCTGCGCTGGCCTATCGACGAATTGAGATCTGGCGCGTGTTAAATCGCAAATTAGTCAGAAAGCACACAAGGGCAGTAGAGAAGGGAGAATTCCGGGGGGATCTGTTTCCTCCGAAGCCAACTTAGTTTGGAAGGAAGGGGAATTTCAACTCCGACTAGGAATTCGACGAAGCACAAGACATGCGCTTCTGCAATGCACGGCAAGTCTGAATACATGAGCTTGGGTCAGCGATCACTGTCGATGAGTTCCAAAAGAGATTCTCCCTTTTTGGTGAGACTATACATGATCCGTCGCCCCTTGACTGTCGAGACAATTAGTCGATCTTCAGACAAGTCCTTAAGATGCTGGTATATTCCAGTGACAGGGAGGTTCAGCCGTCTCGCTATGCCGTAACCGTGAAGTTCACCATTCTGTAGCTCTTTCAGGATCCGTTTCTTCGTCTTCTGGAGGATTGGCACGCTCCCTAGATTCGTGCGTATAGTCAAAATCTATATAATAGATAAATCTGGTATATCTCGCCTTAGAGGATATAGACGTGTCTTCGCAGAACGACAACGGACTGGCTCAGACAGTCATATTGGACACTCGCCAGATAGAGGTGCTTGGAAAGGACTACGCCAGCGTTCTCGCCAGCTGCGATACAACGTGGATGTGGATTGACAAGTTCACTTCCGTAAGTGGATCCTTGTGGGTTCTCGCGAGAAATTGGTATGACGCCGATCGTGGAGAATTACTCCCTATGGCACACGACCTGATTTCGAGGATCAGATCGCTATCCACGTTCAAGCTGAAGAATATCCTCATGATTTATAGAGAAATGTTACCTACTGATGATGGGAAATCTCTTGCATATGGCCACTTTCTGATTCCCTTTTTCGTGAAGTCCATTGGAAATTACTATTTCGACAAGGATTCGATTAGGGAACCTCACATTTTCAAGGATATAGAATGGGGTAAAAGAACGCGCGGAAAGAGTGGATACAATTCCAACCATAACGGAACGCACCGCGAAACATCGAGGTACAGTCCAAAAGGACGAGACCCTGGGAACGTGATTTACAAGACCTTGAGGAACTCAGAAGGCTATGTTCTTGCCGTGAACGAGCTAGCAGATGAAGAGATCTTAGAGAAGATTGTGAAGGTTTCTACAAAAACAGGTGACGTAATCCGCAGTAACATTACGAATCACTCCTTCCGAAACATCGTCGAAGGACTGGCACGCAGACTATTCGAGGTGGGTCCGGTTGAAAGCAGGCAGTAACACCGACATAGCATTGGCAACGGTTCCTTTGAAGATCAGAAGAAACATCCACTTCAAAACAAGCGAGACCCTGTCTGAGATCGAGGACGAGTCTGTACAGTCAGTCGTTACGTCTCCGCCTTATTGGAACTTGAAAGACTACAAACACCCAAAGCAGATTGGATTCGGAGAAACTTATGCAGATTACCTTAGCAGACTCGATGCCGTGTGGTCAGAATGCAAGCGAGTGATAAAGCAAGACGGAACCATGTGGATTGTAATAGACAAAATAATGCAAACAGAAGAGATAACCCCTATACCCTATGACATTGCGCAGCGCTGCCGCAAGATTGGTTTCCTACTGCAAGATGTTATAGTTTGGAACAAACCGACGTCCATCGCAGGCATGAACCCGATCAACCTGGTAAACAAGTTCGAAAATGTGCTCTTTCTCTCAAGATCTAAGCATTTCAAACTGAGAACTCCGAACGAGCGAAGAAGGGCGCCTCCAGACTGGACAAGAGATTCACAAAGAGTCACGGATTTCTGGAGAATTCCTGTAAAAGCCGGTAGCATAAGAAAGACTCCTGCACATGAAGCACCTTATCCGGATGAACTGATCAGAAGGGTCATACTCCTTAGTACGGATGACCTCGATATAGTACTCGACCCCTTCTTAGGCTCAGGAACAACCATGAAAGTGGCGTTGCAACTGAATAGAAGATCAATTGGGTATGAGATAAACTCAGATTTTGGTCCCGTAATAGCAGAAGTTTTGAGCGGGCTTCAACCTCCGCACATTGCGCGAGGCGTTGAGGAATTTGCCTAGACGAGTTCCGCGGTCATGATCATGAATTTGGCGTTTCTCGTTTGAAATCGCCTATGCTGCTTTTTTCTATTATATTGCAGAAATCTTAGACAAGCCGAAAGCATCTTGTGCCAATCACAAGAGAAGATCTCGTTCCGCACTACAAAGAAGATCTCATGGCGAAAGTAACTAGGGTACGAGACGTTATCAACAGCTTACCCAAGTATAACATCGAGGAAATCAAGGATGTTTCCTCTGAAGATTACAAATTGATCAAGCTCGCCGTGATTAATTCAATTAAGGGCGAGCAAATTGCGCTTGAGGAAAGGAGCAGGCAACAGTTTGTGAAGAATGTTTACTTGGATCCCGCCAAAAAACGGGGGATTCTTGATTATGAAGATTTGTCCGGAACGAGCAAATGCGATTTTGTCGGACGTTTTCTCTCTGACCGAGGGTCTGATCGCTTCGGTCTTGAGGTGAAAGGAGGTGAAGGAAATAGCGTGACTTTGCTCGACAGACCTACTGATGCTAGAACATTCATCGTCTGGTCTCATCTGGATGTAATGAGCAATACCCCGGCAGAAAATATGAGAGCGGTTCTTGGCAGGCTAGTAAAACAGATGATAAATAGCGACGAAAAGAGACAGAAAATTGATTTTTTGGTCTTCTATGATAATTGGTACACCAACGGCGTCAAGACGTTTAGGCATGGGAAGCCCCTTCCTGACGTGTTCGTGTTCCCAAAGGAAATTCCCACGAAAACCGTCCGGCATCCGAAATTACGGGATATCCGAAACGACCAGTTTCTTTCAAGTCTCTTCACAGTTGTCGGAGGAATCGATCTGAACGCAGAGGCAATGAGGCACATCTGGTATTGCGATATCGAATTGGAGGAAAGTAGCAACAAATGGTCCAGGAAGATTTGTGCTCGTAACGCATATGACGCGACGGCGACTTTTAGTGACCGAGAATACACGAAGACACGATGCAAACCCGTAGCCTGACTTTACAATTTTGAACGCTATTTCAAGAAAAGCTGCGTTTCATGCGATCGGTTTCTCGTCGAAATTAACCCAGTTCATCAGGCGAAGCACACGATCAACATCTGCTCTGTTCACGACTCTGCGGCCGCGATCTAACGCAGAAGCTTGGAGTAGCGCCTGAAACTGTTTCTGCAAACGAAAACCGTAAGTCTGTTGAAGCTCAGCGATCATTGTGGTTGAAGGTAGTATGGCCCGAGCGTATTTCTCTGGCAGTCTAATCTCTGCATCTTGTTTTGGAATGTTCAGCTTAACCTCCTGCTCTTTCATGTAGTCAAGATCAAGGATTGATTCGAAGACCCTGTGTATCGTGGTCATTCCGTAGCTGTAGCTAAACGGGATTGTTCTTGATAGGAAGCCTTTCTTTTTCCAGTTGTGTCGGTTGTCCTTGAATTCGTCACTGGTTATTGCTGTTATGAGTCCGCATTTCACGGCTTTCTTGAAGCTGACTAGACCAGGAGTTGCGTAAGTGGAAATTGCTGCGACTCCTTCCTCGATTAGACTGTTTAGTGTTGTTATGAATGAGTTGACGGTTGACTCCTTTCTTGAAAGCGGCCTGAGCAGGTCAGGAAACATTAGGTGCCTTACTTCACCAGACTCTATCTTTGCCATAAAGTCGCGCTGGATACCATAACCCGTAACATCACTCAGATACGCTACATTCTTGCAAATTGCGAATTTCTTCATGACTTCTGTTTTGCCGGATTCAGGTTTTGCAATTATGATGAGGCTGTTCGGTTTAGGAACGTTCCTGATGTATGCCGTTAAGAGGGTTAGCTTGATGATGTCGATTAAAGGTCCAAGATCCTTCAAACCAGATACCGCCCTCCTATGGGGTGTTTTTGCCTTAGTTCTCCGGATTGGATGGGAGATAGTTACCCTTCGACGAACAGGTTTACGTGGCATTGATGCTCATCTTCTCAATCTCGCATTCTCAACAAGTTTCTTGAGATTCTCAATCAAAGGTTCGGCTTCTTTGAGGAACGTAGAGTCATTGGTATCGAAGCTTGCTTCTTCTGATCGTTCACTACTCGAAAACTTGTTCTGGTATTTCTTATAATTTATAAAAATAGACGCCCTCATGCTCAGGACCACCTTCTCTTAGCGAGTTCAACTATCGCATCCACGGCGCCGGTCAGTTTCGTTGCTTCCTTGACGTGATCAGATTCATTGAGATAGAATTCAACCAGCAAGTTCACACTCAAGTTCTCGTATCGCTGCAGGGTTACCTTTCGTCCGAGCATGACGTTACCCTTCAACCGCTCATTCGTCGTCTCAGTCGTCTTCACATTCTTTGTCATAGTCTATCCCCTCTAGCTGTCGCCGTGTTCACTTTGCTTTTCTGTAGTCGAGGGATCGTTGGCTTCGGTTGAACTGCTAGCCTCATCATGGGAAGGATTGAGGAAGTTTTTGATGCCTGCGTCTCTTGCCAGGTCACGAATTAATCGCCTCCACTTCGGCATGTGTTCATAGATCTCATCGGTCATTGTTTGCTCCTCTTTGGGCGGCGTGTTCGTGTATGGGTTCGTAGACGAGTCTGCCTTTGGTGTCGATTTTGAGTAGGAATTTGTCGCCTTTCTGGAGGTTCAGACGGGTTCTAGCGTCTTTGCTGACGTTGAGATAGAGCGAGTTTTGCTGTCCAATCTCAAACGCTCGAACTATTGCAACATACTCTTCGTCTTTGTTCTTGGTCAATGTCAGTTTCAAGCCTCCTTTAGCCCACTAGGGTTAGACCGACATGGTTAAAGTGTACTAAGTTCTAGCTTAGTACTAGACTAAGCTTAGTATGCGGTTGTGTCTAGGATTGGCTGAGGAGAAAGAAAGACTTCGCCGTTACGTTCGGATTCTTCAGTTACTGGCGGAAACTGATAATCAACTGAACATGAACGGAATCTGGCGACAACTCGAAGGTAAGGGGTTTGGAAGTGAACCCACAATCCTCTACGCTATCAAAGACCTCCAAAAGTGGGGCATGGTCAAGCGAATCAAGACAACAAAGGTCCGTCCTGGAAAACACTTGTTCAGCTACTATGCTCTGACTCCGTTGGGAGTTGAGGACCTCATCAGCTCCGGAGTTGTAAGGACTGGGTCGGTCCACTTCAAGACAGCTGGCTTTCTCCTCCGGAAATATCGAGATCTACTTCCTTATGCCACCAACATTGCTGATCTCTGGCCGCTGTTTAGTGAAGCAAAAGTCGAAGACATAGCTATCAGGCGACTGGCAATCTTCATTGAATACTTCCATGGGGAGCAACTATGGAATCACGTGCGTGGTGCAACTGGTCCTGTGCTTTCTGGAGAACATGAGATGTGGAACTGGATAGGTGACCAATTACGTAAGAAGGGTGTTGAGTACTCTGTGCAATGCACTGCAGATGACGATGTGGAGGAATTTCTAGATCCTTTTTCAACACACTATAGGGTCGATACGTCTTTTCGTAACGCAAATGACGAGCTGGAGAGATGGAATGCAGCTATCGCGAATAACGAGGTGCTTCAAACAATCGCTGTTCGTTCTACTTTGAAGAAAGCTTGGAAAGCTATGCGGAGCAACAACGATGTACTTAGGGAACTATCAGTTAAATCGGTTACTCTGCGAGTCAGCGATGCAAGAATTTACAGAGAGCTTATAGCAGAAGTTGAATTTCTGCGCTCCAAAATCATTACTCTGTCAAGTTAGGATATTATAGGCTAATGTCACTGTAAAAGCAAATGATGTGTTACATGCGCCCAATATGGCTTCAGTGCTATTACAATGTAGATATCATTGAAAACTATCGGCCTGCTCGTATTCTTAGTCCTCGCTATTGCAATAGTGCCAAGCCATGTTTTCGCTGGCAATTCATTTCCACATGACGGCGCAACTCTCACTTACTCAATCACTACAACCGATCAGACGACGTCCGGGAGCATTGTAGCAATTGCAAACGATTCCTACAAGTTCTCTGCGTTAGGCGACGGATGGAATGTGACGGAAACTCTCACCGGCAAAATCACGTGCTCACCCAGTTCCGCGACACTGAGCGTCAAGTACCAAACAACATCGGATATAATGGGGCAAAACGCGACCGCCACGAATAATCCGAACATCCTCATTGAAGTCAGCTACGTTGTGAACGATAGAATGATCGAATCAACACCCATTGGTCCAAACGTGCCCGCTGCCTACATGGCAACGTGCAACTTTGGAGAAAATAACGGCCTTCCTATAACAGCCTCCATAGCCGGAGGAACAGGGGCGATAGACGCGGCTCCGTTCAAGTACTACGTCCCTGTCTATATTCAGCCAGCGGGAGTCGCTCAAGGAAGTTCCGTGCCCGTCAGCATAATGACTGCAACAATTTCAGGAACTCAGACCGTCCAGGCGTTGGGGAAATCGTGGACTGCATTCGTTGGAACAATGTCCGGATTCGGTGGTGGCACAATGTATTGGGAAAGCAACAGCGGGATTCTACTCTCAGCAAAACTGAGTAGCCCTGTGCAGACGGATCAATGGCAATTAATCGAGAGTTCCGATCTGGCTCCATAACTCAAGTTCCAATCGCGCAGGGTTACAGGATTGGCCAGCCAATAATAGACAGGATGGCACTATGAAAGTGGCTGGTTTTGACGTTCTTCATCTTTCCACCAGACTCTGATTTTGACTTCTGCGGGGTTCTTGGTGAAGTCCTCATCTGTCTGAATCCGGAGGTCTGGGAGGTAGCCTCTAACATACCGCTGTAGTCGGAGGAGTATCTTAGCTACTGCTCGTCGTTTGTCCTCTTCATCAATTAGAGGTACAGAGATCTGCTCCAATAGATCACTTCCCGAATGATCCCTCAGTTGGCTCTGATACCGTGTTGGGGTACCGTAAGTTAAGAATAACCGAGTATCGAGGTGGACGCTCTCAAAGATTCGGGGAGTTGAACTTATATTTCATGTTTCCTCCCCCGCACCAATAATTCATGTTACGCCGTTTTTCTTCCCATGCCCCGGGGGCGAAAGATTTGTCACTAATACCTCGCCGCGGGGTGTGACACGTGCAAGGAATTGTTCCTGTTCGTTTTCTTCTGTACTGTAGGTTCCCTTTATCGTCCACATTCCCTCCTTATCTGGAGGTGTGGCCTTCTCTTCTATCACGATTGAAGTTATTTTGCGGTGTCGGGACCGAGTGCCGCCGATATATTTCCTTACCAAGCTCTTTGCGTGTTCGGCATTTTCTATTCGCAAAATGAAT
>Ga0187784_10004028_pt1 | contig 11900 bp, 16 predicted proteins | sample 1015_SJ02_MP15_2_FD_132964 | JGI IMG/M metagenome (GOLD analysis project Ga0187784, IMG submission 132964) | Tropical peat soil microbial communities from peatlands in Department of Meta, Colombia - 1015_SJ02_MP15_20_MG | ecosystem: Environmental > Terrestrial > Soil > Wetlands > Peat | place... | reverse complement strand
GTGCCGCGCGAACTGCGGGCGAAGAACCACATGAAGATCATCTCGTTGGCGCCGGAGGTGTTGTGATGGCGGCGCGGATCAAGAAGGGCGACACCGTGGTGGTGATCGCCGGGCGCGACAAGGGCCGCACGGGCGAGGTGATCGAGATTCGCCGCGCCGAGGGACGGGCGCTCGTGCGCGGCGTCAATATCGTCAAGCGCCACCAGCGCCAGAGCGCTACGCAGGAGGGCGGCATCATCTCCAAGGAGGCACCGATCCACCTGTCGAACATTGCGTTTGCCGACCCCAAGGACGGCAAGCCGACGCGCGTCGGCTTCAAATTCGTCGGCGAGGGCAGCGCGCGCAAGAAGGTGCGCCTCGCCAAGCGTTCGGGAGTGGAAATCGATGGCTGACACCGACGAGAAGAAGGCGAAAAGGGCCGAGAAGCCGCAGCAGTCGGCCAAGCCCGAGAAGAGCGCCAAGGGTGACAAGGGTGACAAGGCCGCCAAGGCGGCAAAGCCTGAGAAGGCCGACAAGGCTGCGGCCGACGCCAAGAGTGGCGCCAAGGGCGGCAAGGAGGAGAAGCAGGCGGCGCCGCGCGAGCCCGAGCCGCGCGGTCCGCCGCGGCTGAAGGTGCAGTTCGAGGAAGCGATTCGCCGCAAGCTCGCCGAGCAGTTCGGCTACAAGAATCGCCTGCAGACGCCGACTCTCGACAAGATCGTCATCAATATGGGTATCGGCGAGGGCGTCGCCGACCGCAAGAAGGTGGAATCGGCCGCCGCCGACCTCGCGCTCATCGCCGGGCAGAAGGCGGTGATCACCAAGGCGCGAAAGTCGATCGCCACCTACAAGGTGCGCGCCGGTCAGCCGATCGGCTGCAAGGTGACGCTCCGCAAGGCGCGCATGTACGAATTTCTCGACCGGCTGATCAACATCGCGCTGCCGCGGGTGCGCGATTTCCGCGGTTTGAGCGCCAAGAGCTTCGACGGCCGCGGCAACTACACGCTCGGCATCAAGGAGCACATCGTGTTTCCGGAGATCGACTACGACAAGGCCGCCGATATCTGGGGCATGGACGTCACCGTCTGCACCACGGCGCACAGCGACGACGAGGCGCGCGCGCTGTTGAGCGCATTCAATTTTCCGTTCCGGCAGTGAGGCCGAAAGCACGACAGGCCTGAAAACGAGAAAGCCTCATACGCGGAACATCGAGGAGAAGCTGATGGCGAAGAAGAGTTCCATCGAGAAGAACAACCGGCGGCGGCGGCTGACGAAACAATTTTCCAGCCGGCGCGCGCGGCTCAAGGCGATCGCGCGCGACAAGTCCAAGCCGATCGAGGATCGTTTCGCCGCGACGCTGAAGCTTGCCGAATTGCCGCGCAACTCGTCCGCTACCCGCATCCGCAACCGCTGCGAGGTGACCGGGCGGCCGCGCGGGTACTACCGCAAGCACAAATTGTCGCGCATTGCGCTGCGGGAGCTCGGCTCGAAAGGGCTGATCCCCGGCCTGTTGAAGTCGAGCTGGTAGGGAGGATCGAACAGATGGCGATGAACGATCCGCTCGGCGATCTACTGGCCCGTATTCGCAACGCGCAGCTCCGCAACAAGAGCAAGGTGTCGAGTCCCAATTCGCGGTTGCGCGAGCGCGTGCTCGAGGTGCTCAAAAGCGAGGGTTACATCCGCGGCTATACCGTGGTCGAGCGTGAAGGCCGCTCGGAGATCGAGGTCGAACTGAAATATTTCGACGGCGAGCCGGTGATTCGCGAGATTGCGCGCGTTTCCAAGCCCGGCCGCCGCGTCTACACCTCGGTGCGCAGTTTGCCGCGCGTCAACAACGGCCTCGGGGTGGCCATCGTGTCGACGCCGAAGGGTGTCATGGCCGATCACGACGCCCGCGACGCCAATGTCGGCGGCGAGGTTCTCTGTACGGTGTTTTAATCCTGACAGGGCGGTAACGAGGCGAAGAACGGATAGAAGCTATGTCCCGTATCGGCAAGAAACCGGTCCCGATCCCGGCGGGGATTACCGCCAACGTCGCTGGCCAGACCGTGAAGGTAAAGGGGCCGAAGGGCTCGCTGGAAATCGTGCTGCACGACGATGTGGCGGTCAAGCTCGAGGATGGCCGCATCAAGGTCGATCCGCGCGCTGAAACGAAGCGGGCGCGGGCGCAATGGGGGACGTCGCGCACGCTTATCGCCAACCTGATCGCCGGGGTGACCAAGGGCTTCGAGCGGCGGCTGGAGATCAACGGTGTCGGCTACCGCGCAGCGGTGCAGGGCCGTAACCTGCAGCTGGCGCTCGGCTACAGCCACGACGTCGTCTACCCGATCCCGGAGGGCATCACGATCGCGACGCCGCGTCCGGTCGAAATCGTGATCAGCGGCATCGACCGGCAAAAAGTCGGGCAAGTCGCCGCCGAAATCCGCGAGTACCGCCCGCCGGAACCCTACAAGGGCAAAGGTATCAAATACGCCGACGAGCGAATCTTCCGCAAGGAAGGCAAGAAGAAGTAACGGAGCCGCCGATGGGGACAGTCAAAGACAGGATGGAGCGGCGGCGCGGCCGCGTTCGCGGCGCCCTGCAGCGCGCGGCGCGCGAGCGCAAGCGGCTGTCCGTATTTCGCTCCTCCAAACACATCTACGCGCAGGTGATCGACGACGATCAGGGTATCACGCTCGCCTCTGCCTCCTCGATCGAGAAGACGACGCGCGAAGGTCTCAAGACCGGCGCCAGCGTCGACGCCGCCAAGGCGGTGGGCAAGCTCATCGCGCAACGCGCGCAGGAGAAGGGCGTCAAGGACGTAGTGTTCGATCGTGGCGGCTATCTGTATCACGGGCGGGTCAAGGCTCTGGCAGAAGCCGCGCGTGAAGGCGGACTGAACTTCTAAGGACAAAGGCTTGAACAACATGGCAGATCGACATGGCCCGTGAACCCCGCGAGCGCAAAGGCGAAGAGCGCGACAGCGAGTTCGTCGACAAGCTGGTGCACATCAATCGCGTCGCCAAGGTGGTGAAGGGCGGCCGGCGCTTCGGCTTTGCCGCCCTCGTGGTCGTCGGCGATCAGAAGGGGCGCGTCGGTTTCGGTCACGGCAAGGCGCGTGAGGTACCCGAGGCGATCCGCAAGGCGACCGATGCCGCCAAGCGGGCGCTCACCCGCGTGCCGCTGCGCGAAGGGCGAACTCTGCACCACGATGTGGCCGGCCGGCATGGCGCCGGCAAGGTCTTTCTGCGCGCGGCGCCGCCCGGTACCGGTATCATTGCCGGAGGGCCCATGCGTGCGGTGTTCGAGACACTGGGCATGCAAGACGTGGTGGCGAAATCGCTTGGCACCTCGAACCCCTATAACGTGGTACGCGCAACGTTCGATGCGCTCAAGCGACAAGATTCCCCGCGCGCGGTCGCCGCGCGGCGCAACGTCAAGGTTTCGGCGCTGCAGGCGCGCCGCCGCGATATCGAGACCGAACAGACGGTCGATTGAGGGTGTGGGCCGGGAGTACGCCATGGATGCCGCCAAAAACTCCGCCAAGGGTGCGGGCAAGACGATCAAGCTCCGCCAGACCGGCAGTCCGATGCGCCGACATCATCGGCAGCGCGAAACCTTGATCGGGCTCAAGCTCAACAAGATCGGGCGCGTCGCCGAGATCGCCGATACGCCGCAGTCGCGTGGTATGATCGCGAAGGTAGCGCACTTGGTCGAGGTGGTGGAGAAGTAGTGGCGCCTCACTCGAGGTGTGGGCACGTTGCTGCGGATCCTCGAAGCGTCGGCCGTCGTCGCCTCTAGGAGCCCGCCGCGCCCGCGCCGCGAGGCGATAGCGAACAGAAGGAACGAGACCATGAAGCTTGACGAGCTCGCCGGCCGCACTGGCGCCCGCAAGGTGCGCAAACGCATCGGCCGTGGCATCGGGTCCGGGAAGGGCAAGACCGGTGGCCGTGGCGGCAAGGGTCAGACTGCGCGGTCGGGGGTGCGCATCAAGGGTTTCGAGGGCGGGCAGATGCCGCTGCATCGCCGGCTGCCCAAGCGGGGCTTTAAGAATACGGCCTTCGCCCGCCGTCTCAATGAGGTCAATCTCGGACGTCTGCAGCAGGCGATCGATGCGGGGCGCCTCGATCCGGCGGCGACGATCGACGCAGCAGCACTGGTCAAGGCCGGAGTCTTGCGACGCGCCAAGGACGGTGTGCGGCTTCTCGGCGGCGGCGAAATCAAGGCGAAACTCACTCTGTCCGTGTTCGGCGCATCCGGCTCGGCGGTCGCGGCGGTGGAGAAGGCCGGGGGGACGGTCCAGATTCTCGCTCCCCAGCGAGAGACGGGCGAACAGGCAGCATGACGATCGTCATGCCCGGGCTTGTGCCGGGCATCCGCGACTTATAGCTGTCACTAGGCGTAGATGGCCGGGACGAGCCCGGTCATGACGAGCAAGAGGGGCTCGGAGCGGTCGTTCAATGGTCTCTGCAGCGGAACAACTTGCGGCCAATCTCAACTTCGGCGCGCTGGCCAAGGCCGAAGAGCTGAAGAAGCGCATCTGGTTCACGCTCGGCGCGCTGCTGGTCTATCGGCTCGGCACGTATGTGCCGCTGCCGGGCATCGATCCCAACGCATGGGGCCGCATCTTCAGCTCTCAGGCCGGCGGCATCCTGGGCATGTTCAATATGTTCGCCGGCGGCGGCATACACCGCATGGCGATCTTTGCTCTCAACATCATGCCCTATATCTCGGCCTCGATTATCATCCAGCTGATGACGAGCGTGTCGCCGACGCTCGAACAGCTCAAGAAGGAGGGCGAGCAGGGCCGCAAGATCATCAATCAATATACGCGGTACCTGACCGTGGTTCTGGCGGCGTTTCAGGCCTATGGCATCGCCGTCGGACTTGAAGGTGCGCAGAGCGTAGTCAGCGAACCCGGCCTGTTCTTCCGCATCTCTACCGTGATCACTCTCACCGGCGGCACCATCTTCCTGATGTGGCTCGGCGAGCAGATCACCCAGCGCGGCATCGGCAATGGCACCTCATTGATCATCATGGCGGGCATCGTCGCTCAGTTGCCCTCGGCGCTCGCCGGGACGCTGGAACTCGGCCGCCAGGGCGCACTGTCGACCGGACTCATTCTCATTGTCCTGGTGATGGCGGTAGCCGTCATTACGTTCATCGTGTTCATGGAACGCGCGCAACGGCGCCTCTTGATCCAATACCCCAAGCGCCAGGTCGGCAACCGCATGTTCGAGGGCCAGTCGTCGCATCTACCGCTGAAGCTCAATACCTCGGGTGTGATTCCCCCGATCTTTGCCTCTTCGCTGTTGCTGCTGCCGACCACGATCGCCAACTTCACGGCCGGGCAAGGGCCCGAATGGTTCACGCTCATCACCACGCAGCTTTCCCACGGCCGCCCGCTGTTCCTGGCGCTCTATGTCGGCCTGATCGTGTTCTTCGCTTTCTTCTATACGGCCATCGTGTTCAATCCGACGGAGACGGCCGACAACCTCAAGAAGCATGGGGGGTTCATTCCCGGCATCCGGCCGGGCGAGCGCACTGCCGAGTATATCGACTATGTGTTGTCGCGGATCACGGTGATCGGGGCCGCCTACCTTGCGGTCGTATGCCTCTTTCCGGAGATTTTGATTTCCTACGCCGCGGTGCCGTTCTATTTCGGCGGCACTTCGCTGCTGATTGTGGTGAGCGTGACCATGGACACGGTGGCGCAGGTGCAGGGTTACCTGTTGGCGCACCAATATGAAGGCCTGATCAAGCGCTCCAAGCTGAGGGGACGCCGTAGATGAGATTAATTCTGCTGGGCCCACCGGGGGCTGGCAAGGGAACGCAGGCCCAGCATCTCGTCGCCAAATATGGACTGGTCCAGCTTTCGACCGGCGATATGCTGCGTGCGGCGGTGAAGGCCGGTACGCTGATTGGCCGCCAGGCGCAGGAGATCATGGCCCGCGGGGCGCTCGTACCCGACGAGATCGTGGTCGGCATCGTCGGCCAGCGCATCGAGGAGCCGGATGCCCGCAAGGGTTTTATCCTCGACGGCTTTCCCCGGACCGTGCCCCAGGCAGAGGCGTTGGATCAACTCCTGGCGCAGAGAGGCTTGGCGTTGGACGCGGTGATCGAATTGCGCGTCAACGAGCAAGACCTTGTAAAGCGCATCGAAAGTCGCATAGCGCAGACCAAGGCGCGCGGAGAAACGCTACGGGACGACGACACCCCCGAAGTACTCCACCGCCGGTTGACGGCCTACCGCGAACAGACCGCGCCCTTGGTCGCCTATTACCGGCGGCGCGGCGTTCTGCACACGCTCGATGGCATGGCGCCGATCGCCGATGTGGGCGTCCAGATCGAGAAGGTGCTGGAGCAAGGGCCGAGCTCGGCCGCCCTTGCGCAAGGCTCGGCGAAGGCGCCTTAGCCGGAGAAATCGGCCCGCCCTGTCGGCGGCAGGAAGGCCGCCAGAGGCCGCGGAACCGCCGTTCGGGGCAAGCCACGAACCCCCGCCGCAAGACGACGAGCGCCGCAGGCACGCATGGCTCTGGGCCGCGTAGACGCCCCACCTGATCGATTATACACGAAATCGCTAGCCGAGGTTGACGAGGCCAAAGGGAATCCTTTAATAAGCGACAAACACAGCCGGAGATCTAGCAGCGATGCCAAGCCGCAGCGGCAGGCGAGCGCTGACTTTTGACGTTTGTGGCCTTCTCAGGTGACATCGGATCGGTTGGCTGGCGGCCGGGCGGCCCAGGGAGCCCTGGGCGGACCCGCATAAGGAGCGATTGAGGTGGCCCGTATTGCTGGCGTGAATATTCCAACCAACAAGCGCGTCGTGATCGCCTTGCAGTATATCCATGGCATTGGTCCCGCCAAGGCCAAGGAAATCATGGAAAAAGTGTCGATACCCGACTCGCGCCGGGTATCGCAGTTGACTGATCAGGAAGTGCTGCAATTGCGCGAAGTAATCGACCGCGACTACATCGTTGAGGGCGATCTGCGGCGCGAAGTGGCTATGAACATCAAGCGGTTGATGGACCTTGGCTGCTACCGGGGATTGCGGCACCGGCGCGGCCTTCCGGTTCGCGGGCAGCGCACTCACACCAATGCGCGCACCCGCAAAGGCCCGGCCAAACCTATCGCCGGCAAGAAGAAATAGTGCGTTTCCCCGCCTTCTTTCCTTCTTTGGCCCTCCCAAAAGGGGCCCGGAAGGACGGGGGCTAGACGGAGCCGGCGCGGCCGGTCCGACCTGCGAAAGGGTTGAGAATGGGAAAGGAAGCTACGCGCGTCCGCCGGCGCGAGCGCAAGAACATCGCCTCCGGCGTCGCGCATGTCAATGCGACGTTCAATAACACGATGATCACGATCACCGACGTGCAGGGCAACACGATCGCTTGGTCGTCGGCCGGAACGATGGGTTTCAAGGGCTCGCGCAAGTCGACGCCCTATGCGGCGCAGGTCGCCGCTGAGGACGCTGCCAAGAAGGCCCAGGAGCATGGCATGCGCACGCTCGAGGTCGAGGTCGCGGGTCCGGGTTCCGGGCGCGAATCGGCGCTGCGCTCGTTGCAGGCCGCGGGCTTCACTATTACTTCGATCCGCGACGTAACCCCGATCCCCCACAATGGATGCCGTCCGCGCAAGCGGCGGCGCGTATAGGAACACTTGGCCGATGGAAATGGAACATCTGCCGCCGCTGCAACATGACACCGGTTTTGGCTCCACAAGAAGCGGTGAGGCGCGCGACGCATTGGCGCCGCGCAACGCGATGGGTGATAACGTGACGATCCAGAAGAACTGGCAGGAACTGATCAGGCCGAACAAGCTGCAGGTCAGCCCGGGCGCCGACTCGCGGCGCGTGGCGACGGTGGTCGCCGAGCCGCTCGAACGCGGTTTCGGCGTCACGCTCGGCAATGCGCTGCGCCGCATTCTGTTGTCCTCACTGCAGGGGGCGGCAGTCCAATCGGTGCATATCGACGGCGTGCTGCACGAATTCTCCTCGATTGCCGGTGTGCGCGAGGACGTGACCGACATCGTCCTCAACATCAAGGATATCGCCATCAAGATGCAGGGCGAGGGTCCCAAGCGCATGGTGGTCAAGAAGCAGGGTCCGGCAGTTGTGACCGCGAGCGACATCCAGACGGTCGGCGATATCGTCGTGCTCAACCCTGAGCTGGTGCTGTGCACCCTCGACGAGGGCGCCGAGATCCGCATGGAGTTCACGGTCGATACCGGCAAGGGCTACGTGCCGGCCGAGCGTAACCGGCCGGAGGATGCGCCGATCGGGCTCATTCCGGTCGACAGCCTGTACTCGCCGGTGCGCAAGGTGTCCTACAAGGTGGAGAATACGCGCGAGGGGCAGATTCTCGACTACGACAAGCTGACGCTGACCGTCGAGACCAACGGCGCGGTGACGCCGGAGGACGCGCTCGCCTACGCCGCGCGCATCCTGCAGGATCAGCTCAACGTGTTCGTCAATTTCGAGGAGCCCAAGCGCGAGGCGGCGCAGGAGGCGATTCCTCCGAATCTCGCCTTCAACCCCGCCTTCCTCAAGAAGGTCGACGAGCTCGAGCTTTCGGTGCGCTCGGCCAATTGTCTGAAGAACGACAATATCGTCTACATCGGCGACCTCGTTCAGAAGACTGAGGCCGAGATGCTGCGCACCCCGAACTTTGGCAGAAAGTCGCTCAACGAGATCAAGGAAGTGCTGGTGCAGATGGGTTTGCATCTGGGCATGGAAGTGCCCGGTTGGCCGCCGGAGAACATCGAGGAGCTGGCCAAGCGTTTTGAGGATCATTACTGAACAGGAATCGGGAGACAGGTATCGGGGATCGGGCCGGACCGTAGTCTCCGATCGCTGATACCTGAAAGCCAATACCTGTCTCCGAAGGAGACGCAAGTGCGCCACGCCAAGACCCACCGCAAATTCAACCGGCGCTCGGACCATCGCCGTTCGATGCTCGCCAATCTGGCGGCGGCGCTGATCAAGCACGAGCAAATCGTCACCACGCTGCCCAAGGCTAAGGACTTGCGCCCGGTCGTGGAGAAGCTGGTGACGCTCGGCAAACGTGGCGGCCTGCATGCGCGCCGCCAAGCGATCGCGGAAATGCGCGATCTCGCCATGGTCAAGAAACTCTTCGAGGTGATCGGGCCGCGCTACAGGGAGCGCGATGGCGGCTATACGCGCGTGCTGAAGGCCGGCTTTCGCTACGGCGATTCGGCGCCGGTAGCGGTCATCGAATTCGTCGACCGCGATGTCGAGGCCAAGGGCAAGGACTCAGGACCGGTCCGTGCGCGCGTCGAAGAGCCTTCTCCGGCTGCCGCATAGGTCTTCGCCGAGAGTCGCTGCGGTTGGGGTTTCACGTGCAGACGCGCACGGGACGCGTCGCTCCGTGTTGCGAGCAACAGCGGCATTTGCGATCATTCGGGCCGATACCGTCGCTGTTGCCATCGCTCTTCAATCGCCGCCGGTAAGTTCTTATATGACCGACGTTTCATAAGCCGGGCTTGATTTGGAAGTTTCGATGCCACGACGGCTCCATGCCACGCTTTGCGGATTGACGCTGATCCTGCAGGTGCTCTCGATCGCTGCCGTCGCCGAGGAACGGCGCGCGCCGGCTTCCGCGGCCGAGCTTCAGCTGTCTTACGCTCCGATCGTGCGGCGCGTCGTACCCGCTGTGGTCAATGTCTATGCCGCTCGCGTCATCGAGCGGCGCAATCCGCTGTTCGAGGACCCGTTCTTCCACCAGTTTTTCGGCGCCATGCCCCGCGAGCAGGTGCAGCGCTCGCTCGGCTCCGGCGTCATCGTCGACCCGGCCGGTCTCGTCGTCACCAACAACCACGTCATCGAAGGCGCGAACGAGGTGAGGATCGCGCTTGCCGACAAGCGCGAGTTCGACGCTGAGATCGTGCTCAAGGATGAGCATAGCGACCTCGCGGTGCTGCGCCTTAAGGGTGCGAGCGAGCGTTTTCCGGCGCTCGAGTTCGGCAACTCCGACGAACTTCAGGTCGGCGACGTGGTGCTGGCGATCGGCGATCCGTTCGGCGTCGGCCAAACGGTGACGCACGGCATCGTTTCGGCAGTGGCGCGAACGCAAGTGGGTATTTCCGATTACCGTTTCTTCATTCAAACCGACGCGGCGATCAATCCCGGCAATTCGGGCGGTGCGCTGGTCGACGTCAACGGCCGGCTGGTCGGCATCAACACAGCCATCTATTCGCGCTCGGGTGGGTCGCAGGGCATCGGCTTTGCCATCCCGGCGAACATGGTGCGCGTGGTGGTTACCTCCGCGCAGGGCGGTGGCGGTGCGGTCAAGCGACCGTGGCTCGGCGCCAAGCTGCAGGAAGTGACGCCCGAGATTGCCGATAGCCTCGGGCTGAAGCGGCCCAGCGGGGCGCTCGTGGCGAGTCTGACGCCCGGCGGTCCGGCCTCGCATGCCGGCATCAAGACCGGCGATCTGATCGTGAGCATCGACGGCGTCGCCGTCGATGATCCCAACGCCTTCGACTATCGTTTTGCCACCAAGCCGCTCGGCGGCACGGCGCAGATCGGTGTGCGCCGGCAGGGCCGGGACACGGCCGTTTCGGTGGCTTTGCAGACGCTACCCGAGATGCCGCGTGAAGAGGTCGAGATCCGTGCGCGCTCCCCGTTCCTCGGGGTGACAGTGGCGAACCTGTCGCCGGCACTCGCGGATCAGTTGCGCCTCGACCCGCAGAGCGAGGGTGTCGTCGTCGTCGGCGTGGCCGACGGCTCGGAGGCACAATCGTTGGGATTTCAGCGCGGCGACATCGTGCTCTCGGTCAACAGCCAGAAGGTCGCAAAGACCGCCGATCTCGACCGCATCACGCGCGCCGGCAGCCGGCTATGGCGCATCACCATCCAACGCGGGCAGCAGCAAATATCGGTCATGTTCAGTGGGTGATCTTTCACTTCCTCTTCGCGCGCGGGGAATTGGTCGCGACGCGCGGCGGGTAAAGAGCTTTCCGCCGTCGGAGCACGGCGGATGAGGTCCCGACCTCTTTCGCAAGCGGGAGAGGAGCAGGAGAACCCATGAGTTCGCGTCCGAAGTCGAAAGCGCCGAGTCTGTTTGCGGCTGCCGGGTTGGAGCGGGACGCGCCGCGGCCGCTGGCCGACAAGCTGCGCCCCGACAAGCTGGCCGATGTGGTGGGCCAGGATCACCTCCTCGGGCCCGACGGCGCATTGACGCGCATGTTGCAGACGCGCTCGCTCGGTTCGCTGATCTTCTGGGGACCGCCCGGCACCGGAAAGACCACGGTGGCGCGGCTGCTGGCGCAAGCCACGGACCTGCACTTCGAGCAGATATCGGCGATCTTTTCGGGCGTTGCGGACCTAAAGAAAGTCTTCGACGCCGCCCGCGCGCGCCGTGAGGCGGGGCAGGGGACGCTTCTCTTTGTCGATGAGATTCATCGCTTCAACCGCGCCCAACAGGATTCCTTCCTGCCGGTCGTCGAGGACGGCACCATAGTGTTGGTCGGCGCCACCACGGAAAATCCCTCTTTCGAGCTGATTGCGCCGCTCCTGTCGCGGGCCCGCGTTCTCGTGTTCAAGCCGCTCGATGCCGCCGCACTGGAAAAGTTGCTGGATCGCTCCGAAGCGATCGAAGGCAAAAAGTTGCCGCTCGACGAAGACGCGCGCGCCTCGCTGCTGCACATGGCCGACGGCGACGGTCGTGCCGCGCTCACGCTCGCCGAGGAAGTCTGGCGAGCCGCCCGCGCCGGCGAGACCTTCGACTCCGGCCAGCTGCAGGCCGTGGTGCAGCGGCGAGCGCCGATCTACGACAAGAAGCAGGACGGCCACTACAATCTCATCAGCGCGCTGCACAAATCGGTGCGCGGCTCCGATCCCGATGCGGCACTCTACTATCTCTGCCGCATGCTCGATGCCGGCGAGGATCCGCTTTATCTCGCGCGCCGGGTCGTGCGCATGGCGGTCG
>Ga0187784_10004027_pt1 | contig 11901 bp, 12 predicted proteins | sample 1015_SJ02_MP15_2_FD_132964 | JGI IMG/M metagenome (GOLD analysis project Ga0187784, IMG submission 132964) | Tropical peat soil microbial communities from peatlands in Department of Meta, Colombia - 1015_SJ02_MP15_20_MG | ecosystem: Environmental > Terrestrial > Soil > Wetlands > Peat | place... | reverse complement strand
GGGCGCGCGACCGATCGAGATCAACGCCCGCCCCGGTCTGCTGCTGGTGTTACCCGGCGACACGCCTGACAACCTCGCGGTCTTCGCGGTGGCACTCAATTGCAGCGCCGCCGACACCGGGCTATTGGCCAACACCGTGGTCCCCCGACCTTAGTCTGGTGCCATATAGGTGCGACGCAGATGGGAACAGCCGTGCCTACGCTTGCGTTGCTAGCAGTTCAGAGACCATCTGTACCTGAAAGGTTCGTATGATTTCCGACACCGTCCACGACGTGATCATTATTGGTTCGGGTCCAGCTGGGTATACCGCGGCTTTGTATGCCGCGCGGGCACAGTTGGCGCCGCTGGTGTTTGAGGGTACGTCGTTTGGTGGGGCGTTGATGACGACCACCGAGGTGGAGAACTATCCGGGTTTTCGGGATGGGATCACTGGCCCGGAGTTGATGGATCAGATGCGGGAGCAGGCGTTGCGGTTTGGTGCTGATTTGCGCATGGAGGATGTCGAGTCGGTGTCGCTGGGTGGTGCGGTCAAGTCGGTGGTGACCGCCGACGGGCAGACGTATCGGGGGCGGGCGGTGATTTTGGCGATGGGGGCCGCGGCGCGATATCTGCAGGTTCCCGGGGAGCAGGAGTTGTTGGGCCGCGGGGTCAGCTCGTGTGCGACTTGTGATGGGTTTTTCTTCCGGGATCAAGACATCGCGGTGATCGGCGGTGGGGACTCGGCGATGGAGGAGGCCACGTTTTTGACGCGGTTTGCCCGCAGTGTCACCGTGGTGCATCGTCGCGAGGAGTTTCGGGCCTCGAAGATCATGCTGGAGCGGGCCCGGGCCAACGACAAGATCCGCTTTGTCACCAACCACACCGTGGTCGCGGTGCAAGGCAGCGAGACGGTGACCGGATTACAGGTGCGCCACACTCTCACCGGCAAAGAGACCATTCTGCCGGTGAGCGGGGTGTTCGTGGCGATCGGTCACGACCCGCGCTCGCAGCTGGTACGCGACGTGCTTGAGGTCGACCCCGACGGCTACGTGCTGGTGCAAGGGCGCAGCACCGCCACCTCCATCGAAGGTGTGTTCGCCGCCGGTGACCTGGTGGACCGCAGCTACCGCCAAGCCGTCACCGCCGCCGGCAGTGGCTGCGCCGCGGCCATCGACGCCGAACGCTGGCTGGCCGAACACGCACAGTCCAGCGCGGCCGCGCACGGCGAGAAACAGCTGGAAAGGCCTACAGTACCGACACATTGATTGGAGCACCACCGTGACCAACGCTGAAAAAGCCGGAGCCACAATAGAAGTCTCCGACGCGTCATTTTCCATGGACGTGTTGTCCAGCAATAAGCCTGTACTGGTTGACTTTTGGGCGACGTGGTGTGGACCCTGCAAGATGGTCGCGCCGGTTCTCGAAGAGATCGCAACCGAGCAGGCGGACCAGCTCACCATCGCCAAGCTGGACGTTGACGCCAACCCCGCAACGGCAAGCGACTTCCAGGTGGTGTCGATCCCCACGATGATCCTGTTCAAAGATGGTCAACCGGTGAAGCGGATCGTCGGGGCGAAGGGCAAGGCGGCGTTGCTGCGCGAGCTTTCCGACGCGGTTCCCGACCTCGCCTGAGGCGTTACTTTGCTGCACACACCCTGCGCTTAGCCTTGGGTTTTCCCGATTTTCGGCAGCATCTGCGACAATAACGGTCAACTGTTACGTATATGTGAGCCTGTCAGTTTGTCCCGGAGGACCCTTGGTATGTCGAGTCCGCGCCGTGAAGACGGCGACACGCTGCGCTGTGGTGATCGCAGCGCCGCTGTGACCGAGATCCGGGCTACGCTGGCCGCGCTAGGGCTGCTGGACAACCCCGATGAAGACTTCACCACCGGCCGGCATGTAGCCCTCGAGCTCTTCGATGCTGAACTCGACCGGGCGGTGCGTGCGTTCCAGCAGCAGCGCGGACTGCTGGTGGACGGCATTGTCGGCGAGGCCACCTACCGGGCGCTGAAAGAGGCGTCGTACCGGCTCGGTGCGCGCACGCTGTACCACCAATTCGGTGCCTCACTGTACGGTGACGATGTCGCCACACTGCAGTCACGGCTACAGGACCTCGGTTTCTACACCGACCTGGTTGACGGCTACTTCGGGTTGCAGACCCACAACGCTTTGATGTCGTATCAACGGGAGTATGGGCTTGCCGCCGATGGTATCTGCGGTCCAGAAACCTTGCGCTCGTTGTACTTTCTCAGTTCACGGGTCACTGGCGGCTCACCCCATGCGCTTCGTGAAGAAGAACTGGTCCGCCGATCGGGCCCCAAACTGTCGGGCAAGCGGATCATCATCGATCCGGGCCGCGGCGGCGCGGACCACGGCCTGATCTCGCAGAGTCCCGCGGGACCGATCAACGAAGCAGATATGCTGTGGGACTTGGCAAGCCGACTTGAGGGGCGAATGACCGCCATCGGTATGGAGACCTTCCTGTCGCGGCCGGTCAATCGCAGCCCGTCGGACGCCGAACGGGCTGCCACGGCCAACAACGTTGGCGCAGACCTGATGATCAGCCTGCGCTGCGAAAGTCAGGCCAGCCCTGCGGCTAACGGCATGGCTTCCTTTTACTTCGGAAACTCCCATGGTTCGGTCTCCACCATCGGCCGCAATCTCGCCGACTTCATTCAGCGAGAAGTGGTGGCCCGCACCGGTTTACAAGATTGCCGCACACATGGCCGGACGTGGGATCTGTTGCGGCTGACTCGGATGCCGACCGTCCAGGTCGACGTCGGCTACATCACAAACCGGCGCGATCGCGCGATGCTGGTCTCGACGCAGACCCGCGATGCCATCGCCGAAGGTATCCTCGCCGCGGTTAAGCGGCTTTATTTACTCGGCAAAAACGACCGGCCCACGGGCACATTCACTTTCGCCGAGTTGCTCGCTCACGAATTGGCGGTGGAACGGGCCAGCCGGCTCAGTGGTTCCTAACCGCTCGGAGTGCTCTTCAACGTATTGCCTGCCGCTGACCCCGCCCCGACCGGCTGTTGCAGCTGAGCGTTCTCCAGCAGACGCTCCAGGGCCGCTTCAACCTCGGCTTTCCAGCCCAAGCCCTTGTCCAGCTCGAGCCGCAGCCGTGGAAAGTACATATGCGGCGCCACCACAACGAAACCCACGTCCTGCAAGAAGTCCGCATCGATGATGCAGTGGCGAACCGAGCAGTCGCCGAGGGCCTCCAGCACCGGCCGGACATCCGGGTCCACCGTCCGCGGATCCTGCAACTCGGTGGCAGCCGGTGTGCGACCGAAGGCTTCCAGCGCCCGGACCCCGCGCCGGACCAACTCGTCGATTACCCGCGCGATCAGCCCATGCGCAAGATCCTCGGAGGCTTGCCCGGGCTCGATCCCCATCGAAGTCAGCAGCACCGCGTCCGCCGACACGGGCGCAGTCGGAAAACGCTGCGCCCGCGGCACCGCCCCCGGCGGCGCGTAGAGAACATATCCCAAGCACGGCGGCTCGGTATGGCTGCGGTCGTCCGGGACCGCGGTCGCGACCTGACCGCAGGAGCCCCACTCCAGCATCACCATCGACAACCAGGCTTCCTTCTCGAATTCGGGGTCGGCGAGGTGATCCTGGCTACCGAGAGTCGCCGGGTCAACCTCCCAGAACACGCAGCGGCGCGCATGCTTGGGGAGTTGCTCGAAGGCCTCGAGCCGCAGCGGCGTGATTCGAGCAGACACTAGCCTCCTGGCCTCCGTGCGGTCCTGCAGCCAACTGCACTGACAACCCCTCCAGGATAGGAGAGTCTGCCGTCATCAGGCCAGCTTTGCCGCCGGTCGTCGAACTGCCGCGACACGGCGCCCCGGACGCTGCGGTCGCAGCCGGCTGATCGCTGAAATAGTTTGAGGCACATTAAATCTCCGCCAGATAGCGGCGTCGGAGTTGGTCGTTTCGCGGCTCCGGACCGCCTAGTGTCACGGTGACGTAATTACACGATGTGGCTGCTGATCACACTTTTGGCGCGGTCATCAGGTCGATGATCCGCTGCAGATCGTCCACCGAGCCGAACTCCACCACGATCTTCCCCTTGCGTTTGCCCAGACTGACTGTCACCCGCGTGTCGAAAGCGTTCGACAGTCGCTCGGCTACATCCCGGAGGCCGGGCATCTGGATCGGCTTGCGACGCGGGGCTGCCGGCGTGGTCGCGCCGGCTCGGTTGGCCAAGGTGACCGCTTCCTCGGTGGCTCGTACCGACAGTCCTTCCGCGACGATCCGGGTGGCCAGTTCTTCCTGCGCTTCGGGACCGGCCTCCAAGGACAGCAACGCCCGAGCGTGGCCTGCTGACAAGACACCCGCCGCCACTCGCCGCTGGACCGGGATGGGCAGCTTGAGTAACCGGATCATGTTGGTGATCAGCGGGCGCGAGCGGCCGATGCGGGCCGCCAGTTCGTCGTGGGTGACGCCGAACTCGTCGAGCAGCTGTTGATAAGCAGCGGCCTCTTCCAACGGGTTCAGTTGCACCCGATGGATGTTTTCCAGCAAGGCGTCGCGCAGCAGATTGTCATCGCCGGTCTCACGCACGATGGCCGGGATGGTGGCCAGGCCCGCCTCTTGCGCTGCCCGCCAGCGCCGCTCCCCCATCACGACCTGGTATCGCGCGCCGCTCTGCGATCCGGTCACCGCGCGCACCACGATCGGCTGCAACAGACCGAATTCGCGAATCGAGTGCACCAGCTCGGACAGCGCCTCCTCGTCGAAGACCTGCCGTGGCTGACGCGGATTTGCCTCGATGTCGGTCGGCGCTATCTCCCGATAGACCGCCCCCACCGTCGCCGCATCTGGCGCAGGACCGCCAATCAAGACGTCGGCGGCCGCATCCCCCATCCGCGGACCGAAGGTCGCCGGCCGCGAGTCGCCCTCCGCGGGACCGGTGGGGATGAGCGAAGCCAGGCCCCGGCCGAGGCCGCCCTTCTTGCGTAACGGCTGCGTCATAGTCGTCCCTTCGCAGATGGTGGTCAGTCGCGCTCGGCGAGTTCGCGGCTCGCGTCGAGATAGCTCATCGCCCCGCGTGAACCGGGGTCGTAATCGATGATCGTCATGCTGTAGCCAGGTGCCTCCGAAACCTTGACGCTGCGCGGAATCACCGTCCGCAACACCTTGCTTCCGAAATACCGGCGTACCTCTGCGGCGACCTGATCGGCGAGCTTGGTCCGGCCGTCGTACATGGTGAGGATCACCGTGGTCACTTCGAGGGCTGGGTTGAGATGGGCCTTCACCATCTCGATGTTGCGCATCAGCTGAGACACGCCCTCGAGCGCGTAGTACTCGCACTGGATCGGGATCATCACCTCTGGGGCGGCCACGAGTGCATTGATGGTCAGCAACCCGAGCGATGGCGGGCAATCGACGAACACGTAGTCGAAGTCGAGCTCGTCGAGTTCGGCCAACGCGGTGCGCAACCGGTTCTCGCGTGCGACCATGCTGACCAACTCGATCTCAGCACCAGCCAGGTCGATGGTCGCCGGGACGCAGAACAGTCTTTCGCTGTGCGGGCTGCGTCGCACCGCATCCCGCAACGGCACGTCGCCGATCAGCATCTCGTACGAAGAAGGCGTGCCCCCATGTCGATCGGTGATCCCGAGCGCCGTGCTCGCGTTGCCTTGGGGATCGAGGTCGATGACCAGTGTCTTGAGCCCTTGGATGGCGAGGGCGGCAGCCAGGTTTACCGCGGTGGTGGTTTTGCCTACGCCGCCCTTCTGATTCGCGACAGTGAAGAGCCTGCGGTGGGCGGGCCGGCGCAGCGGTTCGTGGGCGGTGTGTATGACGCGCATGGCGCGTTCTGCGGCAGCGCCGATCGGTGTGTCGTCTTCGTTCGATGTTTCACGTGAAACATCGGGGGCCTGGGGCGGGGCGGTGTCCCCCACGGCCGGCGCCGCCCCCTGCGGCGCAACCGGTACCGCGGCTTCGGGTCCGCCGTGCTGAGCGCCATCCGTGGGAAGCGGGTCGATAGATCGGTCATGGGGTGAGCTCATCGCGTTCCGGTCTTCCGCATCCGCGCCCTCCCCTGGCGCGTCTGCTCTGCTCGCCGCGCTACTACTACGGTTGTCGGCGGACGCAAATAGTTCGCGCCACATGTCACCACCCTGACATCAACGGCGCCCGATGCTGTCATCACACGCCGGTATTGCTGAACTTCGGCGGCACTGCGCTCTCCCTTGATCGCGAGCATCCGCCCGCCCGGCCGTAGCAAGGGCATACTCCACTTCGTCAACTTGTCCAACGTTGCAACGGCTCGCGACACCGCCGCGTCCCTGCCACCGAACCGGCCGCGCACCCCGGGTTCCTCCGCCCGCCCCCGTACTATCTCGACGGCCAACCCTAGTTGGTCCACGACCTCGTTGAGAAACTCGGTTCGGCGCAGCAGCGGTTCGAGGAGCACGATGTGAAGGTCGGGACGCGCGATCGCCAATGGGATGCCGGGCAAGCCGGCCCCGCTGCCGATGTCGATGACCCGTTCGCCCGGTTCGAGGAGCTCCCCGATGACGGCGCTGTTGACGATATGGCGATCCCATATCCTTTCCGCTTCGCGCGGGCCCAGGAGCCCACGTTCTACCCCTGGGCCGACCAACAGGTCCGCATAACGCTCTGCAAGATCGAGCCGCGGCCCGAAAAGCACGCGAGCTGCGTCTGGCGCGACCGTGTACGCGATGGAACGTGTCGACGTAGACAAGTCCGCCAGGGGCTCGACAGGATCGACATGTTTCACGTGAAACATCCTCTTGGGTCTGCTACGTCGCTGGGCTCTTCGACGCCCCGGCTAACTACATGGATGTAACTCGCCCTGGCTAGTCGTGCAGGACGACGACTCGCCGCGACGGCTCAACACCTTCGCTTTCGCTATGAACTCCGGCGAGCGCCGCGACGGCGTCGTGGACAATCTTCCGTTCGAACGGTGTCATCGGAGGGAGCTCTTCACGTTCACCGGTCTGCAGCACCCGTCGCGCCACCTTGTCGCCCAGCGCCGCCAACTCCTCGCGACGTCGGCCTCGCCAATTGGCGATGTCGAGCATCAACCGGCTCCGCACCCCGGTCCTCTGGTGCACCGCGAGCCGGGTCAGCTCCTGCAGAGCGTCGAGTACCTCGCCGCCGCGGCCCACCAACTTATTCAAGTCCTCGCCACCGTCGATGCTCACGACTGCGCGGTTGCCCTCGACATCCAGATCGATGTCACCGTCGAAGTCCAACAGATCCAGCAATTCTTCTAGGTAGTCGCCGGCGATCTCCCCCTCGACGACTAATCGCTCTTCCGGGTCGTCGAGCTCGTCTGCGCCCGCAGCCGGAGTCACTGCGTCTTCGGGGGCATCCTCGACGGACAGTCGTGTATCGAGTTCTCCGTCGACGTCACGCTCGGTGGTTTCGGCGTCTGTCATGTCTTTCTTTCTCCCTCTTCCGCGGGTCCCTGCCCTGCTGGGGTCGTCCTGTCGAGGCGGCCTCGTACAGCCGTGCCCCCCTATGTCAGCGTTTACGTTTCTTCGGTCGCGCCCCGGGCCGCGGGGTGCGGTTACTCGGGCCGTTGTTCCGTGCGGCCTGGTTCGGTTTAGGGGCCTGAGCCTTTGTGGCTTTCGGTTCGGCCGCCTCGCCATCGGCGATATCAGAGTCCGCCGCGGGCAGGCCAGACTCGGTGCTTGCCGATGAACCGTCCCCGCCCGAAGGTGCCGTCTTGGGATTGCGCTTGGGCTTGGCCCCCGGGGCCGGCGCGTTGGCCGCCCGACGATGGATGGCTTCCTGCTTTTTGGCTTCTTCCTCTTTTTCGATCATGCCGAACACATAGTGCTGCTGACCGAAGGTCCAGATGTTGTTCGAAAACCAATACAGGATGATCGCGAGCGGAAGGAACGGACCACCAACGACCACACCGAGCGGAAACACATACAGTGCAAGCTTGTTCATCATCGCGGTCTGCGGATTGGCCGCCGCCTCCGGACTCTGCCGTGCCACCGATGCCCGACTGTTGAAGTAGGTGGCGATACCGGCCAGGATCATCACCGGCAGACCGACCGCGATAACGGCGGGGCGGCTGAAGTAGGTGAAGGCATCCAGCCCGGTTCGTTGTGTCATGAAGGCGCCGATCGGGGCGCCGAACAAGTTGGCGTCCAGAAAGTGCCCGACGTCGGTAGGGGTGAACACGTAGTTGCCGGTGAGACGGTTCTCGATCACTGAAAGGTGCGGCTGACCGAAGCCTCCGGTGGTTCGGTTGAACGACCGCAACACGTGATACAGGCCTAGGAACACCGGGATCTGCGCAAGCATCGGCAAGCAGCCGAGGATCGGATTGAAGCCGTGCTCGCGCTGCAGCTTCTGCATCTCGAGCGCCATGCGCTGCCGGTCTTTACCGTACTTCTTTTGCAACGCCTTGATCTGTGGCTGCAACTCCTGCATCTGGCGCGTGGTACGGATCTGACGCACGAATGGCTTGTACAACAGCGCGCGCAAGCTGAACACCAGGAACATCACCGACAAGGCCCAGGCGAAGAAGTTCGACGGGCCCAGGAAGGAGGCGAACAGCTTGTACCAAACCCACATGATCCACGACACCGGGTAGTAGACGATGTCGAGGCTGAAGAAATCAAACAAGAGATTCACTCTCCCCTCGCGCCCCCGGGAGATCCCCGGCGGCGCTGGCGTCGTGGAAGTTCACCCGGCAACTCCGCTGTTCTGAAAGGCGCTCCGGTATCGGATCCCATCCCCCCGGATGCCATGGTCCGCACTTGGCGAGTCTGACCGCAGCCAACCAGCTCCCCCGAATCAAGCCGTACCCGGTAAAAACGTCGACGGCATAGTGGCTGCATGTCGGAATGAACCGACACGTCGCCGGCCGCAGTGGCGACACCATGTGCCGGTATAGCTGGATCAGGAAGACAACGCCCCGCACGGTGGTCTGGCTCACAGTGTGAATCAGCGCGCGCACCCGCGCCCGCGTACTCACTGCTTTGTTCCCGCTGACTCGAAAGCCCGTCGCAGCTCCTGCTCCAACCGTGCCGACGACACGTTTCGACTGCTCGGCAGCGCCCGGATTACCACTCGATCCGATTCCTTGAGATCGCTCAATATCTTTCGGGCCACATGCCGCAGCCGGCGCGCGACCTGATGCCGTTCCACGGCCGAGCCCACCCGCTTGGTGACGATCAGCCCGACACGCGGGCCAATCCCCTCGTCGCCATCACCGCCACGCCGAAGGTGCACGATGATGTCGGGCTGCGCCACGCGCGTCCCGTGCTTCACCGTCTCGTCAAACTCTGCTGACCGCCTGATGCGGTTGCGTGCGGAAAGCACCGCTGAAAGACCTGGCGCTGCGATCAGGCAGATAGCGCGCGACGGCCCTTGCGGCGCCGATTGCCCACGATGGCACGCCCGGCACGGGTACGCATCCGCAAACGGAAGCCATGCACGCGGGCTCGGCGCCGGTTGTTCGGCTGGAAGGTCCGCTTGCCCTTGGCCACGACGTTCTCCTCATTCTGTCTCGCTCGAAGCACTCCCAGCCATCCGGCCGTCCACGCGTTTCGATCGGGCTCGTCTACGGGTCGGTCGGAGGTGGTCGTGCTACTGGCCGGCGCGGTCCCCAGGCATATCACCCTAGGTCGCAGCCGTATCGCCGACTTTCGGGCGACTGTTTGAGGGTACTGACGAGCCTTCCCCTGGTCAAACCTGGCCTGGCCCAATGTCCCCGCTCAGCCATGGTGTCGATGTTCGCCGTTCAGCACAACAGACAGCCGCAACAAGCAAAATCGGCCCCACAAACCCTAACCAATTCGATTGGAATGCAGCAGAACTGTTGGCAGCCGCCCGGAAAACTGTTAGCTTCTGCCATGTCGTTTTAGACTGGAACGACGCTCGACAACGAAGCGAGGATGGCCGATCGACTAGCTGGCTAGACGACCTTCTGGGGTTTTCTTCAGCACGGAGATCGCGAACCGTCGCCGGTAGGCTGCGGCTCGTCTACGATCATCCTGTCCACATCTGTGCATAACCCTGTGGACAGCTGCTTTGTCGCCAAGCGTGGTCGTTCTACCTCGACCGGAATGTGCGAGAACCAGGGAGATGCGTCGTTGACCGATGACCCCGGTTCATCCTTTACGACAGTGTGGAACGCAGTCGTTTCTGAGCTCAATGGCGAATCGCTCACAGAGAGCGCGCCTACCAACCACACCGCTCTCATCAATCCGCTGACTCCCCAGCAACGAGCGTGGCTCAATCTGGTGCAGCCGCTGACGATCGTCGAGGGGTTCGCGCTGCTGTCGGTGCCGAGCAGCTTTGTTCAAAACGAGATCGAACGTCACCTGCGCGCTCCGATCACCGATGCACTCAGCCGCCGCCTCGGGCAACAAATCCAGCTGGGCGTGCGCATCGCTCCGTTCTCCGATGATGTCGATGAAGTTATGTGCTCACCAGCGGAAAGCTTCCCCCAAGGCGAAACGTCCACCTCTGCGGACGACTTCGACATCGACGAGGCGGACGAGAACGGTGAACCCCTCAACGCTGCCGAACACACTTGGCCCAACTACTTCACCGAACGCCTGCACATCGCCGACCCGGCGGTAGCCAGTATCACCAGCCTCAACCGCCGCTACACCTTCGATACGTTCGTCATCGGCGCATCCAACCGGTTCGCGCATGCCGCTGCCGTGGCGATCTCCGAAGCACCGGCCCGCGCTTACAATCCTCTGTTCATCTGGGGTGAGTCCGGGCTCGGCAAGACGCACCTGTTACATGCCGCCGGCAATTACACCCAACGACTCTTCCCGGGTATGCGGGTCAAGTACGTCTCAACCGAGGAATTCACCAACGACTTCATCAACTCGCTCCGCGACGACCGCAAAGTCGCCTTCAAGCGCAGCTATCGCGACGTCGATCTGCTGCTGGTCGATGACATCCAGTTCATCGAGGGCAAAGAAGGTATCCAAGAAGAGTTCTTCCACACCTTCAACACGTTGCATAACGCCAACAAGCAGATTGTCATCTCGTCTGACCGACCGCCGAAACAACTTGCCACCCTCGAAGACCGGCTAAGGACCCGGTTCGAATGGGGCCTGATAACCGACGTGCAACCCCCGGAGCTGGAAACCCGCATCGCCATCCTGCGCAAGAAAGCACAAATGGAACGGCTTGCGGTGCCCGACGATGTACTTGAGCTCATCGCCAGCTCCATCGAACGCAACATCCGCGAGCTTGAAGGGGCTCTCATCCGGGTCACCGCGTTCGCCTCGTTGAACAAAACCCCGATCGACAAGGCCCTGGCGGAGATTGTTCTCCGCGACCTGATCGCCGACGCCAGCACCATGCAGATCAGTGCGGCGACCATCATGGCCGCCACCGCCGAGTACTTCGACACCACAGTCGAGGAACTACGTGGTCCCGGCAAGACTCGAGCGCTGGCTCAGTCACGCCAGATCGCGATGTACCTGTGCCGTGAGCTCACCGACTTATCACTGCCCAAGATCGGCCAGGCGTTCGGTCGCGACCACACCACAGTGATGTATGCCGAGCGCAAGGTTCGCGGCGAGATGGCCGAGCGACGTGAGGTGTTCGATCAAGTCAAGGAACTGACAACTCGTATTCGCCAGCGTTCCAAGCGCTGACTCCGGCCGTCCCCGAGACGTCCCCAAGACGTCTAAGCATATTTTTTTTCAAAAAACTTGCCGCACGCCTGTCACACCAGCCACACCCGAGCGGTGTGCGCAGCCCTGTGGACACACTGGTCAAACAGCGGTGCACCGACCAGCCTTCCGTGCACATCCCGGTTTCATCCCCAGCGGCTCAACAAAAGACACACAGCTGTCAACGATGTCATCCACAACCCGAACAATGCCCTAGCTGCACCGAAGCGCGGCTATCCCCAAATTGCACAGCCCTTATTACTGTTACCGAGATCTC
>Ga0187784_10004025_pt1 | contig 11903 bp, 11 predicted proteins | sample 1015_SJ02_MP15_2_FD_132964 | JGI IMG/M metagenome (GOLD analysis project Ga0187784, IMG submission 132964) | Tropical peat soil microbial communities from peatlands in Department of Meta, Colombia - 1015_SJ02_MP15_20_MG | ecosystem: Environmental > Terrestrial > Soil > Wetlands > Peat | place... | reverse complement strand
GAATGCCGACCTCGGACCGCAATTGCTGCCCATCTGCTGAGGGCCGATAGCCAACAGCACGCCCATTTCATTGCATCACTTCGTCGACGAGCCTGTCATTGTTATGAACGGGGCTATCGACCGACGCGGCCTCTTAATTCTTCGCGTATCGCGCACGTTCATCCTATTGGACCCCCTCCACGGCGAAGGCTCGAACATTGGCAACCTTGTTAACATCGTATATTTTTCTAAAAGCGTCCGAGGTACGCCACGCCTGCGCATTTTCCATGCCGTCGAACGCGATGATTATAATTTGGTTTGGAGGCTCTCCATCGAAGGTAACCGTCCTTCCAAAATGGATGACGTAGTGGCCGCCGAATGGTTGAAATGTTGCCGGATCGAGCGAGGGATAGTTGGTGTTCATCACCTCTTCTGTGTCAAATATTGTAACGACGTAAGCGGGCGGCGTAGTCTGGGCGTGGAGGACTTGGGCCGCAACAGCGCCAAGCCCGAAACCAGCAATCACTGCCAGTGTCACTGCGTAGCGAGTTTTCATGGTCTTTCTCCTGGATCTCGCGAGCCAAGCGCATGACGACTACTGTTGTGGCACGTTGCGTGCGTGTCTGAAACGGGTTATTGCGGCCATGACGCCCTCAAATTTTGCGGTCTGCCTTACGCCCGAAGGCGCACATGGCGTGGAGCTCTACGAGTCCGCGCCATTCACCGCCGGCTCGCCTGTGGCGCGGTTGGCTTCGCCCTGTTTGGCAACTTGGCGAGCTGATTTTCGATCCGTTCGATCACCGCACCCGCGGCCACGTTCTGCATGCAGGCGTGGCCGTGGCCGCAGCGGCTGAGCTCGCGCAAGTAACAGGGCGAGCAGGGCAGATCGACGTGCAGCACCGCGTCGTCGCGCCGGTAAGGCCCGGCCCAGATCGGATCGGTCGGGCCGAACACGCTTACCACCGCGCGATCGAGCGCGACCGCAAGATGCATCGGACCGGAATCGTTGGTCACGCAGACTGTGGCGCGGCCGATGAGCGCCGCAAGCTCGGGCAGCGTCGTTTCGCCGGCGAGATTGACGGCGCCGGGCGCCAGCCGCGCGACCTCCTCGCACACCGCGCGCTCTTGCTCCGATCCGATCAGGGTCACGGCGCAGCCCTTGTGCAGAAAATGGCGCGCCACCTCTGCGAAACCGTCGCCGCGCCACTGTTTGGTGTCCCAATTCGTTCCCGGCGCCATCGCAATCAATTTCGCTTTGGCGATCTCGTAATAGTCGAGCAGCGCGTCGATGCGCGTTGCCGCCTCCTGCGGTATCGGAAACGAGAAGTCGGGTGCGCCGTCGTCGAGGCCGAGCATCGGGGCGATGCCGAGGTAACGCTCGACCGGGTGCAGATCGAGCGTCGGCACCGCAATGTGATGCGTGTAAGCGAGCCAGCTTGCCTCGCGCGCGCCCTGCCAGGCGTGCTTCTTCGCTTCGTCCGGAATTTTTCGCGATAATGCCTTCCACACATCCGCGCGCGGTCTGTCGAAACCGATCCGCACCGGCGCGCCGGAAGCGAACGCCAATGCGGCGCTGCGGAATTGGCCTTGCAGATCGAGCACCAGATCGTATGGCACGGCGCGCAGCTTCGCGACGAGCCGCGCCGCGCTGACGTAAGGCGCGCCCCGCCACGGCGTGGACCATTCATCGCGCGAAAATTCGATGACATTGCTGATCGCCGGATTGTGCGCAAGCAACTCGCCGATCTCCGGCGTGACCAGCCAATCCAGCCGCGCCGCTGGATAGCGGCGCCGCAATTTGTTCAGCACCGGGAACGTCTGCACGACGTCGCCGATGGCCGACAACTTGATCAGCAGAATATTGCGAAAATCGCGGCCGCGAAGCTCTTCAGGTTGCACGCTTGAACCGGTTCCTGTCGGGCGAGGCAATTCGCCACCATCCGTTGCCTGCGTCTTGAATGACTTGAACTTATCTAGCACCATGCCTAGCACCAAGATGTCTAGCACCATGCCGTGCGGATTGTAAACGAACGCGCTGGGAAGACATTCGATCGGAGAATCGGGGAGGCGACATGAAAATATTGGCCGCCGCGACGTGGAACGCCACGCCGTGCGCGGCCGCATCCGCGAAGTGCTATCCGGCGAAGCGACGGAAAGTGACGCGGATACGCGCGGCGGGTGACGCAAAGTGCGAGATGCGACGCCTCGTCCGAAGGGTTTTCGCAGTCATTTTTGCGCGGGCACAGCCAATGGCTGGGACAACTGTGTTGGCAGCGGCCACTGTGTTATTGGCTGTGGCCACTGTGTTGTTGGCTGTGGCTTGGGGTTCTGTGGCGTGGGGTTCTGTGGCTTGGGCTTGACCGCAGCGGTTCGGTGCGGCGGTTGCGGCGGCGGTTGCGGCGGCGGGGGAGGCGGCACTGGCGGCGGCGGTGGCGCAGCGGCGGCGGCTTCACGCCGCGCCTTCTCAGCGGCAACGGCGGCAAGTTCTTGTTGCTTCTGCGCTATCTGATCATCGCGAACTTCAACGTAGCCTTTTGCTGCCATGCAGCTGCGTTCGACTGCCGCGAAGAAGTGCATGCTTCCGGATATATTTGCATTTTTTAGATCGCCCTCACAGATCGCGCGATCCGTCTCGAATTGTTGGTTAAGAACAGGATCGCTGCCGGGATTGCGCCCATCGGCAAGCAGATAAACCGTTTTATCCGCGCATCCCCCAAGCGACAAGACGGCAAGCAGCAAAACTATGCTACGCATCGGAACATCCCCAGTTCGACAAATTCTATCGCACAACCTCAATGAGCCAACAAGCGAGCCTAAGCCCCCGCGCTTACTCAGCGCAGCATTTTTTTCGTCGCTCACGTCTTTTCGGCTCGTCATTGCCGCCTTGCTCAACGGGTTCGAAGGAATGATCGGCCCCGACTGATTGGTCCAGGTGGAATGTTAGTTTAGCGTTGGCCTCTGCACCAGCGGGAGCGTGGCCGGCGGAGCATTTCCAGTTTGCGCAGCCGGCCACGCGGTGAAGGCCGGCAGGACCACCTCGGGTGTGGGGGCTCGGTGCCGGACGCCATTGCCGTCCCGGTACAACCGACCGCCGGGCAGCCTATGCAGTTCAGCTAGCGCGGGGGCCCCGGGCCGCAGCCCGACAGGGAACGAACTTTTGAATGGCTGCAAAACTTTTCTCGAATACCGACGCCCCGGCCCGATGCCTAACACGATGTCACCAAGGCGCCGCCCAATCCGCCCTGTGTGCCATGAGAATAATGCTATGCGCGGAGGTTATGGATTATTGTCGGCATACCGCGGCGCAGCTCCGCGACCGGTGCCAGCGGTGCGCCGAGATGCGTTACCAAGATACGTCACGACGACAAGGCGATCGATCTCACCGCTTAAATACGCACGCAGGAACGCGGGATAATCCTTGAAGGATACGCAGCCATTCGACTGACCGTTCGCACCCATCATGTAAGGATGCGCAAGAATGCCGTCGCGACCGAACATACTGCCGGTGCTGACGGGATTAAGACGAATAGCCGGAACGCCGTGGAAAAGCCGCCCCCGCAACGCGAGATCATAGACATTCGGCGGCGTTGGCCCTCGATCCTTGACACTGACGTAGCGAGGGTCGTCCAACCGATTACCTCGCCCCGAATGCGCCTCCAGCCTATCGCCGTTCGGCAAATAGACGATATGCGCTGCAATGTCATAAACTGCAGTATAGCTGTCGGGATCAGGCAGCGGCGTCGACTTGTTGTAAGCTTGCTGCGGCGTTACGCGCTCCGCAGAGTTGGACGCCGGCGGCGGCGTGGCCGTAGCGACCTGCGGCCCGGCCTGCCGGATCGGGAAACGCGCGATTTCAGCCGTCGCGCGAGCCCATTTGGCCTCAAAGGTCAGCGCTTCGGTAGGATCGGCCGAAACCCGGGCCGAACCGGTAAAATTCGGCGCACCAGCCAGCGTCGGATATTGGTTACCGCGGGCGATCACCGCCGGGCTGATCGGCACCTTCGCATCGATATTGGGAGTGGTGGCGAAAGCGTCGTCGATAATCCATGCGGTCGCGACAGCGGCAGTCATGACGAATGCAAAGGCGGCGGCCACGGCTCCGATGCCGATGACGACATCAACAACAAGAAACCGACCAATCTGGCGACGCTCCGCGAGAGGGAAAATACGGGCCGCGAAGGACGAGACCTCAGAAAGCTTCGCAGTCGTATCCGCCATTATATACGCGTCTCGAAATTGCATGCTCACATTTACGCCGTCGCAAATCGCGGAAGTTGAGGCGCGTCGACTGCTCTCGATCGCGTCAAAAGTGCGGAACTTGATCCAGTTATCCCGATCCGCCGCTTCGTGACATTTCACGATATTATGCGGGCGTTAAGGTTAACCGGCAGTAAATGGCCGCTCGTATGTGCCGAAATCTCGCCTTATGAGTGGAGGAGGGCCCGGCGCTTAACGGTAGATACGTGAAGAAGCCGCGCGGCCCGCAAGTCATCACTCTTGAATCACGAGCAATCCAAGCGATTCATCATGTTTGCGGACAGACACTCACGGGCTTGCGGGTTTGTGGTGTTCAACCAATTCGAGCGTAATGAATCCTCCAAGCGCAGCTAATCCACCCGCAACGTAGTATGCGTCACCGCCTGTTGCCACATTGGTCGCAGGTGGAAATAAACTAGCGTAATTGGTCACCGGTGGACCTAAATTGGCTAAATCGACAATCGGATGGTTCACAATTTCGAGTTGACTTATGTTACCCTTAGAATCGACAGTTAAAACTACGTTGGGTTTCTCGAGCAAGACGACCTTCTGCGAAATCGTTCGCACAATCACGTGACCCTTGATAAGCTGAATCTGAACCTCATTGTCTTTGACCAAGACATAGAACTCAGTGCCACGCACCCCAATCGCGGCGTAGGCCGTCTTGATCGTGTAGCTTTTTGAATCTTGCAAGCCGGTAATAAAGCGAAACGCTCCGCGGCCGGCCACGAGAATCATGCTGCCTGATCGGCCATTAGGGTCGTATACGAACTTGTCGAGCCGAATTGTCGACCCCGGACCGACACTCAGGTTTGTGTTGTCTAGGAAGAGCAACTGGGCCATGCTTTCGCCGCCACCCGTGCGCACCAGTTCGTTCGAATAGAGTTCACTCCCGGTGGTGAGGGGTTGCGCGCCTTCGGCGGTTACCGCTTCGACTTCGTTATTGATCGTAACCGCGTTGCCTATTTTGGGTTCGGCAAAGCAGACGCTCGATGGCAGCGTCAACCCGGCTGCTACGATCACGGCGAGAACCCAGTTACGCGCAGCCATAGCTGCCCCCAACGACGAACGCGGTCAGCCCCGGTTTTGCCGGCGAATAACTTTGCGCCATCTGAGCGTCGCGGTCAACGATGCCCCGTAATCGCACGGCCTGCTGGTGCTATGCCCGGCAGCAATCTCGGCTCCTTGAAGCGGTCTCCGCGTACCATCATGGCCCAGGCTAGCCGTGCAATCTTATTGGCGAGAACAACGGCGGCGACCTTGATCAGTCGACGTTTCATCCAACTTCTCCCGCGACTTGGTGCACCATCAAAGCGTCAGCGTCACAGTCTCGGCCAGCAATCGCGACCACCGTGCGAAGCGCGCCGTCGCGCGATGAATGAACCGCTATTTGCTCAACGGCGCACCGCCCGGCTGCGACAGCCAAACCCACTCCTGGGTCTTGGCGTCATAGGTGGTGACAGTCGACGAGTCGGGACCGAGGCCGCGTTGCGGATATTTCTCGAAGTTGTATATCCCGTCGACGCCCGGAAAGTCTGTCAGGCCGGCAATGTAGCTCCGCAATTGCGTGGCGGTCGCCAAAACGCCGAGCTCGCGCAGGCCCGACACTACAATGAGGCCTGCATCCCACGATGTGGCCACCATGTTGTCGGCCTTGAGACCGTGCTTCTTCAGGATGGCATACATGGCTTGCTGCGCCTTCTCGACGCGCGGATCGAGCTCGAGCAGCCCGGCATGCGGCGGATAAAGCGCCGAGGCGAGGATAAGCTGCTTTGGCAGGAAGGCCTGCCACGTCGCCATCGCGGCGAAGGTCTGGTTGCCGCTGGTCGGCGCCACCGGAAGGTCGAGCCCGGCTTGGGCCATGCCGCGGAACACAGTCGCCGCGGGCCCGCCGGTGGTCCAGGCGATGATCGCCTGGGCGCCCGAACTCTTGACGCCCTCGATTTGCGCCGCGACAGAAACATCGGAGGGGTTGAAATGCTCGGCGATGACCTCTTGCATCACCCCCTTGTTCTCGGGATAGTTCAGAACGTCTTCCACCGCGCGGTCGCCGTCCTGGCCGCTGGCGTCGGTGGTCATCAGCCTGGCGAGCTTGGTCCAGCCGTTCATGCGATAATAGCGCGTCACCGCGGCAATCTGATCGACAGAGGATGAACTCGCGGAAAAGACGTAGCTGCCCGGTTTGGGATGGATCGCCGGTGACAGGCAATAGTGCACCGGACCATCGGCCGCGAGTGCCGCCATGGCGAGACACATGCCGACGAGGCTTGATCCCATGATCACTGCCGGCTTATCGCCGAGCACGGCGCTGGTGAGTTGCACCGCGACCTGCGGCTTGCTCTGGTCGTCATGAAACACGAATTGCAACTTTTGGCCGCCGATGCCGCCGGTCTCATTGACCTGTTCTTCCAGCGCAGAGAGCGCGTCCTTCTGACCCTGACCCACGAACGACGCGTTGCCGGTGAGCGGCACCACGACGTTGATGTCGTAGCTTCCGGCCGCACGCGCAGCCGACGCCGCCGCGAGTGCGAGCGTCGCGACAACTGTCAAGGTCGCTACGATACTGGTGCGCGAAGCGTTGAGTTCATGGAACATATTCATTTTTTGATACCCGTTCACCATCGTTTTCCACCCGCAATGCCGTATCAAGACCTTGCTCCCGCTCAGGTCGAGGATACACCTTAGCACATCATTCAACGACGCGTGCGCTGTGCATCGTAGCGTCGTTTGCACGCTGGCCATCAATGCCGGAGCCCTTGGCGGCTCGATCCATCAATTTTCCTTCCGGTCATCCAGATCGCCGCTTCGCCCGGCCCCGGTATGACAGAATGCTAATTGAACAGTACCGCCTGCGCCAGCGCGGCGCCAAGAGCCCGCGCCAAGAGCCCGCGCCAAGCCCGCGCAGACTCGCGTCCGTGCTGACAATATCCCGGCGCCGATGTAGAGAGAACAGCAGGGAGGCTTGCATAAAATCATGCCGGGACAAATTGGCGCGCCCATCCTGCGCAAGGAAGACGCAGGCCTGCTGTGCGGCCGTGGCCGCTATGCCGACGATCTTGCGGTGCCCATCGGCACCTTGCATGCCCACGTTATCCGCTCGCCGCACGCCCATGCCGAGATCGGGCGCATCGACGCCGCGACGGCGCTGGCGCACGACGGCGTGTGGGCCGTCATCACCGGCGAAGAGGTCCGCAAACTCTCCGACCCCTTCATGGCGGTGGTGAAGACGCCGATCCAGCAATGGGCGCTGGCGGTGGAGCGGGTGCGCTATGTCGGCGAGCCGGTAGCCCTCGTGGTCGCGGAAAGCCGCTATATCGCCGAAGACGCCGCCGAGCTGGTGAGGATCGATTATGAACCGCTCGAAGCGGTGATCGATCCGCAGCTCGCCTGCGAAAGTTCGGCGCCGCTTTTGCATCCGAAGGCCAAGACCAATGAAATTTCGGTGCGCGAATTCTCTTACGGCAACGCCGAGGCGGCGTTCGCCCGCGCCGACCGCTGCGTCGCCATGACGGTTGCATTCCCGCGGCTGTCGTTCACGCCGATCGAATGCTACGTCGTCGTCGCGCAGCACAATCCGGCCGAGGGGAGCTACGACGTACTGGCGAATTTTCAGGGACCGTTTTCGATGCATCCGGTGATGGCGCGGGCGCTGCGCGTTCCGGGTCCGAAATTGCGCCTACGCATCCCGCCGGATTCCGGCGGCAGTTTCGGCATAAAACTTTCGGTGTTTCCCTATGTCGTGCTGATCGCGCTCGCCGCGCGCATCACCGGCCGGCCAGTGAAATGGGTCGAGGACCGCATCGAGCACCTATGCGCCGCAAGCTCGGGCTCCAACCGAGTCACCGCGATTGAGGCGGCGGTCAGCAACGACGGCCGCGTCCTCGGGCTGAAGCTCGATCAGCTCGAAGATTACGGCGCGTTTTTGCGAGCGCCGATGCCGGGCCCGCTCTACCGCATGCACGGCGCGGTGACCGGCGCCTACGATATCCAACACGTCGCGGTGAAAAACCGCGTCGTGCTCACCAACAAAATGCCGGCGAGCCTCATTCGCGGCTTCGGCGGGCCGCAACTTTATCTCGCCATCGAGCGGCTGATGCAGCGCATTGCGGTCGAACTTGAGCTCGACCCGCTCGACGTCATCCGGCGCAATCTTATTCCGGCGCAAAAATTCCCGTACCGCACGGCGGCCGGCGCGCTCTACGATTCCGGCGATTATTTTCGCGCGGTTGAAATAACCGTCGGCGACGGCCGGCTCGACGATCTCAAGCGCCGGCGCGAGGCGGCGCGCGCGCAGGGGCGCAAATACGGCATCGGCTTTGCCGCTGTCGTCGAGCCGGCGATGTCGAATATGGGCTATCTCTCGACTTTGATGACGGCGGCCGCGCGCGAAAAAGCCGGCCCGAAGAACGGCGCGGTGTCGATGGCGACCGTGAATATCGATCCGCTCGGCGCCGTCACCGTGACTGCCGATGTCACGGTGCAGGGCCAGAGCCACGAGACGGTGCTGGCCCAAATCGTCGCCGACGCGCTCGGGCTGACCGTCGACGACATCGAAGTCGTTCTGGAAATGGATACCGCGAAAGACCAATGGTCGATCGCGGCGGGTACTTATTCGAGCCGCTTTGCCTCGGGCACCGCGGTTGCCGCCCACATGGCCGCGGTGCAGATGCGCGATAAAATCAAAGTCATCGCCGCCAAGCAGCTCAACGTGCTGCCCGAGGATGTCGAGCTTGCGGGCGGCAAAGTGCGCAGCCGCTCCAATCCGGACAACGCGCTGCCGTTCGGCCGCGTCGCCGCAACGTCGAACTGGGCGCCGACGCTGTTGCCCGACGGCATGGCGCCGGCCTTGAGCGAAACCGGCGTCTGGACACCGCCGGAACTCGAGCCGCCGGGCAGCGACGACCGCATCAACACGTCGCTGACTTATGGCTTCATCTTCGACATGTGCGGCATCGAGATCGACCCGTTGACCTATCAGGTCCGCGTCGACCGCTATGTGTCGATGCACGACGCCGGCCGCCTGCTCAATCCGATGATCGCTGCGGGCCAGATTCGCGGCGCCTTCGCGCAAGGGGTGGCGGCGGCACTCTACGAAGAGTTCGTCTATAACGACGAGGGCGCGTTCCTCAGCGGCACCTTCGCCGATTATCTGGTACCGACCGTGAGCGAAATCCCAAATCTCGAAATTCTGCATTATGAATCGCCGTCGCCGCTCACCCCGCTCGGCGCCAAGGGGCTTGCCGAGGGCAATTGCATGTCGACGCCGGCCTGCATCGCCAATGCGATCGCCGATGCGCTCGCAGTGGAGGAGGTCGTGCTTCCGGCGACGCCGCGGCGCATCCACGCCATGATGGAAGGTGACAGAACATGAAACCGCGCCAATGAAACCGCGTCCTTTCGATTATGTGCGGCCCGATACCGTCGAGGAGGCCCTTGCGCTGCTCGCCGAATATGGCGAGGACGCGCGTATCCTTGCCGGCGGCCAGTCGCTCCTGCCGATGCTCAATCTGCGCCTGCTCGATGTCGGCGTGCTGATCGATATTTCGCGGATCGCCGCGCTCGATGTCATCCGCGATGGCGGCGACAGCATCGAGATCGGCGCCGCGGTGACACAGAACAAACTCATGGCATGGCCGCAGCTTTGCCAAAAACTGCCGCTCGTTGCGGCGGCGCTGCCTTTCGTCGGCCATTTCCAGACCCGCAACAAGGGCACCGTGTGCGGCTCGATCGCGCATGCCGATCCGAGTTCGGAACTGGCGCTCGCGCTTGCGCTCGACGGCGGCGAGGTCGTGCTGCGCTCGCGGCGCGGCGGCCGCGTGCTCGCGGCGGACGATTTTCAGAAGGACATGTTGACGACGGCGCGCGCGCCGGACGAACTCGTCAGCGCAGTGCGATTTCCCGTTGCGGCCGCACGCGGCACAGCTTTTCGCGAAGTCGCGCGCCGGCACGGCGACTTCGCCATCATCGCCGTTGCGGCGGCGGTTGAGGATGAAGAAACAGTGCGGCTCGGTGTCGGCGGCATGGCCGGACGGCCGCTGGTGCGCCGGATCGTGGCCGACGGTCCTCCTGCCGTCGCCGAGGCCATCGGGCAGTGGGCGCAAGACCTCGAGGGCTACGAGGATCTGCACGCCCCGGCGGCGCTGCGGCGCGATCTGTTCCGCCGTCTCGGTCCCCATGTGGTCTCGGAGGCGATGCGATGCGCCGCCTGAAGCGCGACGAACGGCTGCGGATCGGTTTTACGCTCAACGGCCGCAAGCTTGCGGCGGAGGCCGCGCCGCGCCTGCTGCTCTGCGATTTCCTGCGGCACTCGCTCGGCTCAACCGGCACCCATGTCGGCTGCGAGCATGGCATCTGCGGCTCGTGCACCGTGCTGATCGATGGTGTGGCAGTGCGGTCCTGTCTCACGCTCGCAGTGCAGGTCGAGGGCCGCGAGGTCAAAACCGTGGAGTCGCTCGCCGCGCCGGACGGCGCGCTCAACCCGCTGCAGCAGGCGTTCCGCAACAATCACGCGTTGCAATGCGGCTTCTGCACCCCGGGCATCCTGATGTCGTTCACCGATTACCTTGGCCGTAATCCGCAGCCGTCTACGGCCGAAATCCGCGACGTCTTGAGCGGCCATCTGTGCCGCTGCACCGGCTATGCCGGCATCGTCGCGGCAGTGGAGGAAGCAGCGGGGGGCGGCTAAACTGACGTGTAGCGCAGACAAACGAATGGATCGCCGACATGAATGAGCATGCCAATGTTTTCGAACAGAGTGACGGTGACATCCTCAGCTTCGAGGTTTCCGACGACGCGCTGGAGGCGGCGGCGAGGACGCCGACAGGCGCGGCTATGTCGTTTCCCAACGCGCCCACCGTCAATATTTTGGTCCTGTGCTGCGGCAATGAAGTGACATCCGCCGCCGCGAAGCGCAGCGCAGCGGGGGAGGGGGCATAGGCGGCCATTGGCCGCCGTGCTTTACGTAAAGAACGCCGACGCAAAGCGTCGGCTTCGCCCGAAGGGCGGTGGCGGGGGCGTGCGGCGCGGTGGCTTAACGTCGCCACCGAGGCCCCTTCCACCACGCTGACGCGTGGTCCCCCTTCCCCGCTTCGCGGGGCAGGATTAAGAATGAAACCCGCAGAGCAATCCGGCCAGTCGGGGCCGAAAAAAAGCGGGACCAGAAGCAAAAAATGAAAGACATTCTCGACCGGCTGGAGGATCGCCGCGTGAGCGCGCGGCGCGGCGGCGGCGATGCGCGCATCGAGGCGCAGCACAAGCGCGGCAAACTCACCGCGCGCGAGCGTATCGAGCTTCTGATGGACCGCGGCTCGTTCGAGGAGCTCGACATGTTCGTCGAGCACCGCTCCACCGATTTCGGCATGGAGAAATCGCACATCGCCGGCGACGGCGTGGTCACCGGCTTCGGCACCGTCAATGGCCGCACCGTGTTCGCCTTCGCCAAGGATTTCACCGTGTTCGGCGGCTCGCTGTCGGAGACGCACGCGGGCAAGATCATGAAAATCCAGGACATGGCGATGCGGGCGCGGGCGCCGATCGTCGGGTTGTTCGATGCCGGCGGCGCCCGCATCCAGGAAGGCGTCGCTGCGCTCGGCGGTTACGGCGAAGTGTTCAAAAGGAACGTCATCGCCTCCGGCGTCATTCCGCAGATTTCGGTGATCATGGGGCCG
>Ga0187784_10004024_pt1 | contig 11904 bp, 10 predicted proteins | sample 1015_SJ02_MP15_2_FD_132964 | JGI IMG/M metagenome (GOLD analysis project Ga0187784, IMG submission 132964) | Tropical peat soil microbial communities from peatlands in Department of Meta, Colombia - 1015_SJ02_MP15_20_MG | ecosystem: Environmental > Terrestrial > Soil > Wetlands > Peat | place... | reverse complement strand
TGGCCAATCGGGAAAGGCCAAATTCGGCTTCCACGCCACGCAAGAGTTTCGCAACGCTAAGGCGATCCTAACCGCCGGAAACCAAGTGATCTTCGAACATAGCATTGATATCGCTCCCGACACACCGTTTGTTCAAGAGGTGCAATTGCCGGCTGGGATCAAAGAAGACGATCTCAAAGTTGCGCTCCTGGACTCGGAAAACAAGGAACTGGTCAGCTACCATCCGATGAAACGTGTCCCCCAACCCATGCCACCCGTGGTGGAGCCACCCCTGCCTCCCAAGGGGATCAAGGCGGTAGACGAACTCTATCACGTAGGCCTGAGGCTCGAGCAATTCCACAATGCGGCGCTGGAGCCTTACGCTTACTACGAGGAGGCCTTGCGGCGGGATCCCGGGAACTATGACGTAAACACTGCACTGGGCCGCCTTTACTGTGAGCGCGGGCTCTGGCAGCAGGCCAGGGAGAGGCTGACGTTAGCTCTCGAGCGGGCCACTCGTAATTACACCCGACCGAAAGACGGGGAGGCCTATTACTACCTCGGCGTAACCCTGCGAGGCGAAGGCAAGAATGCGGAGGCCGCGGACGCTTTCCATTGCGCCTCATGGAGTCAAGCGTGGACGGCCGCAAGCTTTGAGCAGCTCGCCGAATTGGACGGACAGAAGGGAGATTGGCCGCAAGCGCTTTGCGATCTCGACCACTCTCTTGCTTACAACATGCTCAATTGCAGAGCTTGGGACCTGAAGGCCGCCGCCCTGAGGCATTTGGGGCGGCTCGACGATGCCAAGGAGGCTGCCAACAAAGCTCTGGCGGTGAATCCGCTTGATTTCTGGGGCCTCCATGAACTCGGCTTGCTCGATTCGAGCGCCCAGCCTCAGTTCGTCCTGGGAAACAACACGCAGGCCAATCTTGAACTGGCCGCGGACTATTACGACACGGGATTGGGGAGTGAGGCCGAACAAGTGCTCAAGCAGTTTGTGGCCGCTAGCCCTGACCAGAATGAAGTGAACCCGCTCGTTTATTATGACCTCGGCTATCTTGCGGCCCAGACACCGCAAGATGGCGAAGCTTCCAAATACTTTCACCTGGCCGGGGAAATGCCCCCTGATTACGTTTTCCCATTCCGCCTCGAAGAAGTGAAAGTGCTCGAGGCTGCCATGCGGGCAAATCCTGGCGATGCGCGCGCACCCTACTATCTCGGAAATCTTCTCTGCGACCGGCAACCCACCGCAGCCCTTAAAATGTGGGAGAAATCAGCCGCGCTCGACGGCTCCTTCGCGCTCGTGCACCGAAATCTCGCGCAGGCCTATGAGCAAGACCAAAACGACATGCCGAAGGCTATTGCCGCCATGGAAAGAGCTGTCGAACTGGATAAGAGCAACCCACGGCTGCGCTTCGAGCTTGATATGCTCTACGAAGCCGACAACGTCTCGCCCCAGAAAAGACTTGCTTCCTTTGAATTCAACCCCGCCCTAGCTGCTAAACGCTCGGATGCCTTGACCCAGGAAGCCAAGGTCTACCTGCTCGTGGGCCGCTACGATCAGGCAATGCAACTGCTCAAAACCCACCGGTTCCACAACTGGGAGGGTTATGGCGATGTTCACGATGTTTACATGGATGCCTGCCTCCTCGAAGGTGAAATAGAATTCCACGCCGGAAAGTATCAAGATGCCTTGAAAGATTATGAAGCATCCCTAGAATATCCGGAAAATCTGGAAGTCGGACGGCCCTATCGTGAAGCCAGACTGCCACAAGTCGATTATTTGATGGGTTTGGCTTACGAGAAGCTAGGGAATGCAGCAAAATCTCAGGAGATGTTTCGGCAGGCGATGGGCGCTCAGGGACACCGGCGGCATCACGAGCAGCCTGAGATGCTGTATTACCAGGGTCTGGCGGCGCAGAAGCTTGGCCGTAGCGCGGAAGCAACACGCTTCTTTGACGACCTGATCGCGACGGGTGATAAGGCGCTTACCGCCCCCTCTGACGTGGACTACTTTGCGAAGTTCGGTCAGAAGCAGTCCAGCCGTCTTCGCCTTGCTGACGCCCATTACCTCATTGGCCTGGGGAATCTGGGAAAGGGAGAAACAGCCAAGGCGCGGGACGAATTTCAGGCGGCACTGAAGCTGAACGTTAACCATCTGGGCGCCACGACACAGTTGGCTTCCGCACGTTCGCAAGCTGTGGCATCAAAGTGAGGCACTTTGAATCTCGAATTCTGAATTCTGAGTCCTCCGCCCATTCTGGAATGAAGCCCGCCCCATCGGGCTGCAATTCAATTGTGCTGTAACACTCCTGTAATATTTTCTTCATGAGTCTTTAACTTGCCTGCCCTAAGCTATTTTGAGTTGCCTACGCCTTCGGGAGGCGACTCTCACAACGACGCCAGAGCCTAATGTTAACCTCCGCTTAATTCCTCTGTAAAGAAGCGGGGGCAGAGTTCATGTGGAGGATCATACCAATGAAAAAACTGCCGTATCTCTCGTTTGCTCTTCCGTTTGCCGCTCTGCTGTTGACGACGTCTACCGGCCTCCATTGTTTACCTTCAAGTGCCGCGCCAATCCCCGCCCCGGATGCAGTCATGCTCAACGGCGCGGGGGCAAGTTTCCCCTATCCCATTTATGCGAAATGGTTTTCGGACTACAACAAACTTCACCCTGATATTCAGATCAATTATCAGTCGATTGGCTCCGGTGGAGGAATTCGACAGCTCTTGTCTGGGACGGTGGATTTCGGCGCTTCCGACGCCCCCATGACTGACCAACAGCTTGGCGAGGCTAAAACCAAGATCCTGCATTTTCCCACCGTCTTGGGCGCGGTCGTTCCCAGCTACAACATTCCCGGCTTATCCCAGGAGCTGGATTTCACCCCCGATGTTCTGGCCGACATCTATCTTGGCAAAATCACCCAATGGAATGACCCGGCGATTGCCAAGTCCAATAAGGGCGCAAATCTTCCTGCTGAAGACATCGTGGTCGTGCACCGCTCGGATGCCAGCGGGACTTCCTATGTCTGGACCGACTACCTCTCGAAAGTTTCCTCGGATTGGGAAAGCAAGGTCGGAAGGAACATCGCCGTGAATTGGCCGGTGGGACTGGGTGGAAAGGGTAACGAAGGCGTGACCGCCTTAGTGAAACAGACGCCTGGGGCGATTGGTTACATTGAACTGCTTTACGCTTTGCAGAATAACGTTTCATTTGGCCGGGTTCGAAATTCCGCTGGGGTCTTCCTCAAGGCAGACCTGGCCGGCGTGACCGCTGCCGCGGCAGGGTTCGCGAAGACCATACCCGCAGATTTCCGGGTTTCCATCACCAACGCTCCAGGCAAGGCGAGCTATCCGATTTGTAGTTTCACTTATCTGCTCGTGCCCACCAAAATCGCGGATGCGAATAAGATGCGGGTCATCAAGAGTTTTCTTGGTTGGATGCTAAGCGATGGCCAGAAGGAAGCTGAGCCTTTGTCCTACGCGCGCCTTCCGAAGGAAGTGGTAGCGAAAGAACTGAAGCAGATTTCAGAAGTCCAGTAAAGACTCCCCTCCCGGTGCAAGAGGGGCGGGGCGGTTGGCAAACCGCCAACCTTATCCGCTCCTCAAGGTGGAAGAGGGACATGCAGGAATTCCCCATTTCAAAGGGGAAGCGAATTCTAAAACCGCTATGTCGGGCATTCCAATTCCGGCCGGGCGCGCGGCGGCAAATCGTCGCGCGTCTGGGTTTATTCAAAGCCTCCGAAGTGGCGATACGTTTGCCCACCTCTTCACGCTCCTTTGCGCGGCGAGCATCCAATTGGTGACGGTAGCGCTCGTTCATCAGCTTTATATCAATTCTGCTCTCCCCCGACACAAATTTGGATTTCAATTCCTAACCGGTCGCACATGGGATCCGGTGAGTGGGGACTTCGGCGCTTTACCCTTTATTTACGGTACGCTGGTCACTTCTGCGCTGGCGCTGCTTATAGCAGTTCCCATGGGAGTGGGGGCGGCCATCTTCCTTTCGGAATTGGCCCCGCCACGCATCTCAAATGCCATGACGTTCGTCATCGAACTCCTCGCTGCTGTCCCCAGCGTAATTTACGGATTGTTGGGCATATCCATCGTGGTTCCCTTTCTCCGCCAATATGGCGAGCCGTTCCTGAAGAGCACCCTGGGTTTCCTGCCGCTTTTTCAAGGGCCGGCATATGGTGTAGGGATGTTGGCCGGCGGTTTGGTGCTCGCGATTATGGTGGTACCGTTCATCATTTCGGTCTCACGCGAAGTCCTCTTGGCCGTTCCGACGGAGCAACGTGAGGCGGCCCTGGCGCTCGGCGCGACGAAGTGGGAATCCACCTGGCAGGTCGTTGTCCCTTACGCCCGCTTTGGCATCATGGCCTCCATCTTTCTCTCCCTGGCCAGAGCTTTAGGCGAGACGATGGCGGTGACCATGGTCATCGGCGGCACTCCTGCGATCAGCGCTTCCTTGTTTGCCCCCGGGTACTCCATCGCCGCGGTAATTGCCGACCAATTCGCCGAGGCCACAGGCGATCTTTACATCCAGACGCTGATTGAACTGGGTCTGGTGCTCTTTGCGCTGACTATTGTGATTAACGGTTTGGCACGGGTCATTATTATTTCCACTACCAAGAAAGGATCGAGGCGTTAATGCGCTTGCGCACTGTCTGGCGGAAACTCGTCAACTACGTCATGTTCAGCCTGACGGGTGTTTGCGCTCTGGTCACGGTGGGCGTGTTGTTTTTCATTCTGGGATATCTACTCTGGCACGGCGGCAGTTCTCTCAGTTGGACTTTCCTGACCCACTTGCCGACACCCGTGGGCGAAACCGGCGGGGGCATGGCGAACGCTATTGTTGGGAGCGCAAAGCTGCTTCTCCTGGCTTCCTTCTTCGGCATTCCAATAGGCTTCCTGGGCGGCGTTTACCTGGCCGAATTTGGTGGCCAGGCGTTTTCCTCGGTGGTTCGCTACACAGCGGATCTCTTGAACGGTGTACCCTCGATTGTGATGGGGATCTTTGCCTACACAGTCGTAGTTCTGCCCATGAAACATTTTTCAACTCTGGCGGGAGGCTTGGCGCTGGGCGTGATGATGATCCCTATCGCGGTGCGTAGTACTGAAGAAGCCTTGCGCACGGTCCCGCTCATGCTACGCGAAGGCGCGCTGGCCTTGGGGGCGAGCAAATGGAAAACCATCGCCACCGTGGCCGTGCCAGCGGCGCGCAAGGGCATCATCACCGGAATCGTTCTGGATATTGCTCGCGTGGCCGGTGAGACGGCGCCGCTGCTTTTCACCGCCTTTAGCAATCGGTTTTGGAGCCCAGGATGGAATCAGCCCACCGCCTCCCTGCCGGTCATGGTTTACACATACGCCATCTCGCCGTATGATGATTGGCACAGACAGGCGTGGGCTGCAGGATTGGTTCTCTTGACTCTGGTGCTAGTGGCGAACGTGGTCGCCAGATTATCCGTTTCCGGGCGATCGGCACACCTGTAAGGTGCGGAAAGACCCTTGCACCGCTGTCATTCCGATCCGTCAGCCGACGGAGAGGAATCTGGCTCTGGAGGCAAGCGACCTGCGAGATTCCTCTCCGTCGGCTGACGAATCGGAATGACAGGCGGGAGGGTTTTCAGCAGCGAGTCAGATGGTGACTGTCATGACGACATTGACACCCGGTAGTGTGAATATGGCCAAAGGAGCAACCTACCCCGCTCAGTCTTTAGGAGGGACAGTGGCCGCCAACGACATTAAGTTGCGGGTCTCTGGATTGCACTTTTTCTACGGTCCCAAGCAATCCCTGTTTGACATCAGTATTCAAATCCTTACAAACCGCATTACCGCCCTTATTGGTCCTTCGGGCTGTGGCAAGTCCACCTTTTTGCGGACTTTGAACCGCATGTACGAAACCCTGCCGCACGCCAGGGCCGAGGGTGAAATCCTGTTCGATAATGAAGATCTTCTTGCCATGGATCCGGTCTCTCTGCGCCGCCGCGTAGGAATGGTTTTTCAGAGGCCGAATCCCTTTCCCAAATCCATTTTTGACAATATTGCCTATGGGCTTCGCGTGAATGGGACCCACCGCGGGGCCGCCTTGCAAGAGAAAGTGGAGAAGAGTTTGCGACGCGCGGCCCTGTGGGACGAGGTGAAGGATCAACTTCACAAATCGGCTTATGCTCTCTCGGGGGGGCAACAGCAGCGATTGTGCATTGCCAGAGCCTTGGCGGTCGACCCGGAGGTGCTCCTCCTCGACGAGCCTTGCTCCGCCCTCGATCCCATCGCCACCGCGAAAATAGAGGAATTGCTCTTCTCTCTCCAGGACCAGTGCACGCAGATCATTGTCACCCATAACATGCAGCAAGCGGCGCGCGTGGCGGATTTTACAGGTTTCTTTCTTCTGGGAAAACTCATCGAATATAACAAGACGGAGGTTATCTTCAAGACGCCAGCCAAGAAGGAGACTGAAGATTACATCACCGGCCGGTTTGGATAGAGGAGGTACGCAGCCTGATGCTTCGCCACTTTGAAGAGGAACTTGATAACCTTAGAAACCGCCTGCTGGAAATGAGCGGGCTGGTGGAGGACTCCGTCTACCGCAGCATCCAGTCGCTCATCGAGAAGGATGAGGAGGCGGCGCAACAGGTACTCCAGAACGAAGCCAGAATCAACCGCATGGAGATCCAAATTGACGAGTTGGCCACCAGCCTTCTGGCGCGGGTGCAGCCCATGGCCACTGACCTCAGGTTTATTACCGCCGCCATCAAGATCAACAACGACTTGGAGCGCATGGGGGACATTTCGGTCAACATCGTGCGCAGAACGCTGGCCCTGATGCGCGAACCCCTGCCCAAGGAGTTGGTCGATATCCCGCATATGGCGACGCTGGCCCAGTCGATGATTCGGAAAAGCCTGGATGCCTTCGTCAAGAAAGATGCTGAACTGGCGCGGAGCATTCTTACCTCCGATGATGTTATCGATCAACTCCGGGACTCCGTCTATGAGGAACTGATCGCCCTCATGGAACAGGATTCCAGCACCGTCCGGCAATGCGTCAATCTGATGTTCGTTGCCCGCGCCCTGGAGCGCCTTGCCGATCACGCCACCAACATTGCCGAAGATGTTCTGTTCCTGGTGGAGGGAGTGGAAGTGCGCCACCACGCGGAAGTGCGCGAGTAGGCCCTAACAAGAACAATTCAAATGGCAAGACTGCCCCGCCCCGTTGTTTCGCGCTGCCTGCGACGGCGGAATTGAATCGGCCCTCCTCCCCTCGGAAACGTGTCGCGCTCAGGCCCTTTCATCAGCCGGAGCGTGACGGAGGAGAGTTGAATCGGCAGCCCTCTCCCTGGGGAGAGGGCGTCGTGCTCCGGCGCTTTCATCAGCCGGAACGCGACGGGTGGGGGGTTTCGCCGTCAGTCTCGCAACTTACTCCGGTTCGTCCAACCCGCAGCAGCCAACTGCATCAAAGTACTTAGAGTGAGATGAGGGGGAGGGCTTTTGCGCCCATTTTCTCTTTGACTCATCCCGACGTTTAGTGGTAATAAGGTGGGTTGGGACCGGGTGTCCTAGGACCGTTATAGCGTAGGGAATCGGGAGTCTGGTAATGAAGCCAAGGTATCTCTGGATGCTGGCAGCGGGGGTGGCCTTGCTGCTTATAGCGCTGCCGGGCAGGGCACAACAAGAGCAACAGCAGCCGCAGCCGGAAGCTCAGCAGCCAGCCGAAAACGCGACGGACAACGCCACTGACAACCCGTCCCCAAATGAGAATGAGATCACAATTCCCGAAGGGACGGAGTTCAAACTCCAGTTACACTCCTCGGTAAGCTCGAAAACCTCCCACCCAGGTGACAGGATTCTGACTACGTTGCTTGATCCCGTGGCCGTCGAGGACCAGGATGTTTTGGCCAAAGGTACGCGGATTGATGGGCACATCGCTGAGGTGAAGGCCGCCGGACGCCGTGGAAAAGGCGGGGACCTGTCTCTGGTTTTTGACACGGTTGAACTGCCGAACGGACAGAAGTTAGCTATCACCGGATCGTTGACTGAAGTTTTTTCAAGTGAGGGTGGCGGTGATCCTAATGTCGGACCGGAAGGTGACTTAAAGGGAGGGGGGGCTTCGCGAAAGAAACAAGCAGCCATTATCGCCGCCACCACCGCCGTCGGTGCCACAGGAGGGTTAGGCCCAGGCATCGCGGCGGCCGCCACGGGCGTGACCTTGGCGATCCTTCTCCCTCACGGCAAGCAAGCCGCCCTGGCGGCTGGCTCCTTGATCGGAATGCGGCTCGACCGCGACGTTACCTTCAGCCTTACCCCAGCCCCTGCTGCAACACAACCTGAAGTCTCGAACCAATGAATCGATGGAAGAGCCGCGGACTCTCTGGAATATGAGAGTGTGCGCGACCCCATTCCCCCCGCGCGCCGCTGAACTCTGGAATATGAAATCTTGGATCCGGAATCGCGAAGCTTCAGTCCCGGAGTGGCAAGCAGAACATCAGCCGCCTCTCTCGTTATGACCGACAAGGACGGCAATATTATCTCGAGTGCGCCGTGAGCCGTTGGAAGTGATCTTCGTGATGAAGGCATCATCACAAGGGATCCCTCGTGAAGTAGAACCCGCATGGTTTGTTTCGCCCCTGCCCGGCGCCGCAGCGCAGCGCAAGGCAGAAGTAGTCAGGCGTGACCGGCCCGAGGTACAGGACAGCAATCGTGGCGTCCGTCAGCCCGTCAAATCCCAGTCTTTTGGCTGCCGCCGTTGACACGTCGATGATGCGGCCCGGATATCCTGGTCCGCGGTCGTTAATTCGCACCTTCACTTGTTTTCCGTTGTGCGTATTCGTCACCAGGACGATGCTGCCGAAGGGCAGTGTCCGGTGCGCCGCTGTCAGCTTGTGATAATCGAAGACCTCACCGCTGGATGTCCGCTTGCCTTGCCTTTCCCTGCCGTAGGAAGACGCTTTTCCGACCGACTCCCATTTAATGGATACCTGCTGGGACCTGGCAAGGGTGGTGGTGCCAAGAAGCGTCAAGAGAACAATAATCAATCTTCGTTTGCTCAATTGTCCTCCTGTCTCCGAATACGCTCTTTCGAAAGGCCTTATCGACGCGCCTAAAGGCCGTTCTCTTACGCCCTAGTCAATACGGAGTTTGCACACCTCCCCCCGATGGGAAGCACGAGGTCGCCCCCGAACAAAGCGGGTTGTATCAGCTATCGAGAAATCACCCCTTCGCTGTCCACACGCGAACTATATGCCTATATTTGCCGTCCGGCGTCAATTCGCCTTCTGGACTAATCCGTTTGGGTGATATGCAATTGGCGGGCTCGTTGTCCGATTTCTTGCGGTTAAACTTCGGAGGGCATCCACGCACGATAGTGGGGTGTACCGAGTATCCTGCAGCAGCCAATTACTGAACCTCTCGTCGCAAAGTCCGGACATTATGAGGCCGGGAGTCCGCAAAATCTACATGTAGGCCCTCGGGTAGGCCGCACCACAATAAACTGCAAAGAATGGAGAAGCCATATCTGACTAGTTAGTACCAGCGTACTATAGGCGCAAGAATCAAGAAGTGTTAGTTAAAAAAGGGGTGGTCCACCCACCTTCAGACTATCGGTTTCAACTTTTGGGGTTGACCAAAATGGCGCATCGACTCTTAACAAGGTTCAGCGCCTCACTGCTGTCTGTCCAAGACCCAGCGAGGAAGTGACTATGAAGAACCACTGCACGGTTTGTGACGGGCGGCTGGGTATGTGGGAGCGTTTGTGGGGACGATTCGATCATCCAACCTGCCGATCCGGAAGCACAGCAAAGCACCCGGCGCCCCCTGGCCCCTACGCAAACTCAAATGTCCCAGCAAAAACGACCGTACCGGGAAAAGAGTTGGGAATCGCATTCGGGGATCCTGCAATTCTTCCCGTACTGAACGAACAGGAACACTGATATCAGCCATGGAGCAATTTGCGGCGGGTGGAATTACGGGGGACAACCCCTTCAGGAGGTGTGTGACGGCAAGCACCGTTAGTCGGATTCGGAACGGGCGAGTCGCAGCGTGCGCAGTGGGCAGATTTAATCCGCCCCGGGAGCATCAGAATTCAGGTCAGATAATTGGGAGCAATGGTCGAAGGGTATCGTGTTAGCGGGGCGTTTGGCGTGACGCCAGATTAGTATCGGCTGGTCGCAATTGTACATCGGCACCGAGTAGAAGTTCTGGTCACAGCATGCTTACTTTGACATCTTTGCGAAGAGTCTGGGCGGAAGGCGATGGGAAGTTGACGCGTCCACTCCGGACGAGAGAAGTTGAGGCGCCACTCAAGCCCTCCGAGGCCGGCTTTCTCCTTCTGGATTCTTCACTGGTGCCCATGTACGTCAACTGGGATGCCGCACAAGTCCTCTGCTACCCGCAAACGCCAAAGTCATCGCGAGCCGCGATAATGGCATTAAAGAAGCGACTACGCTCCTTGTTGCAAGACCGCCTTCCTGACCTGGGGCGCCCCTCCTTCGTGGAATTTTCCTCCGAAAGAAGGCGGTATGTGCTGAAGGCATTTTGCCTCGATTCATTCATGAAAGGCCGTTGGCAGCCGGCCTATGCTCTGTTCATCGAGCGCGGGCATCACCCGGTGCTCGATCTGGCGCACATCCGCAATGAATACGGCCTCACAAATCGTGAGATTCAGACCCTCCGATTCCTGCTGGGCGGGTTAACCAGTAAGGAAATAGCCTCGCGCATGAACATCAGTGCCAACACCGTAAAGGCCTTCCTGCGACAAATCATGTTGAAGATGGGCGTGACAACTCGCGCCGGAATCATCGGCAAGTTCGTCAGCAGCTAGCTCATCTGGCTTCTCTCAATTCTCTCGGCTCACCTCTGGCATCCGGGGTATCCTTCGGAACTAATCCTTTTGGGGAATAGCAAGGCGCACAGCCCAGGGTTATGCTGGGAGCGCCATGAACAGACCTAAGCAACGGCGTACCGCCCCGCGGTTTCGCTTGCAACATCCTGTTCGTATGTCCGCCCGCACTCTGCCGCTGGTGGCGGGACCAACCTCCGGGTCACGCGTCATCGACGGCCACATTCAAAACATCAGTTGCACCGGATTGTGCCTGCTGGCGCGACAGCGTCTGAAAATCTCCGAACTGCTGGTAGGAGCAATTGGTTTTCCTGGCACACGGGCCAGTGTTCCGACGCTGCTGCAGGTGCGGTGGTTCCGCAAGAATTCGTTTGGAGCCCGCTATCGCGCGGGGTTGCACTTCGTTGTTCAAGCGGGAACGATTGTTTTTTGAGATGGCCATAAATCGTCTTTGCGCGACTAGGATCTAAATTGCCAAAAGCGGGGCAAAAGAAGGGAAAGGGCACACGAGAACATGGTTACGTACTTGAACATGGTGCTTGGCCATTTGTTGAGGTGGCTGGTGTTTGCAGCCGGAGCCGTTTATGCGGGGATGGTCCTGATGGGGTATCGTACGGACGGGCCGTACTACCGCCTGAGCTTCCAACTTCGAGACCCTGCGAGGTCGGTGAAGCATTTGTTGGTCTGGCTGGGCGTGAAATTATTGCAGGGCTGCCTCTGGTCTGCAACGGCCATTTTGAACGCGCTTCTGGAAGCCTCTGCTGAGGTTGGGCAATGGTTTATACGCCTCAGCCCCGCCGTGCAGGAAAGTATCCGCTCCCGCTTCCTCGTGTGACAATGCGCCACCGGCACGCGTAGGGAAGAGATCACGGGCTGAGTACCCTCGATAGTATCTCTTTCGTGGTGGTCGCCGTTCTGTTATTGGCTATCAAACTGCTCCCTGCGTGCTTAGTGTCCCGGCGAGTTACTCGCTCGGATCCCATGTCAGCACTCAGATACGAATAGCTGCCAAAGGGACTGACTCAACGTCAAATCGCGGGATGTGCCATTGTCTCAGCAGACCAGTGGCCCCCGCATGCATACTCTCC